>Ga0326728_10006698_pt1 | contig 30696 bp, 37 predicted proteins | sample MB3enrmetagenome_FD_207602 | JGI IMG/M metagenome (GOLD analysis project Ga0326728, IMG submission 207602) | Lab enriched peat soil microbial communities from McLean, Ithaca, NY, United States - MB31MN | ecosystem: Environmental > Terrestrial > Soil > Wetlands > Peat | place: USA: New York...
CTGGCATAAGGAGCATCCCAAACAGAAAAATCATTGCAACAAGGCATATGCTAACTTTGGCGATGTTTTTCATTACTAAAACCTTCTCCAAGAAAGAGCTAACTTGGAAGCTTATATCTTTTTTCTGAGTCAGGAGTAAACCAAGCTCATTTTGCGTTCAAACAGTCGAGCATTGAGAAATAAGAGAATAATTGAAATCAAATTCTGCAAAATTTACTAAAACAATATTCCGATCAATAGCCCTACCATTTATTTTTTTGACCTAATAAAAACTATCAATATATCCTTTGTTACTCGTAGCATTTAGCCAAGTTTCCAATATTATTAGACAGATTCTCTTTTTTTGATGAATATGATGCCAAAATCAATGCCTACGGCTAATTTGCATAATTTTTATGCTTTTATGGTCCAGCCTTTTTTGTTTAAGATTTCTTGTACTGCTGGAAGATCGAGGGCGAATTTGGTGTGTTGGCAGTTGCTTGATTGGCAGTAATCGCACCAAACGGTATCTGGCTTGAAGTAAACGTCTATTATTCTTCCTGTTGATGTTTTGCTGGGGAGTGTTCTGTCAAGAATTCTGACCCCTTCTTCACTTACGTTAAAATGTTCCAGAGGGGGCACCAGCTTTGGCATGGGCTGTGGAATGTTTAGTTCCTCAAATCTTTTTCTTATGGCTTCTTTTATGAATTCGGATCTGCTTTTGTATCCTCTTATTCCACGTTTGATGATTTGGTCTATTTCGTCCATGATTTCTTTTGGCAGTCTTACGGTTGTGTACTCGTCAGAATTAGTTTCTTCAGATGACATGTCTATGTCACTTATGATTCATTTGTGAGTAACAGAGATTTAAACTTAACTGTTTAAACTGTTGAGGGTTTCAAACTTTTATGGTAAACGATTGAGCGGTTAGTGTTGATAATGCCTAAATATGACCCACGACACGTGTGTGTCAAAGATGACACAACAATGACAGACTCCGACTGGGTCACAGTCAAGCTGCCAAAAGAGCTCGTGGCAGAAATCGACCGCGTCAGAAGAAGCCAAAGCCTCGGCTACACCTCGCGAGCAGAACTGGTCAAAGAAGCAGTCCGAAGCTACCTGGCAGGACTCAAAAAGAACTAGACAATTGTAGTTTGCCAAGGGGTCGTGTCGTTTTCGTTTCGCCGCCTTTGAGTGGCGTTGAGATGGTATTATGCACAAAAGAAACGTTAACAAAGTGCAGGAAAGAAAAATTCGAGGCATAATTCTACGTAACAGCCACTATGACAGAAAAATCAGCGAAGTGATTTCTAAAATTACGCGAATGGATGTGATGGCGCAGTTAAACGAGCCAATCGAAGTTCATCTTGTGCCCGACGTTGAGAAAGGCGAAGTCCTTATCGATACGCGTGGAAGAGGGAGTCTTCAACGATAGGCCGTTTGGTTTGACAATGCTTTTTACTGATTGATTTGGGTTGTAAATAGTAGGGAGGAGAGGGTTTGCGTTATCGTTTAGATAATCGGTTGCGTGTATCTCTGCGTCTTTCCAGGATGCGGCGCATTTTGCATGTTGATACTCAAAGGACGCGGCAGAAGTTAATTGTGCGGCTTGAGGAGATTTTTGAGATTGCTTCTGATTACGCTCGCGGTAGAGTTAAGCGAGTTGTGGATGAAAGTGGGGTCGAGCGGCAACTTACGATTGCTGAGAGGCAGTTTTGGGCTAGAATTGCCACATATTCAGCCCAGATTATTAACAGCATTGCCAAGGGAATCGATGAACGACAAATTGACCAAGACTTAGACAAGTTGGAGGCGATGCTCAATAAAACAGCTGCAGCGGTCACGGTTACGGCGGTTGCTGGTAGCGAGTCACCAAGACAGTCAGAAGGCACCTGAAACAGCTCCCCTGAGCATTACTGTGCCTGAAGATCCTGTTGTTTTCGCGCGAGAATTTTTTGGGTTTCAGGTCAAAGAGTATCAGGCTAGCCTTCTCCGGGACAAGAGCAAACGTGTTGCGGTACGGTGGAGCAGGCAAGCGGGTAAAACTACCTGCATTGCTTTGCGGGCGATTTGGTTCGCATGCGCCTACCCGAAGACGTTGACCTTGATTGTGGCTCCTACCCTCCGCCAAAGCATGATTATGTCTGACCGCATCGGAGATTTTTTAGGTGAGCTTCCCAAAGAGAGGAGGCAGGCGCTTGTTGAGAAGTTGCAGCGTACGACCGTTCGCTTCAAAAATGGTAGCCGAATCATCGCCTTGCCCAACAGTCCCCAGCTCCTAAGAGGGTACTCGGCTAGCCAAGTCATTACCGATGAAAGTGCATTCTTTAAGGATGACAAGCTTGTTTTCTATAATGTCCTCTATCCCATGCTTAGCACCACAGATGGCGCATTAATCGCCAGCAGCACCCCCTGGAGCAAAGACAGCGTCTATTATCGTATGTGCCAAGCGCCTGAATTCAGCAAGCACACCATAACCTGCGAAGAAGTCGTCAAAAGCGGCCTAATCAAACAAAGCTTCATCGACGAAATGCGCAGTCAACTGCCGTTTGAACGTTTCCAGCGGGAGTTTATGGCTGAATTCGTGGAAGACGTTGACGCCTGGTTAACTCAGAGCCTAATCGTCAGCTGCATCGACAGCCAACTGGCACCTTATGATTTTCAAGCTCAGCCCCAAGGCGAGTTTTATGCGGGCGTTGACTTTGGAAAAGAACAAGACTTCAGCGTTGTCCTATTGGTCGAGAAGCAAGGCTCCATGTTGCGGGTAATTCATGTTCACCGTTTTCCATTGCATACTGAATACGCCAGTGTTATCGGCTACGTTAAGAGCCTGCAAGATCGTTGGAGAACGATCAGATCAGTATACGGCGACGTCACGGGCGTTGGTAACTATGTTGTTGAAGACATGGTTCATAGCGGAATCCAAGGTGTAACCGGAGTAACCTTCACAGTTCAGTCTAAAGAGGAGATGGCTACAATTCTGCGCGAAAAAATGCGAAATACTGAAATCAAAATTCCCTACGTTCCCGCTAGGAAGCTTGAAGATATCGATTTAACGGCTGAATTGAACATTGAAAAATATGAACTTATGAAAACTGGACACCTGCGCTTTAGCCATCCTGAGGGTGGGCATGATGACGTTTTCTGGAGCATGGCTTTGGCTGTGTATGGTGCTGTGCAAGCGCCTCTGCCCGGTAAGGGTGCTGTCATGCTTCAGCATTAAAGGTGATAAATTATGAGTTTCACTGAAAAACTGCGTAAAGAATTTCAAGCCGTAAAAAACAGGTTTGTTGCTCAGAGAAATGTGCCGCCCGAGATCAGTAAGCAGCAGATTAAAGACGAAATTCCCGTTACTTGGGAAAAAGACAATCAGCTGTGGGGCTACGTTTCAAAGTACATGCTTAAAGGCAGCGGCGCCGGCTTCGTTACGCCGCCTTACTCTGCTGTTTGGGAACGTGTCTGGGGAGCCGTTCCGATTGAGGACCTTCCGAAGTACAAGGATTTATACAATTTTACTCCGTACATTAAAGCAGCAATCGATGTCACGGTTAATCTTGCCATAAGCAACGGGTTTGAGCTTTACGGCGGAGATGACACCGCTCGCCAGTGGCTTACGGATTGGCTTGATGAACAGAATATTCTGCATACGCTGCGTATTGTGGCTACGGACATACTGGTGTTTGGCAATGCGTTCATCGAGATTTGCCGGGACGAAGAAACGGGTGAAGTTGCGTGGCTTAAACCGTTGGATCCCGTGCATCTGCGTGTTCGCCGCAACGAGTACGGAGACATCTTCGGGTACATTCAGTTGTTGACTTTTCCGCCAGTGGCTTTTGAGGCTCAGGATATGGTGCATTTCCGTTGGGGCGCTAAAAGCTGGTGGTACGAATTCTCTTACGGCACAAGCCTTCTTAGGCCCTTGTTGAAGGTTCAGGCGTTGATTGATCAGCTTGAGGATGACATGGCTGTTATCGTTCACACCTATTCGAAGCCGATGCTCGTGGTGAAGGCTGGCACTCCTGAGAGGCCTTTCAGCGATGCTCAGCTTCAATCGCTCATGGAGGCTTTTCAAGACCGCAAACCCGCCACTGACGTTTTTGTTCGCGGCGACGTGGCTGTCGATGTGATTCCATCACTCACGAAGGATGTTAACATTCAGTTCTGGCTCGATTACCTGTACAAGCAACGCGAAGCTGTCTTGGGCGTTCCAAAAATCTTCATGTCAGAGCCGGAAGGAACAAACAAATCAACAGCTGAAGTCGTCATGCAAGAGTACGTTACGCGGTTGCGGATGATGCAGGAAATACTCAGCGGTATCTTGGAAACTGACCTGTTTAAGCAGCTAATCAACCATGAATTCGGCGAAGGCGTTGAAGTTCCCAAGATCAAATGGAGACCAATCTGGGAAGCACCACTGCAGGATAAGGCAGCTTACCTCGTTAACTTGGTTGAAAACGGCATAGTCACAGTTTCCGAAGCGCGCATGCAACTTGGCTTCCCTGAACAATTTCCTGAAGGAACGCAAATGCCGCCCGGCATGCCTGTTCCCGCTAAAAATAAGGTTAAACAGTTGAAGCCTGAAGACGTTGCAAACGCAGTTGTTGAAAAAATCGGGAGAGGCGACTAAATGCCCGGTTTAGACGAAGGAACAACGGTTTGGCGCTATAGAGTCGCTGACCCAGATAAGTTTGAGAAATTCCGCGTTAAAGAACTTGAGAAGGGCGTCAAAATCACCGTCGGAAAGATTAAGGGTTCAGATCGCTGGGAGATTCAGAGTTACACGTTTGAAAAAGAAACATTCAAAACACGTGAGCAAGTGCGGAAATGGCTGGATCAACACTTGAAAGGCGAGATCCAACTGCTCTTGGACTTCAAAGCATGGAACGAATATCGACGCCGCGTCGTGAATGCGTACATGCAAATTTCAAACGTTTCATAGTTTCAGCCGAATTTATCATAAATTCCTTCTAAAATAAGGTGATTTAAAATGAGTGAACATGAAAAGTTGGAAGAGCAGATTGAGGCTCGAGAGAAAAAATACGGGTATAAGCGTGGCTCAAACGCTAACTTAACAAAGCCTAAAGAGTACCAGAATATTCCTGATAGCCAATTTGCTGATGCTGTGGGTTTTAACTATCCTGTTGATAAGGCGCATATACGTGGCGCATTGAGCTACTGGGGCCAAATCAAGAACAGAAAAGCGTACAGTGATCCTAAGGCACGCGCCTACATCACTGAGAAGATTGTGAAATCGGCTCTCAGCAAGGGAATTGCGGTTCAGTGGCAGCCTGACGACCCGGATTATCAGAAGTTGCCTGAATCAGTGAAGGTGCGAATGAAAGGATACATGCCTAAGAAGAGTATGCTTGAAGATTGGCAAAGCTTCAGAGCTTACCAAGAATTCGCGTATAAAGCGCAGGGCAAAAGAATCCTGGTGACTCCATAATGCAGCTACATTATTTTGTGCCTTTCAAAGCCAAAGAAGGCGTCGATGCTCAATTTGCGTTGAAAGAGAAGCTGATTAACATTGAAGGCGTAGCCATCGACACAAGTGTAAATTCGAATAAGTGGCAAGTACCTCAAGAAGACCTTGATGTATTAACAGAAAGCCTGGTTGGGGCTCAGCTTCGGGTTGATCACGCAGAGAGCGCGTTGATGGTTGTAGGTAAAGTCAGTGAGGCTAAACGTGATGGTGGCCGCGTGCTTTTCAGCGCTGAGGTCGGCGACGAAAAACTCATTGAGAAAATCCTCCGCAAATACGTTACGCACGTAAGCATTCAAGTCGACAGCGATGATGTTGAATGCAGTAAGTGTAAGCAGCCGACACGCAGCGAAGGTATGCTTATTCATCTGTGCCCGGGAGCCTGGGAAATCGTACATAAGCCAAAGGTGCGTGAACTCAGCATCGTTGCGTCGCCAGCTTACGAAAACACGGCTTTTAAGCCTGTTGGCTTCGGCGCGGCTATGGATTCAGCTCAAATTGAGGCTGTTCAAAAAAGATGTGCTGGTTGCGCGTGTCCAAGCAGAATTTTAGGTATATTACGGTTATCGCAAGGTAACAAAGATGGGGGTTCTAAGGTTAACCTGCAAGAACCCGACGACAAAAATTTGAAAGCACAGGAAGTGAAGCATTTGTCTGAACATAATGCTCAGAGAAATGTTTCTCCACATCAGGCACAAGGCGTAGTAAACACAGCACCGCCAGAATCACAGGGCCAAGAAGACGACTACATGCAGCTTATTGATCAACTGCAATCATTAAGCGACGCTGTTAAAAGCTGCGGCGGCTCAGGAAACGAAATGGCTGCTATTCAAAAACAAATCGATGATTTGCAGGAAGAAGTAGCGAAAAAGGCTACTAAACGAAGCATGAGCAAAAAAATAAGCGATCTTCAAAAGCAGCTACAGCAACCAGACGATGATGAAGACGACGAAGATGCTGAAGCATCAAGAGCTGAAGGCAAAGCGCACGGTAGAGGCATAGTTGCAACTGACGAAATGGCGCTTAAAGACTTAGGCAATTACGGCTGGTTCAAGGATATCCTGAAAGCAAGCAAAAAGCTTACACCCTTTCAATAAGGTGGTAAAAAATGTCGCTGAATCCAACACCAATTTATGAGGGTACATCACCGTTAGTTTCTGATCGTTACATAATAACTATGATTGCGGCTTCGGCTATAACGATGGGGCAAGCTCTCGAGTTAGTTCCAGGCAGCAACTGGAATGTTCAAGTTCCAACAACAAACCCAAGCGCGCACTTCATCGGTTTCGCACTCAACAACGCGGCAAGCGGCGCAGCCGTTTCAGTCGTCTGCAGAGGCGTATGCAGGGCAATAGCCGGCGGCACAATAGCGGTAGGCGACCAGTTAGTTACAACAACCAGCGGTCAAGTTTTAACTGAGTCAACAGCACCCACTGAAACAAGTTATGCTTCAGTAGCTACAGACATCAACAATGCCCGAAGCATAATTGGCTTAGCAGTCACAGCGGCAAGCAGCGGCGGAACAGTTTACGTGCTTTTATTCTAAAATACAAGAGGATTGATTGAATATGGCATTTGTCGAATCGGCATTAACGTGGGTTGATACAGGGGCAGTTGCGTATCCAGCGTTGCACCAGAAAATCATAGAATTAACGATGCCAGCACTCGTTGTCAAAAAGCTGTTTCCAGAGTTTCCGCTAGTTCAAGGCAGAACCGCAACGTTTGTGAAGCAGAACGGTAGCAGGGCAGCAGCCATAAGCCAGGTAGCAGAGGGCGCAGAAATTCCAATGGACTTCACGCCGTATAACGAATTTACTGTGATGCCCTATAAGAAAGGCCTGCGCGAACGCATAAGCAGAGAAAACATAGAGGATCTGTACATTCCAGTGATCGAGGACCAGCTTAGGCGTGTAGCTCGGCGTATGGCTTTTACGATTGACCAGGATTGCATGACTGTTATCGGTAATGCAGCAGGAAACACTTTCGCAGCTACGGGCACAAGCATGGGCGCAACGGGCACAGCCTTTACAGTATCGGGCACACTTGGCAGCAAAGACATACTGGCAGCTAAGGCGTTATTGGAAAAAGTTAGCCTCATAGCTGACTCTATACTGCTTAACCCAGTAAACTTGCGAGACGTCATGTACCTACCGCAATTTTCGCTGTGGGCACAGTACGGCAACGAAGGTGGACAAGGCGCATCGCCAACGCAAACCGGCAAGGTCGGCACTATTTTCGGCATGAACGTCTACGTAAGCATGGTTGTTCCCGCGGGCACAGCATACATTTTAAGCACGGGTCAAAACTTCAGCGCAGCATACGCACCATTGGGCTTTTTCGTTAAGGTTGCATCTTAAAAAGCGCCGCGAAGTAAAACGCCCTTTGATGACTGACGTTGAAATCAAGAAAGAATTTGATTCCATCGACGTTTCGTTAACTACCAGATACGCTCCTGTCGTGACGTATGGAGAAGCAATTGTCTCAGTAACTGGCTTAAACACAAGTTAAACCCAAAACAAACTAACGACTCATTTTTCCCATTTTTTTTTATTTTTATGCCCAGTTGAAAAAGCTGGTCCGCTTTAGCTTTATGGCTGGGAGAAGCGGATGAAAAGAAGGAAGCGAAAAAACATGCTGAATGAAGATAAACTATTGACTATTGCTGGTGCAGCTGTAACGTTTTTAGGCGTTATAAGCTCGGTTGCATCAGGTGCGGGCTATGCAGGGTTAGGCACTACAATAGCAGGCCTTGGATTAATAGCCAAAGGATGCGGTCAATACCTTAATGGTGACGTAGCAGGGGCAACAGCAAGCTTAACGCAAGGAGTACAAGACGTAAAAGCGGGAACGCAACCGCCGGCAACTTCAAAAGCTAAGAAAATCAAGGATGTAGTGAAGAACACGTTATTCGACCATTTTCATCCTTAACCCATCTTTTTTTGCATGTATAAAACTTCTAAATAATTAAACGGAGGAAAACAAGAAAATGAGTCAAACAATAGTTGAAAATGCAGACTGGAAACTGATAAAAAACGCAGACGGTACGTTGCTACTGCAAGATACTGCTATTCAAGTGGAAATTGGCGTAACCAAGCAAAAACTACTTAGCCTAAGAGCCATCGTAGATGGAGTTGCCAGCAATGTCTAAAACTGCAAATGACAAGACAAGAAGCGTCGACCGCGTAACAACCAGAAACAAGCCGACTGTACATGACAGGTGTACGCATAAGACACGCTGGGCAATCTTCAAGTTTTGGGACGAAGACGGCTTAGTTGAAAGAATGCTTAAACAAGGCTTCACGCAAGAACACGTCGCTAACTTGTTCCCGCATAGACTGCTGGAGATTTCGCGGTTTATGGGGCATCCTAATGCTAAAGGAAACTTGTGCTTGAACACTGGGATCCAAGGCTTTGAGAAGATGATTGCTGGTTTAAGTTCGCCGCCGAATGCCTGGAGCAACACGTATGCTTACTTAGGAGTTGGCGACAGCACGACGGCGGCTGTAGCTACGCAAACGGATTTGCAGGCGTCGACTAACTATACATATGTTGGTATGCAATCGGGTTATCCGTCGCAATCATCGCAGACGCTTTCTTGGCAGTCATCGTTTGGTAGCTCAAGCGCGAATTACGCCTGGAACGAGTTCGTTATTTCTAATGCAAGCAGCAAAGGCAGCGGTACATGCATAAACAGGTTAGTTAGCTCTCAAGGCACAAAAACAAGCGGCCAGACCTGGGTGCTCACTTTACAAATTACGTGGTCGTAAGAACCTGGTTGGGAGAATATAATGGTTATTCTCCATTCATTTTCCCGTTTTAGAATTAATGACCAATTAGAGACGTGGCAGGCTTTAGAGTTAATTAGACATAATTTCAGTGTTGTCGACGCGTTTTGCGTTGACGATTATGATTATGATAAAGCGTTGAAAGGTGTCTGGGGAAAGGGCGATTTGATTGTTCTGGAGCAGGACGTTGTTCCAACGCTTGAGATGATTCAAAACCTGTTGGGCTGTGATAAGCCTTGGTGTATTTTCGAGTATGAAATCAGGTATATGGATGATAAGAATCCGCCGTTTACGCCTCAGACAGGTTTAGGTTTAACAAAATTCAGTAGTGAGGCGCAGCAGGTTTCTGCGCTTGAGAAATGGTTCGGTAGGGGGTCTTGGTTTAACTTGGATGGTAGGGTCACGGGTGCTCTTGTTCAGGCTGGATATCGGCCTCATGTTCACGGTAAAGTGAGGCATAATAGAGTTGTTGATTGGGCGGGGAAAACTAAATGACGCAGATCGCATTGTCTAAAAAACAAGTCAACTTTAGACGCATAAAGAACCTGAGCTTCGCGTACCTTAAGGGTAGGAAGGTTTACATCTGCCCAAAATGTAAACGGCGCGTTCAGTTCAAGTCCCACCACTGCCCGTTTTGCGGTGAAAGGTATCACTTCGCCGTTAGAGTTCCATTGCGGTTGTTGAAAAACGTCCGTAGCGGGATAGCTACAAAAGAACTTCATGATTACGTTCACTTGTTTATTTTTCCGCATCTTGACTTATTTGATCAGAATTATCTCAGTCAATATTTTACGATAACGTTGGTACAGGGGCCAGCTACAAGCGGATACACGCAAGGAACGGCCTCAATTGCAAGCGGCACGTTTACGGTTACCTTGGGGAGTACGCCCACGAATGGCGACGTAATTGTTTTATGCTACTTCGGCACGGGTGAAGCTTCAGGGACTAATCCGTCTGTTTCAGGTATTTCGCAGACAAATGTTACGTGGAACAGTTCGGCCACTGTTTATAAGGACAGTGGCGGTTCAATGAGTCCTTATTGTCGGACGGAAATTTGGATCGGGCAAGTCGCGGCGTCTGGAACGCCGGGAACAACTATCACGGTTACAGTCGCAAATGGCACGGGCGGCTCTTACTATGAAGTTGCGAATGCCGCCGAATTTAGCGGGACAAGTACAACAGTTGACACGACGGCGACAGCTGCCGGCGGTCATTCAAGTGGTGCTATATCTAACGCCACAGGAACCATGTCAACAGCTAACGCTAATGATTTATTGATAGGCACTGTTGGCAGCTGGGGAGGTACGGGACAGTCGAGCCCTACACAAAGCTTTACTATGCTGGGTGGCGCTGTAGTTGGCGAGTATTCTTCAAGCATATTATACAACATTGTTTCTGTAACAGGTTCTTATTATACCGGCGTAAGTTTTTCAAATTATACGTATGAAAACGGTTGCATAGCTGCTTTTGAGGCGTCGTCGGGAGCGACAAACATTAACATTTCCGACACAGGTTCTGGTTCGGACGCAGTCACCGTAGCCGCAAGTTTAGGTGTTACGGATTCGGGTAGTGGTTCAGATTCGGCGGCGCTTAAGGCGAATGTTGCGCCGTCCGCTGATGCTGGTTTAGGGACGGATTCTATCGTGAGTTTACAGGGTCAGGTTCCAGTAAGCGATTCTGGTTCTGGTTCTGATGCTGTAGCCAGTTTGCAAGCGCAAAGGTCTTTAGTGGATTCGGGTTCAGGGGCTGATAGCGCGTTAGTTGGTAGTGCCGTGAACGTTTCTGATGGTGGCTCTGGCTCAGATGCTTTGGCTTCAGTTAATGTTCAAGTTCCAATTTCTGATGTGGGTTTAGGCACGGATGCTTTATCTTCAATTATTGCTCAAATTCTTGCTGCGGATTCAGGGTTGGGAACTGATCATTTAGTTCTTGGTAGCCCGGTAACCCTTTCTGATTCAGGCTTAGGCACGGATGCGGTAGGAATTCAAGCCCAAATTCTCATAAACGATGTGGGAGCAGGTTTAGATTCTGCAATCGTTAAGGTAAGCACAACAATTAGCGATGTCGGTTTAGGTTCTGACGTGCTTGCGGTTTCTGTGCCAATTGCCCTTTCAGATGCAGGGCTAGGTACCGACATAATTAATGTGGTTATTGTTGGAGCACTACCTACTCGCGCAATCATAATTCAAGCTGAAAAAGGAACAGTTACGCTTCAAACTGAAAAGGGTACGGTTACGCTTCAAAGTGATTCAGATTAAATGTTAAGCAAAAAAGTTGCCGTCATAATCTTCACGCTGATAGCCGTTTTGGCGTATGTCGGCGTATTCAGCAATTTGACCTTTACGCAGCAAATCACGTCTATGGGGCAAATTGTAACATGCGGCGTCGGAGTTTATCAGAATCAGGCATGCACAGCGGCTTTAACTTCTATCGACTGGGGAGATGTTAACCCGGGTGCGTCAGTGATATGCGATGCTTATCTTGAAAACACGGGCGACTCAAATGTTACATTGTCATTGGCAGAGTCCAATTGGTCTCCGCCGTCGGCCTCGTCTATCTTAACTTTGGCATGGAATGCGCCTGCAATTCTGGAGCCTAGCCAAGTTGTCGCGGTCAATTTTACTTTGACGGCATCGGCATCCACGGGAACTTTGGCCGCGTTCAGCTTCGACATTGATGTGACGGGAACGGCGCCATGATACAAGAGCAAAGTAATTTAAAATGGAAGGTTCAAAATGTCAATTCCAAGCATTGAAATGAACACTGGCGACTTATCGCCTAGCATTGTTGCTACGCTGCAGAATAGCGACGGCTCAATATTCAATCTAACAGGCTGCACTGTGCTATTCCAAATGAGTCAGCAAGGACAAATACTGTTCAGTCATGCAGCATTGGTGACGAACGCTTCAGGCGGGGTAGTGCAGTATAATTGGCAGCAGAGCGATACAGAAGACGTTTACGGCGTTTGCACGGGGCAATTTATCGTTACGTTGTCAGGCGGTGCCATCCAGTCTTTCCCAACAGTCGGCGTCTTCTACATTATTTTTCCCATTCAACCAGTAACTACATCGTCAACACTGCCGCAATTTACGACGTTTAGCGATGTTATGGGGCATTTGAATGTTCAAGGTCCTGACAGCACGGGTAACTATACTGTTTATGGTTTGCCTGTTTCTCAGCAAGGTATTCAGGCGCAGGTTGATCACGCGAACACTTACATAAACAGTCTAGTAGCAAGTGTGACGTCAACGGATCCACGTTACCCGTTTGCTCAGCTTGCAGCGTTGGATCTTGCATGCATGAGTGTTTTGGTGGCTGCTAGCGGCGGCGTGCTTTTGGGTGCGGCGGATTATAAGCTTGGCGATTTATTTGTGACTAAGGGTACTGTTGAAAAATTCGCATTGCAGAGTGCTGTGCAGAGCTTCCACGATAGTTTTAGCCGAAACTTGATGAATCTTTCAACCGTAGCTTTGGGCGCTGAAGCACAATTAGGACGTGAGGTTCCTCGTTACAGGGGTCCGCTCATGAATCCATGACAAGTAGGATCAGAGGAGCTTGATGAATTCTATGAGTGAGTCGAATCAGCCGGGCGTAGTAATCACTGAAAATGCTATAATTGGGACATTCAGGATTAGAAATAACCGTATAATTGCCAAAGTTAACGGGTGCAACACGGTTATGTCGAGTGCCGAGTTTGAACGGCTTAAGCGTGAAGGTTACGATGTTGAAGCTGTCGGAAGCGAATGTGAGACTGCATAGCGGTTATTTATCGGCGGAAAAATGTATTAGAACTTGCGAAGAATGTTACATTAAACTGCAGCGAAAAAACTAAGTGAAGGAAAAGTGAAATGTCGGTTAATCAGGCTGCTGCGGCTTCTCAGTTTCTTCAAGAAAGCTGGAGTTTGACAAATCCTTTAGCTGTCGCGAATATTCTGTGGCCTACTACACGTATGGATGCAATTGGGGTTACTCAGGGAAAAGGATCCTTGCAAGTAGCTGTCTACAATGCAAGTCCTAGCAAGCAAGTGGATCCGCTTAGTCGCGAATGTTACCTGGTTACTGAAAAACTTGTTGTGGACATTATTGTCGTTAACGCTAGCCAAAGTACAGCTGATTTAGCGACTGCGGAATCTACTTTGGAGGCATTGCAGGCTGAAGTTACCCGCATTATACACTTGCAAGACCCAAACTATGCAGTGACAGGAGAGCCGATTCATGCTGATGCACCTGAAGTAACCCGCGTTATGATAAACATTGACGCCGTTTACTTCAGCATTTCAAGTTAATAGACAGGTGAGGTAAATGGCAGAACTAAAAAGGGCGGCTCCCCAGAAGTTTTGAGACGAAATTTAGCTCTCGCGTTGTGACTTACAAAAACGGTGCTCAGGTTCCTGTAGAGCACAGGGTCACAAAAATAGCTTAGCGGTTACGGAAATGTTTACTGTTTATTTCAATGTTTCAGCTTTGGATTAACGAGCTGAACGCAAGCTTTTATGGTGGTGGTATGGATCCAACGTATTCGAGAATTATTTCAAAGCGGTTAATATCTCGATTGTTTGTAGCAAGGTAGATAGTTACTGTGGCGCTATTTCCGCTGGCCAAATTGTACACTAAAGCGCCAGGATATGGAACTGGAGGGTAAGGTGGAGTAACATCAGTTGCGTTAACTTGGCCTTGTGTGTTAAAGATTTGTGCCGTTAGGAAAGCGCTTACGTCCGCGTTGGTTATGTTAAAAAGCTTTTGGTATGGGGGCGGGTTTTCTTCTGTGTAGTCGTTTCTGATTGTTACATATATTATGAAGCATGGAGCCCCTTTTTGAATCCCCGGTGTGTTGCCCATTTGTTTGACTGATGGTCCAGGATAAGGACCATAGCCTGGAGTTGCAGAGGCTAGAAAGATACTGCTTTCAGTCCCGTTATAAGGCAGGTATTGTGGCGCAACTGGTTCGATAGGTGGAGGATTATTCACTGGAGTAGCCTTTGGTTGCCCGATTCCTGACTCGGTGTAAGCAATTATGCCCGCGATTAGAAGAGCAAGCAAAATAAGTGCAATCGCAGTATTTCTCGATAAATGAATTTTCTTATGTGGAACTCTGGACATGATTCGTCTCGTTTGATTCGTCTTTAGTCACCATATTACCGCTTCTGAACAAAAGTGGGTCCTCAGATTTAATTCTAGGCATTAGAACACTCCAAGAAAATGATTTGCTCACAAAAATCAATAACAACAGAAAAAGTTTGCATTAGCCCAAAATAAACATAGACTTACAGAACAGTCTTAAGGTGATTTAGTTGAGCGTTCAATTTTCAGTTAACCTATCAAATTTTGACGTGCTAAGCAAATGCTTTGAATGCCTTTGTGAGCGGTACCCAGAGGCTGTTGCTGCAGGAATGATAAATGTTGCCCAGAATATTTTGGCAACTGCAAATACGTTAGTTCCTGTCAGAACGGGATATTTGAAAAGCACCTTGGCGATTGAGCAAACCAGCAATTTCCAACTTAAGGTCAAAGCCACGGCGCCTTACGCGTATTACGTTGAGTTTGGTACAAGGAAGATGTCGGCGAGGCTTTTCTTGACTAACTCGGTCAATCAGCATATTAGCGAATTCGCGCTGGAGATTGAGCAGCAAATCCAGGATTTACTTCAAGGTTAACGGTTTTAAAGTAACCATTGTAGCGCGCATGTTCGTTCCAAAATTCGTAGAGGGGTGCGTCTCGCGCGCTAAGCAGTAGACTCAGCAATCTGCTCGGTCCGTCCAGGCTATAGGCCAGCTCCGCCGACCAAGCCCATATTCAGCAAGACTAGATTTATCTAAGGAGTTGCTTCAAGACCCCAAATAAACGACTAGTACTGTTTGCCTAAGCTACATGTTGGGAAGCTTAAAGTCGTCTCAGCAAACCAATGACAGACTTCGCTATTAGACGGTCAAATTGCTCCTATTTATCAGGCGAAACCAAGCCTGTCGGGTTGGGGGCTTCTGCACTGTTCCTGATGATGTCTACCAGCTCTTTCACAGGCCTACCAGCGACGTAACGCGTGAGGAAATATGTCATAATTGCGGCGTCAGTGACGGTCACTGCGGGCGAAAAGACGGAAAGACTGAAGGCGTAGTTAGCAAGTCCTGCTGGGATTGTTTGACTTGCTGTCAACGGAAGAACATAAAGGTAGACCGAATAAGAAGCGGCAATGAAAAAGCCATAGCTAAGCGAGATTGCGATCAGTAGGTTCGAAATCGCCCTCATGTTCGCTCTGTAAGTGGCTACCAAGCTTGTCATCGTCTTGACGACAATTTTATGGGAATTCTCCACTTCTTGCAGCATCTTCTCGGCCGTTGGCATGTTTGGCGCAGACACAAGACTCCTGACCAAAGAGGTAATTGTAGATTGGGATATAGATTGATACTGTGCTTGAGCAGCATGCTCAATCGCACTTTGTCTCCTCGAATCCAAGACAGTGAAATAGAATGATGAAAACCCAACAACAAGAGCTAGCAACGTTCCGTTCAACTCGAGCAACGTTCGGCTTGAGTCTGCCACAGAAGACGCTTCAAAATGCCATGGATAGAAATAACTTCCAACTAACGCGATTACGACTACCGTGAAGAACCAGATGACATGAATCCAGAAAGGGCGCATCATCCTGGTGTATTCCTTGCCCTCTTCGGTTTTCTTCGGCAACTCTAACGCCAAAAAACATTGTAGACTCCCCTAATTTATCTCTTTATGGGTCAATCAGGGCTGAAAATAGAACCATCGTCGTCAGGCTCGTCAGCGGTCCGGGCATTCTCCACGTACACACGCGCCAAAGATCTTTAATTAACCACATGTAATCGAGGTGAAAAATATGAGTTTAGCAACTACGCCAATTTTAAGTCGGAATGCAGTTGTCCAAGTAGGCGGAACAGCAATCGGTTTTCTCACTGACTTCACTATGGATGTCAAAGCAGAAATGATAAAGGAATACGTTTGCGCGTCAGGCGGGTCTCCATCGCCAGCTTTCACAGCAAGCGGCAACCAATCCTACACCTTTAAGGCTTCAGCGCTTTACGTTCCAGCAAACTACGCCGCGTTACTTACAGATGTTCTAAACGGCTCATTGGTAACGGTTATTTGGGGACCACAGGGCACCACCACAGGGTCGGGGACTCCAAAAATCACCTTGAGCAACGTTGTCTTAACAGCTTATAGCGTGAAGAACGGGCAGAAAGGCACCATTGCAAATGACATTAATGGCGAAGCACAATCAGTAGCAACAAGCACCTTCTAAGCCATTTTCACTTAGCGCGCGCGGATTCTTTGTTTGCTGTTCGCCCGAATTCATAAGTTTTAAGCGGGCTTACTCTTTCTGTAGACCACTGATGCTATAACGAGATTTACGATTAGTACGGCAGTGAGGATGTATTCGAGGGTGTTAATTGCAGGAGGGGTCGGCACCGAGAAGAAAGACCCAGTTCGATCTACCGAAATGATCAGGAAGAAGAGGACCGAGCTGACGATCACCAGACTCGAAGCTAATCTTACTCTGGCTCTCTTGAAGAGAAGGAGGACGATTGACGTCAGATCCAGCGCAAGACCGACAAAAATAGTAGTAATCGCGACGTAGCCGAGAGGCTTCAATTCGGATATCCGACGGGTCTCAAAGCCGAGTGGAGTTAAGAGGATTATTATCACGACGTTCACAATCATCCATATGGCAAGTACCATGGCGTTTCTAGAGAGTTTCGTCCCTGCTTTATTGGGAATGTCTGAGTTCATGATTTAACCACCCGATCTTCAGGTTTACCTATCTTTTTTTTTAAACTCCCCTTAAATATAAAATTTGCTTATTCGCAAGAGTTCCGATTATACACGAATCGATACCCATGTTTCTGTTCGTCTTTGTCTGTCTGGTGCTGTTTGTTCGTCTTGTCGGCGTTAGAGAAGCTGGAGGGGGTTAAAATTTAATCTCTCTCTCAGAGACTACGACGACGATATGGATAAACTGCGTGAGCTCCTTGAAGTTAGCTTATCACGTATACTTCAGTCTTCGCAAGTACGTATTATTTCCAAAGTTAAAAGTTGTTAATGAGGTGATTTGATGAGTGAAACCCAAAAAGAAAAAGAAGAAAAATTTGATGCTGAAGGTTTCGAGAAACTTAAGGCTGCATTCAACGAATATGAGGCAGAGCAGAAGGAGCGTTTCAAGAACTTTAGCGTAGGCTTGCTTAAGAGTAGTAAGGTTCCGCAGGAGGCTAATGTGCTTGGCGCTGGATGGGTCAAGTTCGTGTTACTTACCCACAACGAACTGAGTGATTTAGCGAAATTTTACAAGGATGATCAGCGCGAATTCGAACTGCAGGCCCTTCTGAAGATGATGACGCCCTGCTACCCAGACTTGACAGAGAAAGATCTGCGCGATGCGCCCTGGGATTTGGTGCGTGCTTTGGAAAAGGCTTTGCTTAATGAGGGTTTTTTACCGCGAACGGTGAGGCGGTCAATGACTGGATTCATTGGAGCGGCGAAGCCCAGCGCATCGCAACCATCATCAACCTCTACCACTACACCTTAGACTACACGGTAAGCTTGACGCCTTTCCAAATGGAGTTCTTAATCCAATCCGCAATATGGTACCACCAGTTAACGGAAGGATAGGAGTCAGTGCCTATGTTTCTTGAAAATAATCAACAAACCAGCAACAACCAATATTACTGCAACAGAAACAGCGGCAACAACTGCGATTGGAAAAGGCTCTGGTTTCGCTACGGTGAAGTTGATGGTTTGTGACGCTCCAACATTTCCAAAAGTGTCATTTACGTAGACTGTAATTGTGTGCAAACCATTTCTCATGCCGCCAACAGTTTCATTGCCACTCAAGGTTACGTTTGCTTTGCCATCAAGACTGTAACTTTGCAAGCTAACAGTCCTATCAACATTGAAAACCAGAGGAAAACTGGATTCATTAAATGTTTGATTTTCCGCCGGAGACAAAATCGAAATTTCAGGACGAATGGTACCGTAACCAACAGGAGTATACAACTGGGTTAGATTGAACTCAGTTTCGGTGGCAACCTCTGCGTTCAAATCACCTGTGAAATTTGAACCCCCCATGACATACAATTGGTCATTCAAATTTACTACGGCAAAGCCATCTCGCGAAGGAGAAATAGCCTCCCCTAACGACCAGGAATTAGTCATAGGATTGTAGATCTGCGTATAACTACTGTCGATGGCGTAAATTCGCTCTGGCGCCATCACTCCATTAGTTGCAGCTCCAAAACAGTTTCCTTCTGTTTCTTCTTCAAGACCTTTTGCTGGATGAGGAGGTGGTGCGCCTAAGCTCCAAGTATTATTCTGAGGATTGTAGATTTGGTTAAGATCAAGTCCATAATCACTTTCCCACCATATCCCGTTTATGATGTATATTTTTCCGTCACAAACCGCTGATGCATAATCGAACGTTGCAGTGGGTAGAGGTGCATTTTCGCTCCAAGTGTTAGTGGCAGGATCATAAACTTGATTTGCCGTGGAACCAACATTGCTGGAGTTAACTCCGCCTATGCAGTATATTTTTCCATCTATGACATTTGCCTGCAAATCCGTTACCGGATAAGGCATTGGGGCTTCTGTTTGCCACGTGTTCGTTGAAGGATCATAAACCTCGTTTACACCTACCGCACCAAACATGTCATAAGGCGGTTCTAGCGTGGTTCCTCCAATACAGTAGATTTTGCCTTGATAGACGGCGATCGCAAAGCCCTCCCTTGGTGTTGGCATTGGCGCTTCTGAAGTCCAATTACCTGTGGCAGGGTCATATAATTCGTTAGCACCGGTGTCGCCTCCTGTGTAACTGCTTGCTGGCATTATTTCATTACCGCCTGTAGCGACTTGGTCGCAGCCGCCAATGGCATAGATTTTTCCATCTAACACAACAGCGCCAAAATATGATCTCGCTAAATTCATCGGTGCCAACTCGGTCCATGAATTTGCGACCTCGGTATTTCCAGAAACAGGCTTAGCTGCTATTATGCATGAGGCTGTCAAGAAAAAGAGAACAAGCATTAAAGCGAAACTTTTGCTCCTATTCATTGCCGCTGCCTATAAAATACTTGCCAAGTGCCTGCTTATAACTCTCCCCAGAGAACAGAGTGTTCCGCAAAAAGAACAAACTCAAAAATAATTGTTTCAATGGACTATCAGACTGTCTTTTCAGTTAAAAATATCAAAGGATGGAACGGACTTTGAGTGGTGCGCCTGCAGAAATCGATATCGTCGCGACTGATGATGCTTCGGACGTTTTTCAAGACGTCAGCAGCAACTTCAGTGAGATGAGTAGCAATGTCAGCGAAGCTTCTGACACTATGAGCAGCGACATATCAGACAGCATGCAGCAAACCACGAGCTCCGTCTCAACTATGACGACAACCGTGCAGGCTGATACTAGCCAAATGCAGGATTCCTTCAATGAAGCCGGAAGCACTGTTCAGGTAAGCATGAACCAGATAACTACAAGCACCGGGGAAGCGAGCGATGCAACTGATGCGTCAAGTCAAAGTTTCAGTCAAAACGCTATGCAGATGAATAGTGCAGCTATGAGCGGCGCCATGTTGTACATGGCTGTGAATAACATTGAAAACGCTCAGGTTCAGCTTGCAAGAGCTAATTTGGTTGAGGAAAAAGCAGCGAACGATGTGACGCTGGCCCAGCAGGCGTATAATAAGGCGGTGGCGGAGTATGGCGTTAACAGTTTGCAGGCTGAGGATGCAGCGAACAAGCTTAACTTGGCTATTCAAACGCAGCAGGTTGATCAGGAACGAGTTGCAGAATCACAGAGAAGCTATAATAGTACACTTTTGATGTCGGCTCTTACGGTTATTCCTGCCTTCGTGAATATCATTGGCTTAGCGTCGAACGCTACGCAGGTTTGGACGGGTATTCAAGCAACCTTTGACGCGGTGATGGATGCCAACCCGATAATACTGGTCGCTTTAGCCGTCGCGGGTTTAACTGCTGGAATAATTTGGGCTTACGAAAACTGCGCCCCTTTCCGCGACGTCATAAATGACATAGGCCACATTATAGGCGGATCGGTTCTTTCAGCTTTTGACGCTTTGAAAGCCACGGGTGACGCCTTATGGAATGCGCTTAACTGGGCTTACAGCAATATTCTGTTGCCTGTAGCTAACTTTTTCAAGGAGGTTTTAGTGGCAGATTTGGATGTTGCGCTTGCGCCGGTTAAAGCGTTTGAAACCGCGATAAACGCTGTTGCCAACGCAGTTAAGCCTCTTAGCAGCGTCATTGACGGTTTAGGCTCGGCTTTGAGTCATCTGTGTTTTGCTCATGCCGCGCCTGCCGCTGAAGAATTTAACAAGCAGCTTACACAGAGCTTAGCGCTTAGCGACCAATTAGCGCATAAAACTAACACGCTGGGTTCATCGCTTCAAGCTTTAAGCAGTAACGTTAAGATCGGAGGCGGCGCGGGAACGTCAAACGTGAATATTGCATCGCCGAATATCACGATTGGCAGCGTTACCGGGACAGCTTCGCTTAAGCAAACTCGTGACGCAGTTAGCAAGGGCATTTGTGATGCTATGTACAAGAAAGGATTAATGAATAAGGTGCTGTAGATGAGTTTTTTTGTTGAAGCTTTTGTTCTTGTCGCAGTAGCCGATGGCGTTGCTGTTGCTTGGTATTGGACGCTTTCGTTTAAGTTACATTGGCCAGTGAAGGGGGCTTCTTGATGAGTTGGCAGATCACGCAAGGATCCACGACGGTTACGTTGCCGTTGGCGCCGCAGACAGTTACGGATGAAGCGCCAACAGTTGACGATACAACTATTACTGTTCCTGAGCAGGAGCCTGTGTTGGTTTCTATTGGCAGTGACATACGGCAGTTGACGTTGGAAGGCGTCATTTATGTTTCAGGGCAAAATATGGCTTACCTTGACACTAACTATGTTACGCCTCTGCTTGCTATGCGAGGCCTCATAACTACACTTGCGACTCCGAGATCAAGTTTGAACAGTACCTGGAAGCTGGATAAAGCAACGTTTATTGAAACGAAGGATTACGCAAATAACCCTGTTTTAAAGTTTACTTTGATTTTTAAGCATGCAGCGTCATACGTGGTGCTTTAGCCATGACGTGGACTTTTCAGTACTATAACGGGTCTTCATGGGTAAACATTGCGAATGCCGTGATCGATCAGATAATCGATAAATTGAATGGCCAGCTGGAATTAGATTTCATAATTCCCAATAATGCATCGAACTTAACGTTTGTTCAAAGCAACCAGCAAATTCAGCTTCTGTGGGGCAGCACCGTTGTTTTTAGCGGTTTGCTTATGGCGTATAAGGCAACGTTCACGCAGATCGAATGTACTGTGTATAATAATACCTGTGAATTGATGAAGAAAAAACAAATTACCGGGAAATACAACAACGTTGCTGCATCCACCATTTTAGCCGCGATTTGTGCCGCTTCTGGCATGACTGCTGGCTCTTGTCCTTCTACAGTTGTTAGTACGCAATTTAATGCCACTGACTGTTATACAGCAGCGTTAAACTTGGCAAATATTTTAGGTTTAAACATGTTCAATGCAGGCACAACTGTTAACATTGCGCTTAAAGGCAACCAAACACCAACTGCAATAACGGTTGATACCCAAAGCAGCGTAAGCGTTGACCGCAGCAAAAGCGGTTATGACGGCGTTATAGTCCGCGGTGTTGATCAAGCCGGAAACGTTATTACGGGTTCAGCCGGGAATACTGGTGCAGGCTACAATGTTCAGGTTATAACGAATAAAACTGCTATGAATCAGGCGACGCTGAATAGTTTAGCTACTTACTATCTGCAGGCTTTGCAGGAGACTAACAGTGGCTGTCCGCTTGAATGTGACATAGGTCAAGCAGCGCTTTTGAACAGCGGCGACCTGGTAACGATAAGCAACGGAGCAGAATTAGGTTTAAGCGGAAACTACGAGATTTATCAAATAACGAAAAAATTAACTAAAGCAACCCTGGATATCGTGCGGTCTGCTGCTGTTTTCGCTAACTTGACTGATCCAAGTCTGGATGATATTTTAAATGCTGTTGCAGGTACAACTACTGCGCTTAATACTATGCCCGTAAGCAGCGATCAAGTTCAGGGTGCAAGCGTAAGCCTGCAAAGCCTCTTAGGGTTCTATCATCTTGGCGAAGGCAGCGGCACAGTAGCAACAGATCAAAGTCCAAACGCAAACAACGGTACAATAGGCCCAGGAAACACCTGGGTTCAAGGACCAGAGACAGAAGTTTTAATGTTCAACGGAAACGGCTCCTACGTTGATGTATCGAATAACATGATTGATTTTAGCGGCTTATCTAAATTTTCGTTCACAGCCTGGTTCTCCCCAACTTCAGCCGCTTCACAATATCTCGTGTATAAAACTAACCAATTCTACGTTCAGCTTCAATCAAACGGCAGCATCGTTTTCGGCTTATACATCGGCGGTGTCTGGGCAACGTTGACGGCGCCAGCGGGATCCGCACAGCTAAATGGACGTTTATTTGTTGCTTGCATTTACGATGGAACAAACATGTACATGTACCTTAATGGGCCCGTCCTGGTGCAGCAGGCTCAGACAGGCGCAATCGGTAGCAGTACGAGTGACACGTACATAGGTGCACAGAGCGCTTCAGCTGGAGGCTTCACCGGAGTGGAGTCTGAAGTTATGTTTTTTGCGCGTGTCCTCGGTGCAGCGGAGGTGTATTCGCTTTACTTTTTTCCCCTTATTAGCTACGTAAACGTGCCTACAACAGTTACTATTAGTAACGGTGAATTATTCTTAACTTACGCAACGAACGTTAAAACAAAATACACTGTTAGTTTAAGCTATTTAGTTAATAGTTGCATTTTAAGCGGAAAAGTTGTGGTTTCTTCGCCTACGGGAACCATGAACTGCTATGAAGCTGGCTACGTAGTTTTAGCCTTGTTGCAGTACGGCGGCTCATCATATTACAGTTTGGTGCAGAGTATACTGGATTTGTGGGCTTCGCTTCAAAACTCAGATGGCAGCTGGTATCAACAGTACAATCCCTATTCGCCCTATGCCGTTGTTACTCAAACTTCAGAAGGCACTGATGGAAACCTGAAGGTCGATTCTGGTGCAGCTCTGCTTGCCTGGGCGATGAGTAACTATGATCGCTTGACCAGTGGTACACGCTATAAAGCGAATGTGCAACTTGCAATGAGTTTCCTACGTGAATTACAGTACGCTCACACCGTAGCCCATTCAACTAACCTTATAGCAAACGAAATTCTTGACGGAACCACAGATACGACGGCTTTGCTTGCAGACTGCGGGGAATGTTTGCTTTCAGCGAAGTTTGCCATGGATGCTTATGGAAGCACCTTATTAACGAGTGCTGGTTACAGCGTGCAAACCTTTGCAAACAACCTATACTACAGCATCGCAGTTTCAGGTTGGCGAGGAAACAGCGCAATGTATTACGACACATCATATCCTTACGGCCAAAATACCAACGTGCCCTTTACGTACGAAGAACAAATAAGCTATACTCAAGCGCTGTGCAGTTGGGCAGTCTACGCATTCGCAAAGAGCGCTTACCAAACAGCAGGCGATTTTAGCAGTCAATGCGAAATCTGTCTAAGCTATATCAATACGTTAACTCTTGGCTCCTGGGGCGGCGAATACTACTGTCCCTACACTGGTGCTACTGGCCAAACACAAAATGAATACTCCGGGTACACCGCGTTAATGGCTATAGCATGCCAAAACGTGGGTAGCACTACGTATGCTTCGTTCATTGCAGGATTAATCAGTTTTATCAAATGGTTAACGCTTAACGGCGGACAAGTATGCGACCTGGTAGATGTAACCGGTAGAGTATGGCGAAGCCAAATAGGAACCACAGAAGACGGATTCCTAGTTTTGCCCATCGCTTTGGCGTTGCTTGCAGGAGCGGGAACATAAACGTCATTGTCGAACGCGAAATTTCATGGTAATTGAGAGGGAATGGTGAAAGGTTTGAAAAAAGAAACCAATGAATGTGATGTGGAAAATAGGGTTAAGGAGAAAGATTTGAAGGAGCGGGTTAGATCGCTTTGCGTAGGCGACCTGATCTGTGTGGAATGGTGCGACGCTAGCGTTGGCAAGAGCAGCGGCAGCGGAGCAGCCATTGATGTGCCCGTTAAAAGCTGGGGGGTCTTCATCGGTGTCTTGGGTGTTAAGGCTAAGCATATCGTGCTTGCACAGAACAGTTTCCGCTATGCCGACGGACTCTTCGACATGGATTATACTGCCATTCCGCTCAGCTGGACAGTCGACATATCAGTTCTGGTTAAGGAGCATATACCTAAAGAGGCTGCTGGCACGCTTGTTAACAGTTTCCTGCTAGGCGGGCATCGGGCGCTTAGCCGTTCCCGAACGTTTCAGCGGAGAATTTTGCAGCAGAGGTTAAGCGTCGATGGTCGACCCGATTAAGCATGCATTAACACGCAGACGTTTCCAGCGTGGACGCCTCGTAGACGAGGAGCCTGATGAGACCCTTGTATACGTGGTAAAATTTGGCATAGGCATGACCGCGTGCCTTTCAGCGCTTGAGATTGCCAGCATGGCGTTTTTGCATAGTTGGAATAGCGAAGTTTTCAGCGCCATTACCGGCTTAACCGGGATAGTTGTCGGTGTTTTTGTTGGGCGCAAAACGTAAAGCCAAACTTGATGAGTTGCAGAAGTTAAAAGTGCCAAGTCGAAGGCTAACAAGGTAGATATTAAGGTTAATGTAATAGGATAATGTTAAGTTATTTGACCCAACATACAAAGTTTGCTTTCCTCATAACATAAAGCAATTAGCCATTGGTGTTAGGTTATTTTATATTTTTTACTTGTGATAGTCCACTAACAATCAAAAGTGCCAACTTGTATTCATGTTGAGCAATCACTCAAAGACCCAATATTCCGAAAGATTTAATGGGTGTATAGTTCTATTCATATAGTAAGGTAGGGAAACTTCTGACTTTTTACGGAACCACCAACCCAAAAAAGCCACTACAGTTAAATACTCATGAAGCAATAACGACAAATACTAAAATGGCTGTTATGGATATAGGATTCATAACCTATATAGTAATGATAGGATAATTTAAAAAGAATTAAGATCATATTGAGAGTGAGTGATAGAAATGACTGAAATAATGTCTCTGAAAGACATGCCATTAGATTGCAAAATTTTGTTGCTAAAAGAACTTGGCTTTTGTTCAGATGGCACTTATGTTGTGGATAATAATGGTGAACAAGTTCTCGACAAATACATAGGTGAACCCGTTAAAATAGATAATATGGCAATCTTACCTGGGAGTACGCTAATATTAGATGACAATCCCCTGAGTATCTCCTCATACTTGGAAGAGCATGGAGATGGCGTCTAAAGACCCAATTGAAAGCGCCGCAAAAGGAGCAACCGAGGGCAGTCTTGAATGGACTGAAGGGTTTGTTAAGCAATTAGCACGCAGGTTTAAAGACAGGAAAATTGCTTTTGTTCAAAACCCTGAAACTATAGAGGTTGCAAAGGAGCAAAGAAATTCTTCAGAATGGGGTCTTTTTCGAATTTATGTTGATGATGAAAGGCTTCATATCCTCTTTCAAATGGGATTAACACTAAGAAGAGTCGAGAAAAATAAACCACAATGTGATCATTTAAGAGGACGGATAGTAAAAAAATACGGTGCTGAGGGGTTACATATTGCCCAATTTGTTCAGAATGGACTTTTTGGTAAATATATAGCCAACATTCTTGACAAGGGATTAACGATAGAGCAGATAGAATGTGAAATTAAACATCTATTTGAAAACATTGAAATAACAAACAGTTACATACAAAGTACGGACAACGTAGAAAAGAAAGCGACGGAAATCACGACAAAGATTCTCAGTCATTGCCCTAACACATACATTATAAGTGGTAGTAAGTCAGCAACCAAAAAATGTCGGCAAGTGAAGGATACTGTTATGCGAAGAATCACGGGATATACAGCAGAACTTTATCGAACGGAGATTAAGGAAATTTACTTTCTAAACCGATTAGAAAAATAGAAGATTATTTTCTTAGCTTTACACTCTTAACTTATTTAACATTGACTTTCTCTTTGACTCGTTTTTCGTATTCCTCTTCTGTTATAATGCCCTTTTCGACCAGTAGGTCAACTAGGCTAGAGAGCATGTTATCTAAAAGTCTATTTCCTCTAAGGGTTCTCTTTCAACTTTGACTTTCTTCGTGTTTTTTCCCTTCGCTTAGTAACCGTTTTTTTAAACAACTTGTGACGACTGATTATTGTCAATTGCGAGTCAAGATAATTTTTTACTATTCACACGCTATGGCTTCAAATTAGTGCTTAATCTCTTTTTTCGGCATTGTAAATTTATGGTTAGCGGAGGCTATGTAAATGAGAAAAGGGAAATCTGACTTAACTCGTGTCCGAAAGAAACTGGCCGAACGCAGGGTTAACGGTGAATGCCGAATATCGAGGCGGCGAGACGAGTTTTTCCGCATAAAGCAGTTTCGCCGGGTCTACGATAAAGCCGAGGGCAAGTTCACTTTTAACATCAGCTACGAGACGCACACTAAGCTTACTTCCCGGAGCCTTGTTGTCGCTGAAGCTTTCGGTTTAGGCGTTGATGAGGCGCAGAAGTTTCGGGTTCTTGACGCTGAACTGAAGATTGGACCGCAAGACATCGTGTATATTACGGGGGATTCTGGGTCAGGCAAAAGCGTTTTGCTGCGGGCGATAAGGGCGGACCTTGGCGGTGAAGCAGTTGATTTATCCGAGGTTACCGTGGATCCTGAGAAACCCTTGATTGAGACAGTCGGCGCAACAGTGGAGGAAGGCTTAGAGTTACTGAGTAGAGTGGGGTTGAATGATGCTTTTCTTTTCCTACGAACATACAATCAATTGAGTGATGGACAAAGGTACCGTTACAGAATTGCCAAGCTCATCGAAAGTGGGAAGCAGTGGTGGTTGATGGATGAGTTTGCGGCATGTTTGGACAGGGATACAGCGAAGATCATTGCGTTTAACCTGCAGAAAATCGCTCGGCAACAAGGCAAAGCAGTGATTGCTGCTACCACACATGGAGACTTGCTTGAGGACCTCAAACCCAGCGTCCATGTCCACAAGAGGTTTGGAGAAGAAATTCAAATCAATTATTGCTCGAGAGAGGCTTCTGCCGAGTGCAGTTTGATTCGAGAAATGAAGGTTGAACAGGGAAGCATAGCAGATTGGCATAAACTTAGCGCCTTTCATTACCGAGGACACAACATGGCCATTCCCAGAAAGATTTTCCGATTAATGCGGGGAGAGGAGCTCTGCGGCGTGATAGTGTACAGTTATCCTCCGCCAAGCTGCTACGGAAGACGCTTTGTGCTTCCACGCATCACAATCCGAGAAATGAACAAACAACTAAGCATAATCAGCCGAGTAGTTATCCATCCAAAATATCGAACAATAGGCTTAGGCGCCAGACTTATCCGTGAAACTCTGCCTCTGGCAGGAACATCTTACGTTGAGATGATTGCGGTTATGGCGAAGTATAACCCGTTTGCGGAAAAGGCAGGCATGCGAAAAATCGCTGAACAGCAATCTGCAGAAAGCGTTTCAGATGTCTCTAAAGTGCTTACTGGGCTGGGGTTTGACTTGCAGCTTTTAGGCAGCGAACGGTATGTCAAGGAAAAACTTCAAGGTTTAAGCGCTGCACAAATGGAAAAGCTCAAAGGATCCTTGATCAAAAATAAGCATCCCCGTTTCAAAAAGGAGTTTGTAGCTGGTCGACATCAGCCTTATGGAAAAACATCGGATTACATTCAAAGCATTCAGAATGCAGAAATGCCGAAGATTATAAAACTCATTAAGCTCGTCGGGATACTTTCGCAAACAAAAGTTTACTTGTTTTGGAAAGATCAATAACAGATATGAAAAAGAGTCGTTACTAAAACTTGTTTCCAATCAATTTTAGTTAGCAATTTATAGTGAAAATAAGCTGGCATTGGAGAAAAATTTGTTTTCTTAAACACTTTGCGCTGAAAAGCAAAAACGGTTATTAACAAGGAAACAAGATACCCATACAGTTCCAAGAGGAAACTGCGGTGATTGCTAAGGGTAACGGAAGGAGAATGACATTTGAAAGTACTCAATAAGATAGTTATTATCCTTCTGTTGACGTTGGTGACATTTTCAGCTCTAAGCGTATTAACTGGATCAGTAAACGCTGCCGGAAACCTTAGCTTTCAGGCATCCATTTCATCCAAGACTGCTGGCGTTGACCAAGCAACATCATATACATTCACTATCAAAAACGTGGGTGAAGCCAATCTTGGAAGTGCGAACATTACAATACCTTCATCATACAGTAATGTTAAAAATTTAGCTATAAGTCAAGAACCAGCCTCACAAACTTGGACAATAACCACAGCGACAATAAACAAAATTAATTATATTCTTCTCTATGGCTCCGCTGAAGGACTAAGCCATGGGCAGAGCATAACGTTCACTTTTGATGCAACAAATCCTAAAGGCTCAGGAAATTACAAATGGGTAATCGGCGCTAATGAAAACACGAACGCAACCGGACTTAATACTCCACAATTTACGTTAAATACTAATTATTCAATTATAATCACTTCAATTAATGCAGCACTTTTAATCTCTGTCATCGCGACTGTTATTGCGTTCTTAAACACTGGATTAAACAGGGTTCTAATCAACTATTTCGTAGGTTGGGAACAATACCGAGTTATGCAGAAAGAAATGAATGAATACAGGTCAGAAACGATGGCTGCCATGCGAGCTAACGACAAAAAACAAATTGAAAAACTCAAAAAGAGAGAATCGCAAATAAAAAACATGCAGGCACAAATGCTCAAGCCACAGATGGTCCAGTTCGGGTTCTCTTTTATTTACATTATCATTTGGTTTTTTGTGTTAACGCCCACTTTTGGAGGTACCTCTATGGTTTACGTGCCAGGCATCGGCCCTCTCCCAGTCCTTTACTGGTACCCCATCGCCTCGTTCTTCTTAGGCCTGCTTGCATCACGCTTAATAGGTATAATGCCGATTGAAACTTGACGCGGAAACATGGTGGCGCTAAATGGCTAAAGACCCAAAATTATACTTTGATGACAAAAAAATAGTAATCTGCATCTCAGGAATGGCAGGAACCGGAAAAAGCACTCTATCAAAAAAGCTTGCGGAAAAATACAATCTAAAATGTTATTCAGGTGGTGACGCGCTTAAAGAACTGGCGAAAGCAGAAGGCTATGACGTGTCACATCAAGGCTGGTGGGAGAGCCCTGAAGGCTTAAATTTTCTCAGGGAGAGAGCAAATGACCCTAAATTTGACAAGGCAGTAGATGATGAACTGCTTAAATATGCGCGTCAAGGAAATGTTCTCTTAGACAGTTGGACCATGCCCTGGTTATTTAAAGAGGGTTTTAAGATCTGGTTGATGGCTTCGATTGAGAAGAGAGCAGCAAGAGTTGCCGAACGCGATAAGATAACGGTTAATGAAGCATTCAAGGTACTGGAAGAAAAAGAAAACAGGACCAAAGCAATTTACAAGAAGCTTTACGGTTTCGTTTTAGGCGAAGATTTTGCACCCTTCAACGTGGTTTTAGACACCGATAATTTGAATGCCGAAGAGGTTTTTGGCATTCTCTGCAGAATAATAAGCAACATGGTTCTTTCTGTTCCTGAGTCTGCTGAGTAAATAGAGCTAAATAGAGCTCAATAGAGCTTTCTTCTATAACATAGTTACTGATTGCTTATAGCTATGAATAACAGATTAGACCCCTCGGTATAAGGCGCCGTTTAAGAGAGGGGCAGGGAACAAGTGAAAAAATTAAATGGCCTACTTATATTTCCATGTGGATTAGTAATAGTTCTTTGCTTCATTGCCTCATTTCGCCTAATTAACATCCAATCCACAGTCATGTTATTAATTTTCAATGCGCTTTTTATTTCCCTAGCTTTTCAGTTGAACGGTGCGTTTAACCAAAAACTTTTCCTTTTAGCATCAGGCAACATAATAGGTCTCTGCTGGAACTTTGTTTTTTACTCTTTCGCCCTTACGGGAACCGTTTTTTTCGGTAAAATCTTCACCATTTTTTATACAGTTTTCTTTCCTTTTCTATGTTCACTTTGGATAGTAGCGTTTTGGTCTCTAAGCCTAACAGTTCTCCATCGTAAGAGCGCAAACTAGGAGCTTCAACCTTGATTTCTGAAGTTTTAGAAATCTTTTTCACGTTCCTAATCGCAATAATGATGGCTTATCTTGTTAGACATTACATTTTTACCATTACCGTTTTAAGAGGAGCCAACAAAGACAAAAAACCCGTAGCCATTGATGCTTCAACGTTTGAACCTACGGTTACCATCCTTATTCCAGCACATAACGAGGAGAAAGTTATTGGAAGATTGCTTCAGC
>Ga0326728_10006699_pt1 | contig 30689 bp, 30 predicted proteins | sample MB3enrmetagenome_FD_207602 | JGI IMG/M metagenome (GOLD analysis project Ga0326728, IMG submission 207602) | Lab enriched peat soil microbial communities from McLean, Ithaca, NY, United States - MB31MN | ecosystem: Environmental > Terrestrial > Soil > Wetlands > Peat | place: USA: New York...
GACGCGATCACCACCTGCTTCATGCTCTCGTGCAGCGCGTTGAAGGTGTGGAAGAACTCCTCCTGCGTGCGCTCTTTCTGCGAGATGAACTGAATATCGTCGACCAGCAGCACATCCACGGTGCGGAAGCGGTCGCGGAAACTGGTCATGCGATCGTTGCGAATGGAGTTGATCATCTCGTTGGTGAACTTCTCCGCCGACACGTAGCAGATGTTCACCGTAGGCTGGCGGCGCTTCACCTCGTGGCCGATGGCGTGCATCAGGTGGGTCTTGCCCATGCCCACGCCGCCATACAGGAAGAGCGGATTGTAGGCGCGCGAGGGGCGCTCGGCGACCGCCAAAGCCGCGGCGCGAGCAAACTGGTTGCCGTTGCCGATCACGAAGGCATCGAAGGTGTAGCGCGAGTTGAGCTGAGCCGCCGTGGACCAGTCGAAGCGCCCCTGCTCCGGCGTGCGCGATGGAGCGGGAGGCGGCGCAGTAGGCGCGTGCGAGGGCACCGGACCGAAGCCGCCGTCCTTACGCTGCGGCGGAATCGAGGGATCCTCCTCCGCGGTCACAAAGCTCACGTCGTCAAACTCGAGCGCTTGCAGATCGATCGCTTCCTGAATCAAATCTCCATACCTGTCGCCGATGTGCTGGAACTCCGGGGAAGGCACGCGCACATAGAGCGTGCGTCCTGCGGCATGACTGAAGCGGGTGGGCTTCAGCCAGGTCTCGAACGATTGACGGATTACCTTCTTCTCTAACGCGGCGAGAATTTGGAGCCAGGGGTTGAGTGCCGTCGCCGGCGAAGTCGCGAATGCCATCGTACAATCCTTGCTATTTCCGCCGGCGGGGCGCCAAGCGGGAATTTTCGATTTTCAGGCAACGGCTCTCTCTATTGGCAGCAAGCCAGCTTGCTCGCCATTTTGTTTCCGTCGACCGAATGCCTGTAGACTGCTGGTCCGCCCCTCACGAGTCGGCCCCGGGGCGCTTGAAAAAAACCGTAACGAGGTACGCGCTAAGCCTCACGCGAAATTTCTGGAACGGTCCCGATAGTAGCACATTTCGAGGCCGTTGCAATCTCTCTTTCACATAACTTTTCTGCGCATGCAAAGAGTTGCACCACGGATGGTGAAACTGCGTGCGTTGGTTACCAGGCGTTACCGAAGAGAAGGACAGAGACTGTCCGTCGTTCTTTGTTTATCTGGCTTTCATCCATGATGCCCTACATTTCTTGTCTGGGCTCCCACATCTTGAGAGCCCGCGCCAAGCGCTGGATTCAAATCCCGGCCTGCGATATACTCAAAGCTGCTGATAAGACAGAGATTTTCTTTGAGAAACAGGAGCGGGTAACCATGCCCAAGCGCACATTTCAACCCAACCGCCGCCACCGTGTGAAAACACACGGGTTCAGGGCACGCATGAAGACCAAGGGCGGCGCAGCCGTGCTCAGCCGCCGCCGCGCCGCCGGTCGCAAGCGCGTGTCCGTCAGCGCCGGGCACCGCGACTGATCCCCTTCAGGCGGTTCTGCCCCTCCGGGCGGTCCTGTTTGCAACGGAATGTGCTGCGCGGTGCAGCCGTTCCGTATCGAACCTTCCTCATGAACCCTCCTTCCAAGCCCGCCAGACCCCAATCGTTGGCAGGTGTTCGCCTGCGCAAACATGCCGACTACTGCCAAGCCTACGCAAACGGCCGCAAGCGGCAATCCGCGACCATGAGCTGGTTCCTGGCGCCGCAAACGCTCGAGGGCACGGCTGCCGGCGCTACCGCCGCGCCTCGCATCGGCCTTACCGTCGGCAAAGTGCTGGGTCAGGCCCACCAGCGCAACCGCATCAAGCGCCGCATGCGCGAAGCTCTGCGCCGCCACGTCGATCTGGCGCCCGCGGGCTTCGATCTTATCTTCCATCCGCGGCGTAACGTGCTCACCATGGAATTTGTGCAGCTTGAGGCAGAGGTTGTGCGTATTCTGGAACAGGCCAGGGCCGAGGCGGCGCGAGGCCAAGCTGTCCGCAAACCTGCATTGAGCCCCGGTTACGCCCGCACGAGGTAGAGCGATACGAGAATAGCGTAGAGAGCATTTGAATGACCTCGGCCTCTACGGCAAAACCAAAGAAGGCGTGCCCTATTCAGCTCTTTTTGAAGGTCGCCGCTCCTTGGGGTCGCGGCGACTTAAGTGCAGCGGCTTCGGGTTACAGCATCTCTGGTTTTGCTCTAGGCAATTTACGGAGAGATCAAGCGAGGATATTTTCTCGAGTTATTTCTGTGGTTAAGTTTAAGGAGTATATCCATGCAGGAAGCGCCCGCATTTGAAAAAATATATAGGAACTATCTGGAACGCATCGCGGCCCGCGACTGGTCTGATAAAGTTGATTTGCTTGGTATCAGGGTGGACGGGAAAACCGTAGAGATAGATTTTTTCAATACGCCGTTCACCATCACGCCTGCAGCCATTGCCGATTCCTCTGGGAATAAACCCCGTCACGCTGTTAGCGTGGTTCTGTGTCAGTATCTTTTGCGCTGCCCCACAGCCGTGTCTGGCAGCGGCGAACTGGTCACCTACAACGATATTAAGGATGCCGCTCCACATGCTGCAGGCTTTATGAACGCTGCGGAAAAGCGTATCTCCCAACATTTTTCCGGGCGGCTGGCGGAACTTGAAGAGCGCTGTCGCCGACTGGGCGGTAAGCCTTTTTCAACGGTGGCGTCCTATCAGCTCACCTATGAACTTCCAGCCCTGCCTCGGGTGCCGATTTACCTGTTTTTCAATGATCGCGACGAAGAATTCGCCGCAAGCTGCAATCTGCTCTTCCAAAAGAATGCTTCGCAGTTTCTGGACGGGGAATGTATTCAGATGATGGGAATCACTTTGGCCGAATTGTTGAAGCGATAAGGAGAGCGGCCGGAACCCGGGGGGTCTGGCTTATTGGGATCAGTGCTCGTAGGCTGGAGGATATGAGGCGCATCCTGCTTGCTACCATCGCCTTCTATCGCCGCTGGCTTTCGCCAGCGCTGCATACGATCAGCCCTGGCGGATGCAGGTATCTGCCTACATGCTCAGAGTACGCGGCCACGGCCATCGCGACGCACGGCCCGCTGCGCGGCTGCGCGCTTGCCGCCTGGAGGCTGCTGCGCTGCCATCCCTTTGCCCGCGGAGGCCTGGATCCAGTTCCGCCCCCGTGCCGGTCCGGTCCCACCCCGGCGCCGCTCCCGTCCGCGAAGTCGAGTGCGTTCCCCCAGCAACCGTTACCATAGAAGAAGCGGCGGCCCGGTTGGCCGCCCTTGACCGACGACAGGAAGTATCCTTTGCCCGAAATTCAGAATCCCAATCTCCAAACGCAAGGGTCCGGCCGCGGCGGTGGTGGCGGCGATATGCGCTCCACCATGGCCTTCATGCTCCTTGCCATGGCCGCGATCTTCGGCTACCAGTACTTTTTCATGAAGCCCAAGCCGGAGCAGCAACCGCCTGCGCAGACACAATCGCAAACGCAGCCCGCTGCCCCGGCCGCTCCGTCCGCGCAGGGCCAGACGCAACCTGCTGCGGCGTCCGCGCAGCCCTCCGTGGCTACGCCACAGATCTCCGCTTCTATCGAGACCGGCATCACCGTCGAAAATGAGTTCTACAGGATCGTTTTCACCAATCGCGGCGGTCAGGTGAAGCACTGGATCTTGAAAAAGTATTTCGATTCGGCCGGCCATCCGCTCGACATGGTGCAGTCCGAGGCCTCCGACAAGTTCGGTCTGCCGCTCGCGTTCTTTACCTATGAGCCGGCGCTCACCACCCAGCTCAATCAGGCGCTTTACCAGGTCACGGTCGCCGGCGCACAGCCCACGGCCACCGGCCTCGTGCTGGCGCCCACGGCGGTTACCTTTCACTACGCCGCCAATGGCATCGACGCCCAAAAAACCTTCCGCTTCGACTCGAGTTACGTCGTTACAGTGGAAACCGAGGTCAAGCAGAATGGCGCACCCGTCCGCGCCCTCATCCAGTGGCCGGCCGGTCTGGGCGACATGGAGGAGTTTCAGCAGTCAGGGATGCTGCGCACGCAGGTACGCACGCCCTCTTACTTTGCCTGGTCGATTGACGGCAAAGAGGAATCGCAGCTGGCGCCCAAAGTGAGCGGGAACAATACCCAGAACCAGCCATTCCAGTATGCGGCGATCATGGATCTTTACTTTGCTTCGGCCTTCCTGCCGGACGCGCCCGATCGCACCACTGTAGTCACGCTGCACAACACCATCGACTTGCCCGCCGACCCCAGCGATCCCAACAGCAAGAAAACCCCTGCCGACGTGCTCGGTCTGGCCGTCGGCGACACCAGCGGTTCTACGCGCCTGCGATTGTTTGCCGGGCCCAAGGCCACCGGGGTCCTCAAGTCGGTCCACGCAACGGGCGCTGACGGCAAACCTGACGGGCCCTCGCTTGAACCGCTCATCGAATTTGGTTTTTGGGCCTTCATCGCCAAGCCGCTCTATATCATCCTGCGCTTCATGGTGAGTCACGGAATCTCCAACTGGGGCTGGGCCATCATCACCTTCACTACTGTCTTCACCCTGGTGTTGCTGCCTACGCGCATCATGATGACCAAGTCGTCGCTGAAGATGATGCGCATCCAGCCCAAAGTAGAGGCCATCAAGAAGCGTTACGCAAATCTCAAGATGAACGACCCCAAAAAGGCCGAGATGAATGCCGAGATGATGGCGCTCTACAAAACCGAGGGCGTGAACATGTACGGCGGCTGCCTCCCCATGCTGTTGCAGATGCCGCTCTTTTTCGCGTATTACCGGATGCTGCTCAACGCGGTGGAGTTGCGCCAGGCGCACTGGATCTGGCTTCCCGATCTCTCGCAGCCCGATCCCACGCACATTCTGCCCATCCTCATCATCATCACCATGTTCCTCACGCAGTACATCACGCCCTCGCCGGGCATGGACCCCGCGCAGCGCCGCATGATGGCTTTCATGATGCCGGTCATCTTCGGCTTCATGCTCTGGCACTATGCATCGGGCCTGGCGCTCTACTGGTGCACCAGCAACATCCTTTATCTGGCGATGCAGATCGGCATCAACCGCTCGCATTGGGGCAAGGAGATGCACGCCATCGCCGCGCGCCGCACCGCCAAACGCAAGTAGCCCCGAACTCTGGGCTGAAAGCTGACAGCCAACAGCCAATAGCTAACAGCCAACGCCAACGGCTAAAAGCTGAGCGCTACTCTCAGCTTCCAAGTTTTCTTGTCCTCTTGTTCCCTTGTCCCTTGTTCCCTGCATTTCTGATACCTGTTCCCTATTCCCTGTTCCCTGGTTTATCGTCAAGGAGTAATGGCCACAGCACCCATCGTCGCTCCGCACCCAGCGCCGGAGGCGGAAGAGGTCTACCGCCGCTGGATCCGCTTTCTCGACGAGGAGTTCACGCGCCACGGTTCTCCGCAACGCCGCAGCGAAATTGTGCGCGACCAGCTCTTCCAAATCTATCTGGGCCGTCCTCACGGCGGAAAGCTCAATCTCGAGCTCACTTCGGAGCTGCCGGGCAACGTGGTCAGCCTCTCGCTCGACCCCGAAAACGTGACCATGGAGGCAGAGCACTACGCCGAAGTCGACCGCGAGCGCTTTGCCCGGCGCAAACCCCTGTTATGGTTCTGGGAGATGTTCGACCGCTCGCCGTTGGGCCTGAACCACTGGCTGGGCCTGCGCTTCCGCTGCATGTTGGGCCGTCACATCTTTGAGCATCTCGGCGCGGGCGTCAAAATCCATCACGGCGTAGACCTCACCTACGGGTACAACCTTTCCATCGGCGACGGCGTCGTCATTCGCCAGCGCGCGCTGCTCAACGATCGCGGCGGCATCGCCATTGGCGACAACGCCATCATCGGCTCCTACTCCCGCATCTATACCTTCTCTCACGATGCCGCCGACTACGAGAAGATCCGGCTTCAGCCCACGGTCATCGGCGCGGGAGCGCACATCGCCAGCCACACCATTGTGCTGGCCGGCCAAAACGTCGCGCCCGGCGAATCCGTAGGCGCATTCCCCGGCGATCGCACCTGAAATCGAATCACTGTGCCGGATTCACCCCGCCGTGCACCACAAACCGCGCCATGTAGTCGTGCAAAAGCTGCCGGTGCCCGTCGCGGTAGGCGGCGTAGTCCTGCTCAATCCCGTTGTCGGACCCGCTGATCAGAATCCAGCAGTCCAGCATTCCCGCGTCGTACACCTCCAGCAGATTGCGCAGGCTCTCGTCGAGGCTCTCCGGCTTGATTCCTTTCTCCTTCACTGCCGCAGCCACCGCGCTCAGCGCCGCGTCTTCCTCTCTCAGTGTGTGCCGATACACCTTTTCGTTGGGGAAATCCTTGGTGAAAAGATCGCCCTGGTAGCTGGCGCGGATGAGCGAGTAGGTCACCCATGCTGAGCTGCCGGGATGCTTCGTTTCGTCTGTCGCTCCGGGATTGATTTGCACTTGAATGTTCTTGGTGGGATTGTTGGGGTCCTCCCTGGGCCCAGCCGGCCGCTCGATCTTCGGCGCCTGCAGCACTGCCTTCTCAAGATTCGCCCACTGCTCTAATCCCTGCCACGCGAACTTGCTGTACGGTTCGGCCACGATGGCGTCAATGAACTTCTCTTTGGCCGTTGCCGGGTCGTTGCCCAGCTTGAAGATTGCGTCGCCCCAGTAGCGATAGGCCGTCTCGCGGTTGGGATTGACGGCGATCGCCCGCGCAAACCACTGCGCCGCGGTCGGCAGATCCTTCTGCACGTAGGCCGTGTCGCCGGCAAAGAGAGGCGCTTCGTACAGCTGCGGATCGGCCGCCGCCGCGGCCTCGTACTTCGTCATCGCCGTCTGGAAATCCCCGGCGCTGTAAGCCGCCTCTGCCTCCACCAGCAGCGCCTTGCCCGGACTTACGATGCCCGAATAAAGCGGTGCGTCAGGATCGAGATTGGCCATCGAGCGCACAAATTCAGCCTTGTCGCCCAGCGCCAGGGCTTTCTTGGCTGCATCCCGCTCCCGCGTTCTGAGTGCCTTCACCTGCGCCGGGTCGCTGAGCTGTACGGCCTCTGCGCCCAGGCAGTCGGCCAGCCGCTCCCAGTAGAGCATCTCGTTGGGATGTCTCTTGACCAGATTCTCATACAATGGCAAAGCATCTGGCCGCTTGCCTGCCTGGTAAAGCTCGTTCGCCTTGGCTGCCTCGTTGTCCTGCGCTTGCCCCGCCCATACCGGGCACGCAATCGCCAAGCACAAACAGAAACCCATAATCCAACTCCGCATCGCGTTTCACCTCATCCGAAGTTCGCGAGAAGTCTACATTATTCGAAACGCCGGCAGAAAGCTTGTTCCCGACCCAGGCTGCTTGTGGTATGTTTCTTACGAATACAAACTGGTAGTTTATTCGTTATAAGGGGATGGTCCGCCATCCCGGTCTGTACGATTTTTCTCCCGTTTCTGCGGTGTTCGTTGCGCACCGTCAATCATGCTCTTCAAGGCCCTCAGCGCGGCTGTCTACGGGACCGACGCCAACCTCATCGATGTCGAGGTGGACTATAGCGGCGTGGTCTCGAACGAAGATCACTTCCACACCGTGGGCCTGCCCGACGCCGCGGTTCGCGAAAGCCGCGACCGCGTCCGCGCCGCGATTAAGAACTCCGGCTATCTCATTCCTCCCACCTTCATCACCATCAATCTTGCCCCCGCGGACCTGAAAAAAGAAGGCTCGGGCTTCGATCTTCCCATCGCCGTCGGTATTCTGGGCGCGTACGGCGCGCTCCGCACCAATGATCTGAACCGTTTTCTCCTGGTCGGCGAACTGGGGCTCGACGGCGGCGTCCGCCCCATCCCCGGCATGCTGCCGATAGCCATTCTCGCCCGCGAGAAGGGCATTCCCAACTTAATTTTGCCCGCTGCCAACGCCGCCGAAGCCGCCGTGGTGGAAGGCGTGAACGTCTATCCGGTTTCCTCTCTGCTCGACGTTCTTGAACTGCTCAATACCGCGGTGGTCGGCGTTATCCAGCGCGAGCCCGTCCGCGTGGCCACTGAGAAATTATTAGGCGAACTGCAGCACTTCACTTTGGACTTCTCGGATGTGCGCGGCCAGCAAACGGCCAAGCGCGCGCTGGAAGTGGCCGCCGCCGGCAGCCACAACATTCTCATGATCGGGCCGCCTGGCTCGGGCAAGACCATGCTGGCCAAGCGCCTGCCGTCCATTCTCGCCCCGCTCACCTTCGAGGAAGCGCTCGAAACCACCAAGATTCACTCCGTCGCCGGCGTGCTCGATTCCGGCGCCGGCCTTGTGACGCAGCGGCCCTTCCGCTCGCCCCATCACACCATCTCCGACGCCGGTCTCATCGGCGGCGGCATAGTGCCGCGTCCCGGCGAGGTTTCGCTCGCGCACAACGGCCTGCTGTTCCTCGACGAGCTGCCGGAGTTTCCCCGCAACGTGCTCGAAGTCATGCGCCAACCGCTCGAGGATCACACCGTCACCATCGCGCGCGCCTCCATGTCGCTCAGCTTCCCAGCGCGCTTCATGCTCGCCGCGGCCATGAATCCCTGCCCTTGCGGCTACTTCAACGACAAATCGCGCGAGTGCATGTGCACACCGCCTATGATCCAGCGCTACGTGGCTAAAATCTCCGGGCCTTTGCTGGACCGCATCGACATCCACATCGAGGTTCCGGCTGTCCAGTACAAGGAACTGCGCGGCGGCGCGGCAACCGAAGGCTCGGCGCAGATTCGCACCCGCGTGATGGCCGCCCGCGAGCGCCAGCGCCAGCGCTTCAAGAAGCACGGTGAAAAAATCTACGCCAATGCGCAGATGAGCACCCGCCAGATTCGCACCCACTGTGAACTGGGCGCAGACGCCGAACGCCTGCTGGAGCGCGCCATGCAGCAGCAGGGCCTGACCGCGCGCGCCCACGATCGCATCCTCAAAGTGGCCCGCACCATTGCCGACCTCGAGGCCGCCGACACACTCACCGTGGCCCATCTCGCCGAGGCCATCCAATACCGCACCCTCGATCGCAGCTACTGGGCATAAGGCGACTTCGTTGCGCTTCCGCGGGCCGTCCGCGCGACCTATTCACTTTCCTACCAACAACATGGTTACTTCGGATTATGAATGATCTCTAATCTTTGACCGATAACCGCATAGACTGTATGAGGAACTTCTCATACCAAGAAACTTGAGGCGCTCATGCACGAGAGCGTTCTTCAATCCGGCTTGGACACTCTCCTGACTGCGGTCCCCTTTGTGGCCGTTCTGTTCATGGCGATGTTCCGCCTCGACGCCGTCATCGCCGCCCCGAAGCAAGCCGCCAGCCTGCGGCGTCCCCCATCAGGTACCGACAAGCATGGACGTGTGCTCTTCAGCGATCCAGACGGACGGCCCTGGCCCAGCGCGCGCGGCTCGAAGTAACTCAGAGGGTTCGCTCTGGCCTCGACAAGGCTCTTAACGGCCCGGGCCCGGCTTGGGAGTCGCCGCAGCCCGCGATGAAACTCGCCCGCATTCAACTGATAATACAATAGTTAATAACAGCCAGCCCCGGGCTGCGTCTCATCCCGGGAATCGGTGTGCGAAGGCCGGGAACAGCGCAGAAAAATCCCTCGAATTAACTATTGACCCGAACAGAGGTTGGTTATAACCTCAAAAGAGCCATCCATAGAGGGCAGGTTGTGCGTTGTGGTCGGGTGAGCCTACCAGCTATTTCCAGCATCATATTGTTTGAGTGGATTGCGTTGATGCATTGAGTGCGTTTTTTGGTGCGTCGGGAATAGCCAGAACGACCTCCGGAGATGCGGTGCGCAAACTGCATATCCTGTATGGCATGGCGTCCATTTCATCACGTGCGATGGTCCCTGAATAATTTGCACTCAGGGCGTGAAAAGTGCGTCTAAGAGATGGAAGTATCAATTTGGGGCAGCCCTAGTAGCACTAGTTTCTATCGGTTTCCCTCCGTCTGGCGGCGCTTGACGGCTCCTCCAGGCCAGCAATTGAAAAGAAGGAGACACACCATGCGTTCCGATCTTGTTTTTAAGGCGCTTTCTCAGGTAAACAATCGCTACCAACTCTGTCAGCTGGCAAGCAAGGCAACCCGCAAGCTTCACAAGCCGAACACGCGGCTGCAGGACACAACGAACGAGGTTTTGTGCCGTTTCGAATCGACCAATCCTGAAGCCGAGACGGCCGTGCAAGTATCCGCTGCCCAGCCGGCGGAAAGACGCCGCGCGGCATAACGGCCTCGCTCGCAACCTGTAAATGTTGAATCAGGAAAACCGTTTCAAGGCAGCTTCCCGTCGTAAATGGCATCTATTTCCCGGCATTCTTCAACTCCAGATAATTATTGGGGGATGATTCATAACATTTTCGGAAAGTTGCGCAAGCCGAAACCGCAACCGTTAAGTAAGCGCGGCCGGCAGGAAGCGGTGGTCCGCCGCGGCGGACACAAGGCAAGGAAGAGTGCAGGATCTCCGAAAATGACGTAAGATCGGTTGGCACCGGCTGGTTTTCTGAATGCCTATCTGGGTTTTTCCTCTGGAAAACTTCCCCCTCCGCATCCCACCTCAACAAACCCCGCCTTCGTGCAGGTGAAAATGACCATCGCAGAACTCAAAGAAAAAAACATCACGGAATTAAGCCGCATCGCCCGCTCCCTCGAGATTCCGGGGACCAGCGGTCTCCGCAAGCAGGATCTGATCTTCAAGATCCTTCAGGCACAGAGTGAAAAAGAAGGGCACATCTTCGCCGAGGGCGTGCTGGAGATTTTGCCCGACGGCTACGGCTTCCTGCGCTCGCCGGACTACAACTATCTGCCCGGCCCCGACGACATCTATGTGTCGCCTTCGCAGATCCGCAAGTTCGACCTCAAGACCGGCGACTCGATCAGCGGCAACGTGCGTCCGCCGCACGAGGGCGAGAAGTACTTCGCACTGGTCAAGATCGAGGCCATCAATTTCGAATCGCCGGAAGAGACGCGCAACAAAATCCTCTTCGACAACCTCACGCCACTGTATCCGCAGGAACGCGTCAAGATGGAGACGGTGCGCGAGGGCATCAGCGGCCGCGTGATGGACCTGCTGACGCCTGTCGGGAAGGGCCAGCGCGGCTTGATCGTCGCTCCGCCCCGCACCGGCAAAACCATGCTGCTGCAGTCGATCGCCAACTCCGTCACAGCCAACCACCCCGAAGTCGTCCTCATCGTGCTGCTCATCGACGAGCGCCCTGAGGAAGTCACCGACATGCAGCGCTCGGTAAAGGGCGAGGTCATCAGCTCTACCTTCGACGAGCCCGCGGCCCGCCACGTGCAGGTGGCCGAGATGGTCATCGAGAAGGCCAAGCGCCTGGTCGAGCACAAGCGCGACGTGGTCATTCTCCTCGACTCCATCACCCGCCTCGCGCGCGCCTACAACACCATCGTCCCGCCTTCCGGCAAGGTGCTCTCGGGCGGCGTCGACTCCAACGCCCTGCAGCGGCCTAAGCGCTTCTTCGGCGCGGCGCGCAACATCGAGGAAGGCGGCTCGCTCACCATCATTGCTACCGCTCTCGTCGATACCGGCTCGCGCATGGACGAAGTCATCTTCGAGGAGTTCAAGGGCACCGGCAACATGGAAATCATCCTCGACCGCAAACTTGTGGACAAGCGCGTCTTCCCGGCCATCGACATCCAACGCTCCGGGACCCGCAAGGAAGAGCTGCTCATTCCCAAGGAAGACCTGCAGCGCGTCTTCATCCTGCGCCGCGTGCTCAACCCGCTCTCGCCCGTCGAGGCCATGGAGCTCTTGATCAGCCGCCTGGAAAAGGTGCGCAACAACGCCGAGTTCCTCGCCAACATGAACCAGCTCTAGGTGGGTCTAGGTGGTCTAGTTCACCAGAGGCAGCGAAGGCCGGGGATTTGTCCCCGGCCCTTCGTTTTTCATGGACGCCATATCGTTCCTGGTTGTCGTCCTGAGTTCCCATGGGCCGGGAGCGGCCCAGCCACGGCAAAACCAGAGAAGGTGTGCCCTATTCAGTTTTTTTTGAAGGTCGCCGCTCCTTGGGGTCGCGGCGACTTAAGTGCAGCGGCTTCGGGTTACAGCATCTCTGGTTTTGCTATAAGTCGATGAAAATCGGTTCCAGCCCTGCTTTTCAGCGCCGCCTCGATTGGCGCTGCGCATGGCTTGCAGTTCCCGGCCCCACGGAGATCGACATCAAAGGCTAATTTTCCTGATCGGGAGAGGCCGTTGTCTGCTCGTTGCCTTTAATCCAGCGTTCCGTCCCAGCCGCGTCGTCTACGGCGTTCTCCAGATCGGTGATCACGAGCGGCATCCCGACTTGCTCGCCCACGTAGTCCGTCACGGTTTTCGTCTGTCCGGCAACGGTCAAGGTCAACTTGTAGGTGGGGTTATCCGTGACCCTGGCAATGTAATTCTCGCCGGCCGCGAAAAAGTTTGCCGCCTCAAACTGGCGCACCAGCTCCATCACCGCGGCGGGAGCGATGTGAGCATCATGTTCGCCCTGGATTTGGACGTATTTCTCTCCGCTAAAATGGACGCTTCCATCTCCCCGGATCGTGACCGAATAGGCCGGGCATCTTCCGTAGCACACTGTGCGCAAAAGCTGAATCTTCACGCCTTTCAGGTCCCAGGGATCAGGAAAACTCTGCGGAACCAATGCCCACCGCTCCGGCGGAAGCAACGAAACGTAGTCTGTCACGCGCACGCGAATGTTTTTGCCGTCTCGCGTCCACGGCTTGAACGTACGCGCCATTTCTATGGCCCGAGCCTCGTCCAGATGCCGCTTCTCATCTCCGATTGGTTCCGCAGACTCTACACGGCCCTGCGGCGTAACAACAATCTCGAAAGTCAAATAGGTCTCAAAGTGAAGCGTGGCAGCTTCAATTGGGCTCAGATGCACGGCGGTCGTCGGGCCGCGCCTGTGTTCCCAAACCCGCGCCTTATCTTCTTTCAGCTCGACAATCGGTTGGTCCGGAGTGAATAGCTGGCCAGGGGGCTGCGCGCGAAGTGAGGCTGCTCCGAGAATCAGGAAGCATGCGGCGAAAACCGACAATCCATTGACGCGCATCGAATTGCCCTCGGGCTTTGACCCCAAAAGTCTACGCCGAAATCTTTGCTCATCGATTAGACTTTGAACTCCGAACGCGGTAAGCCCCTGCTTTCAGGAATTGTTTTCTGCTGCTAAGATAGGGATATCCGTGGGGCTGTAGCTCAGCTGGGAGAGCGCCTCGTTCGCAACGAGGAGGTCGCCGGTTCGATCCCGACCAGCTCCACCAAATCCTTCCGTCATCGCCCAGGCCGCTCATCCCTCCCATCCAACTCTCCGGTCATCGCTGCAGCACGAAAACTGATCCCTGATCCCTGTTTTCATCTGCATTCCAACATTTCGCGAAATTCGTAAACTTGCAGGTCGTCATTTCCTCCCGATCTGCCGACCTGCGGGTCTGCTCTTTCGCAAAATCCGTATGCGCACACATTCGCGCCGGCGCGCCGCGTTTTCGACGATTTACAGGTCTACGCTTCGCCGCCCGCTGGCTGGCTAACTTGCCGACTCGCTGGCTTGCATTCCAGTTCCCCCGGTCCCTGTCCCACCGCCGTGTATACTTGAGCCGTTCCGGACCATGAAGCAGGCCATCGCGTCCTCCCGATGAATGGACCTGCGCATTCCGGAGCCGCATGCAGCTCACGCAGTGAGCCAGCCGAGGTAAGGGGTTGTCTCAGGCCGTCTCTCCGCCGGAAGCCGCCGTTGCAACGCTGCGGCCCCTCTGCGTCGATCTCGACGGATCGCTCATCAAATCGGACACTCTCATCGACTCTTTTCTGGCCCTGGTGCGCACGCGCCCAGCGCTTCTGTTCGCGCTGCCCGGACGCCTTCTCGACGGCAAGGCCGCTTTCAAGGCATTCATCACCGAGCATATCCCCCTCGATGTTGCGCATCTGCCGTACAACCGCAAGCTGGTGCAATTTCTTCATGAGGAGAAGGCGCGCGGCCGCGCAATTTACCTGGTTACGGGCGCGGATGCGGGCCTGGCCCAGCGTGTGGCCGCCCACTTCGGCATCTTCACCGGCGTTTTAGCCAGCGACGGCCAAGTCAACCTGACCGGAACCAGAAAGCTCGATCGCCTGCGCGGCCAGTTAGGCAACGGCGCGTACGACTACATCGGCAATGACGCTCCCGATCTGCCGCTGCTGGCTCACGCCACCGAACCCATGGTGGCCAATCCCAGCCTTCGCCTGCGACTTAGGCTGCGCATGCGCGGCATTCGCCCCGCGCGCACATTTACCGAACGTGCCCGTCCGCTCTGGTCCGTGTTGATCGCCCTCCGTCCGCATCAGTGGGCGAAGAACCTACTCATCTTTCTGCCGCTGCTGCTGGCGCACGTGATCGCTGTCCGCCGGCTCATGGACGCGTGGCTGGCATTTTGCTGTTTCAGCCTTACGGCATCGTCGGCCTACATTATCAACGACCTGCTCGACATCGAGTCCGACCGCCATCACGCCCAGAAGCGCGAGCGCCCCTTTGCCACCGGCGATCTCCCGGCCTTTGCAGGGATTGGCATTGTGGCTCTTTCTCTGCTTTTGGCGCTCTCAGGAGCGCGCCTGCTGCCCGTGGGATTCTACGGCTGGCTGCTTCTTTATCTGGGAACTACGCTGGCCTACTCCTGGTATCTGAAACGGATCGCGCTGGTGGATGTGCTGGTGCTCTCCGGGTTGTACACACTGCGCCTGCTTGCCGGAAGCGCTGCGACAGATTCGCACATCTCACCTTGGCTTGCCGGCTTTTCGATCTTTCTGTTCTTCTCTCTCGCCATCGTCAAGCGATTCGCTGAGCTGGAGAACCTGCGCAGCAGCGGAATGCCGCCGCGCAACGGGCGCGGCTATCTCGTGGGCGATATCGACCAGTTGCGCAGCTTCGGCACCGCCAGCGCTTTTGCGGCGGTGATGATCTTCGCCATTTACATCAGCAGCAGCGACGTGACGAAGCTCTACCGCCGCCCGCAACTGCTGTGGCTCATCATGCCGTTCATGATTCTGTGGCTGTGCCGCGTGTGGCTGCTGGCCTCGCGTGGCGAACTCAACGAGGACCCGCTCGTCTTCGCATTGACCGACCGCATGAGCCTGGCCATCGGCGCCGCGGTCGCGGCCATCGCCTTTCTGGCCATCTGAGCGCTGTTCGGCCTGGCCTTTGTGCCAGCGAAGTGCTATCATTGATAGCAAGAGATGAGGGGGTGAATCAGAATGCCTGCAGTCACAGTCCGCAACCTTCCCGAGAAAACTCATCGCGCTCTCAAGCTGCGCGCCGCCCGTAACGGCCGCAGCACCGAGGCGGAAATTCGCAAGATTCTGGAAGATACTGTCTCCCCAAAAACGGAAATGGGGCTCGGATCGCAACTAGCGGCCCTGGGGCGGCGATTTGGCGGAATCGACATCAAATCCACTCGCGATCCGAGACCGATTGAGCCGGCGGATTTCTCGTGATCCTTCTCGATACAAATGTCATTTCGGAGTCGCTAAAGCCGCTGGCCGATCCGGCTGCGACCGCATGGCTCGATCATCAGACCAAAGAATCGTTGTATCTGTGCGCACCTGTGCTGATGGAGGTGCTCTTCGGGATTGCGCTCCTCCCGGATGGAAAACGTAAGAGAGGCATGGCCACTGCGATCGAAAGGTTGCTCGCAAGCTACTTCGCCGATCGATTTCTTGCATTCGATTGCGAAGCCGCTACGGTTTATGCCTCGCTGGCCAGCCGCGCCTCGGCGCGCGGCTTTATCATTTCTGTCGGAGACGGTCAGATTGCCGCGATTGCTGCAATGCATGGATTCACCGTGGCAACCCGCGACACCGCGCCGTTCCTCGCCGTCGGCATTCCCGTCATCAACCCGTGGGAACCCTGAGCCCTGACTCCTGATCCCTGTTTCTCAACTGAATAAATCCTTCATCTTTTCCATCAGGCTGGGCGAAGTGGGCATGTTGTCCACATTCATGGTTTCGGCCAGTTTGGCCACCAACTCCCGCTGCGCGCGGTTGAGCTTGCGCGGAATCTGCACCATCAACTTGACGATCAGGTCGCCGTTGCCTTTCTCGTTCAGGTAGGGAACGCCGCGGCCGCGGACGCGCAACTCCCTTCCGCTCTGCGTGCCCTCGGGAATCTTGATGTTGATCGGTCCGTCGATGCCGGATATCTCGAATTCAGCGCCCAGGGCTGCCTGCGGAAAGCTGATGGGAAGCACGCAGTAAAGGTCGTGGCCGTGGCGCTCGAAAAAATCGTGCGGACGGATGGAAAGGATGACGTATAGGTCGCCTTTTGGTCCGCCTCCGCGTCCGGCATCGCCTTCATCCGAGTATCGGATCCGGGTTCCCTCTTCCACGCCCGGCGGAACCTTCACATTGAGCTTCACTTCGTTAGCGGCGCGGCCTTCCCCTCGGCACGCCGGGCAAGGATCGCTGATCACCGTGCCGGCGCCGCCGCAGGCGCTGCAGGTGCGGGCCACGGAGAAGAATCCCTGCTGATAGCGAATCTGGCCACGTCCCTGGCAGTGGCTGCAAACACTCGGGCTGCGCCCTGACGCGCTGCCGTGTCCGTTGCAGGAGGGGCAGGTTTCCAAGCGGCGGATCTTCACTTCAGACTCAGTGCCGAAGATCGCGTCTTCAAAGTCGATGGTCAGGTCGAACCGCAGATCGTCGCCGCGCTGTTGCCGCGAGCTGCGCGATCCCCCGCGCCCCTGCCCGCCCATCGAGAACATCTCGCCGAACAGATCGCCGAAGATGTCGCCGATGTCCACTCCGCCGGCAAACGGACCCGCGCCAAATCCCTGCGCGCCCAGTCCCGCATGGCCGTAGCGATCGTAGACAGCGCGTTTATCGGCATCGCTCAGCACCTGGTACGCCTCGCTGGCCAGCTTGAACTTCTCTTCGGCCGCATGATCGCCGGGATTGCGGTCAGGATGGTGCTTCAGAGCCTGCTTGCGGTATGCGCTCTTCAATTCCTGATCGCTGGCGTCGCGCGAGACACCCAGAACCTCGTAATAATCAGCTTTGCTCACTCTTGTATTTTAGCTTCCAGCTTCTAGCCTCTAGCTTCCAGCTACAAACGGTTGACATCGGGCTTTGAATCGTCTGTCCTGAGCTGCCTTGGGGCCTCAAAACAGCCTCCCACGGCACTCTGAAAGGTCTGCTTTTTCCCTGCGTAGTTTTCGCTTCGATAGAGCCAGGAGCTAGAAGCCAGCGGCTAGAAGCTTTATTCGTTCACCTGTTTGGGGTTGTGGGCCACGCGCACCAGCGCCGGACGCAGCAGCCGCTCGCGCAGCTTGTAGCCGCGCCGGATCTCCTCCGCCACGTGCTGATCCGGCACATCGTCGCGATCTACCGTGCCCATCGCCTCATGGATGCGCGGATCGAAGGGCTCGCCCACCGTGGGAATAGCATGCACCTGCATCTTTTGCAAAATCTCTTCCATCTGTTTCACGATCAGGCTTACGCCGGAACGCAACTGGTGAGCCGAGCCGGTCGCCTTCAGCGCCAGCTCAAAGTTGTCGAGCACCGGCAAAAACTGTTCCACCACGCTGCCGGCCGCATAGTCGCGATACTCAGCCCGCTCGCGCTCCGCGCGCTTGCGGGCATTCTCGAACTCAGCCTGCAGGCGGGCCAGGCGATCCAGAAGCTGGTCGCGCTCGGCCTTCAACCGGTCCACTTCCGTTTGGACGGGAGATTCCGCCGGGCTTCCGTCCTCCGCTTCCGCGATGGACCCGGCGGAGGAAAGATTTTCCCCGGCGGGCGGCGGCGGCAGCTCGGCCGCAGGGTCGATAGTCGCTTCCGGCCCGCGCGCCGCGGCCTCCTTGGATTGCACCGCGATCGATTCTTTATTTTGCTTCCACATGATTCAGCACTTTCTCCGAAAGTATCGATAACGTCTATTAGATTGGCTGCAGTGTTCCGCGCCAGTCCGGAATGCGCTCCAGCCTGGAATGAATCTCCCGAATGCGGCGCCGGCTCCCGGATTTACGCGGCCGGCACATCGAGGATGCGCTCGGAAAGTCCGGCAATATAGCGCACTGCTTGAATCATCTCCTGATATTGAATGCGCGTGGGCGCAATGACGGCGACGGTGCCGAGATTGGCGCCGCCCAGCCGGGCCAGAGCGCCGATCAGCACCAAATCCTGCATGGCTGGCGAAGCTTCGTCGAGTCCCACCACCACGCGCACCTCCTGCTGGCGGCCATCCACGTAGGCGTTCAGCAGCTCCACCAGCCGCTGTTTGGCTTCCAAGGCAAGCAGCATCTGGCGCAGGCGTTCGCGGTCCTGCCCGGCACTGATGAGGTTCGCAATTCCTTCGACAAAAATGGTGGGTCCGACCTCGCCGCCGGCTAGCGCACCCTTGCGGCAGAGCTCTTCCACCGACGTCAGCAGTTGACGATAAGCTTCCTGTTCGACCTCCACGCGGCGCGCCACCTCTGCCCGGATGCGCTCGATAGGCCAGCCGCGGAAGTTCTCGTTCAAATAGCGTCCGGCAGTATCCAGGTCCACGGCCGTCACTTCATGGTCGAGAGCCAGCACGCGCTCCTGCACGGCGCCTGCCTGCGTAACCAGAACCGCCAGCACGCGCCCCGTGGAAAGCCGTGAAAAGTGAATGTGCTCCAGGACCTGGCCCGCGGTAGAACTCGCCAAGGCCACGCCCAGCCCGCTGGAGATAAGGGCCAGTACGTGCGAGGTTCGCTCCAGATACTCGTGCGAACTAGCGACGCCGCTATAGCTCTCCTCAATTTGCCCGCGGCGTGCTTCGCTCAGTGATGAATCTCCACCTCCCGGCAAAGTGCCCGCGGCATAAGCGCCAGCAGCCGAGCGTCCCGGCTGCGTAATCTGCTCCACGTAAAAACGGAATGCGGCTGCCGTGGGAACGCGGCCGGCCGAGGTGTGCGGCTGATCCAGCAATCCCGCCTCGCCCAGCGCAGCCATCACGTTGCGCACGGTGGCTGAGCTGAGACCCTCGCGATTGGCGAACAAATGCGCAACCGCCTGCGAAGCTACCGGCTCGCCGGTCGCGATGTACAACTCGATGATGGCGTTCAACACCAGCCGCTCTCGCGGGCTGACGCGCGCATCAGGCATCTTCTTTGGCTCTCCATTCCGTCTCGCACACGGCAAACAGGCTACTTACCGGTGCGTTCCCGGCCGGACTCCTAGTTGATTAAGTCCTGTTTTTACTTCAATTTATACCAAGAATATTGAGAACTCCCCAACTAAAGTTTAGAGAGTACAGTGCAGCGCTGTCAAGGCGAGGAGACCGCTGGCAGCGGGTCAGTTTGGAGATCGGTGACTCGGTCCGAGGGGCATGCCTGCACGATCATCGGCCTACGGGGCTGTCAATTCGCAAGCATGTGCAGCACCACGATCGCCAAAATACCCGCAGATGTCAGTGTCGTCCCAGCGACGAGGAGCGTTGCGAGGGGAGCTGGGATCATTGTGGCGAGCGATTGCCGCGCCGCGCGCGGCAGTTCGACGTCACGGTCCCAGCTGCGCACCAACGTGAAGGAGCCGGAGATCAGCACGGCAAACGGCAGAGCCAGCAGCAGCAACCACAGCGTCCACATCCGCGCCGAATACCACATGACGATCCGCTGAGCTATGCGGGCTAGGTCGTATTGCGGCGCGTCGCCTGCCCCCACGAGGACTGCAGTCAAGAAGAGAGCGGCAGGAAAGATGAGCGCCAGTTGCATCGCCGCGACGATACGTGTCACCGTGCGCATGAGGGCTTTATAACACAAAGTTAAGGCATCCGCGAGGGGCTGGCGCAGGACCGACGGGTGTGTCCAATATGGATAAGGCCCGAACCTGAAATTGACCCACAACCCGGCCGCTGGCGAGTGACCGGCCGCGCATCTCTTCCGCGGATTCTCTCCATTCCATTACCTCCGTAACTCTCCGCGCTAAATGGCCGCACGGCAACTTCATTTGATGCTATTGTGGAACGAACTGACGGTTAGCGCGGTTCCGGCCGGGACTGGAAAAGTGACCCGCAATCTTTGCATTCGTTTTTGCAGGGGGCCCCATGAAGAGATTTTCCCGTTTCTTTCGCCGCAAGTCGATCGTCAGCCTGGCCATTGCCTGGGCATTGATCGCCGTCGTCCCTTCCAGCCAGGCGGAATCGGCCGCGCGCATCGACAGGCACACGCGCAAAATCGAAAAACGTCTCTCCAAATATCGCACGGGCGCCTTTTTGCAGGTTGACCTTCGCGACAACACAGAGGTCCTGGGCTCTCTGGGCGAACTCTCCGGCACAACCTTCCTGCTCACCAGCTCCGACAACAATAGGAAGATGACAATCTCCTATGCCGACGTGGCGAAGGTGAAGAAGGGCAGAGAATACATCGGCGAGGGTTCCGAGCCTGTGCACCATATACCCCATCTGGCGCCGATCCTCATCGGAGCCGTGGCTGCCGGCGCAGCTGTGGCGCTGGTGGAGACGAAACCGTTCTGAGCGCGGAGTGATTCAACCGGATTCGCCCGCTCTCTCCCTGATAGATTCATAAGAGTGCGCTGCCCGTCGCGTCGCCTACGGCAAAACCAGAGAAGGTGTGCCCGATTCAGCTTTTTTTGAAGGTCGCCGCTCCCTGGGGTCGCGGCGACTTAAGTGCAGCGGCTTCGGGTTACAGCATCTCTGGTTTTGCTATAGCGACGCCTTGCCAATTCGTGTGCGCAGCTGCTTCAACCGCACTGGAAGAGAGTTATGTTCCATCCCACCGAAGATATTCGCATTCAATGGACCAAGGTGGTCCTTCCTCCCGTCTTTCTTGAGGAGGAGATGCCGGTCACCGAAACTGCCTCAACCACGATTTACAACGCGCGCAACGAAATCACCGAAATTCTGAATGGCCGCGACGACCGCCTTCTGGTTCTTGTAGGACCGTGCTCGATTCACGACACCAGGGCGGCGCGCGAATACGCGGCGCTGCTCAAGGATGCGATCGAGGAATTTGCCGGCGAGCTGCGCATCGTGATGCGCGTGTACTTTGAAAAGCCCCGCACCACCATCGGCTGGAAGGGCCTCATCAACGATCCGCATCTCGATGGCACATTCAGGATCAATGACGGCCTGCGTCTCGCGCGCCATCTACTCCTCGACCTGGCCGAAATGGGCGTACCCGCGGGAACCGAGTTTCTCGACATGATTTCGCCGCAGTATATTGCCGGCCTGGTCTCGTGGGGCGCCATCGGCGCGCGCACAACAGAGAGTCAGGTGCACCGGCAACTGGTCTCCGGCGTGTCGTGTCCAGTGGGCTTCAAGAACGGAACCTCGGGCGACGTGCAGGTGGCTATCGATGCAGTGCTCTCGGCCGCGTACTCGCACACCTTTCTTGGCCACACGCATCACGGCCAATCGGCCATCTTTGTCACCACCGGCAATCCCGATTGCCACCTTATTTTGCGCGGCGGCCGCAAAACCGTGAACTACACGGCCGATTGTGTCGCCGATACCGCGGCCCGCATGGAAAAAGCCGGCATCCAGCCGCGCATCATGATCGACTTCAGCCACGCCAACAGCGGCAAAGACTACCGCCGCCAGGCCGTCGTCTGCCACGACGTCGCCGCGCAGATTGCCGCCGGCAACCAAAACATCATCGGCGGCATGATCGAAAGCAATCTTGTGGCGGGCGCGCAGAAGCTCGTTCCCGGCCAGCCGCTGGGCAATCTTGTTTATGGCCAAAGCATCACCGACGCCTGCATCGAGTGGAAGGAAACGCGTGTGTTGCTGAAAGAACTGGCTGCGGCGGTGAGGGCGAGACGCGGTGCCTGACAAATCCTAACCGTGCCGTGATTGATTGCGAAGGGTCTACGCCACGCGTTCGAAGAGTTCGATCTTGGGTCGCCGCTTGCGGCTGGCCTGCCACAGATCGTACTGAGTCTGCAAGTCAATCCAGAGCGTAGGGCTGGTTCCCAGTGCGTCGGACAGGCGCAAAGACATATCGGCCGAGATACCGGCCTTTCCGTTCAGAATGCGGGAGAGTGTAACGCGCGAAACATGCAGCTTGGCCGCCGCCTCTGAAACCTGCATCTCCCCAAGCCACTCGCGCAGCACGCGTCCCGGATGCGCTGGATTGTACATTTGCGCCATTTCTAGACGAGTGTACTACCCGGCTTGGCTGACTGCGCAATCCCTGTAAATACCGCGAGAGTCCACCCTCGCGCCAGCACGATACATTGAAATGTTGTGCATGTCCGCTCTTCCATCCTTCGCTTGCGGCAAAGGTCGCTGGTGCGCGCCATCGCGCTCTCACTGGGCGCGTTCGCGGCCAGCTTGCGGCTGGCCGGGTTTCCCTACATTGAAGATCTGCACGGCTCGCGATGGCAGATCCTGGCTTTACTGGTGGCCGCATGGGGCATGGCGGAGACGGCCCGCTGTCTGCAACGCCGCTGGAGCCTCTACCATGCCGGAGTGCTCATCCTGCTCTACGCCGATCTCATGATTCTGGCGGCGATCGTAGTGTTGCTGGCCGTCCCGTGAGCGGGCCGCGCAACAGTGCGGAGGAGGTGCTTAGAGCGGAACCAGAGTAAGTGTGCCCTTGCGTTTAGTCGTGAAAAGTGGCTTTTTCTTGGGGAAAAAGCCACTCAGCTGACGTCTTTCGGGGTACATCTACTCTGGTTCCGCTGTAGCCGTGTAGCATGGGCAGAGCGCACGCTTTACCGGCAATCTTTGCGGCTAGCAATCCCTGACCCATCTCACCCGCAAAACCGGTTGAACTTACGTTGCGCCGGAGGAAGCAATGTTGAAAGGATTTCGAGATTTTATTCTGCGCGGAAACGTAGTTGACCTGGCCGTCGCCGTCATTCTCGGCGCCGCATTCAACGCCATCGTGGCTTCGCTGGTGGGAGATGTGTTGAACCCGCTCATTGCCGCGACCATCGGCAAGCCGGATTTCAGCAGCGTAATTCTTCACGTGGGCGGCGGCCAGATTAAGGTCGGCAACTTTCTCAATGCGTTGGTTGCGTTCCTGATTGTGGCAGTGGTGGTGTATTTCGCCATCGTGCTGCCCATGAATGCGATCTCGGCACGAATGAAGAAGCCGGAAGCCCCGGTCGAGCCCACGACCAAGCCGTGCCCGGAATGCCTGAGCGAAATTCCGCTGGCAGCGCGCCGCTGCGCGCACTGCTCGCAGGCTGTGGCCTGATGACTGAAGGTTGAAAATTGGTTCAATCCACCCCGAGGGCCGATTCCATGAGCCAGCGCATGGCGCTTGCATTCTTTCTCTTTCCGGCAGTTTTGACTGCAGGGCTGCAATCCAGCCTGCTGCCGGCGCAAGCGCCCTCGCAGACCTCCCTGGGCTATGCCGACTTCAGCGCCGAAGCCAAGGTCGAGGAGAAGTTCCTCGCAGTGCCCGACCCCAAGCTTGCCGGCGAGGAGCTCAAAACGCTCACTGCTGAGCCGCACATGGCGGCTTCGCCAGAAGACCACAAGACTGCGGAGTATGTGGCGGAGAAGTTTCGCGCAGCGGGGCTGGAAACACAAATCGTTCCCTACCGCGTGCTGATGAACCGGCCCAAAGTCGTCCGCGTCGAGGCCTATGACCTTGCCGGCCATCTGCTCATGAGCGGACCCACGCGCGAACACGTGGAGGGCGACCCCTTCCAGGACGATCCGCGCGTGGTGATGCCGTTCAACGGTTCCTCGAGTTCGGGAGACGTCACGGGCGAAGTGGTATACGCGAATTACGGGCGGCTCGAGGACTTCAATGAGCTGGCGGCCCGGCACATCGATCTGCACGGCAAAGTTGTGATCTGCCGCTATGGCGCCAACTTTCGCGGCGTGAAGGTCTACCTGGCGGAGCAGCGCGGAGCCATCGGCGTACTCCTCTATTCCGACCCCAAGGACGACGGCTACGGCAAAGGCGATGTGTATCCCATGGGTCCCTGGCGGCCCGATACCGGCGTGCAACGCGGCTCGGTGCAATATTTGTTCAAGTATCCCGGCGATCCCGAAACTCCCAGCGTGGCCTCGACTCTCGACCTGCCCGACTCTGCCCGCATCCAGAGCTTTACCGGTCCCGAGGGCGACCAGCCCGGCATCATCTCTATTCCACTCAGTTATCACGATGCGGCCCCCATTCTGCAGGCGTTGAGAGGCCCCGATGTGACGCAAAACTGGCAGGGAGCGCTGCCCTTCCGCTATCACATGGGTTCGGGCGGGGTGAAAGTGCACCTTGTCTCGCAACAGGATTACGAACGGCGGGTCATCTGGGACGTGATCGGAAAGATCGCGGGCGCGCAAGATCCGGATGCGTGGGTGATTGTCGGAAATCATCGCGATGCGTGGGTCTATGGCACGGTCGATCCCTCGAGCGGCACCGCCTCAATGCTTGAGGCTGTGCACGGCCTGGGTGTGTTGCTGCGCCAGGGCTGGCGGCCTAAACGCACCATCGTCTTTTGCAGTTGGGACGCCGAGGAGGAAGGCCTCATCGGCTCAACGGAATGGGTCGAGCAGCAAGGCCGCCTCCTCGATCGCGCTGTAGCTTACTTCAATGTGGATGTCGGCGTCTCGGGCCCGGACTTTGAAGCCTCCGCCGTGCCTTCGCTCAAGGAGTTTGTTCGCGGCATCGCCCGCTCGGTTCCCAGCCCGCTGGGCGGAACGGTCTTTCAGCGGTGGCGCGTCAGCCAACCTGCCGCCGACGAGCATCGCGGCTCCAATGCGCCGCCCATCGAGGGCGAAGAAGTGCACTTGGGCGATCTCGGCTCGGGCTCAGATTACACGGCCTTCCTGCAACATGCGGGCGTGCCCGCCACCGACATCACCTCCTCTGGTCCCTACGGTGTTTATCACTCGGCCTTCGACGACTTTAAGTGGTACACGGAAAACGCCGATCCTCACTTCCTCTATCTGCAGCAGATGGCGCGCATCCTTGGCCTCGAGGCCTTGCGCATGGCCGATGCCGATGTGGTGCCCTACGACTATGTGGCCTACGCGCGCGAGATCTCCGCTTATATTCAGGCAGCCAAACTCAAGGCCGCCGACAACGCCCTTTCATCGCTTGACTTTGACCCGGCCGAAGCCGCTGCGGCGCGCCTCATTGCTGCCGCGCAACGAGACTACGCCATCGAAGCCGCTCCATCTGGCAATCTGGCCAGGTTGAATCTCGCGCTCCGGCAAACTGAGACCGCCCTGCTCACCGGCGCGGGATTGCCCGATCGCCCCTGGTATCGCCATACCATCTACGCCCCCGGCGAGTTCACCGGCTACTCCGCCGTGGTCATTCCCGGCGTCAACGAGGCTATTGACGCCAAGAACGCCGGCCTGGCCGCGCAGCAGCTGCAGGTGCTGACCCAGGCGCTCGATCGCGCCGCTAACGCCCTCGACACGGCACACTGACAAATGTAGGCACCTCAATTCCCCCACTCCCCAAGCAGAAGCACTCTACGGCAAAACCAGAGAAGGTGTGCCCTATTCAGCTTTTTTTGAAGGTCGCCGCTCCTTGGGGTCGCGGCGATTTAAGTGCGGCGGCTTCGGGTTGCAGCATCTCTGGTTTTGCTATAGGCGAGCCAATTACCTTGGTAATCTACGACTGTTTTCCGCCCTCCTCTCGCCGCTGATCTCACCGATAAACCATTTTATTTAGGTCGATTAGCGCGTTCCTGACAAACCTTGCTGACCCCACCCTGCAAGTTTTTCTTGCACTGTCGCACGGAATCGCATAGTCTAAGTAACTGGTAAGTGATTACGTTAGAGTCGAACGCGAGGTTACTCGGGCTTGAATTTGCCTTTAGCCCGCCGGATCCTCACCGGCGGTGCGCTACGTAGTTGGAAGGAGCGTGCAATGCACGATCTGCTGATCGCCCTCATTTTTGTCACGCTGGTGGCTTCGCCAGCCATTGTCGCGGCCGTGCCGATGCGTGAATCTAACGGCGCTTCAGAGAGCCACACAGGCAAAGTCGATCTTCGCGTTCCGTCCCCCTCCGCCAGCCGCTAACCTCGTTTGCCGCCAGCGCCGCCCGACGCCGATTGCGCTCTGCCAAAGATCGCAGTTCCACACTGCCCCCAATCTGCCATGCTCACTCCCCCATACGAGTGATTCTCTATCGACTCAAAGCAGCGCTACCGTAAGGAATCAGGCTACTTAGAGAGCCTGGTGCCTCGAAAATTGGCGTGCTTGTGGAGGTAGATCCATGTACGAACTTGTCATTGAACTTGTCTTGGTCACAATGATCGTCGTTCCGGCTGTTGCGGACTCACTGAAGCCGGCCCGAGCCATCTCTCAAAATCGCTTGGGCGCGCCCAGAAAACTTCGCCGCGACGCCTAGCACCTCAGAAGATGCCTCTCGTACAGGCGCGCCCTTCCGCGCCAGCATCGAGGCCCGTCCCGAGCGAAGTCGAAGGATCCCTCGCCTCTATTCCCTATTCCCTCCCCTCTACACCCTGTTTTCTCGTTCCCTTGCTCCGTGTCTTTCCCTGCTTTCTTGACCCCGCGCCTTCCTCCCCGTATCGTTAAAGCTGGAGCATTATGAAGGTTTCCCAAAACACCCTGCGCATCGGCATTGCGGTTGTCGTCATCCTCGGCACCATCGGCTGGCTGGCCTACACGGGCTACAGCTCCAGCAAGAGCTACTACGTCACCATCGCCGAACTCGGCGGCATGGGCGACAAAGCCTACCACAGCAACCTCCGCGTTGAGGGCTTCGTCGAGCCCGGCTCCATCGAGCAGAACGGCACGCACGTGGACTTTTTGCTCAACGAGTTTGAAAGCCACTCGCCTAAAGCCACTGGTGGACGCCTGCTCAAGGTGAGCTACAAGGGCACCGAGCCGCCGCCGGACACCTTCAAAGACGACGCGCAGGCGCTGGCCGAAGGCACCTATGGTCGCGATGGCGTCTTTCATGCGACGGTGCTCCAAGCCAAGTGCGCCAGCAAATACGCGCCCGCGCAGCCCGGCACAACGCCGTCCACTCCGGCCGCCACGAAACCGCCCACTACATCGAGCGCGGCGCCTGCTCCTTCTCCGTCAACCCAGACCGCCGCAAACTGATCGAATGAACGTGAACGCATCCCAGGCCGGCCGCACCACGCTTTGCGCCCGGCTCGATCAGGTGTCGAAACTCTTCGGCAGTTTCGCCGCGCTCCGGCAAGTTTCAGTCGATCTTGAGCCCGGCCGCTGCTACGTGCTGCTGGGCGAAAACGGCGCGGGCAAGTCCACGCTGCTGCGCATTCTGGCCGGCCTGCTGCGCCCCACGCACGGCACGGTTCGCGTCTTTGGCAGCTCCGAGCCGCAGCAGGCGCGCGCCCGCATCGGCTACATGAGTCACGCGCCCATGCTCTACGATGAACTCACCGCGCAGGAGAACCTCAGCTACTTCCGCAGTCTTTATCACGGACGCGCCTGCCTGACGCCGGCAGATGCCCTGCGCCAAGTGGGACTCGACCCGGAGCTGAATCGTCTGCTCGGCCAGTACTCGCAGGGAATGCGGCAGCGCACCTCGCTCGCTCGGGTTCTGCTCCCCGCGCCCGAGCTGCTGCTGCTCGACGAGCCTTTCTCCAACATGGATGTTGAGAGCGCGCGCCAAATGGTCGCGCTGCTGGCCGGCTTCCGGCAGAGCGACCGCACCATCGTGCTCACCACGCACCAGCGCGAACTCGCCGCGCCCATCGCCGACTGGGTGCTCACTCTGCACGCGGGCCGCGTGGCTTCGTTTGAGCCGGGGAGCCCTACGCGATGAAGACCAACGGCGCCCGCCTTCTCGAATCTCTCTCGATCGCATTTGAGCTGCGCGAATATGAAGTCGACGAAAACGATCTTTCGGCCATCGCCGTGGCCAGAAAGATCGGCATGCCCGCCGAACAGGTCTTCAAAACGCTCCTCACCACCGATGGCCATTCCGATTTTGCCTTCGCCGTCATTCCCGGCGACGCCGAGCTCGACTTCAAGAAACTCGCGCGTGCCGCGGGATGGCGCAAAGCCGAAATGGCTCCGCTCAAAGACGTGCAGCCGCTCACCGGCTACATTCGCGGAGGCGTGACCATCTTCGGCGCAAAAAAGCCCTATGCGGTTTTTGTGGATGAAACCGCAATCCTCTTCGACAAGATCAGCGTCTCCGCCGGAACGCGCGGCACGCAGTTGATCCTCTCTCCCGACGACTACCTGCGCGCCGCCGCCGCGCTCGATGCGCCCGCAAAAACCGCCGACCTGACCAAAGACACGGTGAAGGCCAGCGCTCAAGCGGGCGATTTCCAGTCCGGAGAGTTCCGATCCTCGGGGGCGCGCTCATGACTCGCGCTCTCTGGACGCATTTCGCCAAGGATCTGCGCATCGAGTGGCGCACGCTCGATGCCATGATCTCCATGCTGTTCTTCTCGGGCCTTGTGGTCGTGCTTTTCTCCATCGCCTTCGATCCGCGCGGCGAGTTTGCGCAGCAAATCGCCGGCGGGGTGCTCTGCGTGGCCACTATGTTCGCGTCGGTGAGCGCGCTCAACCAGGCGTGGGCGCGCGAAATCCGTCACCAGGTCATGGACGCGCAGCGCATGGTCCCTTCGCCCGCAGCGGAGCTCTACCTGTCGAAGGCTATTGCGAATTTCCTTTTCGTGACCATCGTGCAGGTCATCCTCGCGCCCTTCTTTGTCATCTTCTACAACCTGCACATCGCGGGCAACGCATGGCTGCTCGTGCTGGTGCTGCCGCTGGGCACATGGGCGCTGGTCGGCAACGGCATCTTCTTTGCCGCGCTCGCGATGAGCAGTAGAAACCGCGAGCTGCTGCTCTCGCTCATCCTCTTCCCCATCTTCATTCCCGCGCTACTCGCCATGGTGCAGGCCACCACGGCCATCTTCACCGGCGAAAGCGCCCCCACGCTCTGGATCAAAATGCTCGTGGGCTACGACATCATTTTCACTACGGCCAGCCTGCTGCTGTTCGATGTTGTATTTCACGCGGAATAGGGCGCATTTTTTGAGCGGGGCGGTAAGCGCGAGCGATGCGGAGTTTCAAGGCGTGCGACAGCGGCGAGGCGGCTGGGTGTAGACTGACCCCGGACTGGGAAGCCAAAAAGGAGATCCCGGTTGAGATCGGGAGGATCTCTCATGTCTTCGAATTCTCTTACGATTACGGACAATCGCACCCATCGCACCTACACGCTTCCCATCGAAAACGGAACCGTCCGCGCCGCCGATTTTCGGAAAGTAAAGACCGGCGAGGATGACTTCGGGCTGATGGTGTACGATCCCGGCCTCGTCAACACGGCATCCTGCAAGAGCAGCATTACATTCATCGATGGCGAGCGCAGCATTCTGGAGTTTCGCGGCTATCCCATTGAAGTGCTGGCTGAACGCTGCACGTTCCTCGAGGTCGCCTATCTGCTGCTGTTCGGAGAGCTGCCGGACGAGGCGGAATTGAAACAGTGGGCGTATGAAATCACTCACCACACCATGCTGCACGAATCGACCGTAAAGTTCATGGACGGCTTCCGCTACGACGCCCACCCCATGTCGATGGTGGTAAGTACAGTGGCCGCGCTGTCGGCGGTCTATCCTGACGCCAAGAACGTGCAGGATCCGGCCAACCGTTTGCTCCAGATTAAGCGGCTCATCGCCAAGATGCCCACGATCACCGCATGGTCCTATCGCCACAGTGTGGGTTTCCCCTATATCTACCCGGACAACGACCTGAGCTATACCGAGAACTTCATGAACATGCTGTGGAAGATGGTCGAGCCCAAGTACGCTGCCAACCCCACCCTTGCCCGGGCGCTGGACATGCTCTTTCTGCTGCATGCCGACCACGAGCAGAACTGCAGCACCAACGCAATGCGTGCGGTGGGCAGCTCCCTGGCGGATCCTTATCTTGCTCTCTCCGCTGCCGCGGGCGCCTTGTCGGGCCCTCTGCACGGTGGCGCAAACGAGCAGGTCATCAAGATGCTCAACGTAATCGGATCCGCTGACAATGTGCCAAGCTATTTGCAAAAGACAAAGGAAGGAAAGGCGCGGTTGCCTGGATTTGGCCACCGCGTCTACGAGAACCGCGATCCGCGCGCGGAGATCATGAAGCGCATCGCCGAGCAGGTATTTCAGGTTACGGGGCGGAATCCAAGATTCGATATTGCCCTCGCGCTGGAAAGAGCTGCGCTCGAGGAAGAGTACTTCGTGGAACGCAAACTGTATCCGAACGTCGACTTCTATTCCGGAATCATCTACCAGGCCATGGGGTTCGAACCGGAGCTATTGACCGTGCTCTTTGCCATTCCGCGTTGCGTCGGCTGGCTGGCCCAGTGGGACGAGATGCACCGGGACGCGGAGCAGAAGTTAGCCCGCCCGCGCCAGATTTACACCGGAGAACGCAAACGCAGCTTTATTCCGCTCGAAGAGCGCACGGCAGCCGGCGCGAGGAAAGGGTGAATTCGCGCTCCTGAATTCTCTGCGCTTGTGGCGCCGGGCTCGCCCAGAGCTAATGCGAGTGGGCACGCGAAAAGTCATAAGAGACGCCGACGGTGAAGCCTTGGGGATTCAGAGTATTTCCTAACAGTGTTCCCCAGTCCTGATACTCATAGTCGGCGCGCACCCAGATGCGGCGGAAGATGCGGTATTCGAGCCCGCCACCTGCAGCGAAGAGCATGAGGTTAGCATGCGATTGATCACGAGGGACCGATGGAGTCGGAGTGACCAGGTAGTGGTCCACGCTGCCGTCCTCAATCAGGAACTTCGCATAGGGATGAAAATTGCGAAAGTGGCGCCAGCTGTAGATCACTCCGCCTCCCGCCGTGTCCTCGCGCA
>Ga0326728_10006700_pt1 | contig 30683 bp, 26 predicted proteins | sample MB3enrmetagenome_FD_207602 | JGI IMG/M metagenome (GOLD analysis project Ga0326728, IMG submission 207602) | Lab enriched peat soil microbial communities from McLean, Ithaca, NY, United States - MB31MN | ecosystem: Environmental > Terrestrial > Soil > Wetlands > Peat | place: USA: New York...
TATAAGTGAGAAATCCGAGGAATCCCCGAAGGAATGTCTGTATGCAACCAAACACGGCACCGTTGCCAAGATGAATACCGGGAATATCGGAAAGAAGACAGTACCTGTCAGCCAAGAACATATCGACCCTAAGTATGAAGTCACCAAGAAATACGAACAAGAGGAACAAACTGAGGTCTCCAGCCATTCACTTGAAGTCACACCCTTATCTACACCTAGCGTGCAATCCGCGGGTAAGACACATGACAGCCAGCCGGAACAACCGGAAGAGCCGGCACCGGCTATCGTGACCGAGCCCGTACGGCTCCTGCAAAATGCGCCCTGCATCGATTCAAAGAAGTTCAAGCGTTGCCCGGACGGACAGGATCATTCTCATAAGGAGCCCCACACCCGGGGTCGACTCTGCCTGCTCTGGAACCAACCGTGCAGCCAGCTCCCAAAAAACCAATGTTATTTTGATATGCAGCAACAGCACGCAGCCGAGCACCCGGAGATGACCCGGATATTCGATAAAGACCGGCCCGGGTTTCACCAGGCAAGCGCACGGCCAAGTATCCAGGGGATCCCGAAAGCAAGCACAGACCCGGGCCGAACCGTGACGATAACTTTCGATGCAGAGCAATGGGAGATCCTCAAAAACCTCCAGCGGGATGACTTTGCGGATGGGTTCGAGGAAGCGGTCAAGTTCTGCGTAGACGAGATCGGACAGCGAAGTGATCGCTGATATGAACAATAATCAAGGGGTTCACAATTTTCAAACCCCTTTTTGACATTTTCTCACAGTCAGAGGGTGACGTTACGTCACAGACGGAGGAATCTGCGCTTTTTTGCCATAATATGTATCATCTCCGGCGTTCACGTAACATGTACATCCAGTTCTCAAGCGATGTCTTACTGAAGGTTGATTCGCCTGGTATTACGTCAATCTTGGAAAATACAGATCGGATATGGCGCGGCGCTAAGTGCGCCGAATTAAACTGGGGGAATTCCGGAATAATAGACACTGATATGAGGCGAAATCACGAAAATGAGCATGGAAACTGTTTAAAGTATCCCGAATTTTAACAGGTACATAAAAAAAGACTGCACCGGTCTGATCATACATCAAGCGGAAAGCAGTACCCCGACTTTCTGAAGTCCCTAAAAAGGAGCTTCGCATTTCTGTGCACTGTGAAAGGTCGCGAAGGACCTGGCTTTGTGAAATTTCCTAAATTAGATCACGGGCTTGTTCAAGGGGTTGACAAGTTGTCAAGGGGTTACGAACAAAAAAAGAGGTCTTGTAAAACTTTTCTAACCCTGTTGTGATATTTTGTCAACCATGCCTTTGACAGGATGTTAATGACGGAGGCGGAATCACGAATCTGATGATGGAAATCCCGTAAAGTATCCCGAATTTTTACGGATAAATAAAAAAAGGACAACAATCAGGTCGATCATGCATCTGATAGAACTGAGTACCCCGACTTTCTCAGTGCCATAAAAAGAGCTAAGACTCGGCTGATCATGTGTCGAGGGATACTAAATACCTGACTTTTTCAGGGAAAATCCCGACTTAATTGAGACCGATATGAGCTGGAATCCCGAAACTGAATATGGGAACAATGTAATGTATCCCAACTTTTCCGACGCCATAACAAGGGCTATGACTCGGTCATGCATCGTGCGGTACTAAGTGCCCTAATTTACCCATAGAAAATCCCGAATTAATGAAGACCGATATGAGTCGGAATCACGAATCTGATGATGGAATCTGTGTAAAGTACCCCGAATTTCTTGTGTCCCTAAAAAGGGTTATGAAGGGCCCGATCACGTATCGAGCGGTACTCAGTACCCCATATTTTTGCACATACATAAAAAGGGAAAAGATCAGGAGGATCATGTATCGAACTGTACTCGGTACCTGATTTTTCCGCTCCCATAAAAAGGGCAATGACCAGACTCATTATGCATCGAGCAGGATTGAGTACCCCGAATTTCTCCAGTCCCTAAAAAGGCTCTGACTTGCCCGATATCGATATCTTGGCACGGCTCTGTTCCCTCTTCAGTTGCGGATAGATCATTTCAAAAGAATTTGCATTTCAACCGCAGACGCAACAGAACCGCAGGGGAAATTAGGGCAGTAGATGAGGCAATCATTCTAACCACTGCCCTCTGAAACGGTTTTAGAAGAAAAAATCCAGTTCTTTGGTTGGAGCCTCATTCTCAAAACGGCGAAGTGCCTCAGGTACCCCTTTGAGCACCGCTTCCCGAACCCGCCGGCCCGGTTCTGTGATGCGCCCCCCGTACCGATGCTTGATATTATCTTCGCATGCAGCGATCACGGCATCAGTGGGGGTGCCGGAGACCCGGCCAGCGGCAAGCAGGGCCTCAGTTTTTGCCTCGGTCGCAACCATGATCGTTTCGAGCAGTGCCGCATCTTCCATCCCCTCGCTGCTGATTACGATAATATTAATGGTTCCAGCGGTCTTCTTCTCGGCTGGCTCTTGTCGTATACCAGCAGTTACAAAGACGGTGATAAAATCGTAATGGAGCACACAAAGCGTAGGAATCGGGACTGCAGTAAGGAGCCCCAGGACGTCCTGTCCAATACCGGCAGCGGCGGCGATACGTTCAATCTCTTTTTTTGGCTCAGCGTGATTCCAGTCTGCCGGGACAGTGTGGTTAAAGAGTATTGTAACATTTCGGATACCGCCCGAAATTCCCGTGCTCACGGCCCGGAACGATCCCCGGATAAAAAGCGTCGCATTATCAATATAATAGCGCATGTATTCACCGACCTCTTACTACCCGGTTGTCAATCGACGACAAATATGCCACGCTTTTCTTGTATGCTTCCAAATCCTTGCATTCAATGATCCGGGACGCGGATGCCGGAAGGAGCGGGAGGAGTGTGGTAAAATCAATCGACCCGGTTCCGCAGGCTGCATGGTCGTCGTTTGTCCCGCTGTTGTCATGGAGGTGAATGTGGCAAGGCCGGCTCGTTGTTGCGAACTTCATAAGTTGATTGTTGAGTTGTGCGTGGCCGATGTCGAGGACAAAACCGATGTCATGGCTTTCGAGTTCCGGAAGAAATTCCGGATTCCGGAAAACAAAACACTCCCAGGATCCCATATTTTCGACCGCAATTCTGGTATCATGCTCGCGCTGGATTGCCGAAAGTGATGCAAGCGATTTCACTAGCGCTCCTCGCGCTTCTTTCTGCATGTGGGACCAGGGGAAATATCCCGGGTGCACGACCAGTGTTTCCGCATTAATACCGTCGCATATCCCACAAAGGTCATTGATTACCTCGAGGCTTGTCCTCCGGATATGATCGTTTGCGCTTGCCAGGTTGATATCCGAAATCGGTGCGTGGACCGAGTAGTGTGCATCCACTGAATGGCAGATTTCGTGGAATTTGAAAAGGTCGTGATAACCTTCTGACATGATCTCGATGCGATCGGTTTTGTTCCGCAAGAGATCCAATGCCTTATCGAGAGGCAGATCCATGCAGCAGAATGTCGAGCAGCCGTAGTGTGTGGTGGTCATGGTTGTTTTTCCTCTTTGGATTTGCACCGGTCGAGCAGCTGGTTCAATGGCAGGACAGCGAGTCTTTGTGACGTCATCATTTGATTGAGAAAAGCGGTTGCCTTTCCCTCAGTATAATCCGGAAGAGTGGCCCGACCGTCATCTGAAAGGAACAGCACTGGTGTCTTTGTGGCCTCTGCAAGGATGCGAATGTTGTCAAGGTTTCCTTTGCCAACTGGTGTTGCTGTCAGAACTACTACATCGGCTGCCGCAATCTGTGCGGTAAGCCCTACACGTGAACTCTCTGTTATGGGTGAGAACGGTGGTTCAGTTATGCAGGTAATACCCAGCTTCATTGCTGCGGCGTAGTCCGTATCGTTCATGGCTAGAACCCCGGCCGTTACCCTGCATCCCATCCGGGGCAGGGCCCGGATAATTTCTACACCTGTGCCTCCCCCGGAGATGACGTGTACCTTGAGATTGTTTCCCGGAATCACCTGCGATCCCGGGAGCGGAACGACAAATGGTTTTCCGGTAATGGGATGGATGCTGACCGCTGCATCCAGGTCAAAGATGCTGCGAAGCATTGCTGGCGTCATCACCTCGACCGGTGAGCCGGTCGCTGCGATTTTCCCCGCTTTTATAACAATTATCTCGTCACAAAAGTACGAAGCAAGGTTAAGATCATGGAAGACGCCTATTACCGCGATCTCTTCTGATAATTTTTTGATAGTTAGGAGGATCTCTACCTGGTGGCTAATATCGAGGTGGGAGGTTGCCTCATCAAGCAGGAGGTGGCGGGGTTGTTGTGCGAGCGCCCGGGCGATGATCACGCGTTGGAGCTCCCCGCTGCTGATTTCATGGATTGAGCGATCGGAAAGATGAGTGATGCCGGTCAACGCCATTGCATTCTGGCAGATTGCATAATCCTCTTCATGTTCTTTGCCAAACCGGCTCAAGTGAGGATAGCGCCCCATCATAACAACATCGCTGACCGTGAAATCAAATCCGGGACCGGTATCCTGTGCGACAACTGCAATTGATTGTGCAAGTTCGCGGCTGGAGATTGCTGAAAGCAGCTGCCCGTCAAGCCGGACAATTCCTCCAGTGGGCGTGATAACACGACTGATAGCCTTTAGGAGCGTAGTCTTTCCCGAACCATTCGGGCCGATGATCCCAACAAAGACACCATTTTTTGCCTCAAACGAGATCGCATCCAGTACTTTTTTTGCTCCATAGTGCACGTCTACACCGGAAAGCTCGATCACGTGCTAAACCTCCTCTTTAAGAGCCAGATAAAAAATGGTGCACCAAGGAATGCGGTTACCACGCCAACCGGAACTTCGTTTCCGACAGTCCGCGCGACCGTATCCGAGAGGGCAAGGAGAATGCCCCCGGCGAGCATCGATGCCGGAATCAGGAACCGATGGTCGGGTCCGACCACGAGGCGCATGATATGGGGGGTAATGAGCCCGACAAAGCCGATGCAGCCGGCAATGGCGACAGCAATCCCGGTGATGAGCGAGCTTGCCGCAAGGAGGATTATCTTGAGGCGCTCGACATTGACTCCGAGATGAATTGCATCGTCCTCACCCATGGAAAAGATGTTGAGCTCACGCGAGAAGAGAAGGAGAGCAAGCGAGGCCGGGAGAATGATAATACCCAGTTTTACATCATCCCATGATATATTCCAGAACCCTCCCATGAGCCAGAACAGGATCTGGTGCAGATCCTGACCGGCAGCGTACATAAGTGCAGAAAGGATTGCAGAAAAAAACATGGAGACAGCAATACCGGTGAGCAGCAGCTGTTCCACTTTCACGCGGCCGCCTTTCTGTGCGATACCATAGACAATAAATGATGCGGCAAGGCACCCGACAAAAGCGAGGATACTACGGAACATCCCTCCCAGAAAAACAATCGCAAGACTTGCCCCGAGCGCTCCACCGGATGATGTGCCCAGCAGGTACGGATCTGCCATGGAATTCCGAAACAGTGCCTGCATCACGACACCGGCAGCGGCAAGACCGGCGCCTACAAGCATCGCGGCAATAACCCGGGGCAGCCGGATATCGAAAAGGATGAGCGACGTCGTGTTGTTGCCGGACAGGCCGAAAAACGGAATACCTGTCGGTCCGATACCCGTGCAGATCACGACTGTAGCGGCGGCCAGCACTGCAAGGACAATGAGGGCCGCATACCCCGGCTTTTTCTTTATTTCATCCATCGTATCGCAACCAACAATCCGATAGCAAGTGCGCCACATGCTGGTATGGCGTCAAATCCCGGGGCTCCTTGCGATGATGTTGCAATCGGTGTTTCAGTACCGACAGGATGAATGTCCTGCGCAAAGATCTCAAGAGCGTCCACAACCCGGGGGCCGGCGCGGTCGACCACATCGGAATCGATAACGTAGACCCGGTGGTTCCGGATCGCAGCGACGTTGGCAAACCGGGTATCGTTCTCAAAGTATTGGGCAACGGAATCTTCTGTTCCGCCCATGCCCGATCCAGAATTGACAATAAGGATATCCGGATCCGCCGCGATGAAATCCTCGACGCCTACATTTGTCCAGCCCGGTTTGTTTGCAAAAGCATTCGTACCGCCAGCCATGCTGATGAGTTCATCCTGGAATGTCCCGTTTCCGCTCACATAGATGGGGTCGTTCCAGATGATGTGGGCAACTTTGGGACGGGACGTGGTTGCGGAAGCATTCTGTTCTATATTCTGGATTCGCATGTTGAGTGAATCCACAAGCGCAGTAGCATTGTCATCCGCACCGGTTGCGGTCCCCACGAGCGTTATGTCGTTTAAGATACCGGAAACATTCTGCGGATTGAGAGTGATGACCGTCATGTTGAGTTTTTTGAGCTGGTCAACGAGTTCTTCACCATTCCCGTACGAGGCCACGATCAGGTCAGGTTTCTGGGTGATGACTTTTTCGACGCTGACCGTGCTGTAACCCCCGATGGACGGTTTTGTTTTTGCCTCGGCGGGATAATCGCAGTAATCGGTCACCCCGACTATCTGGTTGTCAAGGCCAAGTGCAAAGAGAATTTCTGTATTTGTCGGGGCAAGAGAGACGATTCTCTGGGGTTCGCCATAGATGGTGACCGTGGCGCCGGAGTCATCGGTAATGGTGCGTTCGAACGAGACGGTGGTATTCACTGGTGCATCAGCATGTACCGGGACAGCTGCGATGCAAAGTATAGCGAGAAGAAAGATGAGGGTCAGAGTGGGTGAGGGTTTCATTACTACCAGATCCGTTGTTACGGGATTTTAAGGATTTTTTTAAATACATTTCTTCGGGTGGACCGCCGTGTACGACAAGACGATTTAAGAAACGGGATAGGTTTCCCTCTTGTCCGGAAGAAAACCGGCCTGTCGAAACAATCTCCCAGCATTATGCCGGCTTCGCTCGAAAAAAAAGGGCGTTGAACCTTTTTCGCTCTTGTTTTAGGCATCATGATTGACGATGCCCCTCTCATAGTCGAGTGCGTATTTGACAAAATTGTCGGTGTCGGTAAACGGCCCTGCTCCTAGTGCCGTCACTGTGCCCGGGTCGGAACGGAACATATTCAAAGTACCTTTTTCAGCGGGGGTGTATGTGTATCTCACTTCAAGGAGGTTTTCATGACCATGAAGCCCCGGGGCACGGGATTGGTTATACGCTACGGCAACGGCCCATGCGGTATCCTGTATGTCGAGGTATACTGTACCGACCAGCAGCCGGTTGTCCTTACGGATCATCACTTCGTTCTCGAATTTCTCAACTGCCTGCCGTGTAGGTGTGGCAGGTTTGCATCCGAAGAATTTTGCCATTTTCAAATCATCCTTCCAGTAATGTTCACCAATTCCTGATACCTGTGGAAAAAACTGTGCAATGTAATTTTTTTAGACTCCATGGCATGCCGGGAAATCATTAACCACTATCCTTTCCTGCTCGTCATCCCAAAAAAATAAGAGATCTATTGGTCACTTTTTTTGAGTTCATTCGTTAGAACGAATAATTACAGAGTCTGAGTTCCTGTTGCAATCGTGCCTCCACTTGCCTTGTCAATGATACTCCACGATACTTTGGTTTCGGCAGACATTGAGAAACTGCCGTAATCGATTGTATTGGTATAAGACTGGTCATCCGATCCGACAATGACGAAGCTGTCGCCAGGTTCGATCATGGTACTTCCGGAAGCACTCCCTACTTTATTGAAATAAAGACAATAAGGCACATAACCTCCGGAAGAGGTTACATTCACCTCGTTAAGTGTGAGGGTGGTCTTTGTATCCCCAGACTGGAACACAACCTGAATATCATTTAAATCGAATGCGTCACCCCCATTGTTGGTGAACACGGTCTGATTTCCGTTCGGAGGGAGTGTAATCGTGGCTGAAACAGTTGCCTGAGGCGTTTTTGAATGTCCGCTAGATAATCCCCCGGCAAATGCGGAGACAACCGCTGCAATGACAATAGTCACCACAAGCATGAGCATGACACCCACAACAGGTGAAACTGCTGAATTCCTGTGCTGGATCATTCGACAGTCACCTCCTGATTATAGATCATCTTCCCGCTGGGGATGTGGATAACCTTGACCCCGACAATAGATCCTGTTCCAAATCCTCCGACTTGTTCCTGTTGAGTCACGTTAAATCCAAGAAGATAATCCATTCCGGGATTGTCATGTGGTGAGGAGGGGCCGGTGTTATCGTTGTAATTCCCGCATGATCCTGCTGCTGTCGTTAAAATGTCACCTGGACGGAGGATCGCTGATGCATTGCCGAACCAGCCACTTTGGCTACCTTCGTAACCCGGAACGATATAATATCCAAATCGATCCACATCGTTGAAGACGAGCACACCACTCTGTTGGCTTGTTCCAAAAGCGTTCCACCCGCTTTCGCCAGTTACTGCTGCTTCCCCGCTAAGGTTTCCAGCAAACATAGTTTCGCTGCTGTTGGTGTACGTGGTCGTGATCTTCAAGTCCTTGGTGGCAAGTGCATCTCCGCTGACTTCAGTTATGGTCATGGTCGGGACATAGAAACCCGTTCCATATCCTGGCATGCCTCCCTGATTTTCCAGTGCATGGATATGAACATCCAGCACCGCGGTTGGTGCTTTCTGCTGTGTGCCGGAGAGCCCCCCGGCAAAAGCGGAAACAACCGCTGCAATAATAATGGTCACGACGAGCATGAGCATAACGCCCACAACCGGCGATACCGCCTGTGCATTCTGCTTTTCTCTCTGCGTTTTCATTAAGCACCTCTGCACCGTTACCCCAATTGGTACCCTGCGTCCGTATCACGGTGTCCGCTGAGAGGCAATTTCGGGTAGCGATAGACAAATGTACTTTTGTTTATACTATTTTAATTGATCATTTTTGCCTGCGTTAAAACAGGTTAACTTTCATTATAATAGAAATATTTTTCGACTATTGATATACACCATTATCTGGTGCCAAGGTGTCATACGGTTTTGTTAACTTGGTGAGAGATCGGATATCTTATGAGGCGTTGGAAAATTGATAAATCCCTAACAAGTTAACAGAGCCGTTCCAAGCCTTTTGGTACCTATGGATAAACCATCTCTGATACATTTGTCTCGCTTACGTACTTCCCCGCATAGTCATTCAGCATCGCGTTTGGATCCATGTCTTGGAATGTATTTGGATGCAGGATCTTTGCAGTATATACAAGTCCGATGTACGCCCGGGGGCCAAACATTATATCACTGTCAATTGCATAGACTTGGTTCTGCTGCACGGCCGGGATCGTATTCCAGCCCTCACGATCTTTAAGATTTTCGACAATCTCTGCAAGTGAAAGGGGGTTTGGAAATGAGACGACCTTCATAACGTATTGGGGTTGCTGGGTAACGACCCATTCCGGGCTCACCGTCATGTAGGATGTCGACGAGTTTTCGGCAATATTTCTCCCTCCTGCGGCAACCAGCATTTCGTCAGACCCGGATCCGTTTGAGGCCGCGCTGTAATCGGTGTAGGATTCGAAATATACGGTCGGGCACTCATTATCCGGGATCGATTTTACCCGGGTGTTCACCTGTGCGACCGTATCTTCGATCATTCGTGCATAGACTTCAGCCGTGGTCGATGTTCCGGTTAGCGTCCCTATTGCCCGGGCATCGGAAGGCAGTATATCGAGCTTGTAACAGTCAAGGGAGATTACTGTGATGTTGGCGGCTATAATCTGGTCAATGTTCTTTGGTTTGTAACTGGAGTATGAGATTACCGCGTCAGGATGGAGTGCGAGGATCTCCTCGATATTTGGCGTTTCCCAATCACCGATGCCTGTAGCATTCGGGATCTTGTCCATAATGTACGGGACGGACAGCGTCGATTGATCCACACCCACAATTTTGTTTGCCGCGCCAAATGCGATCAACATTTCTGCCGCATCACTATTTGCGACGATTAACCGTTCCGGCTGGCAGGGAAGTGTTATTGGAGTTCCGTCAGATTGGTTGATCGTGACCGGGGTACAGGAAGCGGTATTGTTGGCAGCCGCATTCAAGGCAGTACTCGTCATTCCGGTAGCGGATGTCGGAGATGCGCCGACAAGCGCGGATGGTTGTTCTCCGGTCCAAGCCATTCCCATAATCAGTGCGGCAGCACCTACTACTGCACAACAGAGAAGAAGTATCACCATTATTTTTACGGTTTTGTCCATAAGTTCACCATTCTACGGTCACATGTTCTCATTATTTTCCGGCAACCAGATAATCCGGTCAGCGGCATCACACCGTCACCCGCCGGAACATCTGCATGCATATAGCAATCACGACCCCGCCCATCACTACAAGCAGACCGATCTGTAGGAGCGGGACGGTCCCAGTTCCTGCTGCACGGACGGCATCAATCGCATAACTTAAGGGATTAAGGTGGGCAATCGTCCGTAACCAGGCCGGCATCACGTTGTAGGGCATCAGTGCACTCGAAGTAAAGAACAGCGGCATTGAGATCATCGTGTTGAACGCTGCATACGAATCATGGTCGCCGAGATAGAGCGAAATAGTCGTTGCGCACGCGGACATGAGGAACCCAAAAAGCAGGAGGATGAGATAGATCATTCCGTACTGAGCTGGTGAAAGAATGGTCGCGCCGATAAGGACAGCAATCACAAGGATGATCGTGGCCTGGATCGCGCCCCGGATTGTAATAAAGAGAATCTTCCCAAACAGGATGCTCTCCCGGGGTGTGGGGAGGGCGAGGAACTTGTTCAAAAAGCCGAGGATCTTGTCAAACATCAGGAGTGTCCCGCCATTGAGTGAAGACGAAAGCATGGTCATGACGAGGATGCTTGGCGTAATGAAGTCGAGATAATTGCCGGTGAAACTGACCGGAAGTGCAAGCCCCACAAAGATCAGCCAGGCCGCCGGCATAACCAGCATGGATATAACCGAAACCGGGCTGCGGAGCCACTTGATCATGTCCCGTTCGATATAATCTGTTATCCCTCTCATTTCCGCCTCCGTAACATCGTTCTGAACTGCTGATAATCGAAATGACCGGCATCCTCGGTATTCCCTACTACATTGAGGAAGACATCGTCAAGGGTCGGTTCCCGCATGGAGAGCGACGTGACTGTAACCCCCTGCAGATCAAGTGCCCTGGTAATGAGTGGCAGGGCTTCCCGTCCGTTATCTGCAGTGAACGTGATCTCACCATCCTGCTTACCGAGGATACGGACGCCATCTATCTCGACCGAACCCGGGTTGCCGGACACTTTTGCAGTAATCACGTCTTTTTCTAGGTCCGCCTTTAATGCGGAAGGAGTGTCGAGTGCTACGATCCTTCCCTGGCTGATAATTCCTACTCGATCGCAGAACTGGTCGGCCTCATCCATGTAATGCGTGGTTACAAAGATCGTCATGCCGTTTTTCCTGAGCATCCTGATATGTCCCCAGATTTTTTTTCTCGCCCCCACATCGAGCCCGATCGTCGGCTCATCCAGGAAGAGGACATCGGGTTCGTGCACAAGAGCCTGGGCAAGCTCCAGCCGCCGCCGCATTCCCCCGGAATACGTCCGTATCAAATCGTCGGCCCTGTCGGATAATTCCATGATCGAGATCACTTCATCTGTCGTGTCCTTTGGGTTACTGATGCCGTACAGCTTGGCAAAGAGGAAGACGTTCTCCCGCCCGGTCAGTTTTATGTCAACGGCCATGTCCTGCGGGACATAGCTGAGCCTTTTCCTCACTTCCTCGCCCTCGTGTTCCACATCATAACCGCAGACGGCCGCACTCCCTTCATTTGGGCGGAGCAGGGTCGTGAGCATTAGCACGGTTGTTGTTTTACCGGAGCCGTTGGGGCCTAAGAGTGCAAAGATCTCGTTATTCACCGATAGAGACAGGTGATCCACTGCGCAGAGTTTGTTGTAATATTTTGTCAGGCCGGTTGTCTCAATTGCGTTCATAGTCCTCCTCTTTTTCATAGTATACGTTCAGAGGTTCCTCGGACGTTTTGCGTGGACTTTTCCGAGGAGTCCGTCCATTGAATCTCCCCAGGATGCAATATCATCTTTTGTGATAATGTCCACATTGCCCCCTTGGTAATCCCCCTCACCTGCGAGGTCTTCCATCCACGATTCGATCTCAAGGTAATTTTCTTTAAGTTCCTCAAGCACCTGCTCGTTTGCATCCCAGAGTCCCCGCTGCTCGGCTTCAAGGAGTCGCCGGGCGATCTCCTCCAAGGCGTACGGGTTCTCCTTCTCGAAAAAATTCCGCATCTCCTCATCGTTCACAAACGATTTTGCGATATCATCGAAGATCCAGTCGTCCACTTCCTGCGTTGATGCCTCCCAGCCGTACACTCTGGTGATGCGTTTCATCATGTCCGCCGCACCCTTGTATCCGTGTACCTTCATCCCGTCGATCCATTTTGGGTTCAACAGTTTTGTCCTCACGACGCGCCGGATCTCATCTGCCAGATCCCGGACTTCGACATGTTCCGGCTCCCGGGTGTCGCCATAGTACGGTTTCACCTCGTTTCCGGAATAATGGCGGGCCGCTGCTGTCATCCCTCCCTGGGTACCAAAATAACAGCAACAGCCGAGGAGGTCGTACTCATCAGACTGGACCTTGTTGAACGTAACAGAGACTGTTGAAAGGTTTGCGGTCAGTTGTTCGTGGGCGGCAGCACCTCGTGTCTCCTTCCCGTACGCGTAGCCGTTCCATGCGACGAAGATATCCGCAAGATCCGCTTCTGTTTTCCATGCGCTTGCAAGGACGGCAAGGTTCACTCCATTTCCGTACGTGTTCGGTTTTGAAGAGAAGACCCGGTACGTGGCGTCGCGGAAACTTACACCTTCGGATTCCATTATGGCTCGGGCATGCTTGCGGACAAAGTTCTGTTCCGGTGGTTCATCAAGCGCCGCGACTGCTTGGACTGCAGCGTCAACGAGTTCGTAGCAGTTGGAGAAATTGTCGCGGAGGATGCCGGAAGAACGGACTGTGACATCGATCCGGGGCCGCCCGAGTTTTTCTAAGGGCACAACGGTGAACGATTTTACCTGGCCGTTGGCGAGCCAGACCGGTTCAACCCCAAGGAGCCAGAGGATCTCGGCATACATCTCGCCGTCCGATGACATGATGTCGCCGGCCATCCAGTAGAAGGCGACATTTTCGGGAAGGTTTCCCTCCTCACGGGCGTATTTTTCGAGCAGGGCGTCGGCGAGGCGGTAGCCCACGCGCCAGGCAGCCTTGGTCGGAGCTTGGTACGGATCGAGTGAGTAAAAATTCCGACCAGTCGGCAAAACCTCATCGTGCCCACGTGAGATAAGCCCTGACGGGCCGGGAACGATATACTTTCCATTAAATCCGGTGAGGATCGAATCAATCTCCCGTGATTCGCCAAGTCTCCGGTCGATATCAAGGATCCGTTCGCGGATGCTGTCAAGTACACGCACTTGACCGGGACTGACTGGCCGGGAGAATATCTGATCATGAGAGACACTGGATCCGTTCAACAATGCCCGGATGAATTGTTTTGACAGGCGATCGGTTCTTTCCAGTAACGCCCCGTACGACACACCGGCCGCCTCCGAAAACCGGTCCTGATGCATGAGAAGATCGGCAAAGTCGAGACCATGCACGGCAGCAATAGTGCGGCGGAGCGATACATCGCCAGCATCGAACCGGAGAATGGAGAAGATAAATTCGATCCGTTTCTCTCCTTCAGGGATCTCACCGAGGATGTGCATTCCGATGGCGATTTGTGTATTTCGGATTTTTGAGAGTGCTTCGTGAGCTTTGCTTACAACGTCTGCGAGCGGAAGATCATGCAGTCGATCATCGGTGAGGTGAAGATCTTTATCGAGGTTTGCAGATTTTATCGCATCAGCGATCAGGTGCTGGAGCGCATGGCCTCGGGCCGGGTCGTTTTTTGCGGTCTCGTACTGCCCGAGCAGGTTTTCCAACTCATCAAGATCTCCATAGAGCCCGCTGCCGGTAAGAACGGTCTGCATGTAATCAACCAGCACCGCATATCCCCGCCGTTTTGCGATTGTGCCCTCAGGAGGATTGTCAGCATTGTATACATACAGGAATGGAACATCACCGGTCACTACATCCGGGAAACATTCTTCTGAGAGACCGACCCCTTTTCCGGGCAAAAACTCCAGGTTCCCGTGAGTCCCGACCTGAACAATTACATCCGCCCCGAATATTTCTTCGATCCAGTGGTAGGTTGCAAGGTACTGATGTGGCGGCGGGCAGTCTGGGTCATGAAGGATCTTGCAAACCTGTCCGTCGCACTTGGCGCCAAAGCACCCGCGCTTGGGTTGGACATGAACGGTTGCATTCCCGAATGCGAGCCCGGTGATGATGAGGTTCCCTTTGTATACCATTCCCTCACCAGGTGGTATGCCCCAAGTTGCGTTTACTCTCTCCTGAACGTATGTAGGAAGCGTGGCAAACCAAGTGCCGTATGTGGCCGCATCCATCTGAATGAGCGCCCCGCCCTTTGCCACAATATCGTCGATAGTAGTCCACCGGAACTCGGACACAGCTTTGCGTTCCAGGATCCGGGCTATGAGCGCCTTACCGGATTCCGGAGGATCGACGGAATAGCCCGCTTCTTTCATGCGAATGAGGATATGGGCGACGCTTTCGAGTGAATCGAGATGGGTGGCGGCACCGATATTGGCATCAGCATTGGCACAGGGATTATTATTGAGGATGAATGCGACTTTCCTCTCATTGGCTGGTTTCTTTGCAAGGGCAATCCATTTCCTGACCCGGGAGGCAACTTTTCTGCACCGGTCCAGGAGCGGTTCGCGGGGTTTTTCGCCATCGGCACTGCTGCTCCCGGCGCCGATGTAGATCGGTTCTATTACTCCTTCAAACTCCGGCATGGCAACTGCCCAGCCGACATCAAGCGTTAGCCCGGAAGATTCTCGCCACTGTTCAAGTGATTTATAGGCAGAGATTACCGGGGAAAAGACCGGAATTCCCAGTTGTGCAAGTAAGCTGGTACCCCGGGCAGCGGCGGTTTTCCCGTAGTGACCTTCCTCTGCGGAGGTGCCAAGCAAAAACGGGATGAGCTTAACGATTGCATCTACCTCTGGATGCCCATGTGGGGCAAGATATTCTTCAACAACATGGGCCATGCCTTTTGCTCCGAGTGAATCATCACGGAGTGAGTATGTGAAGACCGGAATCACGTTCAGGCCTTCCTCTTCAATGGCACGAATTAAGGCATCCTCTATGGCACAATTAGACGAGGCCCAAGAGGCCCGCGAGAAGAGGATCGCCACCCAAGGCCCATCACAAACCTTCGGAGCATACCATGCCCGGTAGTCTTTGGTCGTGAGAAAAACGTCCGGTGCATCGGGATGGTAGAGCCCTTCCCATGGAACTGTTATTGGAGGAGTGACCGGCACATCCATTCCTAGCACCATCTTTTCGATATAATTCAGGAGATTTTTGAAGTTTTCATCACCATTATTGGTGAGGTAGGTCTGGCAGGTAGCGACAACCGGTATCTCCACCGTTGAAAGTCCCCACATAAGAGGGTCCGTCCCCATACAGATTATCGGTACGGTTTTTCCGATCTCTTTGCTTTCCTTATCAAGACGTTCCCAGAACACATCGGAAGTATGGTACAGCAGCACAACATCGGATTTCTTCATCGCGCAGATGACTTCATCCATCTTTTCCGGATAATCCTCCAGCACCCGGTTTGGAAAGAGACAAAGATCGCAGCCGGTAACTGCTGCCGCGCGTTTGAGTATCGGGGAATAGGATCCCCACATGACTGCAGTAATTCTCATGGATATTCTAATCTCCATCGATTTTGCCAGTATCCCTCTCACGAAACTGGACTTGATCCTCTCAATTTTGTATTACAATTTTTTATAAAGTTAACACAAGTTAGTAACATAATTTAAAAATGAAATATTTAATAGGCTATGAAATGATATTCTGCTGAAATATTCATCACAATTTGAATATTTTTATCCGGAGACGCCCGATGCACCACTTCAACGAGATATACCCGTTTTCTGCGATTGTCGGCCAGGATTATATGAAAAAAGCGCTTCTCCTTAACGCCATCAATCCAAAGATCGGCGGCGTCCTGATCAAGGGGGAGAAAGGGACCGCAAAATCCACGGCAGCCCGGGCTCTTGCGCACCTCCTTCCGGACCGGCTGGTAGTAGAAGGATGTACTTTTGGGTGCGACCCGGCGGATAAAAAGGCAATGTGTCTCAACTGCCAGAAGAAATTCCCAGCCTTAAAAACAATATCAGCAAAGATGCGGGTCATCGAACTGCCCATTAGTGCTACCGAGGATAAGGTTGTAGGCAGCCTCGATATCGAACATGCACTCAAAACCGGTGAGAAGAAGTTCGATCCCGGGATCCTTGCGCAGGCAAACCGAAATATCCTGTACGTTGATGAAGTGAATCTCTTAAATGATCATATTGTTGACGTCCTTCTTGATGCCGCTGCGATGGGGATGAATTTCATTGAACGCGAGGGAGTTTCCTACGTTCACCCATCCATGTTCATCCTCATCGGTACCATGAATCCTGAGGAGGGGGATTTGCGCCCACAGCTGCTCGACCGGTTCGGGCTCTGCGTGGATATCGAAGGGATCCACGATACTGAGACCCGGGTCGAAGTGATCCGGCGGCGTCGGAAGTACGAGGATGCACCTGAACTATTCATCGATGAATATGAGTCCAGTGAGCAGGAACTGCGCGAACGCATCGTCCGTGCCCAGGAACTTTTGCCTCACGTCAATATGTCCGACGATATGCTTACGATGATCGCGCAGATCTGTATCGATATGGCAGTTGACGGGCACCGGGCCGATATCACGATGATGAAGACTGCAGCAACGATAGCGGCATACAACAACCGGAAAGAAGTTAATGAGGACGATATCCGCGACGCGGCAGCCCTCGTCCTCTCCCACCGGATGCGTCGCCGGCCATTCTCAGAGCAGCAGATGGATAAACAAAAAATGGAACAGTCCATCCGGAAATCACAAAAGGAACACCCGCAACCAACACACGAACACGAGCATCCCCATGATCATAAACCGCAAGAGAACCAGACCTCGGATGGATCGATTACCACACAGTTCGAGGAAGGTGCACCGTTCAAACTCAATCAGCAGCCTCTTGCTGTCCCGCACAGGACCGACTCGTTCCGGCGCGAGGGAAACGGCCGGCGGAGCACAACCGAGTCCCGTGACGGGAAGTATGTAAGGAGCCGGATCCCGGAGATGATCGGCCCTGACATCGCACTCGATGCAACAATCCGTGCTGCTGCACCACACCAGCGGGGGCGGGAGGGAGCACTCGCGGTAAAAATTGAAACGTCAGACCTGCGTGAGAAAGTCCGCGAGCGCAAAATGGGAAACACGGTTCTTTTTGTAGTCGACGCAAGCGGCAGCATGGGCGCACAGCAGCGGATGACGGCGGTCAAGGGAGCGATCCTCTCGCTTCTCCTCGATGCCTACCAGAAACGTGACCGGGTCGGTCTCGTCGTATTCCGGGGAAAGGGAGCCGAAATACTCCTGCCTCCAACATCGAGCGTGGAGCTCGCGAGGAAGTACATGCAGGCGCTTCCTGTCGGGGGAAAGACACCACTTGCCCACGGGCTCTCCAAGGGGTTTGAGGTTCTCCAGCGGGAACTCATGATAAACCACCATACCATTCCCCGGATGATCCTGATCTCTGACGGAAAGGCAAACGTGAGCATGGGTTCCGGATCCCCCCTTGATGATGCAAAGGAGGTTGCGGCTCATATCCGGGACGCAGGGATATCCTCTTTTGTAATCGATTCCGAGCAGAGTTTCATCAGCTTTGGTCTTGCACACACCCTTTCCGATGAACTCGGGGCAAAGTACCTCAGGCTTGAAGATCTCCGGGCTGAACAGATTGCAGACCTCGTGAAAGGAATCGGGATGTAAATGAATTTCCTGTCAGGGTTTGCATAGTGGGTCAGGTTAATTGACAGCGTCCGATAAAAAAGGGATTTTCTTGCCAGATCTCACACAGTCCGATGCGGCCCCGCCGACCACGGTTCATTCCCTGTACAAAGCAGGAAGCAGACGGCGTATTACGCTAGTTGTTTTTCTCCTGATCCTCCTGATTGTGTCAGCGATTTTCTCGGCAGGGATTGGTTCGGTTGCTATCTCGCCGGAGGATACAGTCTTATCGGTCGCCCATGCATGTGCCGATTCCGTCCAGCATTTCCTGCACACGTACCTCCCGAATGTGGGGGCATGGTATGATTCGATCCCCTTTACAGTTCCATCTCCTTCAAACCCGCAGGCAGAACTGATCGTTGTCGGGTTCCGGCTCCCGCGGATTATCCTTGCTATCCTTACTGGCCTTAGCCTTGCGGTTGCCGGAACCATGATGCAGGGACTGCTCAGGAACCCGCTCGTGGATCCATTTATGCTGGGCCTGTCTTCAGCGGCAGCATTTGGTGCGGCCGTGGCCATTGTAATCGGGCCCGGTATCCTCGGAGGACTTGTTATCATCGGCAGTAACTCCTTTATCATTATCCTTGCATTTCTCTTTGGCTGGCTTTCGATGCTCCTTGTCTACGGGATCTCGCGGGCCCGGGGAGTAAACCAGGCAACGCTCATCCTCTCCGGTGTGGTCATTGGCTACATCTTTTCGGCAGGAATAATCTTTCTTCAGTATATCACCAACAATGACCAACTGCGCGATCTGATAGTCTGGCTGATGGGTGGGATGTGGGGCGCCAGCTGGACGTCAGTCCTCCTTCTTATCCCGCTCCTGCTCATCCCCTTTTTCCTTCTTGAACGAATGGCCTGGGACTTAAATGCCTTTTCTGCCGGGGATGAAGTGGCAAAGAGTCTTGGCATCAACGTGAACCGGCTGCGCCTATCAGGTCTTATGATCTCAACATTTGCTGCATCCTGCTGCCTTGCTTTTACCGGCATTATCGGCTTTATCGGCCTGATGGGGCCGCATATCTGCCGGATGATCATCGGGAATGATCATCGGTACTTAATCCCGTGTTCCGGGCTGATGGGAGCAGTGATTCTCCTGATATCCGATACTGTGGCACGGACGATCATGAGCCCGGTTGAGATACCGGTGGGGGTCATCATGTACGTGATCGGAGGGTTGTTCTTCCTCTTTTTGATCATGAGAGCACGGGGCCGGGGGTTGTACTGACCGGGAGTTGTGTATGGAACTTGTCATCGATCAGATTTCCAAGAGTTACGGGCAGCAATGGGTACTTGATAGCGTGTCATTTACCATGGGTGAAGGCGAGATCGTCGCTCTCGTGGGGCCAAATGGCTCCGGCAAGTCGACACTGATAAAAACTATCGCCACCATCCTTGATCCAACAGTAGGCACGATCACCCTTGATGGGAAGGATATCCGGGGTATCGATCCTATCGAGCTGGCAAAGCGGGTGGGCTATGTCCCGCAGAGTTTTTCCTATACACTCTATTCGACTGTTTTTGAAACTGTCCTTATGGGCCGGCGGCGGTATATCACGTGGTCGGTTTCGGACGAGGAACTTTCGCGGGTCCAGGAGGCTCTTGACTCCCTTGAGATAGGAAACCTTGCAGGCAAGTTTATCGATGAGCTTTCCGGAGGAGAACGGCAAAAAGTATTCATCGCACGTGCCCTTGCCCAGGACCCTGAGCTGTTCCTTTTCGATGAACCGACAAGTGCCCTTGATGTCCGATACCAGATAGAGGTGATGGAGACGATGCACCAGATTACCCGAGAGCAGAAATCGTCAATGATCGTCGCGGTTCACGATCTCAACCTCGCGTACCGGTATGCTGATGCTGTAGTTGTGCTTAACCGTGGGAGGATGATCGCGTACGGAAAACCGCCTGATATCCTTACGCCGGACTGCATCAGTTCCGTTTATGGTATCGATTCATTTGCTATCGAGAACGAGTATGGGCAATTCATCGTACCGTTCCGTGCCCGGCCATAGGTTTGAACTCGGCCTGCTCAAGCCGGTACAAAGCAGACCTTTATTTACACGCGGGTATCGAAGAGGGGAGTTCTCCGGTTTTTTGCATTTAGTATGTCATATATTAAAATGATACAGATAAAATAACAAAAAATGTACTTTTTATACAATAAAGTGTTACTAATTTTAACCGATGTATAACTTAGCGATCTAGGGGAACATCGAGTACAGAGGTGAAAATTTGAGTTTCATGAAAAGTTTTCGGTTAAAGCGCGGCGAGGAGGCCGTGTCACCGGTGGTCGGCGTAATGCTAATGCTGGTGGTTACAATTATCATCGCCGCAGTAGTGAGCGCATTTGCGGGTGGCCTAGCGACAACAACAGGTAAGGCTCCAACACTTGCGATGGATACGGTTATCCAGAACGACGGAACTGCATTGAACAGTTTCTACTCCTTTACCGTCCAATCGGTGAGCGATCCGATCCCCACAAGTGATCTAAAGATTACAACAAGCTGGCAGACAACTTGCAAATCTACTGCCGACCCGGGGAGTCCGCAGTGTACCGCCATAGGTCAGACAATTTCCGGAGGAAATACCACGGAAGCAGGGCTGAATGCACCTAATACAAATCTTGTTAATGCGGGTGGTTCATACCAGACTCCGCTGGGTTTCGGAGTGGGGATCGCCAATCAAGGTGATTACAGTCCTTATTGGCCCGACCAGCAATTCGGCAATTATACCCTGGTAGCCGGCGTGACGATGAAGGACTCTCCGATATTCACGACATCTATGTCACCCCCATATGCGCCCCAATCTGGGTATGGAATCGGAACACCGTACGTATATGATACCTCATTATCGACTAATGCCGGGACTGGCTATCTTGATGGAATGCAGGCAGTCTTGGGTGGAGGCTGGAACAACTTGCGTCCGGGTGATATAGTGAACGTGAAGGTGACAGACATCAAGGTCGGAAAAGTAATATATAACCAGAATGTGGCGGTGAGCGGATGATGACTCCTATAGAGAAGAATACTGATAGCGCCGTATCGCCGGTTGTTGGCGTGATGCTGATGCTCGTAGTGACCATTATCATCGCCGCAGTGGTGAGCGCGTTTGCTGGTGGTCTGGCCACAGGGACGAGCAAGACACCTCAGGTAACACTCTCAGCAACATACAGCCAATCCGGTGGTATGATCATCTCACATAATGGCGGCGATAATGTCAACACCATGACCACGCATTTCATTGTCACTCCATCAACGGACTTTGGCAACTATCAGCAGAACACTTGGATTGTGAATTCTTCGGTCATTAACGTTGCCACGAATGCAGGACTCATGCCATGGAATTCGCCAAATAGTTATGCAACCAGTGTTGCCAAGACATTCCAGCCCGGTGAAACTGCATATATTTCCATGTTGAACCTGCCACAGGTCCAGCCATCGACATACGATACTGGATTGTATAGTTCTTATGGGGCGGTCAATTACGCGACAACCGACCCGTCGGGATTACCCACTGATGCCTATGATCCCAATTTTGGATTCTTATATAATTCTGTCTCTCAATCGGCATGGAGTCCTCTTCCATATGCGTCCGCACCGACATCATATCCCCTTGGTCAGAAGTTTACGCTGAAGCTTGTCGATAACGGTGGGAGGACCATCGCCACAACCGATGTGACTATCCAACCATGAGGTGACTGGAGAGCAATAAACCCGATTTGACTGTGGCTTCACCGGTTGACAGTGAAGCCTGAATCTTTCCATTTTCTCAAGAAACGAATAAACACAGCGGAAGAATCTTTTTTTTGAAAATTCCCGAAAAATTGAACAACACAATTTTTATCTTCGGCAGATGCTCACGCCCAAGTACACTGATATATTTCCTTAAAGTGGATCCGGAGAATGTGTATCATGGTAGGTTCACTCATAAAACCACGAGATGGATCCTGGGATGACCTTACCGCGATATTTGCGGCAGATCTGAACTCTCCGCTCGTTATTTCATTACTCTTTCTTTATTGTGTCTGCTTTCTTGACGTAGCAACGACCTCGATGATTATCGCAAAGGGGGGAATCGAACTAAACCCGCTGATGGAACTGTTTGCCGGCTCTCCGTTCCTGCACCTGCTACTGAAATGGCTGGTGGTTTTTTTCATATTCATTGCCGCATCCTATTGCGAACAGAAAATCCATATTTCGGGACTGTTTATTATGGGGGTAATGATTTTGTGGTTCCTGTTTGTTGTCATTCACAACGTGTTTGTATACTTGACTTTCCTCTACCCTGCTTTTTGAATCCTGATAGTTAACTGAGATTCCTGCATCGCAATGCGATAATTATTAAGAATTCATCCGCTCACCGACAAGGTACAGGAACACTTGTGAATGTTAGTTGAAATATTACTTATTCATACTAAATTGTAAATTTTTTATACTTGGACTCCCAACAGGAATATGGTGATGGTATTAAGAACATCGCCCAAAATCGCCTCATAATCTATTAGTTCTAAAATGCATGTCTCCTTCCCTCCTCATCTCTCAATATCCTATTTTTCATGCAAATGAATAGATTTGAAATAGTGTGCTCACACTTTTTCATACAAAAATAAAAAAATTTATTACTTCACCAGCCAAAAGAAAAACGGGGTGATGATTCCGGCGAACCATCCGTATCCACCCGAGCATCCTTCAGAAAACGGATGCTGTCGCTTGTTTCATTATCATCCCGATCACCAAGAACGAACAAAATCCATCATTTGAGGAGTGTTGAAAAATAAGATGGCTGACACTACAAAGAAAAAAAGCAAACCAGAAATAAAGCCCAAGACTACTGTGGCAGGAAAGGAAAAGAACGGGAAAGATCCACTACCAAAATCCCAAAAAAAGTGAGAACTCCGTACTATCCATCTTTTAAATCGCAGGGGCGAATCGAAGGAGCATGGTCCGCCCCTGATTCCTAATTCCGTTAAGGTGCTATTGCGATAACTGGAATTAATAGGGATTATATCGTCGTAATCCATTAACGCTGGCTATTAAAACATCCCGACAATTCAACCTCTCGTGAGTATCTGAAAAATTAACAAACAATATGCGAGGGATGGAATTCGAACCCACTAACTCCTACGAGATTAGGCCCTCAACCTAATGTCTTTGACCTAGCTTGGCTACCCTCGCGCCATGTGTTTCTTTGGACGTTTCTCCTGCCCTACGGGTTTGAGTATGGGTCAAATGAAAAGAAGACCTGTTTTAAGGCTGTATGAAATCAGGATCATATTTTTCTATGCAAAAAACCATTGGGAAAATACAAGTAAATTAAGCCCAGAAATCGAAACAGACCTTAACATTCAGTCAGAACGCCGGGGAAGAGATTTGAACTCTTGAGGTGCAGGGCACCAGTGGCTTTCAAGGCCACCGCCTTACCGGACTAGACTACCCCGGCATGTGTTCTAACTCTTTTGGCCGTACAATATAAAAAAGGCTTCTTTCCTTGTGCGTTTCACACCTTTGACTGACGAGAGTGTTGAGTGTGTCCCGGATAATTTTTACGGCAAGTCTCCATCTGGGAGTACGATCTTCTTCATCTATCTACACGTTCAACTATGAGGCAGTCAATGATCGCGGAAAACCTGATAAAACCAATTGCATGCTGGCGTGGCAAGGAACGGTATGAGGGAAAGACGCTTGAGTGCCTCACTATAATCTTTGAGTCCGGGGGCTGTTCATGGGCAAAATGCCGGATGTGCAGTTACCGTTTCGAGCGGTATAAAACCAAATCCTGCGAGGAACTCACCCGGCATCTTTATGGCCAGCTTGCCTGGGTACGTTCCCAGTTCAGCTTAGATGAGTTTTCGATGATCAAGATTTTCACATCAGGGAGCTTTTTTGATCCAAACGAAGTTCCATTGGCGTTCCAGGAAGAGGTTGCAAAGACATTCCGGGGAAAAATTGTTATCGCGGAGACCAGACCGGAATTTGTCTCCCGGTCTACCATTGAGCATTTCCGTGCAGAGCTTGACAACGGTACCTATACGACCCCCCTCTACTGCGCTATTGGTCTTGAAACCACCAGCGATCCAATCCGGCACAAATGCATCAATAAAGGGTTCACCTACGCGGATTTCACCAAAGCCGCAGAAATTGCCCATAAAGCCGGGGCCGGGGTAAAAGCGTATCTCCTTTTCAAACCGCTTTTTCTTACAGAGGCAGAAGCGGTAGCCGACATGAAGTCTTCTCTTACAGCACTTGCAGGCAATGTGGAAATGGTCTCCATGAATCCCTGTACTGTCCAGAAACGGACAGAACTGGAATCCTATTGGCGTCAGGGCGCGTACCGGCCTCCTTATCTCTGGAGCGTTCTTTCCATCATCAGGGATGCCCCGGTTGAGGTCACCTGCGATCCTTTGGGTGGTGGCCAGAAACGGGGGCCGCACAACTGCGGGACATGTGACTATGAGATCACCCGCGGTATCCGGGACTATTCTCTTACCGGAGATCGCGATCTTATCGGGGCTCTATTGGATATGGATTGTACTTGTAAAAGTGAGTGGGAGTACGTGCTCGCACATGAACGGCCGTATTGCATGCCGCTTACACGATAATTGCTCGTAAAAAAAAATCACTTTTTTGCCTTGCTCTGTTTTTCTATCTGTTCGGCAAGGAGGGGGAAGAAGGTTCCGGCGTCTGATACAATCCCAATAGCTTGGGTAGTACCGCGATCCATGAGCTTGGTTACTGACGCAGGGTTGATATCCACGCAGACCGTTTTCACATTTGAGGGGAGGCAGTTACCTACTGCAATCGAGTGCAGGAGGGTCGCGACCATCAGAACCATTTTGCAGCCGGGGATATACTTTCGCATCTCGTCCTGTGCCACCATCGTATCCTGGATAACATCTGGCAGGGGGCCGTCGTCACGGATAGAACCGGCAAGCACAAATGGCACATTGTGTTTTATGCACTCGTACATGATACCTCCGGTGAGGACTCCTTGGTCAACTGCATTTTTCAGTGAGCCGACCCGCATGATCTCGCTGATGGCATAGATATGGTGCCGGTGCCCGCCCATGACCGGTTTTCCGGTTTTGAGGTCCATGCCAAGGGATGTCCCAAAGAGATTGTACTCGACATCATGGGTGGCGATTGCATTACCGGCGAAAAGGACATTGATGTATCCTTTCCGTATCATCTCCGCTACCGCTTTGTCTGCGCCGGTATGGATAATTGCCGGGCCACCGACAAGGATGATCTTTCCTCCGGCCCTGTGGACTTCAAGAATCTCTTTTGCAATCTGTGCAATCAGGGTCTCGCTGGGGCGTTCCGATGAGACGGTGCCGTGCATAAACTCAAACGTGCTGCTTGTCCGTGGCCGGTCCGGGTAACTTACCAATACTCCTTCTTCGCCGACCACAACAAGGTCCCCTTTCCGAATCTTTCCAAGAGGCGTACACCGGGCCTTCTTTGCTTCGGGGTCGACGATAATTAAAAAATCCATCTCTATATCATCTACCGGGACCCATTCATCAAAAAGCCTGACCTGGGTTGGGTGGTTTGTGGTTGTATAGAACCCCCGGGGGGCATTCCGATTATCGATGGCAGGTTCGTAATGGACAGATTGAACCGGGGGCAGGCGGGCACCGAGCCGATGGAGTTCTGAAAGAATGGATCGGAGTTTTTCTTTATCATGAGCGATAATTTTCAGGCGGCAATAGCTGGGATCGGTCTTTTTCTTGCCGACTTCAAATACCAGAATCTCGAAATTCCCTCCCATATCCATGATACGATCGAAGAGCCTGGTCATGATGCCCGAATCGATAATATGACCCTGCAGCTCGATCTCCTCTGACTCCACCATAATAACAATATATTCGACGCGCACCTTAATATTCATTCGTATTAAATACGGCAGCATCTGCCGTTTTTTTGGTGTAAAAGCGCAGATTGGGGTCAGTTGATCCTCTTTCCGGGGATAAAATGGTGATTTTGGCAGGATCGGTTACGTTCTTTCCCGCTGTTTACTGAGAAATTCTTCGGCAGTTTTTCGGTCAGTGAGGGTATTAACATTGATAGCCAGCCGAGGATCGTTTAAGATCAGCTGGAGTTCATCCTGTGGTTCGGCTATCAGGTCTCCTCGCAGGACATTAAGACCGGTTGGGCAGGCGAGTGTATCCTGAATTTTTGTTTTATAAACAAGATCGTCTTTGCAATGTGTGACAATCTCTGACGGAACCCATGTGGAACAGGCATCCCTCCCCGAACTGAAGTATGCATCACGAACGGTGACAATAATGTCCCTGTCAATACAGGGAATATCGGAAACACTCACAAAAAGTGGTAATGTTTCTTCAAGGATAGTCACCGCTTCCACCATATCGGTGATATAATCCGCTCCTCCGGCATCGTAGCAATCGATACCGTTTGCGCGGCACCAGTTCCGGGTCATAGGTGTCTTTGGCGACGTGGCCACAACTACAGTGCATCCGGCACCGGAAAAAGCATCGATAATATAACGGATCATCGGCTGGTTATTGATGAGAATAAGGGGTTTTTCCCCAAGGTTGAGCCGGCTTCCGGCCCCCCCGGCCATAATCAGTGTACGCATGCGGATAATGCCTCTAAAAACCGGATGTTTTCATCATGAGTCCGGACAGCCACCCGGATACAGGATGCAAGCCCGAATGACGTACAATCACGCACAAGGATATCATGTGTTTCAAGTTTCGTACACAGTGGTTCTACATTGCAGGCACATTCAACGAGCAGGTAGTTGGCAGAAGAGGGATAACACACAAAGCCGTTCTCTTCAATGTTCTTGTGAAGGAAATCGCGTTCTTTTCTGATGTATGAACGGGAGTTCTCCAGCTGGTCCAGGTGCCTGAATGCTGCAAGGGCAAATGACTCTGCATAGGCATTCACGCTCCAGGGTGGCCGGGCTGTTTCTATCTTTGCTATTAACTCCGGATCCCCAAAACCGTACCCGAATCGTATCCCCGGAACAGCAAAACTTTTGGTGAGGGAACGCAGGACAAAGAGCGATTCGGTGCGTTCGTTGACAAGGGTTTGTAAAGGATCACCAAGCTCGATGAAAGCCTCGTCAACAAAGAGGATCCCCCCCGCAGACGGAACGTCCTGGAGGCAGGTCATCATTTCAGCACGACTATTCAGCTTTCCGGTCGGATTGTTGGGATTACAGGCAAACGAAACCGTTGCGTTTTTCGGGTTGTTCACTGGTACCGCACCGGCAAGACGGGCAGAAAGTTCGTATTCGCCAAACGTTGGCGATGGGATAAAGCAGGATTTTTTGGCGGAGAGAGCAACTGCACAGAAGACGCGGATCAACTCAATCGAGCCGTTACCCACGCATATCTCATCTGTATCCCGATGAAAGATGCCAGCTATACACTCTTTGAGCCGGCCATATTCATTGTCAGGATAGGCTGAGATCAGATCCGGATCGCAGGTCCAGTCAAACCGGGGGGGCAAAGGATTCAGGCTCGCGCTGAAATCCAGCAGGTTTTTCCCGGTATTTTCACGCTGTCGCTTTCCTGTCCCCCCATGAATTGCAGGTTTTGGAAAATCAACAGCCATCAAATTCCCTGTCTTTTTTTAAAATACTTGGCCGGGAAGTCATAAATGCGTTTGGTGACGGGGATCGGCATCCTACAACAAGGTATTTATATGATTGTGTTTCATTTTGGTGTATCTGGTTAAGTCAGACATGAGAGTTCCCTATGTCTGACATATGTACGACAAAAAGCAGACATATGTCGGAAATGGAGATACAATGATGCAACGAATAACGCTCCGGTTACCCGAACAGCAGATAAGCCTTCTCCAGCAGATGGTGGACGCAGGCGAGTATCCCAATGTTTCTGAAGCTGTCCGGGCAGCTGTCCGTGATCTCGTTGAGAAGCGAGCGGGCCGTGTCTTAAAGGATAATGACCAGGTTTCATTCAAGGTTTGAGAGGGTAGAAATGCAGAGCATAATTAACGATGCGTTAAAAAATTCCGAACTTGAAAAAGATGTAAACAAGTCCGGATCCAGTGCACCGGATGAAGATTTCCTCGGGCAGCCAAGAATTGTGATCATCGGTTGCGGTGGTGGAGGCAATAACACCGTAAACCGGATCCACCACATGGGTGTCGCCGGTGCCGAAACGATTGCAATCAACACGGACAAGCAGCACCTGGACATGATCCAGGCCGACAAGCGTGTTCTTATCGGGAAATCCTTAACGCGCGGCCTTGGTGCTGGCGGTTACCCCGATGTCGGTAAACGTGCAGCTGAGATGGCCCGGCCGACCCTTGAGGCACTGCTTGAGTCAGCTGACCTTGTGTTCATCACTGCCGGTATGGGAGGAGGTACCGGTACCGGTTCAGCACCCGTTGTTGCTCAGGTCGCGAAGGAGCAGGGCGCCATTGTCGTCGGCATGGTCAGTTACCCGTTCCAGGTCGAAAAGGCCCGGCTTATCCGTGCAGAAGAGGGTCTTGAGGCACTCGCCGCATCAGCAGATTCGGTCATTGTCCTTGATAACAACAGGCTAAAGAACTTTGTTCCGAACCTTCCCCTCGGCCAGGCTTTCTCCGTTATGGACCAGCTTATTGGAGAAACGGTCAAGGGTATCTCGGAAACCATCACGGAACCCTCACTCATCAACATCGATTACGCCGATGTCCGTGCAATCATGTCCAAAGGTGGTGTCGCCTCTATGCTTGTCGGAGAAAGCAAGCAGCAGAACAAGGCAGAAAGTGTCGTCCGGGAATGCTTAAGCAACCCGATGCTCGACATCGACTACCGCGGCGCAACAGGAAGCCTCATCCACATCACCGGTGGAACGGATCTTACTTTACAGGATGCAGAAGAGGTTGCAACCTCACTCACCTACGAACTCGATCCCCACGCAGATGTGATCTGGGGCGCCCGTGTCCGGCCCGACATGGAAGGTAAGATCCGTGTCCTTGCCATCATGACCGGTGTCAAGAGTGCCCAGATCCTCGGGACCCGCCAGTCCTACAAGACCATGGTCCAGGAGATCGACGCAAAGAGATCCAGCCCCAAACAAGTCGAGATGCCTCAGGGCCGGAAAGTTGCCCCCCGTGACATGCCAAGCGGTGGCGGCGTTCTTGAATGGGTCGGTTAATCTTCCTGACAAATCAAAGATAATACAAAAGAAAACCGGGGGGAATGGCACCAAGCCAGAACCCCCGGATTTTTTCTATGAATCCTTCGTTTCTGTAATTTTGTGTTTGTTCTGATAACCCGGCGAAATGCTTATGAGTACTCCCCTCCTTTAAAATATAGTACATTCGACCAGATCATCTGGAGGGAGAATGGTGGGCGATACCCGTAATTGTTCGGGTGTCATCCGTGTATCGGGAGTTGAACATCATGAATCGAGTGTCGAACAAAGGCTTCTCCTGGAAGTCTTGTAAATATCGTACAACACGATCCTATTCTGATGTTTTTTGCCCTGCATCAGGCATACTGAGCAGCATTAATGGTTTGCGTATTGTTTACGCGCATCCCTGCACAGTACTGCCTCTGGCTCTCGCGCCTGCTTGTTCCCTACAGGAGACAGGATGAGGAGTGGTACCGCATGTTGAATGACTTGATGGAAAAACGAAAGAAGATCCTTGCTGAGTCCGAACAGCACAAGAATCGAAGAAATGAGCTCAATGCCGCTGCCAGTAAATTTGCGCGGGAACGCAATACCCTTAACAACCAGACCCGGGAATTTGTTGAAGAGGCCCAGAAAAACAAGGATCTCAGGGACAAGAATAACCAGGAAGTTCTCGACCTCAAAGCACAGCGCAATGATCTAAACGACAAAGCAAATGTGTTGTTTGAAGACATTGAGGTTTTTAAAAAGGAGCACGGCTCGCTCAAGAACCGGGGCATCAAGGAACTCCAGAAACAGATTGAATACATGGAGTACCGGCAGCAGACCGAGGTCTTTACTACCGATAAAGAGCGCGAGCTCATCGAAAAGATCAAACAGATGAAAGGCCAGGTCCGGGAACAGGAAGCCGAGCTCGAGCAGAACAAAGAGATGCGGACGAAGATCACCTCTGCCCGTGATTTCCGCAAGCTGGCATCCGATCTCCACGCAAAAGTGACTGAACTTGCCGAACTTGCCCAGAAACACCATGATCTTATGGTCGAATCATACCGGAAAGCTGACAAGTCACGTGAAGCAGCTGATGCCGCTCACAAAAGTTTTGTTGAAGCACAGGAGTCAGCTGATGCTGAGCACAAGTCATTCATCTCCTGCCAGAAAGAACTGCGCGATTATGATAAGGTTATTTCCGGCCTTAGAAAAAAGACAAAGAAGGTCAAGGTGACCAAAGAACAAAAGGCAGTCCGCCAGGAAGCCGAACACCTGTTCAAAAATTTCCGTGCCGGGGAAAAACTCACCACGGACGATATTCTCCTGCTTCAGCGCTCAAAACTCATCTAATCCTCTATTGTTAATCCTTTTTTCCCGTTCGCAGGTAACAATTAATAGATTTACGGTGATTTTAATATACCAATGGCACAGGATAGGACGCTCGTCCTGAGTGTTGATCGGGATGACGATATCGGGTGGAAGGCAAAGATTGAAAGCCCGGTTGTGGGAAGGCAGGAATGCCTGAAGGCTGCAACAACATTAGCTCTTGCTGATCCCGAAGATTCCGATGTTAATGCCATATTTTCAGCGGTAAAAATTTATGATGAACTGGTTGCAAAAGG
>Ga0326728_10006701_pt1 | contig 30682 bp, 25 predicted proteins | sample MB3enrmetagenome_FD_207602 | JGI IMG/M metagenome (GOLD analysis project Ga0326728, IMG submission 207602) | Lab enriched peat soil microbial communities from McLean, Ithaca, NY, United States - MB31MN | ecosystem: Environmental > Terrestrial > Soil > Wetlands > Peat | place: USA: New York...
GTAGAGCACGTACCCGGCTTTCACCTCGCGCGGACCGGCAACGCGCTTACCCTGCGCAATCCAGCCTGCCACCAGTTCTCGCAACGACGATTGGGAAATAGTTGCGCTCACCGGATAAAGTTCTCCTTGTCCTGAAGCGAGTAAGCGCCGATCAAGGGTTCGGCCTTGGGGTCCGTGCCGGCGCGGTAAGCAAAGTGCTCTTCCGCCGCCTTGGCGAGCGAAAGGTTGAGCAGCCGCAGGTCAATCCCCGCCGGGCAGGCCCGCGTGCATTCGTCGCAGCCGACGCAACGCCCGGCAAGGTGGAAGGCGCGTAAAATGTGCCAGGCAAAGTTGCCCTTGGCGGTTGCGGAAGGCTCAATCTCCATGGGCCGGTTCTTATCCACCAGGCAGCGCTCGCAATAACACATCGGGCAGACTTGCCGGCAGGCGTAACACTTCACGCAACGCTCGAATTCCGTTGCCCAATAGCTCATGCGCTCGGCCACCGGCAGCGCCTGCAAGGACTCGAGCGCTTTCCACCTATCACCAGCCGGCGCGGGACGCCCGTCCGCCTCGCCAATAACTTCATCCGCAAAGCGCGGCGAGTGAGCTTCGCAAGCCTCGCACTTTGCTTCGCCCATGCCTTGGCAAGCCATGCCGATGACGTGCATTTCCTTACGGTCAATCTGCGATTCTTTCTCGAGCACCACCAGGGCGCGCTCGTCGCACCCCTTCACCACAATCGCCGGGCGGCCCAGGGCCCGAATCTCTTTACGCTTCAGATAGACGGTGAGGTTTGCCAGGCACCGCTCGTTCCAAACCAGTTGCTCGACGTCCTCAGGCCGGGTGACGAACGCGGGGCCACGCTTCCCGTAGCCAATCACCACCTTGACCTTGTCCTCCGCCAGCAAGCGGCGGCAGGTCTCGCGCAAGGCCTGCTCGCTCGTCGAAGGTGGCATTGACGCCTCGGCCCGCAGCGGTTCCGGAGCAGCCGGCGCCGAGGGCGGTGTAAAATGGCCGCCACTCAAGTAGTTATAGGGCCCCATCTGGCGCGTCTTCTCAGTGATCTCCTTCACGACCTCCTGCCACTTGTGGCCTTCGGCGGCAGAAATCCAGGTGAAGTGAATGCGCTCCAGGTCGAAGCCGAGCGTTTGGAGAAGTTCGCGGAAAAGGATCCAGCGGCGGCGGGCGTGGTAGTTCCCCGAAGTGTAGTGGCAATCGCCAGGATGACAGCCGGAGACAAGCACCGAATCCGCGCCGATCTCGAACGCCTTGATGATCAGGTTGAAGTCGATCCGTCCGGTGCACGGCAGCCGGACGATGCGCACATTGGACGGGTACTCGAGGCGGGTGGTCCCCGCCAGGTCAGCTCCCAGGTAGGTGCACCAGTTGCAGACGAAGGCGACGATTTTGGGCTCGAACTCGTCATGCCGGTCGGCAACCGGCGCTACTGTGGGCTTCTCGCTCATACCAGGCTTTCGACCATGGAATAGATTTGCTGCTCGGTAAAGCCCTCCAAGTCAGCGCTCTTGGAAGGACAGACGGCTACGCAGGTACCGCACCCCATGCACAGCCCCGGGTTGACCCGCGCGGTACGCTTGATGAAAACGCCGCGCGGCGTGCAGACTTCCGCCTGCTCGATGGCGTGGTAGGGACAAGCGTGCATGCAGGTGAAGCAGGCCGCGCAGGTGTCCTCGTTCACTTTCGCAATCTCCGGCTCGCGCGTCAGTTCGTTGGCGGAGAAGGTGATCAGCACCTTGCTGGCCGCCGCAGAGGCTTGCGCCACCGACTCAGGAATATCCTTGGGAGCCTGGCAGGCGCCGCAAATATAAACGCCCGCCGAGGCGGTTTCAACGGGACGGAGTTTGGGATGTGATTCGAGCAGGAAGCCGTACTCATCGTAGCCCACGTTGAACTTTTGGGCCAGTTGCTCGACGCCGTCGGCGGGGCGCATGGCGTTGGCCAGCACCACCATGTCCGCTTCGATGGTCACCGGCTCGCCCGCCAGGGTATCCGTGCCGCGCACAATCAGCTTGCCGTTTTCCTCGGTGATCTTCGAGACCCGGCCGCGGTAATACTGCGCGCCGTCCTGCTCGATGGCCCGGCGGACGAATTCCTCGTAACCTTTCCCGCCCGCCCGGATGTCCATGTAGAAGACGTGGGCCTGCCCGTCGTGCACTTTGTGCTTATAAAGCATGGCGTGCTTGGCCGTGTACATACAGCAAATCTTCGAGCAATAAGGCAGCCCCTTGGCGTTGTCGCGCGAACCCACGCAGCAGAGGAAAACCACGGATTTCGGCAGCGCGCCGTCCGAGGGCCGCTTGAGCTCGCCGACCGTGGGGCCGGAAGCGGAGAGCAGCCGCTCGAACTGCAAGGAATCGATCACATTCTTGTATTTGCCGTACCCGTACTCGCCGTATCCCTCGAGCTTCGGCCGGTCCTGGACTTTGCCGATGTTATACAGCTTGTACCCCGTGGCGATCACTACGGCTCCGACCTTTTCCTCCACCAGCTTGTCCTGGTCCTTGAAGTTGATGGCTTCCGCCTTGCATTTCTTGAGGCACAGTCCGCAGCCGTTGCGGATGATTTTGGCGCAGACTTTCGCGTCGATAACCGGCCGCGCAGGCACAGCCTGCGGGAAAGGAACGTAAATGGCTGGGCGCATCCCCATACCGTAGTCGAACTCGCTGGGGTTGCGCTTGAGCGGGCAAACGTTCCAGCATTCGCCGCAGCCGGTGCACTTTTTGATGTCAACATAGCGCGCCTTCTGGCGGATGGTGACGTTGAAGTTGCCCACGTAGCCGCTCACCGCTTCCACTTCCGAGTAGCTGTAGAGGCGGATCTTGGGATGCTGGCCCACCTCGACCATGCGCGGCGTCAGAATGCACTGCGAGCAATCGAGGGTGGGAAAAGTCTCGGAAAGGCCGGCCATCTTGCCGCCAATCGAGGGCTCCCGCTCCACCATCACGACCTCGTAGCCGGAGTTGGCGATGTCCAACGCCGCCTGAATACCGGCCACGCCGCCGCCGATCACCAGCGCCCGTCGCGTCACCGGCACGCGGATCGGCTCGAGCTCATGGTCGCGCCGCGCCTTCTCCACCGACAGGCGGATCAATTGCACGGCTTTGGCCGTCGCTTGGGCGCGGACCGGATGAACCCAGGAGCATTGTTCGCGGATATTGGCCATCTCCACACGGTAAGGGTTGAGGCCGGCGAGCGACGCGGCGTTGCGGAAGGTGCGCAGGTGCATGTGAGGAGAGCAGGAAGCCACGACGACGGCGTCCAGGCGCTCGGAAACAATCTTATCGCGCACCAGGGCCTGGCCAGGGTCCGAGCACACATACTTGTAGTTCACCGCGCAGCGCACGCCGGGAAATTCCGCCACCTGCCTGGTGACCTCGTCCACGTCCACCGTGCGAGCGATGTTCTCGCCACACCAGCAAATGAAGACCCCGATTCGGGACATGCTCTCCTACGCTTTCCCTACAAAATGCCGGTTGATGCCCAAGGCTTCGGGCTTGAATCCCAGCGCCAACCCCACCACGTCGGACAGGTAATAGATCGGCATGGCGTGCTTCACGCCGTAGTGCCGTTCGATGTTGGGCTGTTTCATGTCCAAGTTGACGTGGCACATGGGGCAGGCCACGACAAGGCAGTTCGCCCCATGCGCAGCCGCGTTGGTCAGGATCTTGTGCGAGAGTTCGAGCACCGTCTGCTCGCTCGCCATGGTCATCCCGGCCCCGCAACACTCCGTGCGGAAATTCCAATCCACCGTCTTGCCGCCCAGCGCTTCGAGAATCTTCTCCATCGAGCGCGGCTGCTCGAAGTCATCGAACTCGACGACTTCGGGGGGGCGCGTCAAGAGACAGCCGTAATAGCAGGCGGCACACATCGAGGCGAGCGGAGCTTTTACCGCTGCCTTGAGGCGATCCAAACCAATCGCCTCAAAAAGCTGGATCAAGTTCAAGACTTGCGTCTCGCCACGAATTTCGAGTTCCACAATCTCCGAGACGCTGCGGCGAAGCGCCGCGTCGTCTGCCAGCGCTTTGCGCGCTTTGAGCAGTTGCATCGAGCACATCGGGCAGGGCGCCAGCATCTCGCGGAAACCTTTGTTCTCCGCCAGAGCCAGATTGCGCGCGGGCAGCGCCACCGCGAGCTTCTGGTTGAGCGAGTGCGCGGCGGTTGCCCCGCAGCAAATCCAGTCGTCGATTTCCTTCAGTTGGACGTCCAGAGTCTCCAGGCAAGCCCGAAGCGATTGCTCGTAATCATTCGAGGAACCATGCAAGGCGCAGCCAGGATAATAGGCCAGGTTCATAAAATTGAGTCGTCCATGCAACGCGCAAAAATGCGGGCCAGCACGGCCCGGTCACGAGCTTTCTCACCCACCAAGTGGAACTTCTTGCGCTTCATCAGTTCGGGGGCCAGCGTCGCATCCTTAAGGAGGAACGAAAGGCTCCGGCCATGCACGAAAGTCGAAATTTTGAAGTCCGCAATCAGCTCCAACTCGTTCAAGCGGCCGTTACGGCGGATGTTGCGCAGGAAGGCCTTCTGGAAGAGCACAGTGCGTTGCTGCTCGGGCGTGTCCGTGCCCCGCTCCACCGATAATTGCCTCAACGCATCCATCACTCCCGCGCAATCAACCGACTTCGGGCAACGTGTCGAGCATGTCTGGCAAGAAACGCACTGCCACATGCCTTGGGCGCGCAAGGCTTTCTCGGTTTGGCCGAGTTGCAGCAGGCGAATGAGGCGGCTAGGCCCTAAATCCATGCCGGCGGCCATCGGGCACCCCGCCGTACACTTCCCACATTGATAGCACTCCCGAATCCGGGTGTGGGCTAATAACTCGACCTGAGGAATTACGCTTGCAGCATCAGAGCGTACAATTTGTCGCTGTCGCATTTGACCCTGTATCCGATCCCCTGTCCGCGTTGGCTGAAAGACGGTGGGCGGGAAGTGGGACAATTGTTTTGCCGGATACGCGTTGAAATGTTACCTTTTTCATCATTTCTGCCCGGCGTCAGGTCTTTTGACGCCCGACATTCAAAATCCAAGCACGTCATTGGCCACAGTCTGATTGTCCGTGGTCGGTGGTTAGGTCGCGCCGGTGCGGCGATCCAACAGACCCGAGCGAAGCCGCAGGGAAGGCCGTGAAAGGTGAGTTTGGGCATGCTTTTTGGGTTCGAAAGGTGCTTTTGGGGCTCATTTTGGAGTTCGTTTTTGGGGATGCGAAAATTCAACTCCTTTATTTTCAACAAACTCTTGAGTTCGTTCCCTCTAAATTAACATCTTTTCAGATTTTCCCTCGAATCCCAGCGCCTTACGCGGGAATTGCGAAACGGTTTCCGCGCCTTGCGCCGGCGCATCCCACCACTCTAGGCTATCTTGTCCTGGGCCACCTGTCAAGCGGAAAATGCAGTAGGGGATCAGTTTGCTGTAGCGGCGCTCTCCGAGCGCCGGAATTCCTTGAGGATTCGAGACCGGCGGTCAGAGACCGGCGCTACAAGAATCAAATCGACCCACTACCCGGCTAGGAACTTGCTTGCACTACCCAGCAGTCGTGAGATAATGCGCTCGACGTGGCGCTGACCTTTAGGTCATGAGAAAGGAAGCGCTGGACTCGAGATCAGCGCTACGCATTACCGGACACTACGGCAGCACCCAAGCAAAGGAGATCTCCGATGAAGAGAATTGCCTGTTTCTTAGCGTTGGCACTGACATGCGGATTATTGCTGATCTCGGCGGGCATGGCGATAGCCGCTGACGAACCGGCGAAGGTTGCGGGGACATGGGAAGTCTCGTCTGAAGGCCGCAATGGACCCATGACGCAAACTCTGACCATCACCCAGGATGGCGGCAAGATCAAGGGCACCCTCACAAGCCCACGCGGCGATGCCCAGTTCGAGGGCACAGTAACCGGCAACAAGGTCAGCTTCACAATCAAACGGGAAACTGACAACGGTACGTTCGTCATCGAATACTCCGCCACAGTTGATGGGGATTCGATGAAGGGAGCGGCTCATAGCGAACGATTCGACCGGGAGTGGACCGCGAAGCGCACTAAATAACTCACCGCTACAATTCGACTGCGGTGGGGAGATTTTGGGTAAGAAAGCTTTCCGAGTCGCGAGACATTAGCTCAAACTCGCGTTCTGAATACACCAGCGAATCCGTGGGAATAGAACGGGCAAAGATCTGGTAAGGGGCACGGCTGCTGAGGAAATCGGGAAATTCCCTGCGCACCACCACGATCAAGTCCGCGTCGCTATCGGCCGTCCAATTGCCCTGCACCAGCGAGCCAAAAAGCAGCACCTTGACAATCTCCGGGTGCGCGGCCTTGGCTTCGCTGACAGCTTGGCGCAGGTCGGCAAGGACCTGATCGTAGTCAAGAAATCTGACTTCGGCAAAACTCGAGGATGGTCCGGGCATAGCCCACCAGTTTGACGCTCCCCTCCTCGTTAAAATACTCGGCAGGAGTTCCGGAAACAAACCCGTTGGGGTAACGCGAGGTCACATAGACTCGGTCGAGCTCCTGAGCTCCGCCCAGAGCCGTTTTCGGAACCTGCACCGAAGCCGGCATTTGTCGGAGCATCTCCGTGATCGAATGCCCGCGAACCGCCCCATGCAGAAACTGAAGCAGCGCCTTAACCGCTTTCTCGGCGCTTTGCTGTGCGCAAAAGGCGGCCCACTCGTAATATTTCGTGGCAATGGCGGTTTCCGCGAATCCCAAGTCTCGCTCGGCCTGCTTTAGCCAATCGGCGGCGCGGTTCACTCGAGCACCTTAACGGGGATTGCGAACATATCTCGCAACGCTCACCAGATCCAGTGTATCACGAACTGGATTCCCTGCTATACTCTGCGAATTCGATTGAGGAGGGGGACACGTGAATAAGAAACTCACTTTACTGGCATTAATCGTTGTTAGCCTGGGGTTCAGCGTGTGCGGATGGGCGCAGCTTGGAATGTTCACCAAGGAGCAGCGAATCGAGCTGACCCGGGAATGGAAGGGCGAGCGCTTCGAGGACGGGCGGCCTAAGGTCCCCGATGAGTTGCTGAAACGAATGGCGACTGTGGATGCGGAGGAGGCATGGGGAGTGCTCATGGGGCATGGGTTCATTAATCAATTCGAGGGCCACTGGCACATCATCAACCCGGGCCCACGACTTGCGGCAAGGGTGGTCACGGCGGTATTCATGCCGGTGAGGCCGGACGTTAATGCGGTGATCAACGAGCACGGCAAGGCAGAGCAGCGGGTCGGGGCGCAGAATTCCTGGATAATCGACATTCTCAAGCCCGGCGACATCCTGGTGGCGGACTTGTTCGGAAAGGTAAAAGACGGCACGCTCATCGGCGATAACCTGGGAACGTCGATTTACGCCAAAAGCCACACCGGTCTTATTGTTGACGGGGCGGTTCGCGACGAGTCGGGGATAAGCGAGATCGACGGCTTTCGCGTGTACACGCGCGACGTGGATCCGTCTGCCCTGCGGAATGTGATGTTGATGGGCATCAACGTTCCCATTCGCATCGGACAAGCTACGGTGATGCCGGGTGACGTGGCGGTGACGGACGTGGAAGGAGTCACTTTCGTGCCTCCACAACTGTGCGAGGAAGTGGCCAGCCACGCCGAACTGATTCACCTGGTTGACGAGTGGGGGCATTCGATGCTGCGGCAGCAGAAGTACACGCCTGGGGAAATCGACGGCAAGTGGACACACCGGATGATCGAGGAATTCAACCAGTTTTGCGCCTCGAAGGGGTCCACGCAGCGGATGAAAGAACAGTAGGAGGTGAAGCTATGTCCAGCCACAATGACACGACGCTCGGCCGGCGGGAAATATTGAAAACCTCGGCGGCGATGCTGGGGGGAGCATTGGTGGGAAGCGATGCTCCAGCCGAGGCGGAGGTGAGGAATGTCAACACCAACTCGAGTCCCTCGAGTCTGAAGATCACCGACCTGCGCGTGGCGACGGTAGTGAAACCCGGGCCGGGCCCTTGCACCATTGTACGGATCGACACCAACCAAGGTGTTTATGGGCTCGGCGAAGTTCGCGATGGCGCCAGCCCAACCTACGCGCTCATGTTGAAGAGCCGCATTCTGGGTGAGAACCCGCTGCGCATCGACTTCCTGTTCCGAAAAATCAAGCAATTCGGCGGCCCGGCGCGGCAAGCCGGCGGCGTGGTTTCCATCGAAATGGCGCTTTGGGATATCGCGGGAAAGGTGTATGGGGCGCCGATCTGCCAAATGCTGGGCGGGAAATTCCGCGATAGGATACGCATTTATGCGGACACCACGGAGTCAAAGGACCCCAAGGTTTATGCCCGCAATATGAAAATCCGCAAAGAAGAGATGGGCCTGACGTGGCTGAAAATGGACTTGGGCATCGACATGGTGCAAGACATCCCGGGCACCGTGACGCGGCCCTCGGGACTGAGCACTTGGGAAGAAAGTTCTGTCCCGCACCCGTTTGTGGCGACGGAGGTGACCGATAAAGGAATCGACCTGCTCTGCGAGTACGTGGCGGCGATTCGCGAAGCGGTGGGAATGGAAATCCCGCTGTCTATGGACCACCTCGGCCACATCGGGGTGAAATCCTGCATCCGGCTGGGAAAAGCCTACGAGAAATACAACCTCTCGTGGATGGAGGATTTAATTCCGTGGCAGTACACGGACCTGTGGCAAGGCATTACGGAGGAAAGCCCCACACCCACCCTCACCGGCGAGGACATCTACTTGAAGGAAGACTTCATCAAGCTGTGCGAGCGTCATGCGGTGAGCAAGATTCATCCCGATCTCGCCACCTCGGGCGGAATCCTGGAGACCCATAAGATCGGCGACGCGGCCATGGAATACGGCGTCCCCATGGCCATGCACTATGCCGGCCTGCCGATCGGCTGCATGGCGAGTGTACATTGCGCCGCCGCGACGGAGAATTTCCTGGCGCTCGAAAATCACTCCTTGGATGTGCCGTGGTGGCAGGACCTGGCAGAAGGCATCGATAAACCCATCATCAATAAAGGCTATATCACCGTTCCGGATAAGCCTGGACTGGGTGTGACCCTCAATGAGGACCTGGTGCGGCAGCATCTGGCGCCCGGCACGGGCTACTTCGAGCCCACCACCGAGTGGGACAAGGAACGGTCCTGGGACCGGGTTTGGAGCTAGTGGTTCTGGAGCTTTCGCAGCGCCTCGAGGGCTTGGGGATTTGTGGGATCGAATTTCAATCCGGTTTGCAATTCCCCGAGCGCTTCGCGATTGCGCTTAGTGTCTGTATACAGCAGTCCCAACAGGATATGAGCTTGAGCGGAATAGGGCTCGAGGGCCACAGCTTTTTGAAAGGCCTGCTCCGCTTCCGCGTGCCTTCCGTCACGCCAGCACACCAACCCCAACCCCCAATAACCCCGCTGCGTCCTGGCCGCCCGGAGGGATTCCTGGTATTGCTTTTCGGCCTCCGGGAGCCGCCCATGATCGAAATAGAAGTCCCCCAGCCCGACGTGGGCGCGCGAGCTCAACGGGGCGAGCTTGGTGGCCGTAAGGTATTCCTTTTCCGCGTAATCGGTTCGTCCGGTCTGGTCATAGAGTTGTGCCAGATACAAATGGGGTTGAGGCTGTTTCGGGTTCGATAAAAGGGAGCGGATCAGGTAGCCGAGCGCTTCGTCATAGCGCTTTCGTTTCATATTGAGTAAGGCAAGATTATTCAGAATCATGGGATAATCGGGCGCGAGCTTATCCGCCGCAAGTAATTCCCGCTCGGCATTCTGGAGATCGTCCCGGTCGAGATAGATCCCGGCGAGATTGAGGCGCATGATGTAGGCGTCGGGTTGAAGAGCGAGGGTGGCCTTGTAAAACGTCTCGTTGTCGTGCCAATCGCGGTTCCGCCGCATAATTCGGAAGGTGCACAAAACCGTAATGAACGCAGTGAAAACCACCAGCAAGACGCGCCACAGCCGCGGGCCCCAGAAACGGGGAGCCGCGCTACCGGCTTTGTAATTCGTGGCTGCCTTCCAGAGGTTCGCGCCGGCCCAGCCCAGAGCCCAGCAGAAACCCACCGAAGGCAAATACAGGTAGCGTTCCGTGAAGATATTGGCCGCCATCCATGGCGCGTACAGAACGGGCACGACATTGAGGAAGAAGAAGAGTAGCCCGAAGCTGACCAAACGCGTGCGACTCCAGAAGAAAACCACAAGCAATGCCAACCCGAGTAACGCCAGGGCGCCCGCAATAACGCGCGGGTCGGCAGGGCTCGTGCTCATATGGAAGGTGTAAAAGGCGCATAGCGTAGCGGGCCACAACAGCTTCCAAACATATTGGCCGGCCAATTGGAGGCCGGAGAAGAACGCCACATCCGGCCCCATGGTGGGAAACTGCGATCTGCCTGCCATTCCCCCTACGAAGTGGATTCGGAAGACCAGGTAGGCGAGCGCCAGAAGCCAGAGCGGGCCGTAGCGCGAAAGCTTTATTTGAATGCTGGTTTCCTTTCGATCGTCCCGGCAGGAGTGCTCGAAAAGCGTGGCCAGGAAAACAAAGGTGATTGCCGGTTCCTTGGCCAGCAATGCCAGGGCGAAGCTCGCGGCCATCAACAAATGGCCAAGAACCAGTCTCGGCCCGCGCAACTTCGAGAGTCCCAGGAAAAACCAAAATGCCAGCAGGTAGAACAGCGTCAACTGTAGGTCGGTGACGGCGGCGATCCAGGCGACCGACTCAGAGTGGATCGGATGAACGGCGAACAAGGCGGCGGCAAGGAACGCCAACAGACGATCGTTGAACATGCGCCAGGTCACGAAAAACAGCAAAAGCACCACGAGTAAATTCAGCAGGAGGTTGGCCAGGTGAAAAACCCACGGAATGGGTCCGACAAACTGGTAACAGAGCAGATACCCGAAGGACATCAAGGGGCGATAGTAGTTACGCGTATAATCTCCGCCCAGGAAGGACCAGACGGGAGTGGTGAAGATCTCCTTCAGGTGGTGGAAGCTCTGAAGGTAGGGGTTATTCACAACTTGAGTAACGTCATCGTAAACGAAGAAATTGTGGAGAGTGTTGAGGTAAGGAAGGATCGCGAGGGCTGCCAGAACAACTAGCGGGAGGGTGTCAGAGAAGCGAATGGAGTGGGAAGTTTGGGAATCCGCTTGCACTCGACCCTCGGACAATTCATTCACCCTGTCTCACCTGTCATTCCGAGCGAAGCGAAGAATCTCTGCAGTTGCTTCGCGACCTTGCGACTGCCGAGATTCTTCGCTTCGCTCGGAATGACAGAGCGGGTGGCCCAAACCTCTGGAGCAGTAGTCCTGGCAACAGCGGGGTTTGAATGCGTGAAGCGCGGGCAGGTTGCCCGCGCGACAGCGGGCGAGACGCCCACACTACAACGCGGCTCAGCAGAACAGGTATTTTCGCCAGCGTTCGTCCGAGCGGCCCATCATGCGCATGATCTGACGGCTGGTATGCAGCGTAAAAGGGCGCGGCGGTCTCAGAAGCTTTAACCCCGCCTCTTCCGGCAACCGGTCACCCTTCAGATTATTGCATTTGTGGCAACAGGCGACGAGGTTATCCCAGTCTGTGTGGCCCCCTCTCGAGCGCGGAATCACGTGATCCAGAGTAAGCTCGTGGGCAGGAAAAGCGCTGCCACAGAACTGGCAAGTGTAGCGGTCGCGCAAGAGGAGATTCTTCCTCGACAAAGCACGCGTCTGATAGGGGATGCGCCGAAATTCCAGCAGCCGGATGACGGACGGGATACGAACTGCGAAGCGCGCGGCATGGATGAAGCTGCCATCGTCTTCTTCCGCGGTCGCGACGCCTTTCAGAATAAGAACCAGGGCGCGACGCACCGCAGTGACGTTGATGGGCTCGTAGGTGGCGTTCAATACGAGCACCGGTTCTTGCAGCGAACGTTGGTGGTTATCCTCCGACATAGCGTTCATCCCGTTGAAGAGCAGCGGCTAGTGGTTAGTGGCTAGTGGTTAGTGTTCCTTTTGCCGTTTTCCGCGCCCGGTTGCCAGTGCTAACCACTGCTTTTAGCGCCAGCCACCAAGTGTTAATTATGTTCAGTTATGCCTACCTTCGTCAAGGGCAGTGGCTAGTGCCTAGTGGTCAGTGGTTAGTGGTTAGTGTCCGTTGTCAGTTGTCCGGGCTCGCTTGACCACTCGTCTTGGACACTAGCCACCACTCCTGCTTTTGCTAGCCACTAGCCACTAACCACTAGGCACTGGTTTCTTCTGGCCACGAGCCACTGTCCGGGAACTGCGGAGTGGCGCGCGCCAGAGATAATGCCAGGACGCGCGAAGCACCCGCCCGCTTCAGGGCTGCGGCGCAGGCCGAGAGGGTCGCGCCGGTAGTCATTACGTCGTCGACCAACACGACGGCACAGTTGCGCACGCGTTCGGGCCTAGCGACGGAAAAGACACCTCGAACATTCTCGCGTCGCGCGCTTACACTCAGGCCAACTTGGGGAATGGTGGCGCGAACGCGACGCAGCAAATCCGCCACTAGTTGCAAGCTTCGCCCCTCGCTATGGAGGCTTCGGACCAGACCCCTCGCCAGCAGTTCAGCCTGGTTGAAACCGCGCTGGCGCTTTCGCGAAGGGTGTAACGGAACCGGCGACACGATGGCGGCATCAGCCTCGGGCAGCGACTCGAATGCCCGCGCCAAGAGTGCTCCCAGGCGATTGGCCAGTTGCTCCTTTCGGTGAAATTTCAGGTACAGGATGGCTTGGCGCAGGTTTCCGCTGTAGAGCCCGTAGCTCTTCGCCGTATCGAATTCCTGCTCGCCCAGCCGGCACTCGCCGCAGAGTGAGTCGACTGAGTTGGCTGCCTGCAAGGAGGCGAAAGGGAGGCCGCAACGTTCACAAGCTGGGCCGAGCCAGGGTTGAAGACTGTCCCAGCAAGCACGGCAGATGGAAGCGCCACCCGGTTCCCTGAGTTCCTGCCCGCAGAGCAGGCAATCGGTGGGAAACACTGCGGCAGACAGGGTACCGAGGAGTTCCGAAAGGAAGGAGGGAGTGGGCGCTTTGTGATTTCCGGCGAGAGGGAAGACGAACCTCGCTTTCGATCGTCGGGGCAGCGCTTGTGGTCGCTCCGAGCGGCCACAAGGACCGCCCCTACAGCCTAGAGCAGACCTTGGTCTTGCTTTTCCTGGCAGTCGATGCAATGGCGCGCCCAAGGAACCGCTTCCAGGCGTTTTATCTGGACCTCACCCTGGCAGGATACACAGAGGCCATAGGTGCCATTCTTCAGGCGATCCAAAGCTTCGCCAACCATTAGCAGCAGACGCCGGTTTTCATCGCTCTGGTGGAACAGGAACTCCTTGGTGTAGGAGTTGGCGGCTTTGTCGGCGATATCCTGAGTCGCCTCTTCGTCCGCTTCGCGCCCGTCGCGCTCGGACTTCGTCACTTGTCGCAGCAGTTCCTCTCGCGTTGCGACGAGGGCCTTCTTGTAGTATTCGGCTTTCTTCTTGTCCATGTCCTACCTTTTAGCCGTCGCATGGGCTACAGATATAAAATTTTATGGGGCAGTCCGCGAACTGTCAAGCGTAGGCTGTGCTCGACAGTGGATTAGTTTGAAGTAGAGGCGGCTTAACGCCGCCATTTGGCGATCCCGCAGACGCGGGATCGCCGCTACACCTGGAGGCAATTCGGGTTACTCCTCGCGGCGTTTTGAGGTTAAAATGTTTTCCAGCGCGCAAGGCAAATTCACCCAGGAGGAGCAGCATGGCAGGAATATACAAAATCACAGAGCTGGTTGGAACCTCACCCCATAGTTTTGCCGAAGCCACCAAGGCCGCAGTAGCAGAAGCAGCGAAGACGCTGCGGAACATGGAATGGTTCGAGGTTGTGGAGGAGCGCGGAAAAATCGTGAATGGCGCAGTTGCGGAATTCCAAGTCACCTTAAAAATCGGGTTCAGACTCGAAAGGTGACGGAGTCCGCAAACTCCCTGAACGACGGCCGCCTGGTGAAGAAGAAAAGGTGCGATACACACCGGCAATCTGACGAGCCGAATCGCGCCATGGGAACGGACGCCCCTCTTAAGGAGCCGATCGTGCGAGCCCATCGATGCTCGCGGCGAACCCCGTGGTGAGAATACCAGATCCGGTCGAGGCGGGTACGGGGCCGCAGATAATCAATGTGCCAGTGCGGCCGCTGCGAGATCTTTTCGTGGTGCGCGACGCGGGCCTGAACGCCGCCCGGACCCATGGCGCTGCCGACGTAAACATAGGAACCTCGCCGCAGCTCGAGTGGGCCGAGCTTTCCGATTTGGATCACCTCAGTTCTGGAACAAGAAAGAACTAAAGCGTAGGTACCGCCTTTTGATTTCATGTTCGTTCCAACCGTCGATGTCCCGCGGATGCTGACTTTGGTAGCGCGCACCCACGGTTTTGGGGTCCGACGTAACCACCGTCAAACACAATAGAAGACCCAGACGCGCCATGCCCATTGCCTTTTGGGTTCGGATGGAATTCTAACAGCCACACCCTGCCGGGCTAAAGCCCGTCGCTGCAAAAAACTGGGCCATTCTAGCAAAGCACATGGATTAACGAAATAAGGACTGGTGTCAGCAGTCGCGGTCAATTATTCTTACGGTTCGACCAAGAAGAGTGTGTGCCGCCGGTGACGTGGCGATTCGGCCGAGAGGTGATGAGCATGAAAGCCGCATTTTATGTTGGGAACACAACTATGACGAGCGGCCCGCAGCCAGGCATTGAACCTGGTCCCGGGCAGGCGCAAATCAAGGTGGCTTATTGCGGAATCTGCGGCACCGACTTGCATATTTTTCATGGCAAGATGGACCACCGGGTTCATCTGCCCCAGATTGTGGGACATGAGATGTCCGGCACGATATCCGCTTTAGGACCGGGGGTGGAGGGCTTCTCTTTGGGCGAGGCGGTGACCGTGATGCCTCTCGATCCTTGCAATAATTGCCCGGCCTGCCGCGCGGGTCACAACCACATTTGCCAGAACCTGAAGTTCATGGGCATCGACACTCCGGGGGCAATGCAGACCTACTGGACAGTCCCCGCTCACACTCTGCATCATCTTCCCGCAAGCTTGCCATTCCACACCGCCGCGCTGGTGGAGCCAGTGTCGGTGGCCTGCCACGCCGTGCGCCTTGGCTCGGTCGAGGCAGGCGAGTATGTGGTGGTGCTCGGCGGAGGACCGATCGGCACGCTGGTGGCACTCGTGGCGAAGAGCAAAGGCGCCCGGGTCCTCGTCTCAGAAGTCAACCCGTACCGGCTGAAGCTGCTTCGGGAGATAAACCTCGAGGCCCTGGATCCCCGGCAGGGAGATTTTCCAAGGCATGTGATAGACCAAACTGAAGGAGCCGGCGCGGATGTGGTTTTTGAAGTAACAGGGTCGGCTGCGAGCGCCGAATTGATGACTAAACTCCCTCGCACGCGGGGACGAATCGTGGTCGTGGCGATATTTGCCGACCCCCCCAAGGTTGACCTGTTCCGGTTTTTCTGGCGCGAATTGCAGTTGCGCGGCACGCGCGTTTACGAACACCAGGACTTCGAGGCGGGAATCCGGCTGGCGGCTTCAGGATCGCTTCCCCTCGAGCGGCTCATCACTCAAACTTATCCGTTGGAGCAGGTGCAAATGGGCCTGGAGCAAATGGAACGGGGCGGCGAGGTGATGAAAGTATTGGTTGAAGTACAGTGACTAAAGGCAGTGACGAGTGACGAGTTGGGGGGACAACCCGAATGCAAATTCTCGATCAGTTCAAACTCGATGGCAAGATCGCTCTGGTGACGGGGTGCAGGCGCGGTATCGGAAAGGCCATGGCACTGGCGCTAGCGGAGGCCGGAGCAGATATTATCGGAGTCAGCGCCACGTTGGAGAAAACAGGCAGCCAGGTGGAACGAGAAGTTCGAGTGCTGGGGCACGAGTTCCGAGGTTATAGCTGCGATTTCAGCGACCGCAATGCTCTATACGCCTTCATCGAAGAGGTGCAGGCCGATTTTCCCAGCATCGATATCCTGGTGAATAACGCCGGGATCATTTTGCGCAGACCCGCCATCGAGCACCCGGACGAGTACTGGGACAAAGCGATTGAGGTCAACCTCAACGCGCAGTTTATCCTGAGCCGAGAAATCGGAAAACGGATGGTGGAGCGAAGCCAGGGGAAGATCATTTTCACAGCTTCCCTATTGACGTTTCAGGGAGGCATCCTGGTTCCCGGCTATGCGGCCAGCAAGGGGGCCGTGGGCCAACTCGCCAAGGCCCTGGCAAACGAATGGGCAGGGAAAGGCGTGAACGTCAATGCCATCGCGCCCGGTTACATCAGCACGGACAACACGCAGGCGCTGCGAGATGACCCGCAACGCGCCGCGGCAATCCTGGCTCGAATCCCCGCCGGACGCTGGGGCGAACCTGAGGATCTGAAGGGAGCGGTGGTGTTCCTGGCTTCCTCGGCGTCGAACTATGTGCACGGATCGATACTGACAGTCGATGGGGGATGGATGGCGCGGTAGAACCGAAGAGCAATTCAAATGGCAAATGGCAAAAGGCAAATTTCAAATGGTTTTCCCTTTGCCATTTGACATTTGACATTTGAATTTTGAGTTTCTTGTCCGCACCGCAGAACGGGGACGGCAAGCCGTCCGCCCCACAACGACCTCGGGCGGGCGCAAGGCCCGCCCTTACTGGACCTGTCAGTGTGGCGCGGTGACCCACGTGACGCGCGGACGACCGCTCGAGGGGTTGCGATCGACGAGGATGGGAGTGCGAAAAACGCGGCTGAGTAATTCCGGCTGAAGAACTTCCTCTGCTGTTCCCTTGGCCAGGCAGCGGCCGCGCTCCATCAAAATCAGCTCGTCGGCCAACTCTGAGGCAAGGTTCAATTCGTGCGTGACCACAACCGCGATGAAACGCTCCGAGATGGCGAGTTGGCGCAACAGCCGGAACATTTCAATCTGGTAGCCAATGTCAAGGTTGGCCGTGGGTTCATCCAGGAGCACGAGTTGGGGCCTTTGGGCGAGAGTTCTGGCGAGAACCGCACGCTGGAATTCCCCGCTGCTCATCTCCAGCACACGCCGCCCCGCAAACTCCGCCAGGCGCGTCTTCTCCATTGCCCAATCCACCCAGCGTTCGTCTTCAGGAGATTCGAAGAGGCTGCGGCCCAGATGAGGATGGCGCCCCTGGCGAACGAATTCACGCACCTCGAACGAAAATAACAAGATGGTCTCTTGACGCGCCAAGCCTACCAGCCGCGCCAGGGGCCGCGGTGGAAGGCGGTGCAGGTCCGCGCTGTCCAGCGTCACTTTTCCAGCTTGCGGCCCCAGGTGCCCGCTGACAATCTCGAGCAGGGTTGACTTGCCGGAGCCGTTTGGGCCGATGATGGCGAGAACCTCTCCCGAATGCGCTTCGAAGCTTGTCGAAGCCAGCTCGAAGTGCGGATAACGGAAGGAAACTCCTTCTACGCGCAAATGGTGTAGGGATTCGGTCATCAGTGTACTATTTACAATTTACTATTCATAATTTCTCATCCCGCTGTCTTTCGCAACAGATAGATGAACACCGGCGCGCCAGCCACGGCGGTGACGGCTCCGACGGGAAGTTCGGACGGGGCCAAGGCGGTCCGCGCGAGGGTGTCGGACAACACCAAGAGGATAGCGCCACCTAAAGCAGCGGTGGGGAGCAGCATGCGGTGGTCGTTGCCCACCAACATTCTGCCGAGATGAGGAACCAGAAGCCCCAGATAGCCAATGGCGCCGCTGGTGGAGACTGCCAGCCCGGTCAGCAACGAGGCGAGGATATAGACAGCCGCCTCGACGCGGGCCACGTTGACTCCCAAGTGGGCCGCCTCCTCAGCGCCGAGGAGCAGGACGTTCAGATCCTTGGCCAGCAGATACAAGCCCGCAATGGCCAGGATAACGACGGGCGCCAGGAGGCGCAACTCAGCGAGCGGGGTCACGCTGAGGTCACCCATCAGCCAAAACGCGATACCCCGCACATCGCGGGTGGAGAGCAGTGTGAGCATGAAGAGGATTATGGCGGATAAGAATGAGGCGGTAATAACCCCGGCCAAAATCAGCGTGTAACTTGCCAGGCGTCCGCCGCTCCTTCCCAGCAAGTAGACCCAAAGCATGGTGATCATTGCCCCGATAAAGGCCGCCAGAGGCGAGGCTGAGGCGATACGCCCTCCCAGCCAGAGAGCGAAGATGGCTCCCACCGCCGCACCGCTGGAGATGCCCAGCACGTAAGGATCGGCCAGCGGGTTGCGCAGCAAGGCTTGGAGGCCTGTGCCCGCAACGGAAAGAGCCGCACCCACAAGAATAGCCAGAAGAATCCGGGGAAGCCGAATGTCGAGGACAATGATCGCCGCCTCAGAGCCGCCGCCGCGCGCAGTGAGGGCTCTCCAGACTTGCGACAGGGGCACGTGGACCGCGCCCAAGGTCAAGGATACCAACACCACCAAGACGAGGAGCAACGACATGGCAAGCGCAACCGCCATCACATTTCGCGGTGTGGCCGGAAGGGTCATTTGAGAACTCCTGCCAGCTCTTCCAAAGCATCCACCAGGCGGGGGCCGGGCCGCATGATGGTCTCGGAAACAAAAAACATCCGGCCTTCCTTAACCGCCTGCAGATCCTTCCAACCGGGAAGGGTTTGAAACTCCCGCTTGCTGGGAGAAAAGGACTCCGTCTGGGGAAAAAGAATCACCTCGGGGTCGAGCGGCAGTAACTCTTCCAAACTCAGCCGTGGCCATTCACCCTTCAGGTTGTCCCCGACAGGAATCCCGCCGGCGGCGCGGATGACGTCGGCAATAAACGTATGGGGGCCGACCGTAATCAGAGGCCGGTACCAGACCACGAAGAGCACTTTCGGCTTGGGCCGGCCTTCAATCTGTTTTCCGACGCGGTCGATCCTGGCTTGCATCTGCGCCACAAGGCTTCTTGCCTGTTCGGCGCGCCCGAGAATTTTCCCCAGATCCTCGATCGAGGCCAGAGTCCCCTGGAGCGTGCTTGCCGTCACGCCGTAAAGGGGAATTCCCAACCGTTCGAGTTGGTCGGCTGTCTCGCGCCGGTTGGCCTCCGGAGTGCCCAGCGCCAAGTCAGGCTTCAGCGCGACGATCCTTTCCAAACTGGGATTCACCATGGCGCCGACGTGGGGCTTGTCCTTGGCCTGAGGTGGAAAGTCACAGTTATCTGTATCCCCCGCCAGTTCGTCACCCAGACCGAGAGCATACACGATCTCCGTAATATTGGGAGCGAGGGAAACCAGGCGGTGAGGATTTTCGGGGACATTAACCATGCGGCCGGTCTGATCTTTAACTGTGCGCGCCAAGGCAGCGGCGGAGAGCCAGATCGAAAAGCCAATAGCCAGGGCGCAGCTTTGGAGTGCGGCAGATCCCCGGGTTGGTTTGATCAACATAACATCTCGCTCCATTTCTGCACGTCTTTCTCTTTCGCCGCTTCCTGGGCGGGTTCGGCAACGGCCGTCGCGCGCTGAAGCCCTTTTCGACGACCGACAACTAGGCTAGGCTACCATGATCCGGCCGGAGTGTCAAGAAAAAAGTGCCGGAGCCGAAAAGGCGGGCGCCGGCAAGGCCGGCCCGGGGGCACGAATTCAATTGTCAAACTCCCGCTCGATGTGGTAGTGAATGGACACCATGCAATTCTCACCTGTCGCTCTTGGCTTTCTCATTGTCGCCGGCGCCATTGCTCTCCCGAAGGCGCCCGCCCAGAGAAGCAGTCACCCCCAACCCATCGCCTGGTACTACGTCCAAGACGAACCGCTCGAGATTGTGCAAAAGGCGGTCGGCCGGCGTACACGTTCGCTCAGCTTGGGGCGCGGAACGCTAGCGCCCGTTATGAAAACAGAGTCAAAGAACGGCAGCGAACGGGCCCTGCTGCGCATTACCGACCTTGGAACGCTCAACCCGGTGGAGGGTTGGGCGAAGTACAATAAAGAGAATATCATTCCACTCAAACGCTTCCCCAGCGACGAAGAGCTGTTGCGCCAACTCAAGATCGAGCCTCCGAATGATGCCTCAGGCGGCAGCGCCGGCGTGGTGCGCTGGCTGGTTAAGCAAGGGAACTCCGGCATGGCCCTGGTTTGCTTCGTGCCGTTATTCGGTCTTCCGGCCTCGCGACTGGCCGCTTTCCTGCCACATGAAGGGAGCTTTGCACTCCGCGCATCGCTTGAATTCCCCTTCTTCGATCTAAAGCCCGGAATCGTGTCCGGGGAAGTACGCGACCTGCTCGGCGATGGGGATGAGTGCCTCATCACGCACGAGCCATTCCGCGAGGGCCCCGCGACTTTCGGCGTAAACATGGTGATCCGCCGCCTCGAAGGCGGCAATTTCACTTCCCTATGGATAGCTCCACTCGAATCGCAGAACCTCGAGTCCTTCCCACGAGAGGTCCAAATATTCCAGCCGCTCGAGAAGAATGCCGGCGCTCCGGGCACGGTGACCAAAGGCGAAGTGGAATTTCAGCCACGCGGGAGGGTTTACATCCCCGTCTGGAAAGCCACCGTGGAGTTCTTCGGGCCTGGGCGAGACAAACCCCTCGAGTCGGTAAAAGTCGTGAAGGCGTGCGCCTGGAATGGTTCCCAGTTCGAGCCGATTCGGTAGAAGCATTGGTTGACTGATTCATCGGAAGCCTCACGGCGCCCAACTATCGATGATGAAATACGGTGTGCGCTCGAGAAAGTCAGGGTAATTAACCGCGTTGCCATCTTCGTCGCGGGCTTCAAAGTAGTAGAGAATGCCTTCCGACGTGAGAGGCGCTAGCACGCTGAAGCTGCCTTGGCCCTCGGGCTGCATCTCTAACCGCAACCATTCGTAGTAAGCCGGCAGGCGCTTATAGTACGCGTATACAGCGCTGACCTTCGATTTCGCTTTGACCTGGACACGCAAGTTGACTGACCGGCCTCGAACCGGGCCAGGCGGCGGCGTGTGCGAAATCGACGGTTTGGAATTGTTATCGTTCGCCAGGACGTGAAAGGGCGGCTGATGCTCGAGCGTGCCGCCGTACGGGCCTCCCCGGCCATTGTCTGCCTCGAAGTAGTAATCAAGAAAGCCCGGGATCACTTTGGTGGCCGGGATTGCTCCGCTCCAGGTGCGCTGGAACTGGTCTTCACGGGTCAGCTCGAGCTTGGTATACCCAAGCTCCGCGGTGTTCCGGTAGAAGAGGTAGAGATGTGGATCTTCGAACGCCGCCGGCAAGGTGGCCGCGAGCTCGAGCGCTTGAGCTGGCACGACCTTTGCGGGCGGCACGTGGCCGATGGTCACGCTCGAGCGGCCCTGCGGCGGATTGTGCCGGAAAGCAGTTTCCAGGTTATCGATTTGATCCAGATCGACACCCAAGCTCCGTCCCTCATCCCGCCAGCGAAAATCTTTCACCCCCATACGGATGTACTCCGGCACGAAACCAAAATGCTTTTCGGTGATGTCCGAGAGACGGTCCCAATCGGCGGCGGCTCGGCGCATGTCATCGTACGCCTGGGCCAGTTCGGGATGATGGGTGGTGCGCTTGTAGAGCTCGAGATGGGTGGCAGAAAGAATGCGGTCGGCATAGTAGCGTCCCAGCCATGCGACGGCCTCGATATCCATGCGGATGCAATCAAAATTCTGGGGTGAGCCGGCATTGAGATTGGCTGCCTCGGCGATTTGCGCTTCGCTTGTCTTGGCCGCCGCTTGCAAATAGTCGGCTGCCTCGAGGGGACTCATCTTGCCGCTGGCAAGCCCTTCGAGGCGCGCATCGGCGTAAACTGCGGGCGACGCCATCGCCGTACGATCCAGCGTGTCAACGCTCAGAAGACTGTCGTTGTTACCGCCGTACGGGACGAGCCGCGTTCCCTGCCAGAGCCTCGAACGCGCGCCCGACGCATGGTCTCCGGTCTCGAACTCGGGGGCAAAGTCCTGATGGTCCAAGCCGAGGTTGTGGTAGGCATAAACGAAGGGCACGATTTTGCTGCTTTGCTCGAGCGCGTGGAAAACCAGCGGTCCCGCCTGTGGGCCGAAGTGGCGGATAAACTCGCTCACAAACACTTCCTCCGGGACGTCAGGATCGTAAGCCGTGCGCCCCCAGATGAGGTGCCACACCCATTCGCGCTCCACCATCCATTTGTAGAAGCTATGATCGGTCTTCGGATTGTGGTGCAGGTAATCGGCCGCCGGCGAATATGCTTCCATAGGCTCCATGGAAAAGCCCGCGCCTTCGCCGAGCTTGCAACTGCGGATGGTGCGGCGGGCAAACTCGGGTGACCCCCAGTAAAACACACGATGAGTTCCGTGGGCGCGAATTTGCCAGATGATGGAGTAGTTCTTGGGATTGTCCGTGTAGTTCTCGTAAGAGCCGCTGGGCGGGTAGCGGCGTCCACCCAGCGCCGCCTGGTACGGAAGGCCCAGTTGCTCACCGTTGTATTTGGGCTCGATATAGGCCGGGTTCCTGGTCGAAGCTGCGAGTTCGCGTACCTTTTGCGGGTCGGCAATCCAGGTGCGAAGGTATATCTTCAGGCTGGGCGGCAACTCCGCCAGAGCCGCAAGATACGTCTTCTTGTAAAAATCCTCGGGCTGCCCGGATTCGCCAACCCGAAAGCCGAACATCCAGAGCTCCGGCAATTGTCTCAAGAAGCTCGACACGGCCTCGCGGGTGTATGTTTCGAGTTGCGGACCGTCGAGGAATTCCTGGGGCACGGGCGCCCAGCGTTCGTCCACGCCGAAGCGCCGCGTCTTCCACGGGCCGATGGAAGCAGGCGCTTCATAATTCATGTAGCCAACTTTGATCCCGTGATCGGCGGCCAGGCGAATCACCTGGCGAAAGCGCGCCAAGTTTCTTGCGGCGCGGTCGGGCCCTACGCCCACGCTGGGGAAATCGGGCAAACTCACGAAATAGGAGAAGCCGTTGGGAAAGGTCAGGGTGACGGCGTCGCAGGGACCGTGAATGTCGAGAAAGTTATAGCGGTCGCGAGCCATGATGTCCAGATAGGTCTTCCAGTACTCATCCGACCAGAAAGCGCCTTGGGGCTGATCGATATCCTGGACCGTCAAAAACATGTTGACGCCCCGGATCTCGAGGAAGGGCGATTGGCTGACGGATTTGAGCCTGGCAACGAGATCGCCTCCGGCGCTGACCTGATCTGCCAGTTCGAATTCACCGTACATCGCGCCTGTGGCGTCACTTCCCTCAACCACCACAACTCGCTTGTCCGCGGCGACGGATATCGCAAATGACTCGGGCTTGGCGGAAACAATGATGGGGTCTCGGCCGCCCTTGCTGAGGTTCGGATCAGCTCTCTCCCCGACGATGATTTCAAGCTGCGCCTCCGAGGGCCGAGACTCGAGGCGCACCTCGCGCCCGCTGGATTCGAGTGCGCGGCGAAGCGCCTCCGCTCCAAATTTCACAGGTGGAGCCGGGTTGGCAGGGAGCACAAGCACCACCGTCTTCGGGGAGGGTTCAGCGCGCGCTTGGAATCCCAAGCCAAGGCAAAATGTCCATGCGAAAAGCGCCAGCCACCATGCTTGAATGCTTGCTTCCTTTGTTTTCATATACATTCCAGCTTCGTTCTTTCTTAAGAAGGCTGTCAGCCCTCAGCTCTCAGCTCTCAGCCTTCCGTTGCAGGCCTTCCGAAGTCTTGACTTCTCGACTCCTCGACTTTTTTACCTTGTCCTTTGTTTTCATCAGCATTCCCGGTTTGTTCCGTAAGAAAGCTGTCAGCTCTCAGCTATCAGCCATCAGCCTTCGGTTCTCGGCCTTACTTCTGACTCCCGATACTTGACTCCTGAGTCCTCGACTTTTTTACCTTGTCCTTTGTTTTCATCAACATTCCCGGTTTGTTCTAGCAGTTTTTATTGCTGCGGCTGCCAAGATAGACTTCGTGACTGGCGTCGTTTGGGTTCGAGGCGCCCACTCGCCAAGGGCTGGTTCTCTTCCTGAATTCAGAATTCCAAATTCCGCATTCCAAATCCCGCACTTCGAATCCTGAATCCTGCTGTGGCATTCCCTACCCTCACGCCCATCTCGGAACCCCTTCCGCCGCCCAGTGGCCGCGCACTTCATAGGTCAAGTATAGTAGCCTATTTAAGCTCGGGCGTCAAGCGAAAAATGCATGTCCCGAAGAACCGGACTTTTGGTCACGCTGCGGAGGCGACAAGATGGGGCGTCGGTCACGCCGACAAGTCGTCCGGACGCTTGAGCAGTTCGATCCCAAATCCCGTGACCAGCCCAAGGGCTCAAAATGTCCCTCGTGGGCCGTCGCCGACACCGACAGCGGGTGCGAGCGCCACTGATGCCAAAAAGAGCCCGGAAGGGGCCACAGACTGAGAGCGGGAGCCTCTGCCGCCCCTCTGGGGCTGAGCGACCGCGGGTTTCGCCCTCGGTCCCACGGCTTACGCCATGGGCCACTCTCCGTCGGCCCTCCGGGCCTCTGCAAGCGACCACTCGGATCCACAATGGGGCGCTAATCCATTAGGTTAACACCTATGGGCCGCTGGCCCGGGCTGGGTTAGGTCGCCCCTTTGGGGCTGAAGGCTTGCATCCCATGGACCGCAGGTGTCCAGCAAGAAAAGTGGGCAAAGATCAACCCAAGGGAGAGTGCTACGGCGCCGACTTATTGGGAATCTCGAGGTACTTGGCCACGCTCACCTTTGCAGGCGCGGCAAGCGCCTCGAGGCGGTCAACGTCGAACTCCTTATAGAAGTCGAGGCAGAAAAGTTCCGGGGCCTCCTCGAGGCGCACCGGCAGCTCGAGCACGTAGCTGAGACTGTGCATGCCGCTTCGAACCGCGAGGGCAGAGAAAAGCGCCGGATCGAGCGCTGCCGCCACCAGGCTTATTACCTGGGTCCGAATGCCTCCCGGCTCGAGTCGCACGCTCGAGACCCCGGCGCGTTCCTTGGCCCAGCGGGCAATGGCGCTGAGTTGCGCCGCCTCCATGCCCAGGGGCCGATCGCCAAGGCCGTGCAGAAGCTGAACGAATTGATCGGGTGGGTTGTCCTTCCAGGAGCTTGCAGTAAACATGAGGTCCAAGGCAAGTACCTGTTCTCCGCGATTGACGCGGTCGGAGACTGCCGGGGCCGCGGCCTCCTTGCCTTTGTCGTCCAGCACGATGGTGACCGGCGCCGAATCGGAGCTTTGGAGAATCGACCTCAGCCACACGCCGCTGGCGCTCAACCCGTCACTCAGTTGGAACAGATAGGAAGTGGTTTGCACGTCCTTGCTTTTGGTGGTCGCCACTAACCACAGGCGCTCAATGTGCACTGGCTTCGAGCGCACCACCTCTTTCAATTTTGTCCTTTCCGAGCCGCTCCAGGCAGCTTGGGCGGCAGGGTCGGGAGGGACAGGCGGCCTCGAGATGGCGCGGCCCAGTTTCTGCGCAAGGCCGAGAATGGTGAGATTGTCTTCCGGCAGGCCGACGCGCAACTCGTCGTAGGTCCTGATTTCCTGGGCCACATGATCCTCATTGTCGATCAGAGGGAGACCGAATTGTTGGCTGAAAAAGCGGTAATCCGCGAGCCGATTGTCGAGTTGGTAGTTGTGAGTGGCAGGATCGCGGTTCTCGTGCCACCCGATGGCATCCTCTTTCCGATATAGTTTGAAGAACGGTTGAATGGCATCGTAAACCAGGGGCTTGACGAGACCGGCCCGGAAGCAGCAATCGTCCTCGGCGTTGTAAGTCAGGAGAATGGGACGCGGGGCCACGAGGGCCACCAGATGCGAGAAGTCTGAACCGGCCAGGGAATCTGTCGCCGATTGCTCGAGATCGCCTAAATCCCCGTAGCGCCTCGCCTCGACGCGGGCGCGAAGTGAGGAAAAGCCGGCCACCGGATTACTGGCCCGCACGCGTTCATCGAGGGCGCTTAAAGTGATGGTTTGCCATCCGCCGCCGGACAAGCCGGTGACGCCAATGCGGGCGCGGTCGACGTTGGGGTGATTGTAAAGGAAGTCGAGCCCCTTGCGCATTTCCAGAATGAAGAGTCCCAGTTCGTTTGCGCCCACCAGATCCAAGTGGGCGCCGAACCAATGCTCGTTACCCCTCTTATCAAGCTCTCCAAACCAAAACCACTCCAGGTTCAAGGCCAGGATACCGTGCTTCGCATAATTGATGCACCGCTTCTGTTTGTACTCGATCGCCTTTCCCGGCGGGCCAACGTGCCCGTTCAAGTTCAAGACAGCCGGGATCTTGCCGCTCAGGTGTTCAGGCTCGTAAAGGAGTGCGACGGAATAGAAGCCGGGGACAATCTCGTACCGCAGTTTGCGTATCTTGTAGCCTGAACCGGTCTCGATCACCCCCACTTCGTCGAATTTCGGCCCCGCCTCAACCCACTCTCGCGGCCATCCGTGAAAGGCCACTTCCTCGAGCAGGTGATGGCGGAGTCGTGCCGCCTCCGAGGTCCATTCTTGGGGGCTTGGAGGAACGCGAGGGGGCTCCGCAACCCGATTGACCAAGTACTGTCGAATTTGAAAATCGGCCACGGCGGGCGAAAGAATCTCATCCTTGAGAATCGCGTTCAGGTCTTCCGGCTCGCTCTGCCCATGCGCCAGGGATACTCCCAAAGGTATGAGAAGCAACGCCAGAAATCTCGTTTTTCGGTCGGAGTAATGAGTAGAGTACAAGTCAGTTCCCCTTTCCGTAGTTTGCTTTAGAACGACTGGGCGACAGATTATATACCGGTTCTGGGCGCGCGGCGACAGCACGGCCCAAACCCTGTCGGCAGTCTCGACAAACGTTGCTTTGCTGCACGAGTGCGCGGATTCTTCCTCCAGCCCGGGCGCCTCGAGAATACTCGCCGATTTACACGAGTTGACCAAGCAAGCCTCGGAAGAAATTCGCACCTTCGCCTATCTCCTGCGCCCGCCGATTCTCGAGGGTAAATCGAAGGCCCCGCGCACCTTGGGACTTGCCGACTGAGCTAAGGTGTGAACACTCGTCTCGAACCCAACCTTAACTAACCCAATGGTAGGTTTCTCGGCGAGGCTGCGCCTCGCCAAGTTTAATGCCCACTTCCGGAAAGGCCAAGAAGGTGTGAAAAAATCGCGTTGTAGCGGCTGTCTATGACCGCCGGTCTTTTGCTTTCACGTACATCGGCGCTCATAGAGCGCCGCTACAGCTCGTGCATCCGATTTTTTCACGCCTTCAAGCCTTTCCGCAAAGCAGGGCGGCGGAGCCGCTAATTGCAGGAGGAAGGCAGAGGAGAGGGACGTCAGGTGCAGGAGGTACACACGGGAGGGGACGCTCGCGCGACAGCGGGCTGGAAGCCCGCGCTCCGTTGCTGAAAAGATTTCGATCGATTGCAGATTGAGTAAATGCCGGTGCGGGTTTATAATGAATCTGGGGCTAAGGACAAAATGCAACGAGCAAAAACAGTAGGCGAGCTGAAGAAGTCTCTCTACAAGAGCGTAAGCGTCAGAGATGAGATGCGCGCCAACCTGCTGCGCAAGCTGGCCGCCGGCGAGCCGCTCTTCCCGGGCATCATCGGCTTCGACGATTCGGTGATCCCCCAGATTGCCAATGCCATTCTCTCCCGGCACAACTTCATCCTGCTGGGACTGCGCGGCCAAGCCAAGAGCCGCATTCTGCGCTCCCTGGTAACCCTTCTCGATGAATCCATCGCCTATATTGTCGGGTGCGAGATCAACGACGACCCGCTCAAACCTCTGTGCCGGGCCTGCCATGAGCGGCTGGCGGAGATGGGCGATGAGACACCCATCGAGTACTTGAGCGCCGAGGACCGGTATGTGGAGAAGCTGGCCACGCCGGATGTGACGATGGCCGACATTATTGGCGATCTTGATCCCATCAAGGCTGCCAGGGGCGGGCATGCCTTGTCCAGCGAACTGACCATTCATTACGGCCTGCTGCCCCGCGCTAACCGCGGCATCTTTGCGATCAACGAGCTGCCCGACCTGGCCGGCAAGATTCAGGTTGGCCTGTTTAATATTATGCAGGAAGGGGATGTCCAAATTAAGGGATACCCTGTGCGCTTGCCGCTCGACGTAGCGCTGGTCTTCACGGCCAACCCGGAGGATTACACCGCGCGCGGCAAGATTATTACGCCCTTAAAGGACCGCATCGGTTCCGAAATCCGCACCCATTATCCCGCCACCATCGAGGAGGCTATGGCGATCACCGCCCAGGAGGCCTGGACCACCCGCAACGGCCGCGCCAAGCTGGTGATCCCTGAGTTCTTGAGGGAAATTGTGGAAAGCGTGGCTTTCGTGGCGCGCCAGGAAAAAAGGGTGGACAAACGCAGTGGCGTGAGCCAGCGGGTGCCTATTACGTGTCTCGAAAACGTGATCAGCAGCGCCGAATATCGCGCCGTGAAAAACCACGAGGATAAGACAGTCCCCCGCCCCTCGGATGTTTACACGGCCATGCCGTCGCTGACCGGCAAGGTGGAATTGGAATACGAAGGAGAAATGCGCGGGGCGGACAGCGTGGTGCGCGACATTATCCGGCAGGCTACCGCCCGCGTCTTTAAGAAGTACTTCGATGGAGTTCCACTCCATTCCATCGTTCAATGGTTCGAAATGGGAGGAACATTGAAGTACTCCCCGAACACATCCGCGGAGGATCTCTACGGGCAGTTCAAGAAGATCCAAGGTCTGCTCGACCAGACCCAGCACCTGGGGATCAAGACGAAAGACGATCCCGCCCTGTTGACCTCGGGCGCAGAGTTCATTCTGGAAGGACTGGCTGCGCTCAAGCGAATCAGCCGCAACGAGGAACAGGGTTACTTCGCTGAAAAACAGCACGCCGAGGCTCCCAGCGAGGAACCCAGCCACGCGGGGCATCGGCGGCGGTCGTTGAATTAAGGCCATGGTCCGTGGTCCGTTGTCAGTCGTCAGTTGTCAGTGGTCAGTCGTCAGTGGTCAGTCGTCAGTGGTCAGTTGCCCCGAATTCCAGGGGGTGGAGGGAACCAACTCAGTGCAGCATGCCGGAAAGGGAAAGAGAAAGGACCTTCTCCGCTGGCCCTGTTTTTTCAACTGACAACTGACTACTGACTACTGACAACTGAGGGTGCTGCAATGAAATTCGTCAAGTACGGAAAATACGTTCCCAACCCCTTCGACGATCTGAGCGCCGAAGACCTGCTGCAGCTCCTCCAGGACTTCCTTCTCGACAGCGGTTTCTACAACCAGTACTCCAATTTCTATGAGATGGATCCCACGCGCACCATGGAACAATTGCACCAGGCGCTGCTCGAAGCTCTGCAACAACAGGGAAAAATCTCGGAGGACCTGCTCCGGCAGATGTTCGAGAATTGGGAGAATTACCAGAACTCCGAGCTCGCGGAACGCATCAACCAGTTGCTGCAACAACTCGCTGAACAAGGCTATATCACGATCGAACAGCCCAATCAGGGACAGAGTGAAGCCCAGGAGCCGGGGCAGGGCCAATTGGCGGAGGGCGAAGGGAAAGCCAAATTCGAAGTCACGGACAAGGCCCTGGATTTCCTCGGTTTCAAGACCCTGAAAGACCTCTTGGGTTCACTGGGCAAGTCGAGCTTCGGCCGCCACGACACGCGCGAATTGGCGACGGGGGTTGAATCGGACGGTTCCAGCCGGCGCTACGAGTTTGGGGATACGTTGAATTTGGACGTCAACGCCACGCTGCTTTCCGCAATCCAGCGAAACGGCCTCAAAATCCCGCTGGAGCTGAATTATCAGGACCTTCAGGTGCGGCAGTGCGAGTACCAGAGTTCCTGCGCCACGGTCCTGATGCTCGATTGCAGCCATAGCATGATTCTCTACGGCGAGGACCGCTTCACTCCGGCCAAGAAAGTCGCGCTCGCCCTTACCCACTTGATTCGAACCCAGTACCCGGGCGACACCTTGCACCTGGTGCTGTTTCATGACTCAGCAGAAGAAGTGCCGCTCAGTGACCTAGCCCGAATCCGAGTGGGACCGTATTACACCAATACGCGCGAAGGATTGCGCATGGCGCAGAAGATTCTCTCCCGCCAGAGGAAAGACATGCGCCAGATTGTCATGATCACCGATGGCAAGCCGTCTGCGCTAACGCTGGAGGACGGGCGGATCTATAAGAACTCGATGGGCCTGGATCCGCTGGTGGTATCGGAAACCCTGCTCGAAGTCGCGCGCTGCCGCCGCAATGGGATACTCATCAACACCTTCATGCTGGCTTCCGACTACAGCCTGATTAACTTCGTGCAGAAGGTCACCGAAATCTGCCGCGGCAAGGCCTACTTCACCACCCCCTATACACTCGGACAATACCTGCTGATGGATTACCTGCAAAAGAAGGTGAAGCATATTCACTGAGGAGTGGCTAGTGCTCAGTGGCTAGTGGTTAGTGGCTGGTTGTCGGTCGTCGTTGGCACTAATCACCAGCCACTTTGGGGTACACAAATACGTCCGTTTCCCTGCCCGCAGAAACCCGATGGTGGCTTTGCGCGAACTCGCCCTGAACTAATGCTTGCTGAGCTTGGCAGCCATACTCAGAAGCAGCTTGCGATTGGCGCTGGTCATGCCTTCAAACATCTTCACCAGCCGCTTTACAGGTTTCCCCGCGCCCACTTGCTCGGGGACCTTCGGCGCACTGGGTTTGCCTTCATCATGAAACAAGAGCTGATAAGGCTCGATCTCCAGTGCCTTGGCAAACTTCTCCAGGGTTGAAAGGGAAGGTGCGGTATAGCCGCCTTCCACACGAGATATGTAGGAACGCAAGAGACCGGATCGCCTTTCGATGTCACCTTGCGATAAACCCTTTGCTTCGCGCAGCGCTCTTAGTCTTTTGCCAAGTTCCA
>Ga0326728_10006702_pt1 | contig 30682 bp, 25 predicted proteins | sample MB3enrmetagenome_FD_207602 | JGI IMG/M metagenome (GOLD analysis project Ga0326728, IMG submission 207602) | Lab enriched peat soil microbial communities from McLean, Ithaca, NY, United States - MB31MN | ecosystem: Environmental > Terrestrial > Soil > Wetlands > Peat | place: USA: New York...
GACGCCGCCGTCCTTCATGACCGTCAGGATGTCGGCGTAGTCGAGGTTCACGAGGCCGGGCTTCGTCACGATCTCCGTGATGCCCTTGATCGCGGTCATCAGGACCGCATCCGCGAGCTTGAACGCCGAGTCGAGGGGCATCCGGGGGACGAGCTCGAGGAGCTTGTCGTTCTGGATGACGATCGTGGTGTCGCAGACCCGGCGCAGGCGCTCGAGCCCGTCGCGGGCCTGCTCCATGCGCGCGGCTCCCTCGCCGGCGAACGGGAGGGTGATGACGCCCATCGTGAGCGCGCCCGCCTCTTTCGCGAGACGAGCGACCAGGTGCGCGGAACCGGTCCCGGTCCCGCCGCCCATGCCCGCGGTGATGAAGACGATGTGCGCGCCGGTCACGAACTGGCGCAGCTCCTCCTCGTTCTCCCGGGCCGCCTCTTCGCCGATCTCGGGGCGGGCCCCGGCGCCGAGACCCTTCGTGGTCCGGCGGCCGATGAGGATCTTGCGGCCGGAGTGGATGCTCAAGAGGTGTTTTGCATCCGTGTTGATGGCACACATCTCGGCGCCCTGGATGCCTTCCTCGACGCAGCGGTTGATCGTGTTCGAGCCGCCGCCACCGCATCCGACGATCCGGATGTTGACCTTGAGGGTCTCCGCCAGCTTCGTCAGCTCGGCGTCGTCCTGGCTGGCATAGGCTGGCGCGGTCGGCTTCTTTTCTTCGACCAGGGCCTGGTTTTCCTGGTGTTTCGCGATCGCTTCCTGGATAATGGACTTCATCGTTCTATCTCCGCTACGTTTGTCGGACGAGCGTCATACGCTCTGGACAAGCAGTTTGGAGAATCGTACATAAACGTTTGCGTAGAGCGGAAGCTCTCGGAGGATTCTCCCCGGTGAGAACGGCGCGACGCGCGACGCTCGTCCCTCCCGGACGCGAATCGACCGTCGAGACGCGGCCGAGCGTGCGGGGCCCGGGGGGCGTGCGTCCCTACGGGAACCGCGTCAAGATCCGACGGGGGTAGGAGGAACCGACCGACCCATTATCCGAGAGACGCGATTGCCGGGAGGCAGCGTGACCGTGTCGGTCAACCCTCTCCCGACGCCCGCGACCTCCTTGCTCCGTGCTTCCTCGTCCGGTTCGGGCGCCGACAGTCCGGTGCCGGCAATCTCGGTCCGTTCTCTCGGAAAGAAGTTCGGGGAGGTGACGGCGCTCGAGGGCGTCACGCTGGACATTCCGTCGGGCGTGGTCCTTGGCCTTCTGGGACCTAACGGAGCCGGAAAGACGACCCTGATCCGGATCCTCCTCGGCCTCACACGGCCCACGACGGGTGCCGCGTCAATCTTCGGTCAGCCCGTGGACCATCAGAGCGCCCGGGCGCGGGTCGGCTACATGCCCCAGGACCTCGCAGTGTACACCGACCTCACGGTCGAGGAGAACCTCGACCTCTTCGGCCGTCTCTACGGCCTACGCGGCGAGCGCCTCCAAGACCGGTCCCGGGAGGTCCTCGCTCTCGCCCACCTCGCGGAACGCCGTCGAAGCCTCGTCGCCGAGCTCTCGGGAGGGATGCGCCGCCGGGTCTCGTTCGCGGCCGCCCTGCTGCCCGACCCGGACCTTCTCCTGCTCGACGAGCCCACCGTCGGGGTCGACCCCGAGCTGCGCTCGGAGTTCTGGGAGTACTTCCATCGGCTCACGGAGAGCGGCAAGACGATCGTCCTCACCACCCATTATCTCGAGGAGGCGAACCGAGCGGACCGGGTCGTCTTCCTACACGCCGGGACGATTCTGGCCGAGGGCTCGCCCGAGGAAGTGAAGGCGCGCACCGGCGCCTCGACCCTCGAGGAGACGTTCCTCCGGCTGGTGCGCGCCCGAACGGGAGGTTCGGTCTAGATGGCCTTCCGCCGCGTCCTCGCGATCGCGCGGAAATCGCTCGGGCAGCTCGCGCACGACCGGCGCACGGTCGCCTTCGTCCTGGTCGTCCCACTCGTCCTGATGCTCGTCTTCGGCTACGGCTTCGGGGGACAGCCAACCCACATCGCGACCGTCGTCGTGAACGAGGACCAGGGCCCGGCAGGGGCGGCCTTCCTGGCAGCGCTTCCGGGCGGCGTCCTCGACCTGACCTCGTCCGGTAGCAACGCGAGCGCGTGGGCGACCGTCCACTCGGGCAGTGCGTGGGCGGCGCTCGTCATCGGACCGAACTTCACCGCGATGGCGAGGACCGGCACCGCCTCGATCGTGCTCTACCTAGACGGTTCGTCCCCCACGATCGCCGCCGCGGTCGTGAGCGCGGTCGAGACGGCGCTCGAGAGGGCGTTCGTGGCGAACGGCTCCGGGGGCTCCCCGGTGCGGTTGACCTCCGACTACGTCTACGGGGCGTCGAACACGCCGTTCATCGACACGATCGCGCCCGGCATCATGGCGCTCGCCATCCTGTTCATCACGACCGTGCTCTCGATCATCGTCCTCGTCCGGGAACGTTCGGCCGGTCTTCTCGAACGCTTGTTCGCCTCGCCGCTCCGGCCCTCGGAGTTCGTGGCCGGGCATGCGGTGGGTCTGACCGTCGTGGTCCTCGCCCAGGTCGCGGTGCTCTTCGTGTCCGCGCTCCTGATCTTCCACGCGACGTTCACCGGCAACCTCCTCTTCGCCTACGGGGTCCTCCTCCTGTTCGGCGTCGGGAACCTTGGACTGGGAATGCTCCTCTCCGCGGCCGCCCGCAGCGAGTTCCAAGCGATCCAGTTCATCCCGCTGCTCCTGATCCCCCAGATCCTCTTCGCCGGCGCCCTGTTTCCGATCGAGGCGATCCCGCTCTCTTTCCGCCCGATCTCGGACATCCTGCCCTTGACGTATGCCGCGCGGGCGCTCCAGGATATCCTGCTCCGGGGCTGGGGCGTGGCCGGTGTGGCGGTCGACCTCCTCGCTCTCGGGATCTACGCGGCGCTCATGCTGGGGGGAGCCATGGTCCTCGTCCGGCGGCAGGCGTAGGGAGCCAGCACCGCCGCCGCGAGCGTTATCCGAACCGTCCGGGTCGACCGTCTTGGATGGACCGCGTACCGAAGCGAAAGCGGCCACGGAGCCGGACGGTGGGCTCGGGCGGACACGTCCGGCACAACCGTGCCGTCTGGGACCGAACGAGCAAGTGGTACGACCGTCGTCACGCTCGCGTCCTGGGGGGAAGGTCCGCGACCTCGTGGGGGCTTTTCCGGGTACCGGAGAGCCAGTTGGGTCTTCTCGGCGTTACGCGAAGAAAGGCCATCCTGGAGCTGGGGTGCGGCGCGGCCCGCTGGTCGATCGCGCTGGCCCGCGGAGGGGCCCGTCCGACGGGCCTCGACCTCTCGTCGGCCCAGCTCGCGAGGGCGCGGGAGCTCCAGCGGGAGTCCCACGTCCATTTTCCCCTCGTGCGTGCCAGCGCGGAACGCCTCCCGTTCCGGGACGCCACGTTCGACCTCATCTTCTGTGATTGGGGGGCGATGACGTTCGCCGACCCGATGCGAACGGTGCCGGAGTGCGCCCGAGTGCTCCGACCGGGAGGGGGGTTCGTGTTCGCGACCGCGAGCCCGCTTCGTTACGTGACGATCGACCTCGGAAAGGACCGGCAGAGCCGCCGCCTGTTCCGTCCGTACTTCGGGAGCCATCGCATCGACCTGGGAGGTGACTCGGCCGTCGAGTTCCAGCTCCCGTACGGAGCTTGGATCGACCTGTTCCGAAAGAACGGCCTCACCGTGGAACGGTTGGTGGAAACGCGTCCGACCCCCGGTCGGCGGTCGAGGTACCTCGCCCGGGCCGATTCGGAATGGGGCCGGTCTTGGCCACTCGAGACGATCTGGAAGCTCCACAAGCCGTGAGGTCGGGGCTCCGACCGTTTCGTTTCGTATCGTTCCGTTCTCAGGTTCGTCTCTGCTCTAGGAGGTACAGGACGGTGATGGGGAACTCCCCCTTCCCTTCCGCTCCCTCCCACGTCCGCAGGGCTCGGAATCGACCGCGTCGCAATCGCCGCGCGTACGCCCGCGAGAAGAAGTGGAGCACCGGGCCGTCGGGAGAGAGGTCGAAGGTGTCCGGTCCCGTCCGCTCACCGCGACCATACCAGCGGTCCGCGACGGAGCGGACAGAGTAAGCGTGGTATCCGTCCCGAGTGAGGATGCGACGGACCTCGTCGAACAATCGTTCGTGTTCCTCTTCCGTGAACTCCATGTTGAGGAACAGGTTCGAGAACACGACGTCCACGGAATTCGAGCTCATCCTCGAAAGGAAACGGAGGGCCGGGGCACGAACGACGTCGAGCCGAGAGCGGCGCGCGAGCGCGGTCCCCACGTGCGATACGTCGACGCCGCGGACCGAGAAGCCCAACGCGCGGAGCTGGGCGAGGTCGCGTCCGTAGCCGGAACCGAGCTCTAGCCACTTCGATCCCACAGGTCGATTCCGGAGCGCGGCGAGCGTCCATCGGAGGAACGGACTCGCCGTGGTCCCGAAGAACGTCGGGTCCGAACGGTACCGTTGGTTCCAGAAGCGAGCTTGGCGTTGCGGGGCGGAGGCGGGCCCCCGAGCGCGGATTGGTCGGGGACGGACGGGCGTCATCGTGGAGCCTCATCCAGGGAACCGTCTCGGCCTACTTAGCGTTCGGAGCGTCGGCCGGCGGCCGCGTTCGCTCACGGACCCGCGACGGGAGCCCGCGGGTTTATGTCCGCGCACTCTCTCGCACGCTCGTGGAGTCGTATTTTCGGTCGGTCGAGGCCGAGGTCGACCGCGCGTACGCGGTCGCGGAAAAGGCCCGACACTCCGGATACGACCCCGAGGTCACTCCCGAGATCCCGCGCGCCCAGGACATGGCCATGCGCGTCGAGAAGCTCCTTCTTCACCTCGGAATCGAGGGGATATCGACCGAAATCCGCGCGCTCTCCGCCACGATGCCCCGCGAGGAGGTCGCGCTGACCATCGCCCGCCGGATCGCGCGGGACCCGGCGCGGGGCGATTCGACGGCGGCCCGCGTCGAGGCCGCGCTCCGGGTCGGTCTCGCGATTCTGACGGAGGGGATCCTCGTCGCTCCGCTCGAGGGGCTGGCCGAGGTCCACGTGCACGAGGACCGGGAGCACGGCCCGTACATCGAACTGTACTACGCCGGACCGATCCGGGCCGCCGGCGGTACCGCCCAAGCGTTGAGCGTGCTGCTCGCGGACGTCGTCCGCCGGGACCTCGGCTTGGCCGCGTTCCACCCGGAGCCGGACGAGGTGGGGCGGTACAAGGAGGAGATTCCGCTCTACAAGTACCATCAGCACCTCCAGTACGTTCCCACCCCCGAGGAGATCGACCTCGTCGTCCGCCACGTCCCGGTGGCGATCTCGGGCGAAGCGACCGAAGGTGACGCGGAGGTCAGCGCGTTCCGGAACCTGCCCCGCGTCCCGACGAACGGGATCCGCGGAGGGGCGTGCCTCGTCATCGCCGAAGGCCTCTGCCAGAAGGCGGCGAAGCTGCGGAAGATCGTCGAGAAGCTCGGGCTCGACGGTTGGGAGTTCCTCTCCGAGGTCGGCCACAACACGGCGGACGAGGAGGAGGCCCGTACGCCGAAGTACCTCCAGGACTCGGTCGGGGGCCGGCCCGTCCTCGCGCACCCGAACCACCCCGGAGGTTTCCGCCTCGTCTACGGCCGGTCCCGCACCACCGGGCTCGCCGCGTGCGCGATCAACCCGGCGACGATGGTGATCCTCCAGAACTTCATCGCGATCGGGACCCAGGTGAAGCTCGAGTACCCGGGCAAGGCGACGGCGATGGGGGTCTGCGATACCCTGGAGGGTCCGATCGTCGAGCTCGACGACGGAACGGTCACGGCCGTCCACGACCTCGCACGCGCAGAGGAGCTCCGTTCGCACGTGCGGAGGATCATCGACCTCGGCGAGATCCTGGTCTCGTTCGGGGAGTTCCTGGAGAACAACCGGCCCCTCGTCCCCTCGGGGTACACTCTCGATTGGCACCTCGAGGAGCTTCGGGCGGTGGGGGCCACGGACGCGGAGGGGCTCGCCGTCACCACGTACGAGGACGCCGTGCGGGTCTCCCAAACGTACCGGGTCCCGCTTCATCCGCGCTGGCTCCTCTTCTGGCATGACCTCACACCGGCCGAGGTACGCGCGCTCGGGGAGTTCGTCGAGCGCGGAGGCCATTGGGTGGAGGGGAGGCTCGTGATCCCCGCCGACCCGTTGTGGCGGGAGGCCCTCGTGCGGCTCGGCTTCCTCTTCGCTCCCGTAGGCGGGGACGACCTGCGCGGGGAGCCCGACGCGTCCGCAGCGCTCGTCGGTGGGCTCGGCCTCGCGGCCGAAGGGGAGCTCCTGGTCCGGCGAACGCCGCTCGACCCGGTCGAGGAGGACACGCTCGCCTACGTGAGCCGGCTCGCCGGGGTGCCGGTCCGGGCCCGGGGTCCGTCCCGGGTCGGCGGGCGTGTCGGCCGTCCCGAGAAGGCGTACCACCGGAGCATGCAACCGAACGTCCACGGGCTGTTCCCCGTGGGGGCTGCGGGAGGCTCGACCCGCTCGCTCCCCGAGGCGGCGCGCCGGACGATGCGGGAGGGCGTGAAGGTCGACCTCGGGGTCCGGAGCTGCCCCGCGTGCGGTCGCTCGACGGTCTGGACCCGGTGCCCGTGCGGGGCCCACACCGAGCCGACCGGGAAGACGATCTCCGAGCCCCTACCGGTGGCCCGGCTCTGGAGCGATGCGCTCGAACGTCTGCACCTGGGGAAACCGCCCGTGGTGAAGGGCGTCAAGGGACTCACCTCCCCGGGGAAGGTGCCGGAGGCGATCGAGAAGGGGATCCTCCGCGCTTCCCACGCGATCTCGGTCTACCAGGACGGGACCGCCCGCTTCGACCTCACCGACCTCCCGCTCACGCACTTCCGACCGGCCGAGATCGGCACCGACCTCGCGACCCTCCGACGGCTGGGATACGCTCACGACTGGTCCGGCGCGCCGCTCATCGACGACGAGCAGCTGGTCGAGCTGCTTCCCCAAGACCTCATCGTCGCGCGCTCCTGCGGGACGTACCTCACCCGCCTCGCGCAGTTCGTGGATGACGAGCTGGTCCGCCTCTACGAAGCCGAGCCGTTCTACCGGGCCGAGCGACCGGAGCAGCTCATCGGTCAGATCGTCGTCGCGCTCGCGCCCCACACCTCGGGCGGGGTCGCGGGCCGCCTCCTCGGGTTCACGAACGCGGAGGCGTGCTTCGCGCATCCGGTCTTCCACGCCGCCAAGCGGCGGAACTGTGACGGGGACGAGGATTCGGTGACGCTCCTCCTCGACGCGCTGCTCAACTTCTCCCGGTCCTACTTGCCTGACAGTCGGGGCGCGCTCATGGACAAGCCGCTCGTCCTGACGACGCGGCTCGAGGCCACCGAGGTCGACAAGGAAGCGCACAACGTCGACGTGTCGAGCCACTACCCGCTCGCGTTCTACCGGGCGACGGTGGAGCGGCGGGACCCCAAAGAGGTCGAGCAGCTGCTCGACCTCGTCGGCCATCGCCTCGGCTCCTCCCGCTCCCTCTCGGGATACGGGTTCACGCACGACACCCACCGTATCGCGGGTGGGCCGCCCCGCTCCGCCTACCGGGAAGGTCGCTCGATGGCCGAGCTCGTCGAGCGGTCGATCGTGCTCGCCGCGCAGATACGGGCGGTCGACCTCGCCGAGGCGGTCACGCTCGTACTGAACGCCCACTTCCTTCCCGACGTCATGGGGAACCTGAAGAGCTACGGCACCCAGAAGTTCCGGTGCAAGGAGTGCGACGTTTCCTACCGCCGACCCCCGCTCTCGGGCCGGTGCGTCGCGACACGTTCCGGGGGCCGGTGCGACGGAGAGCTCCTCTCCACCGTCTACGAGGCCTCGGTGCGGAAGTACCTCCCGCTCTCCCAGCGCCTCGCTGCGATGGAAGGGATCACCCCGTACGTCCGGCAACGCATCCAGCTCCTCGCCGACTCGGTCGCCACGCTGTTCCCGGGCGCCGTCGCCCAGACGACGCTGGACCGATTCCGAGCGGAATCCCTGGCCCCCGCGACCGGCGAGGACGCCCCGTCGGGTCCCTCGGCCGCCGGGGACGGGGCGTCCGGAACGTCCAAATAGCCGGCGCCCCGTGGAAGGACGGCGGGCTTGTGGGGTAGCCTGGACTATCCTGCTGGCCTTCGAAGCCAGCGACCTGGGTTCGAAATCGCGGAACTCCACCGCGGCGGAACTCCCAGCAAGCCCGTCCCCCGCCGGCGTCGCGGTCTAGCCGAAGTATCCGGGGGATTGCGGAGGCGCGCTCCGCTTCTCCTCGTCGGCCTTGGCGGCCTCGAGGATGTCCAGGGCGAGGATCGCCGGTATCGGAACGAGGCGGATCCGTCCCTTCTCTTCCCCGCCCGACCCGTCGAGCTCGACGGCCAGGGCGTTGTCGCCGCCGATCGAGACGAGGCCCCGGAACGTGCCCGTCGAGACGATCGCTTCCTTCTCGGTGCCCGCCGACCGGACGGTGACCTTCGACCCCGGGGTGAGCGCGATCGTCGGTCGCTTCGCCGCGCCCGCCGGCTCGCTCATCGGCTCCCTCCGCGTTCTCGCCCGGCGGCGCGGGGCGGGGGTGCGGCCTTCGGCGGGATCTCAAGCGCCTTCTTCTCGATCAACGTCTGCAAGTGATTCACCGTCTCCCGATAGCGTCGGAGGGCGTTCTGGGCGTTGGCCTCCGTGAAGTCCCAGGCGCGGGCCAGGTTCCCGTACCGGAGCCGGTACCCTTTCCGCCCCTTCCCGTCGGTGGCCCCTCCCACCTCCTCCAGCAGGTCGAGCGCCTTGAGCTTGTTGACATGCCGGTAGACCGTCGGCTTCGACGTCTTGAGCACCGCCGTCAGCTCGTCCACGTACCAGGCCCTCGTCGGGTCCTTGAGGAGGCAGTCACGGACCAGCCGGTACGCGAGGCTCTGCGCGACCGGCCCTTCCGAGCCGCGCCCCTCCTCGCCTTCGGGAAGGTAGCCGACGAGCCGCAGGAACTCGCGCAACACCTCGTCCAGGTCGGCGATCGGGGTGAGGGGAGTGCTGTAACGCAACGCGAGTTCGAATGGCATGCGCTCCGGTTGCCAAAGCCGCTCATCAGATAAAAAAGAAGGCGTGCGGCCTCCGCCCGCGGGGACTTGGGGAGTGTCGGGCGAGGTCAGGGTCCCCGACCCGACCGGACCGCTTGCGCTCGCGTTACCGCCCTCATCGGAGCGGGAGGCGCGAGCGCTTAAGCCGCTCGGACCGTGTGGTCCCCCATGCCCGTCTCTCTCGAGGAAGTCCGAGCGCTCATCGCCCAATACCCGTCCCCGCCGATCGTTGGAACGGTCGGCTCTCACTCGGCGATCGACGTCGCCGACGGAGCGGTCACCGAAGGACTTTCGAGCCTCATCCTCGCGGAGGCCGGCCGGGACGCGACGTACACGCGGTACTTCCGTACGGTGCGGGCCCCCGACGGCACGCGGACGCGGGGGTGCGTGGACGCCGTCTGGACGTTCTCGAAGTTCGCCGACATCGTCTCTCCCACGGCTCAGGAGCGTCTTCGCAAGGCGGGCGTGGTGCTCGTCCCGAACCGGGCGCTCAGCTCCTATGTTCCCCTCTCGGCGATCGAGGACGACCTCCGGGTGCCGATCGTGGGGTCGCGCACCATGTTGCGGATCGAGGAACGGAGCGAGCGCGAGAACTACTACACGCTCCTCGAGCGAGCCGGCATCGCCACCCCGCGCAAGGTCCCCACCCCCGACGCGATCGACCGCCTCTCGATCGTGAAGCTCCCTCACGCGACCCGTCGGCTCGAGCGCGGGTTCTTCACCGTCGCGAGCCCGGAGGCGTACCGCGCGAAGGTCGAACGGTTGGTGGCGCGAGGAACGGTCGCCCCGGCCGACCTCGCGACCGCGCGGATCGAGGAGTACGTCCTCGGCCCGGTGTTCAACTTCAACTTCTTCTTCTCCCCGCTCGTCCCGCGCGAGGAGGGGCTCGAGCTGCTCGGGGTCGACGAGCGGCGGGAGAGCAACCTCGACGGGCTCGTCCGCCTGCCGGCCGCGCAGCAGCTGGAGCTCAACGACTCCGACCGGATCCCCGAGTACACGGTCGTGGGCCACGGGACGCTCACGGTGCGGGAGTCGATCCTAGAGGAGGTGTTCCGCATGGGGGAGAAGTTCGTCGACGCGGCGCGTGCCCAGTACCCGCCCGGGATCCTCGGGCCGTTCTGCCTTCAGACGTGCATCGACCGCAACGGACGCCCGACGGTCTTCGACGTCGCCGCCCGGATCGGAGGCGGTACGAACGTCCACCTCGCGCTCGGCCATCCGTACGGGAACGCGCTCTACCGGACCCCGATGAGCAGCGGCCGCCGCGTCGCCCTCGAGATCCGGCACGCGGTCGAGCAAGGGCGCCTCGCGGAGATCGTGACATGAGCGAGCCGGCCGCCCCGGCCGCGGCCCCGCTCCGTCGTACGGCCCTTTACGACTTCCACCGCCGGCACGGGGGTCACATCGTCCCGTTCGCGGGCTGGGAGATGCCGCTCTACTACACGAGCATCCTCGCCGAGCATCGCGCGGTCCGAGAGGGGGTGGGGCTCTTCGACGTCTCCCACATGGGCCTCCTCACGGTCGAGGGGAGCCACGCGGCGGACCTCTTGGGCCGACGCACGACCGCGAACGTCCCGGCCCTCGCGCCCGAGCAGGTCCGCTACACGTTCCTGCTCGAGAACACGGGGTACATCGTGGACGACCTGCTCATCAGCCGCCTCGACACCGGGGACGAGCTCACCCGCTCGTTCATGGCCGTCCCGAACGCCAGTCGAGCGGACGAGATCGAGGAGATCTTGCGCCAGCACCGGAGCCCCGACACGACGATCGGTCGGTGGAACGGCCCGGTGGCCCTGCTCGCGGTCCAGGGGCCTCGCTCGCGCGCGGTCCTCGAGTCGCTGTTCCCTTGGGACCTCTCCGGACTTCCGTTCTATCATGTGCGCTTCTTCCCGAAGAAGGAGAGTGCCGGACCGAGGTCCGGCCGCCTCGGGCTTCGCGTCCCCGGCGCGCTCGAAGAGTGGCTGCTCGTGAGCCGGACCGGCTACACGGGGGAGCTGGGGTACGAGGTCTTCGTCCCGGCGAAGGAGGCCGACGCGCTCGCCGAACGTCTCTTCGCCGCCGGCGTCGTGCCGTGCGGCCTCGGGGCGCGGGACACCCTGCGCCTCGAGAAGGGATACCTCCTTTCCGGGCAGGAGTTCCACCGGGACCGTACCCCCCTCGAGGCCGGCCAGGAACGGTTCGTCGACTTCGACCACGTGTTCGTCGGGAGCCCGCCGCTCGAGAAGGAGCGGGCCGAGGGTCCGAAGCGTCGGCTCGCCGGGATCGAGGTGGACGAAGCGGGGGCGATCCCGCGCCACGGCACGCCGGTCCGGTCCGCCGGTAAGCCGGTGACCGAGGCGACGAGCGGGGGTCTCTCCCCCACGCTGGGAAAGGGGATCGCCCTCGCCTACCTTCCCCCGGATCTCACCGCGCCGGGAACCGCGCTCACCCTCGACATCCACGGCCGAGAGGCCGCCGGCCGGGTCGTCCCGCTGCCGTTCCTCAAGGCGGCTCGAACGCGCACGTAAATACTCGGTCCGCCCCATCTACGGTGGCGATACCGATGGCGACCGAAGCCGGGTCCGGTCGCCCGTTCGTCGGCCGGGTGGAGACGGTCGAAGCCCTTCACCGTCGGTTCGAGGACGCACGGGCGGGTTCGGGCGGAGTCACCCTCCTCGTGGGCGGCACGGGGGTCGGGAAGTCGGCCCTGGTCGCCGAGCTCGTCCGGGACATCCGGGCCCGCGGGGTCCGAGTGATGATGGGCCGCGCCCTCGCGCTCGACGACCCGCCTCCCTTCTCGCTGATCCGCTCCATCGTCCAGAGCGCGCACGACGACCCTTCGCTCCGCTCGTCCGAGACCCCGCTGCTCGGGGGCGACCAGTTCCTGATCGGCTTTGCTCCGCGCTTCGGCGACGCGGCGTTCCCGACTCCCACCGGCATGGAAGAGCGACTTCTCGAGGTCCTCGGCGAGACCGACGACCGGGGCGAGTCCTCCCGGGAACGGGTCTGGACGGGGATCGCCGAGCAGTTCGTCGAGTTCACCCGCCCCGGTCCCATGGTCCTCGTCCTCGAGGACCTGCACCGCGCCGACGAATCGTCGCTCGCCGCGGTCGAGTTCCTCGCGAACCAGCTGGCGAACCGACCCCTCTGGATCCTGGCGACGAGCCGCCCGTACGCCTCGCTCTCAGAATCGGGCCGGGCCCGGCTCGAGGGGTTCGAGAGCGCGACCCACGCCCGACGCATCGTCCTCCGCCCGATGACCTCGGGAGAGGTCGCCGACTACCTTCGGATGAACGAGCCGTCCCGGGAGTTCTCCCCGGAGGAGGTCGCCCGGCGATACTCCGAGACCGGCGGGAACCCGCTCCTCCTCCAGCAGTTCGACCGTCGGGTCTCGGTCTCCGATACCGCCGGCCGGCCGGAAACCGCCCTCCCGCCCCTGGACGAGGAAGCCCATCGCACGCTCGACGTCGCGTCGGTGCTGGGGGCCGAGTTCCCGTTCGGCATCCTCCTGCGCGCGAGCGGCGAGGATGAGGAACGCCTCGCGGAAGCGATCGACCGGTTGGTCGGTCAGGGGCTCCTCTACGAGCGGCCCGGAGAGATCCTCGCGTTCCCCGAGGACCGCCTTCGCGAGGAAGCGTACGGCCGCCTCACCGAGAGCCGACGGCGCCTCCTCCACCGGCGGGCCGGCGAGGCCCTCGAGGCGATGGGGAGCGCGGACCTCACGACCATCTACGCGCTCGCGCGCCATTTCTACCTGGGCCACGTGAACGAGAAATCGGTCCAGTACAACCGCATCGCGGCCGAGATTGCCGACCGCGCGTTCGCGCCCGACGTGGCCCGCGACCACCTCACCCGCGCGCTCGAAAGCCAGCGCGACCTATCCCCGGACGACCGCGACGGAGAGTCGGAGCTCGTCCTCGAGCTCGCGCGCACGACCAACGAGCTCGGACGCCTGCAGGAGGCGGAGGGGATCCTCCGCGACTTCCTCGAGCGTGGGAAGGACGACCCCCGTCTCTCCCCCCGCAGCCGGGCGACCCTCGAGATCTACCTGGCCCGCGTCCTCAGCGACCGCGGGGATTGGCGCGCCGCGGGGGAGGTCGCGGAGAAGGTGCTCTCCTCCCCGGGCCTCGAAGGCCAGCTGCTGGTCCGGCTCGGGGCCCACCGTCTGCTCGGGGAGGCGTTCTTTTACGAGGCCCGATACCCGGAGGCCCTCGCCCAGCACGCCGAGGAGATCCGCCTCGCGCGCGAGGCGGGCAACGAGCGCGCGACCGCGCTCGGCCAGTCCCGCCACGCCGGCGTGCTCATGATGATGGGCCAGCCGGAGCCGGCGCTCGTCGAGGCGCGCGAGGCCGCGGCGGCCCTCGAACGCGTAGGCCCGGCCCGGGAGTCGGCGCAGGCGCACCTCTTCCTCGGGGTGCTCTTGACCACCATCCCGTCCGCCACCCCACGCCACGAGGAGGCGGTCGCGGAGTTCTCGGAAGCGACCCGACTCGCCGAGAAGGCCCAGGACCCGCGACGCATGGGATGGGCTCTCTTCAACACCGCCGACGTTCTCCGCGACGCGGGACAGTTCGAGGAGGCGGTCGATAAGGCCGAGCGCGCCCGGGAGATCCTCGAGCGGATCGGCGACCGGTTCGGCCTCATCCAATCGATCATCGTCCGGGGGAAGATCGCAATCGACCGGGGCGAGTACGACCTCGCGGAGGCCGACCTGCTCGAGGCGTACCGTCTCGTCCGCGACCTGAACGCCCCGGCGGACGAGGTCGACGTGGTGCTCCGCCTCGCCCAGCTCTCCTACGCGCGCGGCGACCGCGCGAGCGCCCGGCGCCGGGTCGCCGAGCTCGAGCGCCGGAACCTTCCGGCCCTGCGTCCCGACGTCCTGGAGGACTTCGAGCGTCTCCGTAACGCTCTCGCGGCGAGGGAGGTCGACGCCGACGGCCCGTGAGCTTCCCTCGGCCGACCTAGCGGGCCTCGTCCGTCGCGCCCTTTGGGAGGACCGGGCCTCCCGGGACCGCACGACGCGGCTGCTCCTCGACCGGTCGGTCCCGGCGGAGGCCCGCGTCCTCGCACAGGCGAACGGGGTCGTGTCCGGGGTCTCCGCCGCGAGAGCGGTCGCACGGTCGCAAGGTCTCACGGTCGTCTCGGCCCGACGGGACGGCAGTCGGGTCCGCCCGGGCACCGTCGTCCTCCGTCTCCGGGGGGACGCGCGCCGGATCCTGGCGGCCGAGCGGACGCTCCTCAACTTCCTGATGCACGCGAGCGGGGTCGCGACCGAGACCCGCCGTGCGGTCGACGCGGCACGGGGGGCCCGGCGACCCCTCGAGGTGTGGGCGACGCGAAAGACGTTGCCCGGCCTGAGGGACCTCGAGAAGGCGGCGGTCGTGCATGGGGGCGGACGCCCGCACCGCAGGGACCTCTCGGATGCTGTGCTCATCAAGAACAACCATCTCGCGCTCCTCTCGCTCACCGCCGCCGTGACGCGGGCGCGCGCTCGGGCACGGCCCGGCGAACGCGTCGAGGTGGAGGTGCGTTCCGCCGCCCAGGCGATCCGCGCGGCGCGCGCGGGCGCGGACGCGCTCCTCCTCGACAACCTCTCTCCCCGAAAGGCCCGGGAGGTCGTGCGGAGCCTCGAGCGAGCCGGCCTTCGACGCGGGCACTGGGTCGAGCTCTCGGGCGGGATCACGCCGGCTCGGGTCGCTGCCTACCGGTCGGTGGGCGCGGACGCCGTGAGCCTGGGCGGTCTCACCCATTCGGCGTCGGCCCTTCCGTTCCACCTCCTCCTGCGCCCCACCCCTCGCTTAAGACGGCCCGCGGTCTAGAATTCGCGGACGTCGATGACCCTGGTCGAGGAGATCCTCCGCCTGAAGGAGGAACGGGACGCGGTACTGCTCGCGCACAACTACCAGCGTCCGGAGGTCCAGGACATCGCCGACTTCGTCGGCGACTCGCTCTACCTCTCCCGGAAGGCGATGGAGTCCGACCGCTCGGTCATCGTGTTCGCGGGGGTCCGGTTCATGGCCGAGACCGCCAAGATCCTGAACCCGAGCCGGACTGTGCTGCTCCCCGACCTGAAGGCCGGCTGTGGCCTCGCCGACTCGATCACCGCGGAGCAGTTGCGGACGTGGAAGAAGGCCCACCCGGGCGCGGTGGTGGTGGCGTACATCAACACCTCGGCCGACGTCAAGGCCGAGGCCGACGTCTGCTGCACGAGCTCGAACGCGGTGAAGGTCGTGGAGCAGGTTCCTCGGGACCGGGAGATCCTCTTCCTGCCCGACATGTTCCTCGGGGAGTACGTGCGCCGTCGGACCGGCCGCGCGATGCACCTGTGGGTGGGGGACTGCCCCGTCCATGCGAAGCTGCGTCCCGAGGACCTCGCGCGCGCCCGTGCCGACCATCCCGGCGCGCCGGTGATCGCTCACCCGGAGTGCGGATGCGCGACCCAAGCGATGTCGGGCGTCGACCGGATCCTCTCGACCGATGGGATGGTGCGGTTCGCGGAAGAGACGCACGCGAAGGAGGTGCTCGTGGCGACCGAGGTCGGGATCCTCCACCGCATGAGCAAGCTCAACGCGACGACCCGGTTCACCCCGATCGATGCGGGTGCGATCTGCCCCTACATGAAGGAGATCTCGCTCGAGGACGTCCGCGACTCCCTCGCTCTGGACCGCTACCGCATCGAGGTCCCGGACGCGACGGCCGCGAAGGCCCGGGTCGCTCTCGAGCGGATGGTCGCGGCCTGAACGACCCCTTCAGAGCCTCGGGAAGATCGGCGCGAGCCCGTGCACATAGAGCTCGTAGGCCGCCGCCAGGAGCCCGAGCGCGCAGAGGAAGACGACCCCGATCGCGAGCCAGGACGGCTTGCGCGTCAGGTAGAAGTGCGGACTGAGCGGGTTCAACCGCGTCGATAGGAACGACGTTCCCGAGAAGAACAGGGCGACCCCCAAGAGCGCCGTGAGCAGGACGGTGTACTGGCTCAGATAGAGGCCCAGCACCACGAGCACGATCGCGACCGGGATCGCGGCGTGGGAGCGTCTCGTTTCGGTCTCGGCCGCCCGGTTCGGCGGAGGGTTGGTCGGGCGGTGGTAGGTGGATCGGTAGGCCCGGGCGTTGGACACGTTCCGGAGGGGTCGGTCGGTCCTAGATGAACCCCACCCTCCAACGGAAGCCCCTGCCGGTTGGACCTAGAGATAAAAAGGGGGGTGCCCCCTCCCCTGCTCGGTGAACGAGACCCCCTCCCGACGTCCGACCCCGTCCAGCCCCGCCCGGCCTCGGCCCCCGGCACCGGTCTCCGGTCGCCTCCCCGAGCCCCCGGCGCTGCGGATGGACCCTCTCGTCGGAGCCCGGGCTTGCTCGAGCTGCGCCACCCCGATCGAGAGGACCAGCGTTCCTCCCCGCTGCTGGGGGTGCGGCCGTCCGCTCTGCGCCGATTGCTACTGGCGGCACGGGCTGACGCCCACCGCCCATCGGTGCACGAGCTGCCTCATGATGCAGGGCGCCGCCTCCCGGACCGCGATCTCGGGGGGCCGTTCGACGCCCATCGCCGGTCCCGGGTCGACCCGGACCATGTGGCGCTGACCTCTCCGACCGAACGGGCGTTCGCCACCCCCTCCGGAGGAACGCCGGCGCGCCGGGCGAACCCGATGGCCACGACCCGCGTGGGGTCGTCCGGGACGGCACCCAGGCCCGTCGGGACGTGGAGTGCGACCCCTCCCTCGTGAGCCTGCCGGGCGGCGGTGGAGTCGAACCGCTCGAGGCCGGGACCGACCTCGACCGCGGCGCCGGTCCGCCGGGCCTCCTCGACCCACGTGGCGAGAGACGTTGGGTCCGAGGCGACGGAAGAACCCACGTGGGCGACGAGGGCCGGAGAACGGGACGTTCCCCGGGGTTCCACGGACCGGGTCGAGACCGCTAGCGGCCGCACGATCCAATAGTCGGCCGGGGTCGCTTCCAGCTCCTTCGGCATCGCGCCGGTTCCTGTCTCGATCGCGCGAGCGATCCGCAATCCCGGGAGCTGAAGGTCGGCCAGACGGGACCGGGTGGCTTCTGACAACAGCCAGACGGCGCCGTCCGCGCGGACCCCGCCGACCACGACTCCGACGTAGCTGAGGCCGCGGGTCTGGGCCTCAGCAGCAATCCGGTCCACGACGTCGGGGCGCGCGTCCGGCGGGAGGTGGGTATGCAGGTCCCCCCGGAGGTCGGTCTCGGAGACGAGGAGCGGAACCTTTCCCCGGGCGGCGAGCTCGATTTCCCCCCGGTCCTCCCGGAGTTCGGGCGGGATCCAGGCGAGGCCCAGGGAGGCGTAGACCTCCTCCTCGGTGGTCCCGGCGATGCGTTCCTCGCCTCGGAAGACCCCGTACTCGTTGACCTTGAGCCCCCGGTCGCGCGCGAGCGAGCGGAGACGGACGTTGTGGTCCTTCGAGCCCGTGAAGTACTGGAGGGCGGCCCCGAACTCCTCGGGCGTGACCACCCGCAGGTCCACCTGGAGGCCGCCCGCGAGCACGACAGTCTCCTTCGTCTCGCCCCGCATCTTCACCTCTTTGACGAGCGGGTGCGCCGTGAACGTCTCGAAGACCTTCCCCGGGTCCCGTGACGTGACGAGGATGTCGAGGTCACCGACGGTCTCGCGGGCCCGACGGAAGCTGCCGGCGACCTCGACCCGGTCGGCGTCCGCACCGTCGCGGAGGGCTTGGACGAGTGCGCGGGCGACCGGGTAGACCCCCTCGATGGGACGTCGGTCGGGTCCGGGACCGGCGGCCGCAGCCGAAAGGGCCGAGCGGATCTGCTCGATCTTCTTCTCCCCGAAGCCCTTCACGCCGACAAGGCGGCCCGCGGCGATCGCATCCCGGAGCTCGTTCGGGCCTTCGACGCCGAGCTCGACCCAGAACCGGCGCGCGGTCTTCGGACCGAGCCCGGGTAGGCGCATCAGCTCGACGAGCCCGGGCGGGACCTCGCGCTTCAACCGCTCGTAGTAGGAGACGGACCCGGTTCGAAGATACTCCTCGATCTTCTCCGCGATCGCCTCCCCGACCCCCGGGATCGCGCGGAGCTCGTGGCGCGCGGCGACCGCGCCGAGCTCCTCGGTCAGGCTCTCGATGGAGCGAGCGGCGCGTCGATACGCCTCGGGCTTGAACTTCTCTCCGAGGAGGTCGAGGAGGTCGGCGATCGTCCGGAAGATCTCCGTGGCTTCCGCATTGGAGGTCATCGCCGCTCCCTCCCGTGCGTGGTCGCCCGCCTCGTCGGCGCCGACCCTCCGCCGTTCACGGGGAGAACCCGGCACCGAGGTCGAGCCAGGTGCGCCGCCCGACGGGGCGGAATCCCAACCGTTCGTACAGGCGCCGAGCCTCGAGCCGGTCTTCCCGCACGTAGAGGCCGACCCTCGCCCGGGCCTCCCGCGCGCTCGCGAGAGCGGCCTCGACGAGCACACCCCCGACCCCGCGGCCCCGGGCGTTTGGGTCGACGTACACGCCGTTGACGATCCACATGCCCCGCAGGCGAACGGCCGCACGGACCGCACCGAGAAGCTTCCCTTGGTCGAACGCTCCCCAGATCCACTCCTCGCCGGGGTCGAGGGTCGGATACTCGGCCGCCACGGGGTCCGACTGCCGCTCGGCGAAGGTGGCGAGCGCGGGCAAATCCGACCGTTCGAGCCGGCGGACCTCGACCGAGGGGGGAGCTCTCGCGCCCATCCTCGGCTTCGTGAACAGCTCGTTCGCGAGCAGGAGGAGCGTGAACGGCCGCGCCGGTCCCCTCGCCGAGACCACGGCATCCTGGAACATCTCGGGAACGATCGCCACGATGGGCCGCGGAGGGAGGGCGTCCACTAGGACTCGGGCACGAGGGTCGGCGCCGACCCAATGCACGACCGTCCGAGTGGGATGGCCCAGCCAGACGAGCAGGTAGCCGACGGTCTGGTCGCCATCGATGGCGGACACGAACCGGACCCGGTTCGGGGCGTGGTCGAGGTCCCAGAGGCCATAGGCATGGCCGAAGGGGTCCCGGACCGCGGCGCGCTCGAGCCACTCCCGGTCGATCGTCGGTCGGAGCTCCATCGCGCGGCTCCGGTAGCCCTATCCCTTCCCCCTAGTTAGGAGTGCGGTTTCACCGCCTGCGACGCGAACGGTAAATGCCGCGCTCGGGTCCGGCGCCGCGTGCGGGAGCATCGACCGACCGCCGAGTTCCCCCGTCATCTCCAGGAGCTCTACGCCCGGTTCCCGTTCGACCGGTCGCTGGCGGACGACCCGATCGCCGAGGTCCGCTCGAGGGCGGCGGACCCTCGGCGCGCCGAGGTCGCGGGGGTCTTCGCGTCCACCCTCGCCATCGGCAACACCACCGCGATCCGGGGCGCGATCCGCCACCTCGCGGAGGCCGCCGGGGGCGACGTACGGTGGCTCGTCTCCCCGGGCCACGCCCGCGAGCGGGCCCGACGCTTGGCCTCCTTCCGGCACCGTTGGATCCGGGGGGACCAGCTCGACTACCTGGCCCGGGTTCTGGAGGCCTACTACCGCCGACACCCGTCCCTCGAGTCGGCGTTCGTGGACGGTCTCGCGACCGGAGGCTTCGCCGGCGGCTTGGACGAGCTCTCCCGGGTCCTTCGGGGGGATGCGCTACGCTCGCGCCTAGGTCCTCCGCCGCGAGGGTACCGCGCGCTCTTCCCGAGCCCCAGGGACGGAGGGAGGAGCGCCTGTAAGAGGCTCACGTTGTTCGTTCGGTGGATGGTACGCGACCAATACCCGGACCTGGGCCTCTGGCTGCGCGTGCCGACCGGGGAGCTCAAGATACCGCTCGACCAGCACGTCCACTGGATCGCCTACCACCTCGGGTTAACGCGCCGACGTACCCGTTCCTGGGCGACCGTAGAGGAGGTCAGCGAAGCCCTGCGCCGCATCGACCCTCTCGACCCGGTGAAGTACGATTTCGTCCTCTGTCACACCGGGATCTCCGGGGACTGCCCGAAGGAACGGGATATCGCGGTCTGCGGTCCTTGTTCGGTGCGGCCCGATTGCCTCCTGTGGCGGGGCCGAAGGGTGACCCCGTGAGCGAACCGACCGGCCCGCTCTCGATCGACCCCGGCCTCCTCGTGCGCTACCGCGCGGCCGGAGAGAAGATCGCTTGGCGGGAGACATCGACAGGAGCGAGACGCCCCGGCGGACCGCGAGCTCGCATCGCCCACCTCCACGACGAGGAGGCGCGGGTCGAGGTGGAGGCGAGGGGAAGGCGCGTCCGTGTGGCGGTCGACTCGGGCCCCCTCGGGGCCCTCGTGCTCCTCCTGGAGATCGACCGGCGCGGGTCGCCGACCGCGCTCGGTGCTCAGGAAGCCGGTCGGAGCCCGGCCTTTCCGTCGGGCGCGATCGTCGCCGCGTGGGGAAACGAGAGCGTCCCGGAGGACTCGAGACCGGGGCTCAACGACCTCGTCGAGCTCGCGCGCTACGCCCTCGCATAGGCCCCGGAATGATTATATGCTCTAATTATTCCGTTTCCGAATAGTTAGGAAACCTCTTGGTCGTCACCTCCACCCGTGGTTCGCGAACCGCTCCCCCGGGGGACGCTGAGCAGCTCGTGGCCGGCGTCCACGAGGCGATGGGTTCCGTCCTGCACCGCCTTCACCCCGCGCTCGAGGCCGAAGGGATCTCGTTGGGGCAGTTCTGGGCGCTGCATCTCGTCTCGGGCCTCCGCTCGGCCTCCGTGAGCACCGTGGCTCGCCACCTCTTCGTCTCGGCCCCGACCGTGTGCGCGACCGTCGATCAGCTCGAGGCGGCGGGTCTTCTGACCCGACGCCGTTCCGAGCGCGACCACCGCACGGTCGAGCTCTGCCTGACCCCGAAGGGCCGCAAGGTCGAGTCCCGCGTCTGGGGCCGGATCGGCCGATTGATGGCCGAAGCGGCTCGGGACCTGCCGCCGGAGGACGTGGCCACAGCGCTGCGCGTCTTCTCGGAACTGAACCGTCGTCTCGACCTGATCGACACCCCCGGCCCGGAGCGCTCGTGAGCGAAGCGTCGCGGACCCGGACCGCCGCGGGTACCCCGTACGACCCCCACGCGGCGCGGGCCGTGATCATCGTTCTCGCCGTGATGGCGCTCATGGTCACCTACGTCGAGACGATGGTCCTGCCCGCGTTCCGGGCCTTCATCCAGTTCTTCGGTAACGCGCCCACGACGAGCGTCGTCTGGATCCTCTCGGCCTACCTCCTCGTCGGGACCGTCGCCACCCCGATCTTTGGCAAGCTCGGGGACAAGTACGGCAAGAAGCGCATGCTCGTGTTCGTGATGTCGCTCTACGCCGTCGCGGTCAGCGTCGCCGGGTTCACGCCCAACATCGGGTCGGCGCTCGGGGTCAGTACCGCGAACCAGCTCTACCTGTTGATCGGCGCGCGCGCGTTCCAGGGGCTCGGGATGGGCATGTTCCCGCTCGCGTTCGCCATGCTTCCCGAGGTCTTCCCCGCGGCGCGGGTCGGCCAGGCCCAGGGGATCGTCGCAGGGATGTTCGCGGCCGGTGCCTCGCTCGGGCTCGTCGGGGGAGGGTACATCGCGTTCCGCTTCGGCTGGCAGCTCACCTACCATACGGTCACCCCGGTCGCGATCCTGCTCGTGGTCCTCGCGTACGTTTACCTGCGGGAGTCTCCGCACCTCTCCCCGAAACCGATCGACCTCCCCGGCATCGGGAGTCTCGGCTTCGCCCTCGCGATGGCGATGTTCGGTCTCACGGAGGGGGTCTACTGGGGCTGGACGAGCTTCTCGGCCGTCTCGATCGCGGGCATCCCGTGGGGCGTCCCGGAGTTCTTCCTACTCGCGCTCGGCGGGGCCGTGTTCTTCCTGTTCTGGGAGTCGCGCGCCCCGACACCGGTCATCTCGTTCAAGGCCCTCAAGGAGCGGAACATCTGGATCTCGAACGTGAACGGGGTGATCGTCGGCGTCGGGATGTTCCTCATCTTCGTCACGCTCACAATCCTCGTCGAGGACCCGTTCTCGCCCGGCTTCGGATACTCGGAGTTCCAGATGGGACTGGTCGCGCTCCCTTCGGCGCTCGGGATGCTCGCCTTCGCCCCGCTCTGGGGCCGGTGGGTCGCGGCGAGAGGGCCGAAGCCTGTGATGATCACCGGCTTCGCGGTGATGGGCCTGGGTGCGCTCGGGCTGACCCTCTTCCACTCCTCGGTCGTCGAGCTGATGGTGTTCGCCGTCCCCGCGCTCGTCGGGAACGTGGCGGTGCTGATCGCGATGTCCAACATCATCGTGCTCTCGGTGAACCCGAAGGAGCTCGGGATCCAGACCGGGATGAACCAGACGTTCCGGAACCTGGGCAGCGCGGTCGGGCCCGTGCTCGCGGCGACCGTGACCGCGAGCTTCACGGCCACCGTGGTCGTCGCCCTGACGCCACATGGACCGATCACCGCGAGCGTGCCGTCGACGGCCGGGTTCGTCGTGCTCTTTGCGATCACCGCGGCGGTCGCCCTCGTCGGGCTCGTCCTATCGTTCGGCCTGAGGAACTACCGGTTCCACGCCGACGGGAACCGCTCGGAAGCGCCCACCTCGACCGACAGCGCGCCCACGCCGACCGCCGGGGACCGGACGCCATCCGTGGCGACGAGCGGCCCGTCGTAAGCCCAGGCGAGTGAACAGCCGCGAGAGGAGCGCGGCCGTCCTAGGAGCAACCGCTCGTGGAGCCGCAGACCGTGCACGCGTAGCACGTGCCCGACCGGACCATGATGCCGCCGCAGATCCCGCAGGAGGGAGCGTCCTCGCTCACGCCGCCCGAGCCTCCTGAGAACGCGTCGAGAGCGCGGGTCTCGAACTTCACGGTCGTCGGGTGGGACGCCGCCGTCTTGGCGCCGGCCGCGGGCGCCGGGGCGTGGCCGTTGCCGTTCCCTTCCGCCGCCCCTTCGAGCCCGATCGCCCGCCGCTCGTCCTCGGTCAGGAACTCGAGCGCGAGCCAGCGGGCCACGTAGTCAGGGATCGACTTCGCGAAGCGAATCCTTGGGTTGTTGGTCGCCCCGGCCGGCTCGAACCGCAGGTGGGCGAGCTTCCGGACGAGGTCTTTGAGCGGCACCCCGTGCTGGAGGGCCATCGACATCGAGATCCCGAGCGAATCCATGAGGCCGTTGACGGTCGACCCCTCTTTCGTGACGCGGAAGAAGAGCTCGCCGGGCCGCCCGTCCGGATAGAGCCCGACGGTGACGTACCCGTCGTGCCCGCCGACCGAGAAGTGATGTGTGATCGCCTTCCGCTCGTCCGGTAGACGCTCCCGGGACGGGCCGCGCGGTCCCACCCGGGCTCCGCCGGCTCGACCCTTTCCTGTCTCGAACGGCTGGGACGCCTTGCAGCCGTCCCGGTAGAGCGCGACCGACTTGATGCCGAGCTTCCACGCCTCGAGGTAGATCTTCTCGATGTCCTCGACGGTCGCCTCGTTCGGGAGGTTGATCGTCTTGGACGCTCCCCCCGAGAGGAACGGCTGAACGGCGCCGAGCATGCTGAGATGCCCCATCGGCAGGATCGTCCGAGCACCGCCGGCAGGGGCGAGCGCGCAGTCGAAGACCGGGAGGTCCTCGGGGTCGAGGCCGGGGGCGCCCTCGATCGTTCCGGTCTTCTCGATGTGTTCCGTGACGGCCCGGATTTCGTCCGGGGAGTAGCCCAGGGCCAGGAGCCCGTTCGGCACGATCCGATTGACCATGCGCAGAACGCCGCCGCCGACCAGGTTCTTCACCTTGACGAGCGAGAGCTCGGGTTCTAGACCGAGCGTGTCGCAGCCCATGAGGAGCCCGATCGTGCCGGTCGGCGCGATGACCGAGATCTGGGCGTTCCGGTAGCCCCAGAGCTCGCCGGCCTTCACGGTGTCGTGCCAGCGGTCGACCGCGGCCTGGGCGAACGCCGTCAGGCGGGGGTCGTTGTGGGGGATCTCCTCGGCCGCGCGGGCGTGCTTCCCCATGACCCGCAGCATCGGAGCGCGGTTGCGCTCGAAGCCGGGGAACGGTCCGACCCGCTTCGCGATCTCGCTCGACATGTGGTATCCCTCGGCCGAGAGGAACGCCGAAACGGAGGCCGCGAGCGTGCGCCCCGCGTCCGAGTCGTAGGCGAGGCCGTAGTGCATGAGCAGGGCGCCGAGGTTCGCGTACCCGAGGCCGAGCGGTCGGTAGTCGTGCGAGTTCTGGGCGATCGCAGCGGTCGGATAGCTCGAAGCGTCGACGATGATCTCCATCGCGAGGATCATCGTCCGGATGGCCTGTCGGAACTGCTCGATGTCGAACAGCCCCTTCGCGTCCAGGAACCGCATCAGATTGATCGACGCGAGGTTGCACGCCGAGTCGTCTAGGAACAGGTACTCGCTGCAGGGGTTGGAGGCGTTGATGCGGCCGGAGTTCGGGCACGTGTGCCAGTCGTTCGTCACGTCGTCGAACTGGACCCCGGGGTCCCCGCAGCGCCAGGCCGCGTAGGCGAGCTTGCGCCACAGCTCGCGCGCCGGGTACGTGTCGGCGACCGAGTGGTCGGTCCGCAGGAACGTCTTCCAGTCCTTGTCGCGGACGACCGCCTCCATGAACGCGTCCGGGACGCGAACGGAGTGGTTCGCGTTCTGGTAGGCGATGGACGCGTACGCGGAATCGGGGTCGGTCCCGTCGAAATTGACCGAGTATCCCTCCCGGATGAGGGCCGCTGCCTTGTCCTCCTCGCGGACCTTGCAGTCGATGAAATCGACGATGTCCGGGTGGTCCATGTTGAGGATGACCATCTTCGCCGCGCGGCGGGTGGTCCCGCCGGACTTGATGACGCCCGCGAGGGCGTCGAACGCCCGCATGAACGAAACGGGACCCGAGGCGATCCCTCCGCCCGCGAGCCGCTCATGGCTGCCGCGCAGCGGCGAGAGGTTGGTGCCGGTCCCGCTCCCGCCCTTGAACAGCCGGCCCTCGCTCGTCGCGAGCGCTAGGATCGAGTCCATGTCGTCGCTGATCGACTGGATGAAGCAGGCCGAGCACTGCGGCGGCTCGCGGACGCCGACGTTGAACCAGACGGGGCTGTTGAACGCCGCCATCTGCTGGACCATGAGATACGAGAGGCTCTCCTCGAAGGTCGTCGCCTCGTCGGGCGTGTCGAGGTAGCCCAGGTCGAGGCCCCGCTCCGCCATGAAGTGACAGACGCGGCGGATCATCCCGTCGATCGAGTTCTCCCGACGACCCTGGAGGACGCGGAAGTACTTCGACGCGGCGATGTTGACGCTCGTCTCGGACCAAGAGGTCGGGGCGCGGATCCCCTTCTGCTCGAAGATGACCTTCCCCTCGGCGTTCTTGATCACGGCGTCGTGGGTCCTCCACTGGACCGTGTCGAACGCGGTCTTGCCGCGAGGAACGAGACGGGGCACGGGAATCGGTTCCCGCCCGATGCGAACGGCGGGTCGTCCGACCGGCTCGTCCGACGCGGGCGCGGTGCGCTTCTTGGCGACTGCCATGACGGCTTTACTCCTGAAGGATCGATGGGGCTTCCCGACCGATAGGTAATAACACCACGCGAGGGCCTAACGCATCGGCCGGTCCCTGAAACGGCCCTCTCGAGGGGCTGTTTCGCACCGGTCGCCGACGGTCGGGCACGCGAATGGTGTCGCTCGGGACACCGTGAAAACCCTCCGGGTGCGAGCCAAGAGTCATCCGGTATAAGTCTGCTTGGTCGTCGGCTCGGCGACAGCGTCGAAAATCGCGTCGCCCGAAGCGCACACGCCGTTCCTTGGTAAGAGAAGTTCCGAATTTCCGACCGCGACCCGGTTCTAAGTACGGGAATCGCCCCGGTCCTTCTGATGGCAGGGGGGGTCCGTGTCGCTCCGTTCCCTCGAACGGTGGCGTTCTTCCGCCGGCACCCCGTCCTGCTCTTCCTCTGCTTCACGCCGGGGATTCCGGAGTACCTCTCGGGCTCGACGCCGGTCGCGGCGCTCGTCTACGCGCCCGGTGGATTCCTCCTCTTCCTCGCCCTCAACCTGGGTCTCTACGGGCCCGGGGTCCTTCTCGTCCGAGAGGCGTTCGTTCGGTGGAGGCCGGGATGGGCGGGAGTGCTCCTGCTCGGCGCCGCCTACGGTCTCCTCGAGGAGGGGACCGCGCTCAGCACGATGTTCAACCCCCACGCGTCGGTCGTCGGCACGCTGGGGTCTTACGGGCGGTTCGCCGGCGTCAACTGGGTCTGGTCGGTCGGTGTGCTCGGCGTGCACATCGTCTTGAGCGTCGGGCTTCCGATCCTCCTCCTCGGCCTCGCGCTTCCCGAGACACGCGGCCGCCCGCTCCTCTCGAACCGGCAGATTCCTGCGGCCCTCGTCGTCTACGCCCTCGACATCGGCGTGCTGGTCTTCGCCACCGGATACTGGCGGACCGCGCCGTGGCTGCTCGCCTCGGCCGCCGTTCTCGCCGGGTTCCTCTATGCGGTCACACGCCGTCTCCCGCACGGCACGCTGGACCCCGAAACCCCCGGTCCTCGCCTTGCGCCGGGATGGTTCTTCGGGCTCGGCATCGCCTTCTACCCGATCCTGCTCTTGGTGCCCGGACTCGGCAACGCGGCCTCCCTCTGGCCGCCGGCCACGATCGCGGTCGAGCTGCTCCTCAGCGGCGCCCTCTTCCTCATCGTGCGCCGGGAGGTCGGTCGCGGTGGAAACGAGGCCGCGCTCACGATGCTGGCCCTCGGAGCCTTGGTTCCTATCGTCGCGATCGGTCTCGTCTCCCAGCTCTTCCTGCCGGTAGTGATCGTCCCCGACGTCCTCTTCGGTCTCTTCTTCTACACGCTCTGGAGACGGTATCGACCCTCGTCGACCACCGCCGTCGGTCCCGGGCGCCTATCCGGCCTGCGGCGAAGAACAACGAAGGTCCGGTAGGGGGAAGGCGGCGCATCGGCCGCGTTTGAGTCCGCGCGTCGCTTCCGTGGAGAGTGAAAAAAAGGGAGGGGAACCTTCCCGAAGGAAGGCCCCCAAGAAAGGGTGACGCCGTTCAGGCGTTCTTCATCTTGGCGCGCGAGACGAACCCCTTCTTGTCAAGGAAGTACATGTAACCGTCTTGACGGGTGATCTTCTCCGTGCCGACGCGGCCCTTGCGGCCGGACTTGTTCAGCTTCGTCGGGGTCTTCCAGAGATACCCATCCTTGCCGAGATAGTACAGGTAACCCTTCTCTCGCTTGATCTGCTCCTTACCTACACGCTCCGCCATTTTGGCGACCTCGAGGGCGAGGAGTGGGGCCCCCCTATTTAGAATTACTGACGGAGTGTCGGGGGAGAAATCGGGTTTCCCTGACGGAAAACGGAGCCCGGAATCACGTCGAAACGGTATCCTAGTTGGTCGACGGTGCGGACGGGGAACACCGCGAAGTCGGCGGGCCGACCGGGGGCGACCACGCCGGCCTCCTCGAGGCCGACCGCGTGCGCCGCGTTCACCGTCGCCGCCGTCAGCGCTTCCGCCGGCGAGAGCCGAGCGGCGTGTACGGCATGCGCGAGCACGACGGGCATCGCCTCGACCCACGAGTTCGGGGAGCAGTCCGTGCCGAGGGCCACCGGGACCCCGGCGTCGACCATCTCCCGGCCGGGGCTCCGAACGCCGGGAGAGGCGGTGAGCGCCGTGACGGGGAGGAGCACGGCCGTGACGCCGCTCTGGGCGAGGAGCCTGCGGTCCTCCGACCGCGCCGCGAGGAGGTGCTCGGCCGACACCGCGTGAAGTCGGGAAGCCAAGCGGGCCCCGCCCGACAGGACGAACTCCTCGGCGTGGATCTTGACGCCGAGCCCGAGGGCGAGCGCGGCGCGGAGGAGCCGCTCGGACTGGCGGACGGAGAAGAACCCCGGCTCGCAGAAGACGTCACAGAACCGAGCGAGCCGCTCCTTCGCGACCCTCGGAAGCATCTCCCTCACGAGGAGGTCGACGTAGGCGTCGGGCCGGGAGCGGTACTCCGGCGCGACCGCGTGTGCGCCGAGGAAGGTCGGCACGAGCTCAAGACCGGTGCGTCGGGCGAGCCGGGGGATGAGCCGAAGGAGCCGTAGCTCGCCCTCGAGCGTGAGCGCGTACCCCGACTTCACCTCGACCGAGGTCGTTCCCCAGCCCCCCATGCGGCGGAGCCGAGCGGCGGTCGCCTCGAGCAGGGCTGCGTCGGAGGCGGCTCGCGTGGCCCGAACGGTCGCGTAGAGGCCACCGCCGGCCCGGGCGATCTCGGCGTAGCCGACTCCCCGCACCTTCAGCGGGAGCTCGAACGCACGGTCGCCCGCAAAGAGGACGTGGGTGTGGGCGTCGACGAACCCGGGGACCACGACCCCGCCGTGGGCCGAGAGCCGGCGGCCGCCCGGGCGCAGGCGGACAGCCCGAGACAAGGCGCGTTCGCGCCCGACCCAGGCGAAACGGCCCCCGACCACGGCGAGCGCCGCGTCGGGGACGATCCCGAGCTGCTCGGCGGCCTTCCCGATGCGGGGTACCGGCCCCCGGGCGAGGGTGGCGAGCTCGCCGATGTCCGTAACAAGGAGGTCGGCCCGGATCATGGTTGGTGGATGAGGTGATCGAGGAGGTCCCGAGCAGCGAGGGAGCCAGGAAAAAGGATGCGGGCCTCGGATTCGAGCGGCTCGAGCTCCTTGTACCGGGCCGAGAAGTGCGTTAAGAAGAGCGTAGCCACCTCGGCGGCGTTCGCGAGCTCGGCCGCCTGGCGCGCCGAGGAGTGACCCCATTCGTTCGCCTCCGCCTCGAGCTCCTGGGAGACCGTCGCCTCGTGGATGAGGACGGTCGCACGGTGGGCTAGGCGTCGGACCTCCTCGGAGGGGGCGGTGTCGCCCGAGTAGACCACGGTCCGCCCGGGTCGCGCCGGTCCCATCACGTCCGAGGGGTGGACGACCGTGGAGCCGACATGGACCGGTTCCCCTTCCTCGAGCTTCGCGAAGTCCCGGCCTCGGATCCCGAGGGAACGGGCCTTCTCGCCGTCAAACCGACCTCGCTTCGCCCCCTCCTCGACACGGTAGGCGAGCGAGGGCACCGGGTGGATGGCCGCCGCCGTGCGCACCGTGTAGCCCTCGAGCTCGACCGTCGATCCGGGGGAGAGCGCATGGACGGTGACCGGGAAGCGGAGGGTGAAGTACCCCATCTTGAGGGCCCGCCCGATCATCTCCTCGGCATCGGGGGGACCGTAGATGTCGAGCGGTTCCGTGCGGTGGTTGAGGCACATGCTCTGGATGAGGCCCGGGAGGCCGAGGAAGTGGTCTCCGTGGAAGTGGGTGACGAAGATCCGTCGGACCCGCATGAACGAGGCGGACGACTGGAAGAACTGACGCTGGGTGCCCTCCCCACAGTCCAAGAGCACGAGCTCCTTCTCCATGTCGAGCGCGATTGCGCTCGCCGACCGTTCCTTGGTCGGCCAGGAGCCGGCGGTGCCGAGGAAGGTGAGGCGCATCAGACCGCCGCACCTTGTCCCGGGTAAAAGGTCGATGGGCGGTAGCCCCCCAGGGCGCCCCACCCCCTTTCGGGGCAAAAGGGGAAAAGGAGTGGGTCGGTGGGTCGGTCGATGGTCGACTGGGACCGGGTGGAAGAGCTCCGGTCGAAGGGCTGGGACTGGGACAAGATCGCGGACGACCCGAAGGTCGGGTTCCACCCCGACACCTCCGTCCAGGAGACGGGCCGCGCCCTTCGCGGACTGTACCACCGGCAACGTTCGCGCCAGCGTCGCCAGGGTCCAGCACCCGAGGCCGCGCCTCCGTCCAAGGAGGAGCGAGAGAAGGCGGAGCGGAAGTGGACGCTCCCGCGCGTCGGCTACCTCTTGGTACCGATCTTCGGGATCTGGTTCGTCATCGCCTACATCGTTCCCTCGCCGGTCGGCCTGATCCTACCGGCGATCCCGTACCTCGCCCTGGCCCTCGTCCTCGTAGCGTTCCTCCTCCTCTTCGGTCTGTTCCGCTCGTCCGGGAAGCGCTGGACGAAGGTCTACCGAACGACCTTGGTGGCGGGCATCGTGCTCGGCCTCGTCGTCTCCGGGGTCATCGCCCTCGGCGGCATCCTCTTCTTCGGCTGCCCGGTCCTTCCCTCCGCGTCCTCGGCCACGACGCAGCCGGGCGCCGGCTGGACTTCGGTGAGCGTCTCCCCCTGGCACGAGAACGGCCTGCCCGTCGTCTACTTCTACGGCGCGACGTGGTGCCCGTACTGCTCCGCCAGCAGTTGGGCCATCTGGAAGGCGCTCAGCGGGTTCGGGACCGTGAGCGGGACATCGCTGATGTACTCCGGCGAGGATTCCATTCAGGAGATCGTCCTCGCCAACGCCCAGTACTCCTCTTCCTACATCACATTCCTAGTGAGCGAGGATACCTCCGGGGTGACGGGGAACTTCCCGAGCACTTCCAACTGCGTGGAGCAGGCGTACGTCAGTGCCTACTCCGGGAGCTCGATCCCGTTCGTGGCCGTGAACGGCCAGTACATCCACGGTGGTTCGTCGCTCATCAGTCCGCCCAACCAATTCGGCTCGGAGACGCCTCAACAGGTCTGGAGCGAGGTACAGAACGAGAACGGGACGGCGTGGAGCGTCGTTCAGGGGCAGACCTGGTGGATGATGGCCTTCATGGCGAAATCGGCCGGCGCCACCACCGGAAACCTGGCCCAGCAACCGTACTACTCGGGGTGGACCCTGACCACCCAAAGGTCCGTGGCGAACGACCTCTCACAGATCCGGTGAGGGATC
>Ga0326728_10006706_pt1 | contig 30666 bp, 25 predicted proteins | sample MB3enrmetagenome_FD_207602 | JGI IMG/M metagenome (GOLD analysis project Ga0326728, IMG submission 207602) | Lab enriched peat soil microbial communities from McLean, Ithaca, NY, United States - MB31MN | ecosystem: Environmental > Terrestrial > Soil > Wetlands > Peat | place: USA: New York...
AAGTCACAGAGCCTATTGTATAGCCTATATGTGTGAACGCCCCTACCCTTCGAGGAAGGACTCTTCCTCCACTATCCAACCTTACCAAGGAGAAACTATGTCTTTACGGAAACCACCGGAACTTACTCCAGAACTCCTCCAGGCCTTCCGCCACAACGCCCAGCATGCCACCGGACCCCGCAGCCCGGCAGGCAAAGAGAATGTGAAGATGAATGCCCTCAAGCACGGCTTCTACTCCGCCGCCGAGAACCACCAGCTTGCCATGCTGGCCCTGGGCGAAGATCCCAAGGAGTTCGAAGCCCTCGAAGAGCAGCTTATGACCACCTACGGTCCCGGAGACACGCTTTGGCAGAGGCAGATCGAAGACTTGGCCAAGCTGTACTGGCGGCGCGGGAGGCTGGAGCGCATGCAAACGGGGGTGATGCGCCGCGCCTTGCAGGAGGTGGAAGAGAGTCAGCACCGGCGGGAGATCGAGCTGGCCAACGCTACCTTCGATCCCGGGCACCAGGAAATGCTCGAGGTCGCCGTGCCCGAATCGAGCGACGCGGGGGTGCGGCTGCGAAGGATTCTGTCTACGCTGGGAGTTATTCGAGCCCAGGTAGCCGAAACCAGCTTTGCAAGGCCCGCGGCTGGTCCGATTGGCCCGGTAGCGCAGGCAATCGACAATCAGCAATCGACAATCGGCAATGGCGAATCAGCAATCGACAATCGGCAATCAACAATCCGCAATGGCCAATCGACAATCGAGACCCTTTACCGCGGCATGATGGGCTGGCGGATAGCTCTGATTGCGAGGCGGCTCCGCCTTTTCTCGGATTCGAACCAGGCCGGCGAGCAACAGACGGGTGCGACGCCGCAGGCGGGCGAGCCCGAGCGTCAGGAACTTCTCCGCCTGCTGGATGAGGAAATCGCTGCCCTCGAGCAGGAATTCGAATACGCCGAGAAGCTGAACGCGGAGAAGGCCGCCATCGAGCGCGACGCCTGCCTGGCCCCGGTGGGCGACACGTGGCGGATGATGCTGCGCCAGGAAGGCTCGCTGGACCGCTCGATTGACCGCAAGGTGAAAATCATCCTGGGCATGCGCAAAAATCATATCGACGACTCGCTTAACGTTCTGATGGTAGAAGCGGGTTTGAAAGGGGGCAAGGACTCCGAGATGGAAGATATCGATCCAACGCTAGGGATGGACACTCCGTATGAGGAGCCGGGAACGCCCGAGGCGCCGGAACATGAAAATTCACGGAACAAACCGGGAATGTCTAAGAAAACAAAGGGAAATGCTCCAGAGACAGAGAGCGAACCCGGAACGTACCAGACAACAACGAACCCAGAGGGTAATAGCGGGAACGCTTCCGAGGGCGTACATGCGACATAATGCCCGAGCTGCCGCGAGAGGCAGCGCGCCGAAGCCCGGGGCGCCCTAAAGGACATGCCACCACTGCGGAGTAACGCTCGCGCATGCGGGGGCCGACTGCCCTGGCAAAGGCGGGCGGCCACAAGGGCCGCCCCTACAACGGGTCGACGATTTTTTCTTGACATGGCGTCATGCCCTCTCGTATGATATTCAGGACAATTGAATAATTGATTCAGTTACCCTGAATCTCATCTAGAGTGGCCGAGGGACGGGCCCGATGACGCCACGACAACCGCCCCGATAGTTGATCGGGGGACAGGTGCCAACTCCCGCCCGGGTATGGGGAAGATGAGAGGGGCCGAAAGGTTTTGATGAGCCTCTTCCCAGCCGGAAGAGGCTTTTGAGTTTGTAGCCTCTTCGACGACTTTCCGTTATTTCCCCAGCCATAATCAAGCCGACTCGGATGAGCGGGCAAGCAGAAGTCATGGATTCACGCCCTTCGGCAAGCTCAGGGTAAGCTTTGCGCGGGAATGACCGGCGCTGGAGCGATTACCCGCTACGGGTCATTCCCGCGCAGGCGGGAATCCATGGGAGGAGTAATGAGTTACGCGATTCATCTCAAATGTCGTGAATGCGCCCGGACCTTCCCTTTGGAACCGCTGGCGGCTTGCGAGGATTGTTTGGCGCCCTTGGAGGTAGTTTACGATTACGGGAAGCTTTGGGCAGACGTGAGACGCGAAGACATCGCCGGGCGCTCGGCCAACATGTGGCGGTACCGTGAGCTGTTGCCTCTGGACGACGAGCCCTGGGTAGGGAGGCAAACAGGGTTCACTCCGCTTGTCGCTGCCCCGCGGCTGGCGCGTGCGCTAGGGGTGCGCGAGCTGTACGTAAAGAACGACGCCGTCAATCACCCCACGCTTTCTTTCAAGGACCGCGTGGTAGCTGTGGCGCTCAGCAAAGCGCGTGAATTCGGCTTTGACACAGTAGGCTGCTCCTCGACGGGCAATCTTGCAAATGCAGTGGCAGCGCAATCCGCTGCCGGGGGATTCAAAACCTTCATCTTCGTTCCCGCCGACCTCGAACTCGAAAAAGTCGTCGCCACCCGTATTTACGGGGCTAACTTGGTTAAGATCCAGGGCAATTATGACCAGGTGAACCGCCTGTGTTCCGAGGTCGCGCAGAAGTACTCCTGGGGCATTGTCAACGTGAATTTGCGGTCTTACTACGCCGAAGGGTCGAAGACGGTGGGTTTTGAAATCGCGGAGCAGCTTGGCTGGCGCTTGCCGCAGAATATCGTCGTCCCCATGGCTGGCGGAGCGCTTATCACCAAGATCTACAAGGCCTTTGAAGAATTGAAAGAGCTGGGCTGGGTGGAGGCGAAGGGCACGAAGTTTTTTGGCGCACAAGCCACGGGCTGTTCGCCGATCAGCGCCGCCGCAAAACGCGGTACACCCCAAATCGAGCCTCAGAAGCCGCGCACCATCGCCAAGTCTCTTGCGGTTGGCAACCCTTCAGACGGCTCCTACGCCGTAACCAGAATTCTCGGGTCGGGCGGAGCAGGCGAGGATGTCGAAGACGAGGAAATCCTGGAGGGCATCCGCCTGCTGGCCGAAACTGAAGGCATCTTCACTGAAACCGCAGGTGGCGTCACCGTCGCGGTCGCTCGCAAGCTGCTCTCTCAGGGACGACTCAATCCGGACGAGTGCACCGTCATCACCATCACCGGCAACGGCTTGAAGACTATTGGCGCCGTAAAGGGCCGCGTGGAGGATGAGGAATCCATCCGCCCGAAGCTGGCGGAGTTCGAGGACCGATACCTGAACACAACGCCTGCGGTGGCGCTATAAGTTTTGGAGTGCGGCAGCTTGCTGCCGCTTTTGCTCTCAGGCCAGCTTGCTGGCCGTGCACAGGGGGCGATGCTAGGACCGGTGAAGGGCGAGCAAGCTCGCGCGAGATACGGCAGCAAGCTGACGCACTCGAGAGTTACACATCTAAAACAGGAGGTTACGTTGGAACGAAAACTTGGTTTTGACTCGATCGCACTGCACGGAGGGCAGCACCCCGATCCCACCACGGGTGCGCGAGCCGTCCCCATTTACCAGACCACCTCGTTTGTTTTCAAGGACACAACGCACGCTGCCAACCTTTTCGCTTTGAAGGAATTCGGCAACATTTACACCCGCATCATGAACCCCACCTGGGGGGTTCTCGAGGAAAGGGTAGCGGCGCTCGAAGGGGGAGTTGCGGCGCTCGCGACAGCCTCCGGGCAAGCGGCTGAAACGCTCGCCATCCTGAACATCGCCCAAGCCGGAGACCAGATCGTTTCGTCCACCAGCCTCTACGGCGGCACCTACAACCTATTCCATCACACTCTTCCCAAGATGGGCATTGAGGCGGTCTTCGCCGACCCAGCCGACCCGGAGAATTTCCGCCGCCGTATAACGCCAAAAACCAAACTCATCTACGCGGAAACACTGGGCAATCCCAAGAACGATATGTTAGATATCGAGGCAGTGGCCAAAATTGCTCACGAGGCGGGAATTCCGCTGATAATTGACAACACGGTGGCCACGCCATACCTTTGCCGCCCTTTCGAGTGGGGCGCCGACATTATCGTTCACTCGCTGACCAAGTTTCTGGGCGGCCATGGAAACTCCATCGGAGGCATCATCGTCGATTCGGGAAAATTCGACTGGACGCAAGGCAAGTTCCCGTCGCTGGTCGAGCCGGATCCCAGCTATCACCATCTGAAGTTCGTGGAGACCTTCGGGAATCTTGCTTATATCATTAAGGTGCGGGTTCAGCTCCTGCGTGACCTCGGCCCGGCGCTCAGTCCCTTCAACGCTTTCCTGGTCTTGCAGGGAATCGAGACTCTGTCGTTGCGCGTGCAGCGGCACTCTGATAACGCCCTGAAGGTGGCGCAGTTCCTCGAGAAGCATCCTGCCGTGTCGTGGGTGAACTATCCCGGACTGCCCAGTCATCCGACGCATAGGCTGGCGAAGAAATACCTCCAGCATGGTTTCGGAGCTATTTTGGGATTTGGCATCAAGGGTGGCTTGCAGGCCGGAATCAAGTTCATCAATTCTGTGAAACTGCTTTCCCACTTGGCCAACCTTGGTGATGCCAAGTCCCTGGTCATCCACCCCGCCAGCACCACGCACCAACAGTTGAGTGCGGCGGAGCAGGTTGAGACAGGGGTGACGGAGGAATACATCCGGCTCTCGGTCGGCATCGAGAATGTCGAGGACATCATCGCGGACATCGACCAGGCGCTCCAGGCTTCCGCGCAGTAGGAGGCCGCGGCTCCTGGCCGCAACCGGAACGAAACTCTCCGTGTGCTCTGTGCCTTTCAAGCTTAAACACAGAGCACACGGAGCATCCCAGTGACCTCCGTGTTTAAGCTCTTCTGACCACGGAGGGCGCCGAGGCATCGCAGGCACAAGGAGAAAGCTTCGCCGAAGAGGAAGAGGATACGTCCTTGGACGACTTGGAACACAGAGGAAAGAGAGTATGGTAGAAGAAGGCTCAGTCGGAATCGTTGAAACCAAGCATTTCACGTTTGCCGCGCCTCCCCGCGAGATGAAGCTCGAGTGCGGGCGCACGCTGGGACCCATCACGCTTGCCTACGAGACCTACGGCGAACTGAACGAGGCCCGTGACAATGCTATTCTGGTGGTTCATGCGCTTTCCGGCGACGCTCACGCAGCCGGGTACCATCATCCGCGCGATAAGCAACCGGGCTGGTGGGATATCATGATCGGCCCTGGGAAGGCTTTCGACACCCGAAAATACTTTATCATCTGCTCGAACGTTGTGGGAGGGTGCAAGGGGTCGACCGGGCCGAGTTCCGTCAATCCCGGCACCGGGCGGCCCTACGGGCTCACCTTTCCCATGGTGACGGTTCGCGATTGGGTTGATACGCAGAAGGTTCTGATCGACCACCTGGGAATCAAGCGCTTGCTGGCGGTGGTGGGCGGGTCAACGGGCGGGATGCAAGTCTTACAGTGGGTTGTCACCTACCCTGAGATGGTGCGTCTTGCCATACCCATCGCCACCACCAGCAAGCTTTCTGCCCAGGCCATCGCCTTCAACGAGGTCGGCCGGCAGGCCATTCAGTTTGATCCGAACTGGCGGGAAGGCGAATACTACGGAAAGACGGCGCCCCGCCAGGGGCTTTCCATTGCCCGCATGATCGGTCACATCACTTACCTCTCCGACCGATCCATGCACCAGAAATTCGGCCGCCGGCTCCAGGACAAGTCGGCTTACGGTTACGATTTTCGCGCCGACTTCCAGGTGGAGAGTTATCTGCGGTACAAAGGCAACCATTTCGTTAACCGCTTTGATGCTAATTCCTATCTATATATCACCAAGGCGATGGACTACTTCGACTTAACCCAGGCCTACGGGAGTCTCGAAGAGGCTTTTGCTGGGGTCAAGACCCGGTTCCTGGTCATCTCGTTTTCGTCGGACTGGCTGTTCCCGACTTACCAGTCGAAGGAAATAGTCAGCGCTCTGCGGCGCGTGCATGCCGAGGTCATCTTCACAGAGATGCAGACTGACTACGGGCACGATGCCTTTTTGCTCGAGTCTCAACAACTGACTTCGCTCATCACCAACTTTCTTAGCCATGGTTGGAAGCAGAAATCGTAACTTGTGCAACTTTCACGTCTGTCATTCTGAGCGCAGCGAAGAATCTCGGCAGTGCTTTTCCCTTACGTCACGCTTTCAAACGTGGGAAATCCTGACGGAGCTAATGCTGAGCGAACTGCGGAGATTCTTCGCTCCGCTCAGAATGACATAGGATGGTCTCGAAATGACACTGGGAACTATGAATGGGTTGACCGAAGAGATCCGATTGCCTGATGCCGGGGGCGTTGTCCGCCTCACTCCTGAGCACAAGCTGATTCTCAGCCTCATCGAAGCCGGTTCTCGTGTCCTCGACCTGGGGTGCGGCGAGGGCGACCTTCTGCTGGCGCTCAAGGTGTTGAAAGGAGTCCGGGGGGAGGGCATCGAGCTGTCGGAGGCTTGCATTCAGGCCTGCGTCGCCAGAGGCCTGGTCAGCGTTCAGCATGGCGATCTGGACGAAGGATTGGCCAACTACCCGGACCGCTCCGTGGACTACGTGATCTCGACCAACACCATTCAGGTCCTCCATAAGCCGATGGTGCTGATCCGGGAAATGGCGAGGGTCGGCAAGCGCTGTATCGTTAGCTTTCCTAATTTCGCTCACTGGCGCGTCCGTTCACAGCTTCTCCTCAAAGGCCGCATGCCGAAGACGCTGAAACTCCCTTACGAGTGGTACGAAACGCTGAACATCCACCTCACTACGATTCGTGACTTCCGCGATTTCTGCCGAAAAGCTGGACTAAAGGTTGTGCGCGAGATCCCGCTTCGAACCTCTCCCCAGGCTGCGTACACAGAGGTTAGCGTCCTTCCCAACCTACGCGCGGACGCGGCCCTCTTCATCCTCGAAGAAGGCGAACCGACAGCCGCCTAACTTACCCTCGATCTCTGCCGTTTACAAGATCAGGAATTGCACTATGAACAGGAGAGAGAAGATGTAGGTGAGGGCGGGGCACTCGCGCCAGCGTCCGGTGGCCAGCTTGGCGACGGAATAAGAAATCAGACCGAAGGCAATGCCATTCGCGATGCTGAACGTCAACGGAATTCCCACCACCGTGAGGAATGCGGGCAGGTACTCTGTGGGGTCGTCCCATTCAAACTCGCGGAGCACCTTGAGCATCATGGAGCCCACCACGATCAGCGCCGGGGCAAGGGTGGGATAGCGAAGGACGGGGTTGTGGGCCGCGTCTATGCCGACACGGACTCCTCCCCCAATCATCGCGGCCAGGGGGCTGAAAAACATCGCGGCGAAGAGCAGAGCCGCGGTGACCACGCTCGCCAGGCCGGTGCGCGCGCCGTCCGACACCCCGGCGGCGGATTCAATGTAGCAGGTAATCGTAGATGTACCGAGTCCAGCCCCTACCGTAGTCCCGACGGCATCCGCGAACAAAGCGCGGTCCACGCGGGGAAGTTTTCCCTCGCGCAGCAATCCTGCTTGTTGGCCCACTCCCACCAGCGTCCCTACCGTATCGAACAAGGCCAGGTAGAAAAGCACGAAGATGGCAGAAGCAAGCTTGGCGGGCTGGATCGCGAAAAGCCCGCGCAGGTCGAACTTCATGAACGTCGATGCCAGGTGAAGATCGGAGGAGAAAGCTCCCTGGTAATGGACCAGCCGGAAAGCCGCGGCGATGGCTGTGGTGGCCAGGATGCCCACCAGGATCGCCCCACGCACTCGAAAGGCCAGAAGCACCAGCATCGTAAGGAGACCGAGAACGCTCACCAAGGTGACCGGATGGCGGAAATCACCGAGTCGAACCAGCGTACCCGGAGCGCCGATCACCAGTCCGCCGTACTCGAGTCCGATCAGGGTGATGAACAGGCCGATTCCCGCGGCAATGCCGCACTTCAACGCGTGCGGAATGGAGTTCACAATCTGGGCGCGAATGCCAGTCAGCGTAATCGCTACAAAGAAAATCCCCGCCAGCAGCACGGCGGCAAGCGCTTGCTGCCAGGTCAAACCAAACCCCAGCGGCGCCACGCCGCAGAGCGTGTAGACAAAGAAGAAGTTCTCGCCCATCCCTGGCGCCAGGGCCACAGGGTAGTTGGCGATTAAGCCCATGAGTAACGTCGAAATCGCAGCGGCCAGGCAGGTGGCCGCAAGGACGGAGCGAAAGTCCATTCCGGCCTGCGAAAGCACCCCGGGCTGCACGAAGATGATGTAAGACATCGCCAGAAATGTGGTGATGCCGCCAATCACCTCGCGCTCGATAGTGGCGCCCTGGGATTCAAGCTGGAAGAATCGGAGGAAGAGTTCCTTCATGGTTTCGTCCGCACCGGGGTTAGTCAGGCTGCCTGGGAGGATTTTTCGAATACTGATATCTGCCCCGCAAGGTCGTCATCGCGATGCGCCATCGTTAGTGTCCGGCCATCGTCGGACAGCGACCAGTGGTCCTTAAAATGGGCCTCGCGGGAAGGCGTTTTCATCCTGGACTCAATCACCAGCTCCATCCCTTCCCACCGAGCCTGAGTCCGCACCGTGGCTTCGCCAACTGAGTTGGTCGTTTCAGCGCCGGTTTCATACCTGAAAGTGATCCGCTGCTCCATACCGCCCGCGTTTGTGAGGCGAATTTGCTGAATGAGCAGTGGTTCCCGGTGCTCGATTTTCATAAGGATTCTCTTCGGCACTGGGCCGCGCAAGACGCTTCTCGCGAGATTCATCTCCCACACGCCAGTAAAATCCGGTCGTGACTTTGTAGGGATCATAACGCCCCGATTCTGTATCTCAACCCGCCATTACTTTCAAATTGGCCCACTACCGCCTTTCCACTTGTCTTGGGAAAAGAGAGGAGGCAGTATTTGTTTGGGCGCGGATGAGTCTCCACCGAAGAGTCGGGCACTGGGGGTGAGAGCCCGGCCACGCTGGATGTGCTTCGGCATTTAAGGTGTCGTTCCCCCATTAGACCTCCGCGCCCTTTTCCTTTTTTCCTGACGTGTGTTGTAGGGGCGACCCTTGTGGTCGCCCGGCTCAAGTGTCTGCATTCTCCCCTCTCCCCATTAGGAGAGAGGGGCCGGGGATGAGGGGGTCATGGTCCCGGCGCAGGCTGAAGACCCCCTTCAGCCTCCCGTGATTTCTACTTTCTATACTTTAATCCGCTTTAGAGTCATCACAAAGGGATCGTGTCTTGGGTTATATGGGGTTGCATGTTCGGTGATAACGTCAGGGTCATCGGTGAGTACGAGCCGCAATACTCCACCTTCGCGACCTTGGTACCGATAGGAGCCGCTTGCGACGGGCGAGGGGCCAAGCACGTCGACGAGGCCGCTCCGCTCCATTGTGCCAGGGGCAGGGGCGCTCCCAAGTTGTCCATGTTCGGCAAAAATCTTTAATGCGAGTGCCTGACCTATCAGATTCCTCCAACAATTCCTCCAAAAACTCTCGTACTCTATTCTGACCGGGATGTCGAGAGGCCCCGTTTTAGGTGGCGGCCCATGCATCAAGTATTTCCCTACAAACAACCGCGCTCTGGACTTGCGAGCTTTAGCGGCGATGAATGCCCAGACAAATGTCGCAACCAAACTGCTGAAGACGCCGATCGTAATTGACCGCCATGCGCATCCCATCACATCCTCCTTCTGCGCTGCCCGATTCTACCTGGCAACCAGCTTTTGCGGGGTCGAATGACAAGCGCTGAGGTGGGTAGCGCGGACCCCCTACGCCTTCCCGAACACTCTCCGGAAAATCTCATCCACGTGTTTTAGATAGCGTTCGACGTTGAACACGCGGGCGATCTCGTCCGGGGTGAGGTGGCGGCGGATATCTGCATCGCGCTCTGCCAGGCTGCGGAAATCCTCGCGCGTCGCCCAAACCTGCATGGCGTTGCGCTGCACCCAGCGATAGGCCTCTTCACGCGACACGCCCTTTTCTACAAGATCGAGCAGCAACTGCCCGGAAAAGATCAGCCCCTTGAGCAGGTCGAGGTTTTCGCGCATGCGATCGGGATAGACGAACATGGTCTCCACCAGCTTGCTGGTTTTGGCCAGGAGGTAATCGAGCAGAATGGTCGAGTCCGGCAGGATCACGCGCTCGACGGAAGAGTGCGAGATGTCGCGTTCGTGCCAAAGCGCCACGTTCTCGAGCGCGGCCTGCGCGTTGGCCCGCACCACGCGCGCCAGCCCGCAAATCTGTTCCGCCGTGACCGGATTGCGTTTGTGGGGCATGACCGACGACCCCTTCTGCCCCGGCGAAAAGTATTCCTCCACCTCGCGCACCTCCGTGCGTTGGAGGCCGCGAACTTCCAGAGCAATCTTCTCGAGTGAGGCGGCGCAGACGGCCAGGGTGCAGAGGTAGAAGGCGTGCCGGTCCCGTTGAATGACCTGGGAGGAAACAGAGGCGGGACGCAATCCCAGGCGGTCGCAGACCTTCTTCTCGATGGAGGGCGGCAGATGCGTATAGCTGCCCACCGCCCCGGACAGCTTGCCCACCCGCATCTGCTCCGCGGCATAGGCCAGGCGTTCCGTATTGCGCCGGTTTTCCTCGAACCAGATGGCTAGCTTGCATCCGAAAGTGATGGGCTCCGCGTGGATGCCGTGCGTGCGTCCGATCATCGGCGTATGTTTGAATTCCAAGGCGCGTTTCTTCAGAACTTCGCCCAGGCGTTTCTGCCCCGCCAGCAGCAACTGCGAAGCCTGGCGGAGTTGCAGGGCCTGAGCAGTGTCCACCACATCATTCGACGTGAGGCCGTAGTGCAGGTAGCGGCCCTCGCGCCCAACGTGCTCCGTCACATTGGTGGTGAAGGCAATTACATCGTGCTTCACCTGACGCTCGATCTCCAGAATGCGCTCGACTTCAAAGCGCGCCTTGCGCCGGATCGCTCTCGCCGCGCTCTTGGGGATCAGGCCGGCTTCCGCTTCAACCTCCGCCGTGGCGATTTCCACTTCCAGCCATTTTTGAAATTTGTTCTCATCAGTCCAGATGCTGCCCATCTCCGGGCGAGTGTAACGGGGGATCACAGTGGCCTCCGAAAAGCAGGATTCAGGAGTCAGGATTCAGGAGTCAGAAGTCAGAATTAAAGGGTATTTGGGAATAGGTTGTCAAGACTAAGAGCCCAAAGCGGCGGCTTCAATTTAGTGGCTTAGGTCGTAACAGAGCTAAAAGAACAGGAATTCTGGCTCCTGACTCCTGACTTCTGACTCCTGACTGCTAAAACCGGAAGACCTCCGTAGGTATACTCTGATTGGCCAAATGGACTTTGACGTTTTCGCATCTGCTCCGCTGGATCAGTGCCTGCTCGGCCGAAAGGCGCGCAATTTCCGGATGGTTATTTGTTTCACTCAAGTGAGCAAGCACGAGAACCTGAGCCGCGCCATCGAATTCCTCAGTCAGGAAGGAGGCGGTGGCGTTGTTGGAGAGGTGGCCGTGCCGGCTCATCACGCGTTGCTTCACATGCCACGGGTAGGGGCCGATCTTTAGCATTTCCAGGTCGTGATTGGACTCGAAAACCAGAACATGACTTCCCTTTACACGCTGCTTGACGACTTCCGGAACGTACCCCAGATCGGTCACCACGCTAATTCGGATGCCCTGGGTATCAAACGTGAAAGCCACCGGATCCGCGGCATCGTGCGGGATCGGGAAAGGTGTGACCTCAATGTCACCGATGCTGAACTTTTGACTGGCTGCGAAATATTCGAACTTCTTCATCTTCTCGTCCCAGCTCACTGCCGCCTGGGTGGAACGGGTGATGTAGATGGGCAAATTTCCGCTCTGCGCCAGGACGCGCAATCCGCCAATGTGGTCGGTGTGCTCGTGGGAGATGATCACGGCGTCCAGGCCATCCTGAGGCTCGCCAATCGCTGCCAGTCGCGCATACGTCTCCCGGCAGCTCAAGCCGGCATCAATTAGCAGCCGCGTTTTTTCGGTCGCCAGCAGCGTGCAATTGCCCTTGCTGCCGCTTCCCAAAACGCAGACGCGCACGCTCATCGCTCCTCCCCGGCGGAAGTGACGAGTGACAAGTGACGGGTGGCAAGCAACAACTGTTGTCGTCTGACTTCTGATTCCTGGCCTCGGGCTCCTCTATTTTTGAACTGGCCCGCCCAACGATTTGTGCTGCGATTCCTCTCCATTTGAGTTAATCGCAATTATAACCGCATTCCGGCGCGAGTGTCATTCCGGGTCCATTCGCTGAGCCGAGCTTTGCATGACCCCGCCTTCGCGGGAGTACGGACCCCGACGTTTACGATTGGGGACGGTTATCACCCTCGCCCAGCTCTCGGATCCAGATATTTCGGAAGCGGACTTTGTAGTTGTGATCTTGCAAGCGCAGAGGCATCCGCTCCGGGTGCGGCTGGTAAGGAGGCCGTTGATGATGCGCGGTGGGGCCCGTCAGTTCGACATGGTCCTGAACAAGCACTCCATTGTGAAAGACGGTGATGACGGCAGGGCGAAGGAGTTTCCCATCTTTATCAAAACGCGCATCGTGGAAGACGACGTCGTAGGTCTGCCAAAGCCCGGGCGCGCGGCAGACATTAACCAGAGGAGGGTACTGCCCGTACATGGCGGCAGCCTGCCCATCGGCGTAAATCTTGCTATGGACCGAGTCGACGATCTGGACTTCGTAAAGCGCCGCCAGAAAGACACCACTATTGCCGGGATCGAAAGTCTGCCCCGGCACCCATTCGGGCGACGCCCACTCGACGTGCAGTTGACAGTCGCCAAAGGCTTGCTTTGTGTAGATGTCTCCCGTCTTCGGAACGACTTCGAAGTAACCCTCCCCAACTTTCCATGCCGCCGCTTCGCCCTTGGCCCCCTGCCATTGAGAGAGGTCCTTACCGTTGAACAGGACAATAGCGTCCGAAGGGGGCTTGCCCGGCTGGTCTTGGGTGCTGGCTTCGCCCGGTGTGACGACAGGAGGTTGGGGCCGGTTCATATCGTGAATCTGCCACCGCGTCAGTCCGTCCGACTGTCCGGATCTGCCCACGGTTACGCGGACAAGGCCCAGGATAATCGTAGCCGCCACGGTGATGGTACTTACGTTTAACAATGTCCTACGCATGAGGAATCTCCTTCGCTGGGTCACCCACGCTCTACGATGGCTCAGGGAATAAACAGGGTTTGCCGTCACTCCCATGCAGTATATCGAAGGACATGAACAGCAGCATAGCAGGGAGAGGCTGACGTGAGCCCGGGCGAACTCGTCAAGCCGGGCTCGCGCCCGCAAAAACGAAGTCAAAGCCGGACAGCTCCTTTTTCCCCTCCTCCACATCCAATTCCCGCCCAATTGTGGTGTATTGGGCCCGTGAGGAGTCCCGCCGGAAGAGCATGCGAAGCGCGGGGGTAATTCAGCGGTAGAATGCCAGCTTCTTTATTGACCTCATCGTTTCAATAGATTACATCCACACTGTCCATTATATTATCCATTTTCAAAAACAGTTGTAGGATAGTTCCATGCCGCACGTCAACGTTCTCAAACAGGTCAAGATCGCCGGGCGCTGGAGGCTTCGCTCCATTCCTCGAAAGCGCACAGGGGGCTACGATTGGAGCGCGCTTCGCGATGGCCGCTACTTCATCGAGTGGCATGAGCAAGATCTCCTCAGTTTCTTCACTGCCTGCGACGACTCCGAGAGGGCTTTATTCCTGACATTCCTGCTCACCGGGTTCCGGGAGCAAGAGGTGATGTATCCGTTCTGGAGCGGCATTAACGCCGATCTGCGTACCATCCGGGCAACATCCAAGGCCGAACACGGCTTCTACCCGAAGCGATGGGAGGAGCGCGAAGTTCCGATTCCCGCGCATCTGGCGGAGATTCTTCAAAATCGTGTTCTTACTTACGAATCACGGTCATAACCTTTTAAGGAAGCGGAAATGGTCGTGCGACGGATGGGGGCTCAGCGGAGGTCTCTGTGGCGGCGCCTTGCGCTAGCTGACTTCTTTGCCTAAGTCTTGTTGGCATCCTACGGGGAGGTCTATTCTTTGAGCGGTTGATGGGGTTGTTTACGGGCAAGAGCTTTTCGTGCAGCAACAATTCCGTGGCGCAGATCGTGGGCTCGGAATGGAACAGTTTCTGAATGGCGCCATCCGTAAGCAGATTGCAGGCGGCCAGTAGGCTCATACCTTGATGGTGAGCCATCCAGCAGGGCACAACTTTATATTGCTGTCCAGGATCCAGTCGCGCCGTCGCGAAATCGATCGAGTCGTAGAAACCCAATTCCCCCAACCACCCGAGATCCATCATGCGCTGAAGGTTGCGCACTGCCTGGTGGGGATCCATGGCGAGACTCAGGAACGTTGCGTAAGGAGACACCACAAGGTCTTCTTCGGAATTTGGATTGATGGCCAATTCGGGGACGCCAAAAGCGCGGTATTGGTAGCGTCCGGCTGCGTCCTGAAGGTTATACGCGGCTTCAGATATTCCCCACGGCATCCCTCTTTCCTCCGCCCAATCCTTCTGGCACTGCACGGCCACGCGCGCGCTCTGCTCGAGAAGTGTGCGAGGGTAGTGCTTGAACCACAAGGCTGGCATCAGATATTCGAACATCGTCCCACTCCAGGAGAGTAGAACGACCTGTCCGCGCCACATAACCTGCGCCCGCCCCAAATGAAACCAGCTTTCCTGCGGGATGTCGCCCTTGGCAATCCCCGCAAAGACTGCCGAACGCGCCTCTGACGCGAGCAGATCGTAGCAACCCGCCACTGGGCACTCGCGCCTGGCGTCGCAGCCTATCGAAAGCAGCTTCCTCGACCGGTCGTAGAGGAAGCGAAAGTCCATAGCTTGAACCAACCGGTCCGCCTCATCGGCGATTTCCGCAAGCTTCTTCACCAATTCGTCGGCCTCGGCCAGGGAGGCTGAAAGCTGCTGGCGTAAGGCCCCGGCAATCTCACGCAAGTCGGGATCCGCCGCCGGGTTTTCCAGGTAGCTCCCAAGCTGCGCGTCGATGTCCGCCGAAGCTGTCCAAAGCGAGGCGAGCGTCAGCTCCGACAACCCTCGAGGCGCTTCGTCCGAAATCTGACTCAGCATGTCCCGGTTCTGGGGAGACGACCAGGGAGCCAGGCGCTCGATCATCTCGCGAAGGGCCTTTACCCGGCGCGTGGTCTCGGCGGCCCACCAGCGCAATTCCTCGACGGGTCCGGACTGTTCCATCAGGCTCCCGGAGATTTGGCGCAAGTCGTGTTCCAGCGCCGGCAGCGCCTGCGCCCATGCGGCGCCGTGCTCGCGCAACAGTTCGAGCCGCGCATTCATTCGCCGCAAGGCGTGAGCCGAACTGGACTTCGACGCGGCGCGCGAAGCCAACTCGTCCAAGAGGCTGATGTGGTCATACAGTCCTTGCCGGGCCGCGGGACGAAGCAACGGGTCCTCGATCGCTTTGAGGCAGCCCTGCTTCAACGTCCACAGACTGCACACCAGGTTCCCGCTATCGACGCTCGAGACGAACCACGGCTCCAGCGGCTCGAGCGTTTCCGTGTCGTACCAATTCAGGAAATGGCCGCGATACCGGCGCAGCGTCTTCATGGTCACCAGAATCTTGTCCACCTCCTGCACAAACTCCGGCAAGGTGAGATAGCCGAGCTGATAGGCGGCAAGCTGGGCGTTCAGCAGCAATCCCAGATTGGTGGGCGAGATCCGCCTCGCGACGGCGGGGGGGTCTTTTTGAATGTTGTCGGGCGCCAAGCCGTTGCCGTTATCTTTACTCGCTTGGCGGAAGAACCGCCAGGTGCGCAGGCAGACGCTTCTCAGAAACTCCTCTTCCTTGGGAGTGGCTTTGGTCCGTGCGGCGTGTAATGGCCGATTCAGCCAAAGCGCCACGGGCCCTGCCGAAGCCCACAGGATCAAGAAAGGCGCGGCAACGGGCAAAGCCGACGCACGGAGGAAGGCCACCGCGGCGCCGATCACGAACGAGACCCACGGAGTCCAATCGAGGTAAACATCCACCGGGGTCTTTCTCTCCTCAAATTCGGCCTGTGCCGCGGTCTCCCACTCCAGCAGTCTTTTTCGAGTGATGGTCACGCGCACGATGGTGCGAAAGATCGCGTCGAGCATGACCAGGGTCCGGTGGCTCAGAAAGGCCAGTGTGAAGAAAACGTTGATCTGCCCGGTGATGAAAGCTTCCGCGGCCCGTTTCAAATTCGCCGCCAGGGTTTGCCCCGGTTGAAGCCCGAGCAAGGAAAGAAGCAGTTGAAGATAGACGGGGATCAGGAGGAGGACAAGCGCCGCGAACGTCCAACGGAGCGGGCTGCCCGGCAGCGACAACCAACCGGTCAGGAGGAGTACAAAGGTGGCAGCCTCGACGAGGCTGCGGCGAAGGTTGTCAAAAATCTTCCAACGCGAGAGCAGCGAGAGAGGGTTGGCGCTCTTGTTGCCCGAGGCGTCCGGCACACGCGGCAGCAGCCACAGCATGATCTGCCAATCCCCGCGCACCCAGCGGTGCTGGCGCCGGCTATACGCACTGAAGTGCGTGGGGTAGTCGTCAATGACTTCAATATCCGACACCAATCCGGCTCGCGTGTAGGTTCCTTCAATGAGATCGTGGCTGAGAATCGCGTTGCGAGGGAATCTGCGCCGCAGGACCTTGCGGAACACGTCGACCTCGTAGATCCCCTTTCCGGCGAAGTTCCCCTCTCCGAAAAGATCCTGGTAAACGTCCGAGATGGCGTGAGTGTAAAGATCAAGCCCCGTCTGCCCTGAGTAGATACTCGCCAGCAGCGAACGGCTGGCGGATTGCACGCTGATTCCAACCCTGGGCTGGAGCATGCCGTACCCTTCGACAACGGTATTCGTCCTTGGGGAAACTACGGCACGATTCATCGGATGGGCCAAGGTGGCCACAAGCTGGCGGGCGGCGCCGCGCGGCAGTTGCGTGTCGGAGTCCAGTGTGATGACGTAGTTTATTGTCGGGAGCACCGAAAGGTCCCCGGCCTTCACCGGGAAATTGTCTTCCCCTCCGCGCAAGAGTTCATTTAAGTCCAGAAGCTTTCCGCGCTTCCGCTCCCAGCCCATCCATGACCCTTCGTTGGGATTGAAGGATCGAAAGCGATGAAAGAGGAAGAACGGCGAAACGCTCTCGCCGCCATACTTGCGGTTCAACTCTTCGATCAGGACTGAACAGAGGGAAACAAGTTCGTCGCTTTGGTCGGAGGGAAACTGTGAATCGGGAGCGTCCGTAAGTAGGGCGAGATAAAGGTGAGGATCGCGGTTCGCCAGAAATCGAATCTCGAGTTCCCTGACCATGCGGCGGACGTAAGCCTCATTCAGCAACAGCGTGGGCACCACCACCATGGTTGCGCATTCGGGCGGGATGCCCTCCGAGAAGTCAAGCTTGGGAAGTACGCGGGGCGGCAGGATGAACGACGTCAATTGGTTCATCGCCCCCCAAGCGGCTTCCGTGGAAGGGAGGAAGAGAAGAATAAAGCCCGCGATCGTCGACACCGGCGAGCGCACGCCGATCAAGAGGAAAGCAATGACGGCAAAAGTCAGGAGCTCGATCCCCACGAAATAATAAACTTCGGGCGAGGCCAGCACGGCTCGCTGGACGCGCTCCGGAAAGGAGGCGTGAAAGTGGATTTGCTTCTCGAGCAGGGAGCGCCCCTCGCCGATCAGATAGTAACCCACGTGGCTCCGCCGCTCCCGGATGCGTGGGTGGGAATCTCGCTCGTGCCGTGCTGTGTGCGCCAACTCAATCGCTCTGCGGCCGATCGCCCATTCCTCAAGGTCAGAGGAAGCGCCGAGTTGTTGGATGACCTGCAGGTAGAGGTTGCGGCTTTCAAGATCCATTCGCGGATAAGCCCCGGCCGGATCCTGACGGAGGATGTGGTCCACGGCGCCGAGGCGCTCAAAGATCGCCTTCCAGGGAGCGCCCTCCAAAGCGCGCAGACAACCGACCACAGCACGCAGCGCAGATCTGCTCTGATAACGACTTCCCTCCTCCGCAGTAGGAGTGGAAGCGCGGGGTGCGTTGGCGCCGAACCGGTCAACCACCCCCGGTCCCTCCGTATCAAGGACGGGGATCACGCCTGGCATCTTCGTGCTTTCTGATTGCCCCTCAGCCGGCGAGCCTGAGCGACTGCTTTCCAGGCTGTGCGAAGTTTCGGCGTCGCGGCCGTCGCCGGCGGTACGTGGCGCCGACAGAAGGCTCCCAATCTCCTCCAACAACACAAGCTGCATGAGGGGCTTGAGCACCCACAGTTCACGGATCTTCAAGGGATGACTTTGTTCGACGCTCGATATAAAGGCAACGAAAGTCTCCTCATGGAACTTCCAGTCCACGGCGCGCAGGTACGCGGCTACCGCAACATAGGCGCGCGTGATGACCTGGTTATTCCTCGCCACGACCCCCGGCAGTTGCCGAGCCGCCGTCGGCAATTCGCGGGCATCGGCAATAGCTGCTTCCAGCAGCCTGGCGTTGGCCCGCAGGTCACTCCTGTCCAGCGTGGCGGAATCGTCGTTTCCCGTGAGTTCCCGCGATCGGTCGAGCGCCGTGTTAATGATCTCAGAAGATTCGGTCCATTTCCCCTTGAGGGTCTTGTGGCTTGCCTTCTCATTGGTAGGTCGCCAACTGCGCGCTTCGCTTTGGGCGACGCTTTTCAGCCGGGAAGCTTCTTCCTGAGATCGTCCCTCCTCAGCAGGCGCCTGGCTGACAACGAGCGGCGAGGCCGCAATTCCACTTGCCCGGATCGGAACCTGCAGTTCAGCGTTGTTCGACTGGTTTTCCATAGGCTTCCAGGACCTGGCGGCAGCGCACACATGTATTTCAGGTCTGCGCGACGCCCTGTAGGGGAGGGCCTTGTGCCCGCCCGGACCGGGCACCCACAAGGAGTGCCCCTACGGCGCAAGGGGCGCACGAGCCGCAAACCTGAAGAACAGGTCCGCGCTATCCTCGCCCCTACCGGTAGTTCGCGGCCTGCAGTTCAAACATTTCCGAGTAGCGCCCGCCCCTTGACATGAGCTGATGATGGCTGCCCTGTTCAGCAATCCGCCCCCCCTCCAGGACGAAGATCCGGTCCGCCATCCGGACCGTTGAGAATCGGTGCGAAATCAGCAGCGCCATCTTCCCTTCTGTCAATTCCGCAAACCGCTCGAAGACCTCGCTCTCCGAACGCGCGTCCAGGGAAGCCGTCGGCTCATCCAAAATGAGAAGCTGCGCGTCGCGAAGATAGGCCCGCGCCAACGCGATCTTCTGCCACTCGCCGCCCGACAGATCCAGCCCTCCATCGAAGCGCCGCCCCAACATCTGTTTATATCCGCGCGGGAGTTTTTGAATCACCGCGTCCGCGTGACTCTGGGCCGCAGCCATGGCAATTCGAGAGGGGTTTTGAAGTTCATCAATTTTGCCAACCGCGATATTCTCTTCGGCGGTCATGTCATAGCGCATGAAATCCTGGAAGATAACGCCCACCTGGCTATATAAATCCTCGAGGTCATACTCGTGCAGATCGGTTCCGTCCAGTAAAATCCTGCCGGAAATCGGGTCGTAAAGGCGCGTCAGAAGTTTGACCAAAGTCGTCTTGCCTTGTCCGTTTTCGCCGATCAAGGCGATTCGTTCTCCGGGGTCAATGCTCAAGTCGATGTTGTCCAAAACCAGCTTGGAAGCGCCGGGGTATGCAAACGAGACCTTATCGAATTCGAACCCTCGCCGGATAGGCCGGGGAGCGGGCACAGCCGATGCGGGAGAAGTGATGGTCGGCCGGACCGCAAAGAAGGCCAGCAAGTCGGTCAGGAAAAGCGCCTGGTCGGCGATCCCTGAAAACGTCGAGAACATCATCTGAATATTGGTGCTGGCCCCCGCGATGGCCCCCGTGAGAAATGTTAAAGTGCCAATGCTGATCGCTCCCTGCAGGGTCCGGTAAATGACATACGCATACGCCGAGTAATAGCCGGTCGTGGTCAACACGGAGAGCAACGTTCCCACCCGCAGCTTGCGGCCCGCCAGGTCGACATTCCGGTGATAAACCTCATCGGAGAGGTTCTTGTAACGCTCGGTGAGAAACGAGCTCATTCCAAACAGCTTCAGTTCCTTAGCGCTCTCCTTGCTTGCACCCAGAGTGCGCAGGTAATCGAGCTCGCGGCGGATGGGAGTGAGCCGGAAGTTGAGCGCATACCCCAGGAAGGCGAAGTGGCTGTCGCCCAAAAAGGCGGGAACCACGAAGGCAACCAGGATGAGCAGAAGCCACGGCGAGAAGAAAACGATGCTCGCCGCCAAAGTGCCGGTGATGATCGCCTGCTGGAAGATGTTGCCGATGGCCTGGATCATCACCAGGCGGTCTGTCGCTTGAACGCGCGCCCGCTCGAGCCGGTCTTGAAAGGAAGGATCTTCGTACTGGGGAAGGTCCACGCGTGAGGCATGCTCCATGACCTTAACGCTGATGTGACGAATGTACTTGTCGGCCAACAGGCTGTCGCAGTAGACGATCGCGCGCGTTAGCACGGTTCCCAGGCTGGCCAGGCCGAATTCCAATCCCACGTACCACCAGAAGGCACGGGTGAGAGACTGCTTTCTCGCCACGTGGGCGACCACAGCGTCTATGATCCAGCGCGTCACAGCCAGCGTGGAAAGCGGCACCAGGCCCGCCGCCACGCGCAACGAGCACCCCCACAACACCGCCGACGGGCCGGAGTCCCAAACGATCCGCAGAACGGGTGGGATGTTCTTTAGAGCCCGCAGCCGTTCGTTCCACGCGTTATTGGGTTTTCGAGTTGACTGCGTTTCGAGCGCCATGGCTACCCGAACCAGCTTCGCCTTCGCGAGGCGAAGCCGATCATCAGGCTCACCATGAAAGTGGCTGGGACTAACAGAATAGCCGCCGTCGCTATGGGTGTGACGATTCCGAAGACACCCACTAAGCTAATCGCTGCCAAAACTGCCAGGACAGCGAGGACGATCAGTACCGCGCGCATCAGATCCACCTCCAGGACGCTTTTGGTACAGGGGAGGAGGGCGAACCCCTTCCGACGACCTCCGGAACTACCGAATTTCAGAGGTCTCGCCCCCCTGAGAAGCTTTGAAGCACGTCAAGGACCACCCTAAAGGCCCCTTGAATTCAATGACTTAGCGTGCGCAGGCGCGATCAATTCCCGCAAAACTTACATACCAGGAGCGGACTGCGTTACCGAATTTACATTGCGCGAAGGATCGGCGAATCGGCGGAGAATTCAAATAGCCCGGCCAATAGTCGGAAAGGAAAAAGCTGATGATGTAATCCTTTGCTTGTCACAGGTAAATTCCTCCTCTCTGAAAAAGACGCCGGTTCACCGCCGTGGGCCAACCCTCCGCCTTTCAAGAAGTTAGCGGAGCATTGGGTGCGCTGCAGTTTGGCCGAATCATTGCTTGCCTGGTCATTGGGGCGATCCCAAGAATGGACGGGGAACCTTATAGACGTCGGCTGTATGAGCAACGCCCTGCACCGGGTCTCGTCCGTCGATGAAACTTTACTCCCTGACCCCTTTTTACAATTTTGGCAGACTCTGGAAACCTCTCAACGCGCTGACCAGGAACGGAATTCTGGAGGGTGGTCGCCGCAAGGCCAGCCGCAGACGCCAAGCCGCACTGCGTGGACGAGGGATTCCGATGGTGAGCCCGAAGCCAGCGAGCAACAAATTGCGATGCACCGGGCGCAACTGAAGAGAGCGAAGGTGCTCGAGCACGTGGTAAAGGCATGCACACTAACCCCGCCGACGATGCACTACGGTTTGGTTATCTCAGGTGGGCAACTCCTGTGTTACTGGGTCTCGTGGCGGGTCCAGGAACAGAACGGCCGGACAGCGCTCAGCTTTTTCAAGCGTCATGTTATAGCTGCCACCATGCTGGAAGCGGATACGCCGCGCCGACTCTCGAGCAGCTTCACCAGATGTCAAGAGGCTCCATTCTGCTCGCCCTTGAATCGGGCAGGATGAAGGCGCAGGGTTCTCAACTCACGGCGGAGGAGCGGGCGGCCCTCGCGGAATTCCTGGGAACCCTGGACAATTCACTCCCGGGGCCATCGTTGAGTCCTTGCGCGGCAAAGACCTTCTCCACGGTCGGAGATCCAAAGTGGAGCGGCTGGGGCGTGGACCTCGCCAACAGCCGCTTCCAGCCCTCAGCGAGCGCGGGCATGGGCCGCGCGGAAGTCCCACGGCTTAAGCTGAAATGGGCCTTTGGCTTCCCCGGCGCGTCGGCGACTTACAGCCAACCAACCGTGGCGGGCGGCAGACTCTTCGTGGGAAGCGAAGATGGAACCGTATACTCCCTGGATGCTCACACCGGCTGCACCTATTGGAGCTTCAAGGCGGAGACCACGGTTAAGACAGCAGTCTCCGTTGATTCCACCGGCCGCGCTTTTTTTTTGGTGACACAAACGGGAATGTCTACGCCGTGCTCGCGGAAAGCGGCTCTCTTCTTTGGAAAAGCCATGTTGAATCCCATCCCGCGGCGCGCATTACGGGCTCGCCCGTCTTGGTCGACGATCGGCTCTACGTTCCTGTCTCCTCCGGTGAAGAGGGCGCCGCCATGGACCCGAAGTACCCCTGCTGTACCTTCCGCGGAAGCGTCGTGGCGTTGGATGCACAGTCCGGCAAGATTGTTTGGAAAGCTTACAACATTCCCCAGAGCGCCAAGCCCACCGGCCGGCACAACTCCGCGGGCACAAAACTTTGGGGCCCGTCAGGTGCTGCGGTCTGGTCCTCACCGACGGTCGATTTGAAGGCCAAAGCAATCTACGTTGCCACGGGCAACGGCTATTCGGAGCCAGACTCCAAGTACTCTGACGCGGTGCTGGCGTTCGACATAAACTCCGGAAAGCTGCTCTGGTCGAGGCAGTTTACCTCCCAGGACCGATGAAACATCGCCTGTGTCGCACCCGACAGAGCCAATTGCCCCCAGGACCCTGGAAACGACTTTGATTTCGGCTCGCCACCCATCCTGCGCTCGCTGCCGGATGGGCAGCGGTTGTTGATCGCCGGCCAGAAGTCAGGGATCGTGCATGCGCTTGATCCTGACCACCACGGCAAGATTTTGTGGGAGGTTCGAATTGGCCACGGGGGGCCATTGGGAGGGATTCAGTGGGGAGGAGGCGCGGACAACAGCGTTGTCTATTTCCCGCGCTCCGATTGGGATGACTCGGGACCCGACGCGGGAGGGGGCCTTTACGCGCTGAAGATTGCTACAGGGGAGAAACTCTGGTATGCACCGCCGCCAAAACCATCCTGCGCGGCAACGCCAGGATGCAGCGCTGCCCAAATGGCGCCCGTGACTGTGATCCCGTACGTAGTGTTCTCAGGATCCCTGGATGGCCACCTGCGCGCCTACGATGCAAGCGATGGCGCAGTCATCTGGGATTTCGACGCTCTACACGACTTCCCCACAGTGAATGGGCCGAAGGTGCACGGCGGTTCTATGAACCAGTCCGGACCGGCCATAGTGGACGGGATGCTGTTTGTGAATGCGGGGTACACGAACGCGATAGACGGAAACGTGCTGCTCGCGTTCTCGGTGGATGGGAAATGATAAGGACCCGGGCGTGTGCGACGCAACAAGAACTAGCCCTCGTGAAAAGGAGCACCGCCACGAGGGGCATATTTTGTCAGAAGACGATCCAATGGCCGAGCCGCAGGCGGAGATTCCATAGTGCCCCTGATGAGGATGTCCCTCGGGCTCACCCTACGTCCGTACAGCCGCCTGTTGTCGTCGTTGTCCTGTTTCAGTACGGCGCCATCGAGCGAAACTCCGGCAAACAAGCCACGGGTGCGCGAGTAACTGAGGATTTCAGCATGCATCTCTGCGTCGGTGGCCCCTTCGGCCGTGCGCCCCACGGGCCCCGCTGCGGCGGATACATCGGCGCCCAGCTTAACGTTATCCTGAAGCAGTTTCTTCACGCCCTCCGGGTTCATCACCAGAAAAACAACGTCGGTCGCCTCACCACCAATCTGGAATCCGACGTTGGCGCCACCCAAAGTAAACATCGACGGCGCGCCCCATGTCCCAATCCCGTGCCTTCGGCAAAGTAGAACGCCGCGGCCGTAGGTACCGCCAAAAATGAAAGCCGCCTTCAGTTCGGATGGAACTACGCCGACACACACCGACTTTCGCAACAGATCCTGTGGGATGCCTTTATCCGGCGCCCTCATGATTTCGCTGAGAACATTAGCCGCCTTGTGGAGCTGTTGCTCGTTATTGCTTGCCTTGAGGGAGTGCATCGCCCCACACAGCACCAGTGCCGTCAGCAATCCGGTAAGGGTTTTCATTTGTCGCCTCCTTGTTAGAGCCTACACTCGTTAGTTCCAGAAACGACCACAAAACGGTAACACTCCGGCTTTTCGTTCAAACCCAGAATACATTTCCGTTTTTGACCTGCTATTACAGGAAGCAATCACCCAGCCAAAGAACCGAGTGGCGTGTAACTCCCTCACATTCAGCGGGCTTCTTGGGTCTTAGGATTGATCCCTCGGCCGCGAGTCCTCCCGGCTGGAAGAGTTTTCCTGTAGATTTTTCACGGTTACAAGCGCTCGAAAGGATCTGGTCCTGCGAAAAATGAGCTTCTCCGGGTGGGGCGGACTTTGTTCGTCCTACACGGTAATTTTTACAGTGGCCGTCACGTCCTGCGCATTCCCAACGAGCTTGCACGTTGTTCAGGAAAAAGCGAATAACGCCCTGGGGTGCTGCTCTTACGCCTTTTGGCAATGACGTTGCGGGAGCGTTTATTGCAGGTTATTTCCAGCGTTCGAACGACGGGGCAGGTAACAGAAACGAGGCGCACAATGGGCACTGATTTAGTAACCCACCCCCACGTTGAAACTCGGCTGATCGCTCGAGCCAAAGACGGTGACGAACAGGCTTTCGAAGCTCTTTACCACGCCTTCGAGCGCCGTGTTTATTTGCTTTGCGTCCGCATGACAGGTGACTCGAGCGAGGCGGAGGACCTAACCCAGGAGAGCTTCCTTCAGATCTTTCGCAAAATCTCGACCTTCCGTAATGAGTCGGCGTTTGCCACCTGGCTCCATCGGGTCACGGTTAACGTTGTACTGATGCACCATCGCAGGAAACGTCTTCGACTCGTACCCTTCGAACACGCAGATGTGTCACAGGAAGAACCCGCTTGGCGGGAGTATGGTGCGGAAGACCGAACGCTGGTCGGCCTGATTGATCGCATACTGATCCGGCGCGCCATCACGCAGCTTCCCGAAGGCCGGCGCGCCGTACTCGTTCTTCATGATCTGGAAGGTTATCGCCATACGGAAATTGCCAAGCTTCAGGACTGTTCCATCGGAAACTCCAAATCTCAGCTCTCCAGGGCACGGTGGAATATGCGCGAGCTGCTCCAGCCCCGGAGAAATGATCTTTCTGCTAGCGCAATTGCGAAAAAGGTGAAGACGCGTGGTCATCGAGCGGGTCATCAAGCGATCCGAAAGGAGGGTGTATGCGGACTCATGTAGAGGATACGCTGAACGGATATGAGTTCTTCCCTCTGCAGGAACCGGAGGCCAGCCTGTCCTGCCACATGGTGCGCAGTGTGGCAGTCATCGACCTCAGGGGTCCTCTCGCCGAAGAACGGTCCGTTCACGCTCTTTATGGCGCGATACGGGAATTGCTGGAAGAGGGCGCCAGGAACTTCGCCATCAACCTCGCGCAAGTGTCCGTCGCCGATAGCTATACGCTTGGCGCCCTTGCGGGCGGTTATAACCTGGTTCGACAGGCAGGAGGCCGGATCAAGTTCTTTGCAGCTCCGGAGAGACTCATCCGAGCCTTAAGGAAGTTTCACCTCGACAGTGTTTTGGAGCTCTATGCCAATGAAGCATTGGCTCTGTCCAACTTACAGTAGCAGCGGCTTCACACGCTAATGAGCGAGGTAGACTGCTACAATCTCAAAGGGTACCACCACAAAAAAGAAGTATGAGTCTGACCTTGGGCACAACCCTGCTCGAAGGGAGCCAATGCCAGTTCCTGGTGTGGGCTCCTCATGCAAAGAACGTTGAGGTGCGAATTCTCGACCCGCGGGACTCCTTCTCAGCAGCGACGACGGTGCAAGTCTCGAATCGCGGCGGCGATCGATTGATTCCACTGGAGAAGCGGTTCCGCGGTTATCACGCGGGTGTCGTCGCAGCGGTGGAGCCCGGAACGCGCTACGTTTATTGCCTCGATAGAGAGAAGGACCGACCCGACCCAGCCTCTTCCTTTCAACCGGCCGGTGTTCACGGACCTTCCCAAGTTGTGGACCCGCGGGCATTTCGCTGGAGCGATTCGAACTGGCGAGGACTCTCCCTTGATGATTACATCATTTATGAAATCCACGTTGGCACGTTCACGCCGGATGGGTCGTTCGATGCCGTCCTTTCCCACTTGGAGGACATAAGAAAAATCGGGATAACGGGTCTTGAGTTGATGCCGATAGCGCAGTTTCCGGGACACCGTAATTGGGGTTACGACGGGGTCTACCCTTTCGCCGTGCAGAATACCTACGGCGGTCCCGAACGCCTTAAGAAGTTGGTTAACGCCTGACATGAGCGTGGATTGGCGGTCGTGCTCGATGTGGTTTACAACCATTTGGGCCCGGAGGGAAACTACCTCGGTGACTTTGGCCCTTATTTCACCAGCCAATATCAATCACTCTGGGGTCAAGCCCTCAATTTCGACGGCCCGGACAGCGACGAGGTGATACGGTACTTCACCGAGAACGCTCTCTACTCGCTGCGGGATTTTCGCATCGACGCTCTCCACCTGGATGCGATCCACGGGATCGTGGACCGCAATGCGCAGCCCTTTCTACAGTTGCTGGCGCGGTCGGTGCACGAGTTTGCGCGAGAAGCGGGGCGGGAGATCTACCTGATCGCGGAGAGCGACTTCAATGACGTCCGCTATATCCAGCCTGCGGAATCGGGCGGATGCGGAATGGACGCCCAATGGAGCGATGACTTCCACCATGCCTTGCACACCTTGCTCACCGGTGAGCAAACCGGTTATTACCAGGATTTCGGAAAGCTTGAGCATCTCGAAAAGGCATTCACGGAAGGCTTCGTTTATTCCAGCCAGTATTCCGCCTATCGCCGACGGCGCCATGGCAATTCCTCTTGCCATGTCCCGGCGCGGCAGTTCGTGGTCTTTTCCCAAAACCACGATCAGGTCGGCAACCGCCTGTTCGGCGACCGCCTGAGCACACTAGTGAGCTTCGAAGCGTTGAAACTGGTGGCGGGAATGGTGATTCTCGTTCCGTACATTCCCCTGCTCTTCATGGGTGAGGAATGGGGCGAGCGCGCCCCCTTTCAGTATTTCACCAGCCACTCAGATGCGGCATTGGTGGACGCAGTACGCCGCGGCCGCCAAGCGGAGTTCGCCTTTTTTCGCTGGCAAGGCTTGCCGCCCGACCCGCAGGACGAGGCCACCTTCTTTCGAAGCAAGGTGGATCACAGTCGGCGGCACACTGGATGGCATCAAATAATGTGTGGGTTTTATCAGGAGCTGATCAACTTGCGGAGGACGCTCCCGGGCTTGGCACGGCCGGACAAACAGCGTCTCGAGACCTGCGGCCTGGAACAGGAAAAGGTGCTGCTGATCCGGCGTTGGAGCGATGCTGGCGAAGCAGTCGTCATCGCGAACTTCAGCAAAGAACCGAAGTCCGTCCTGCTGGTTGTTCCTGAGGGAGCGTGGCGCAAAGTCTTGGACTCCGCCGATCAACGTTGGCGGGAACCCGGCAGTTCCGTTCCGCCGAGGTCCAATTCCAGCGGAACAGTTCAATTGAGTCTCTGCCCGGAATCGTTTTCTGTCTTCCAGCGTGAAGTGATCTAACCAAAGCCCATGGGATACATCTGCATTCACGGACACTTCTATCAGCCGCCCCGCGAGAATCCTTGGCTCGAAGCCATCGAACTTCAGGACTCTGCGCGCGCTGGGCAGTGAACTGCTGGACTCCGACGGTATTCGGAAACTCATCGGAGATGCTGAGGAGGCCAGAGTCTCCCTCGATGTGGCGACTCTGGAATACACCTTGCGCCTGCGTCTCGAAAGGATGGCCGAGAATCTGCTGAGCGATCCTGCCCACGTGCAGCTTATCGAGACGCTGGACGCTGCGGTGGACTTAGCTCGCTCTCTGCCGCTGGAAGTGAATCTCGCGAAGATCCAAAACATGTGTTACGACTTCGCACAAACGGCATATCGCGACTCTCTGGAAAAAGCCCAAGCAGGAGATGAGAACTCAAAAGCCTGGGTGGATCACTTTTGCACCTTGGCGGAGAAGCTTTCTCTACACATCGCCTGACTGGAAATGGGAAACCCGAAATTCGATTGTCGAATTTGAAATCTCAAATTTCAAATTTCGCATCTCCAGCCTATGTCCAAACTGCGCATTCCTTCCGCCACCTACCGCCTGCAGTTCAGCGGGCATTTCCGCTTCGAACGGGCGCGCGCCCTGGCGGTCTACCTTGACCAACTGGGTGTGACGGACCTCTATGCCTCGCCGCTCCTTCAGGCACGGCGCGGAAGTGGCCACGGCTACGACGTCACGAATCCTACCCACCTCAACGCCGAAATCGGCAGCGAGCAGGAACTCGAAGCGCTGGCGACGGAGCTCCACGGGCGCCATATGGGTCTTCTTCTGGACATTGTTCCCAACCACATGGTGGCCGGCAGCGAGAATCCCTGGTGGATGGATGTACTCGAAGACGGCCCAGGCTCTGCCTACGCTTCGTTTTTTGATATTGATTGGCATCTCCCACGCACGATAACGCGGAACAAGGTCCTGCTTCCGATTCTCGGCCGCCCTTACGCGGCGGCGCTTGAGAACCAGGAGCTCAAACTGGTTTTCGAACAGGCTGGTTTCTTCATCTATTACTTCGATACCAAGCTGCCGGTCGCGCCCAAGTCTTATCTCCTCGTGTTGCAGCACCGGCTCGATGAACTGTGCAACAAAGTCGGCGCTGACTTCCCCGCCTTTCGTGAACTTGGCGGTATTCTAGCCGCCACCAACAACCTTCCCGAGCGCACCACGCTTTCCACTGAAATGGCGGGCGAGCGGCGGTTGCAGAGGGAAGCCATTAAGGAAAGGCTCTGGAATTTGTGTCAAATCACCGCCAAGGGAGTCGAGGATTCTGCCCTTTACGTATACAACCGCCTGATTTCACTCAATGATGATCCTTTGATGCTCGCTATTGGGGCCTACGCTTTGACCATGCAACAAAGATGGTCGACTAAAACAAAGGCAGACGATGCAGGCTGTAAGCAAGCGGAAGAGCAACCTTGTGGCCAACGATCCTCCTTCGCCTCTCTCCATGCCTTGGCTTCTCTGCGTGCTGTCGGTGATGATCATGCTGAAGTCTCGCAATCAGGTCTTCATTCAAAACCGTACCCCGGTTTCAGTTCGCACTGGTAGACTTCGGTGTGGTCAGGGTTCACGCTTTCATTACATGTGCCCCAGCTCAGGTTGAGCGGCGGCCCCAGCGGAAAGACGACGGGTTGGCGCTCGATTTCCGCCTCAATGCAAAGTCCTTCCACATTGGCCGGCACGGTGAAATGCAGGGCCCGGCCGAAGATCACAGGATACGATGACCTCACGCTGTCGCTGGTCATCGAACGGAACACTTCCGCTTCGAAAAGAAAAGTCGTCGTGTCGGACCAGTCGAGGACCTCCACACGAACGCTGGGTCCGCCGCGTGAAAAGCCGTCATACCGTATCTTCGTGAAGGGACAAGGACCGGCGATGCAGGAAACCCGGGCGTTGGAGAAGAAATCGCCCGTCGGAGCCTCGAGGCTGGAAAAACCCACAGCCGCCTGCCATTTCCCGTCTGGCGAACAAGGGTATCGGCCATTGCACGGGACGTTGCCTGAATTGACCACGTGAAAGGTTTTGAGAGTACTCCCGACGTTGATTATGGTGGAGGTTTTTACGGTGTATCTAATCTTGACATTGGACACCGTCGTCTGCGGCAGGCTTGTACCCGTGCCGGCGAACTCAGCGATCGGCACCATGCGGGCCACGACGAGCATGTCACTTACAAACGACGTGACGTCCAGTGGCAGATACTGCAAATCGCGAAATTGCAGGGTTATCGGTTCTCCCAATTTTGCCCGCCTGGCTAAAGTCAGCACGAAATAGCCTGTGGGACTCGTCCACACGTCTTTCTCCGCCAGACCTCCGGCGATGGAAACCTGCACGCCGGCGATCGGGACCTCTCTGTCCACGTTGTCGCGGCGGACAACAACTGCACCCTTTATCGTACGAAGCTGGGTGGCGCGGAAAGCATTCTGTAATAGACCAATGACGCTTGCCGCCCCCAGCATCAGCAAGAGCACGATGACCACTTTTCGTTTATACCCCATCCCCTTACCATTTTACACCGCTGCCAGCGCGGACCGCGCCGTTGCTATTCGCGGCGTGTCCCTGGGCGAGGACGGTATAATTAGAGAATCATGGCTGATGACGACACGCCCAACTGCCTATTTTCCAGGCGGACGTGGCTGGCGCAATTAACCCGCATAGCCTCAAGCGTGTTTATAGGCGGATCAACGGCACTTTCTATTGAGCCCGGTTTCCAGGCGGCTCCCGCGCTATCATCGGCGCCGCCCGGCGTCGCGAATTCCCTTTCGCCTGAAGATGACCTGTTTCTCGAGGAGTTGGAGCAGGCTGCTTTCCGCTTTTTTTGGGAACAGGCCAGCCCCCAGACCGGCCTCGTGAAAGACCGCTGCAACGTCCGGGGGAATGACACAACCGAAGTTGCCAGCATCGCCGCCACCGGCTTTGGCCTCACTGCTCTCTGCATTGGGGAAAAACGCGGCTGGGTGTCGCACTCTGAGGCCCA
>Ga0326728_10006709_pt1 | contig 30653 bp, 38 predicted proteins | sample MB3enrmetagenome_FD_207602 | JGI IMG/M metagenome (GOLD analysis project Ga0326728, IMG submission 207602) | Lab enriched peat soil microbial communities from McLean, Ithaca, NY, United States - MB31MN | ecosystem: Environmental > Terrestrial > Soil > Wetlands > Peat | place: USA: New York...
GCTTGTGCTCGATATTTTCGAGTCGCGCCGCCCCGGTGATAAAAGGCCGCGAGGGGCAATTGAAGCCGCCGAAAGGTACGCAGAGGGGCAACCTTACGCCACCGATGCCGCCGCCTATGCCGCCGCCTATGCCGCCGCCGATGCCGCCTATGCCGCCGCCCGGACCGCCGCCTATGCCGCCTATGCCGCCGCCTATGCCGCCGCCCGGACCGCCGCCTATGCCGCCTATGCCGCCGCCGATGCCGCCTATGCCGCCGCCCGGACCGCCGCCTATGCCGCCTATGCCGCCGCCTATGCCGCCGCCGATGCCGCCTATGCCGCCGCCGATGCCGCCTATGCCGCCGCCGATGCCGCCGCCGCTGCCGCCGCCGCTGCCGCCGCCGCTGCCGCCGCCGATGCCGCCGCCGCTGCCGCCGCCGATGCCGCGCGGGCTGAGGCGAGATCTAAAATGCTGGCACGTTGCGCCGACGAGGTTCGCAAGGCGGTTCCTAATTTCCCGCTATGATCGCATTCCTTCTACTCACCATCGTCCTTACCATCGCCTATGAACGCTGTAACCGTTAGATTCTGGATGGAAGCGCAAGCTGTACTGGTTGAGGTTGAGGCGATGAAAGCCGCCAACGCCCACATGCCAGCCCAGTACCCCAACGTCCCGCCATACAGCGAGGCGCAGTTCCGTGAAAAAGCCGACTATATCTGGAGCCTATCAGCCGGTTTGATCAGTGCTTTTCAGGAAGGGCAAGCCACATGATAAGCGCCGTCGAACTCATCCCCGCCGCCTTGGTGACACTCGCTCTCGCTGGCGGAGTCCTGGCCAGCTGCCGCCGACTGCCACCCAAACTCCCCAAGCCCGACCGTGAGTTTGAGGAGCCGCCCGTCGCGCCCCAACCGCTGACCCCAGTGCCCAAGCTGGTCCAAACGCTGCCGACGTGCCATTCGAGACACGGCAGGCCGTGGACTGAGACGGCGCGGCGCAACCTCCGAAAAGGAATCCGATGAACAATCTTTTACCTAAAAAGAACCTGTCAGCCACCGAGCAAGCCCTGGCCGACGCCCTCGCCCGCGCCGAGAAAGCCGAGCGGGCCAGCGCGGCGATGCGGGCGTTCATCAGCGGCCTCGACTTGGACAACCCGCCGAACATTGAGGCTTGCGCGTGCGTCAAGGAAGTGAAGAACCAACGGGACAGCGTGCTGGCCAATGACTCCGGCAAAGGCTACGTCTCCGCCGACAAGCGGGACTTTCCGGCGCAGTTCAAGGCCCGCGCTAGAAACCTACCGCCGGGAGGCAAGGGCAAGTACGCCCTCCTCAAAATGAGACGCGTGCCAGAGCATCGCGACAACCCAAGATCCGCGGTCAATGAAGCTATTCGGACGCTCGAAATTGCGGGCATCCTAGATCGTGGCGGCACTGCGGAAACTGACTTCTTCGTCATCCGCCTCAAGGACAAGTTCGCCGCGCCTGCCCTGGCGGCCTACGCGATGGCAGCCTACGCCGAGGACCAGGAATATGGCATGGAGATTCTCAACCTGGCCAAACGCGCTGCGGAGTACCCGGCCAAGAGGATGCCGGATTGACGCTGGGCAAGTGGGAGGAGTGAGAGAATGAGCGACAAGAAACGATACCCCCTAGCCGAGGCGCGGAAGACTGCGGAACGCCTCCTGAAGATGCTCGCGCCAGTCTGTGAGCGAATCGAAATCGCGGGCAGCATCCGCCGCCAGAAGCCCGAGGTGGGCGACATCGAACTGCTGCTGATTCCCCGCGCGGAAATGGTGCCCGACGGCCTCTTTGACCAAAAGCGCATCGATCTGGCCGACGTCCGCATTGAGCAACTGCTAAAGCGGGGCGTGCTCGAAAAGCGGCTCAACACTGCCGGGTTCCCCACTTGGGGGAAGCAGAACAAGCTGGCCATCGACGTATTTAGCGGCATCCCGGCGGACATCTTCGCCACGACCATTGAGGGCTGGTTCCGGTCGATCGTCATCCGCACCGGCCCCAAGGAACTGAACATCGCCCTAATCCAATCTGCGGCCAAACGCGGGGTGCGCGTCCACGCTTACGGCGACTGCGGTTGCGAGGACATGCGGACAGGCAAGGCGATCCCAGTGAACAGCGAGCGGGAGTTTTTCGAGATTTGCGGCATGCCGTACCTGGAGCCGCACGAGCGGCAGTGAAGGAGATGGCGAGAGTATGAGTGCAAGACGAGATTGGGTTCCCTGTCCGATATGTGGAGAGCCGGATATGAGGAAAGATACCGACACCCACGGCAATGTCCTGATTTTTTGCACAAATCACGCCTGCGCGTCCAACGGTGGAAAAAACGCCGACGCCTTTCTGGATGATCCCTTGCCAGAAAAAGAGGAAACCGAGATTATGAGCGGAGCTAAACCATGGACCCCGGCCCAATGGGCGGATTGGAAGGCGCGTCACGTCAAGACGCACGGCATGACGCCGGGAGAGCCCGCACCGCCCCCATTCGCCGTCACGCCCAACTTTGAGCCCCGCCCCACCACGACCGAGGACCGGCTGAACAAGACCGAGAAGTCCTGCCTGCTGTGGCTCCGGTGCCTCAAGGTGCCGGGCCTGCAAATTCAGGCGGTGACGTTCCTTCTCGCCGCGGATTGCCGGTTCACGCCCGACTTCTCCTGGTTTGACGAGAACCGGCGATGGGCCTTTGGCGACTGCAAGGGGACGCGGTCGGACGGAAAGATCCTAATTGAAGAAGACGCGGCAATCAAGCTGCGCACAGCGGCGAGGATGTTTCCCTGGCTGCGATTCGTCAAGCTGTGGGTCCCGAAGGGCGGCGCGTGGACCATCGTGGATGTTCAACTCTGAGCCGCCCAAGTCGAGATGGCGAAACCATGAAAACAAAAACCCCGGCGGGACAGTTCGCCGGGGTGAAACACCAGGGGACCAAATTAAAGGGGCAACGCCCGCGCGTCACCCCATCGGCTCGCCAGTGGTCGCCGAGAGGAAATCTTACGGCGCAACCACGCCCTTGGCCGCCAGCGCCGCAGCCGTGCCCAGGAGTGCCGAGGACGCGTTGATGATTGCGACAACCCCCGTGCTGGACGCGCTCTGGTCGAGCCCGCCCACGTACACGGTGTTGTTCGAGCGCACGACCAGCTTGGCGAGCGAGTCCTGGCTGTCGAGGAACGTAACCACCGCGACCTTGGTGCCGTTGGGGCTTGTGATCGAGAGCCGGGCGCAACCCACCGCCCCGGCGATGACCGCGCAGCAGACGAGGGCTTTCAGGAGGTTTTTCATCGGCGAAAATACCTCCGTTGCGCGGCGGCAACCTTGGACTTCGCGTCGGATAAACTGGCGCGGCTTGACGCAACCGCCTTGGCGACTGCCGGCGTCGGCGTGGTCGTGGTCGGCGTGGCGAAGGATTGCTCGATGCTCATCGCCAGGGCCTCAAGGTTTGCCTCGATGGTGGCGAAGCTGGCGTTCGTGCCGGCCTCAACCGCCGCCTCACCAGACTGGCAGAGGGCGTCAAAATTCTGCTGATCCTTCACGACCTGAGCCGCCAGGTTCGTGTTGGACGTGAGGCCGGCGTAAAGAATGGCCCCGCCGGCGGCGGCATCCCCGGCGACCTGGATGCCCTGAATGTCCGCCACTTCGGCGGCGATGGTTGCGGAGTTGGTTCCGCCGAGCGAGGAACAGCCGGTCATTACCGGCGCGGTGACGGAGAGCAGGGCCAGAAGCCCGATGGGAATGGCAATGAATGCGAGACGTTTCATGGTTGGATTATTGCGGTGAAGGCCCCGGGATCGGATCCCAATTTTCAGGGGGCGGCGGATCGACGGCGGGAAGGCCCGCAAGGTCCGCGGTGAGATCGTTCGAAGTGAACCCGTTCGGCGCCGCCCCGTTGGCCTCGAACCAGTAGGGGCTGTCGAGCGCGTAGGACTCCTCACAGCAGGCGAGGTAGAAGTCCCAGGACATGCGCTTTCTCTGGCCCCAGGTAATCACGGTCAGGCCCGTGTCGTCATACTCGACGGCAAGAACACAGTGACCATTGTTTAGGTTTGGCGTCCAGACTGCCCCGGCAGTGTCCCACGGCGCCTGGGCGCGGTTCGGCACGTTGACCACACTGTCCGGGAGCCCGACACCTATGTAGAGGCAGCCAAAGAGGTTGATCGCGTCCATCGCCTCCTGTTTGCTGGCGGCGTTGAGGATCGCGAAGTCGGCAAGGGAGAATCCCTCGAAGCCGCTGCCGGTCGTGTACTGCGTTTTGAGGAAGGTCAGGACCTCCTGGAGATCGCACCCGTTGTCCTCGCTGCCGGGGTTGAAGACGCGATAGAGCCGCATCACGGCGCCCTCGTCGGGCGTGAAAAGAGTGCTCGCCTGAGAACTCCAGACCATCAGGGCGTGGCCGAACCCGGCGCACACGCAGTCCCCGTACTGGTCGTTGCCCATCATGGTCCAGTCCGAGACCTTTCCCGACCAGTCCCGGGTGACGGGCGGCGGGGCGATGACGGGCATCTTGTAGCGCAGCGTAAACAGCTTGGTGCGCGGACGGCGGCCCGTGAATGGTTTCTTGCCAAGGCGGAGGGGCATAGCTCAGGGTTTGGAGGTTGGGGCGCTGTTCGCCGCGGCGGCCAGGCCGTAGGCGATCAGGATGCGGATGCTGGCGTTGCACTTGTCGGCCCATTGGGGGAACCAGACGGGAACCAGCGCGAGGACGACGCCGATGACGACCGGCCACCGGATGTGTGGGTTGGAGATCAGCACGCCGAGGTTGTCGAAAAACTTCATGCGCCCTATTTTATGCCCCTCGCCGAAAAAGTCAACTCAAACGACACCCCGTCCGCTCCGGTGCCGGTTTGCGGCCGAACTTCTTTCGCTGGCCAGAGTGCGGGACGGTGGAGAACCAGTCACGCCGGGAGAAGATCTTTGCATCGTGGACCCTTTGACGCTGCTTAAAGCCACGCTCGCCGAGTGGTTCGAGGCCCTCATTCCCGCGCTCGGCAAATGGGAAGAGGACGGGGCGACTCGTTAGCTCACAACCCTCCCAGGAGCTTGCCGGCGTTACTTGTGCAGGAACCCGGCGACGTAGCCCAGGATGCCCCCGGTTGCCCCGGCCAAAATCATGAACATCTTGGCCCCGCCCTTGGCCTGCTCGATCATGCGGTTGTTTTCCTCGACCACGATCTTAACATTCTTGATTTCCTCGCGCATCGCCTTGCAGGCCGGCCAGGAGCCTGCGCCCCCGTTGAAGGCCCGCATGAGATCGTCCATCTTCACCCCCATGGAAACAACCGAGTAACCCAGGCGATCAAGCTTGGGAATGATGGATTCCTCGATCCGGTTCAACCGTTCGGTGTTCACGGCAATTTGCTCCTCATGCGTCATAAGTCGTATCGGTGGCAGGTTTTGGCCCTGGTGGTAGCCGGTCGTTATTTGGCTGGCATCGGCGCAGGCTCAGGCGCCCCGACCCGCTTGAAGTTGATCGGCCCGTCGCGCTCGGACACCCCGAATCGGTCAACGGCCATGACGGCGAAGTACCACGTCATAGACGCGCAGTTGGTGCCCATGGCCGTCCACAGCAGGTTGGCGCTGTAGATCGTCATATTCATTGTTCGGTCCATGAAATACGAGGCTGCATACTAATTGTCGCGTTGTCGTTTGCGTATATCACGAAGCAAAACGGAGTGTTCGATATCACGGTAATCGGAGTTGTGGAGTAAAGGGGGGTCCCCCCGGTTGAATTGTTGGCATTGAGGACAACGTTCGAGCACGCGACTCCGTTGGTGCATGGGTAGAGACTTATGTTCGTGCCGGCTCCGATGGAATTATGGAAGGTGACGTTCCAATTCGCATAGACCTTTGTGGCTGGAGCGTAATATGACGCGCCGCTCGCTGCACTGGACGAGTCGGTTCCCTGGGCGCAGATGAAGTATCCCGAGCTGTAGTTTTGGTTCAGGAACATAGTCTGCGATTTGCCGACCAGGAAATTCGTCAGCGCCGCGCCGTTGTTGATTGCCAATGCGCCGAGCGGGGTGCCGTTGGTCATCGCCGCCGCCGCATTTGTGGCCGCCAGCAAGCTCGCCGAGGCTGTGCCGTCCGCGTTGGTGGTCAGGTTCAGCCCGACGTAGCTCGAGCCGTAAGGCACGTTCACGCCGCCGGTTGGCCAAAGGGCGCCCGCCGTCACAACGGCCGTCACGGAGGCACTGCCGAGGCTGACCTGGTTATTCGCCGTGATTGTGCTGTTCGCGCCGATGGCCGTCGAGTTGGTCAAGTAGGTCGTCGTCGCGACGGACGGGTCCGCTCCAGCGCCGTAGCCAATGAGCGTCAAGTTCGTGGCGGCGTAGATCGCTGTGGCGGCTGAGAGGGAACCGGCGTTTGCGCCGGCCGCAGTGCATTGCATGAGGTTGGTAGAATATAGCAATGTGCCGTATCCATCGGCGGTGTTGTCGTTGTTAGTGTTGGCAAGGAGCGAGCCGTATCCATTAGCGGTGTTGTAGTTCCCAGACGTGTTGGAAAAAAGCGCCCTGAATCCGTTGGCGGTGTTGTAGTTCCCAGACGTGTTGGAGTAGAGCGAGTAGTATCCATTGGCGGTGTTGTCGCCGCCGATGGCGTTGGAATAGAGCGAGCCGTATCCATTAGCGGTGTTGCAGCTGCCCACCGTGTTGGAAAAAAGCGCCCTGACTCCATTAGCGGTGTTGTAGCTGCCGAGGGTGTTGTATGAACCATCTCCCACCCCCTGAAAAGAATTGCCAAGCGTAAGGTTTCCCCTGAGTTCCCACGCATTATTTCCGTTGGTATCTTGCAACACCACCTGCGCGGGTCCGGGGCTGATTACCTGGATCGAGATAGCGGACAAGGCGCCATTGAACGTGGACTTTGGAGTGAATGTCAACGCCGAGGCGCTTCCGGCTCTGGAACCAACAATATAAGTGCCGGCGGACGTATACGGGCCGCTGGTGAACGTGCCAACCGAGACCGTCACGTTGCCTGCCGTCACGGCAGATAGGGTGAAGCTGATCTGATAGTATGCCGAACTGGAAATCGTGGCGTTGCACACTAGCGGAGTCGCGGCTGGAATCGCGACGAACGTCGGGCCCGCGCTCTCGGTCCACGTCGAGTCATAAGTGAAGTTTCCTGCCGCGGGGGCAAGGTTAGCGCCGAGGAGAGCGGCGCTATTCGTCTGCTGGACGATAAACACGCCGTTGGTAATCGTGAGGTTGCCGTTCGTAACCCACGCTTGGCCCGCCCAGAGATTCCCGGAACTGTCGGCTGAGACAGCGGTCGCAGACCCGCCAACCTGCAAATTCCCTGATACGACGAGATTTCCGCCCACGGCAATTGGTCCCGCATTGGTTATCGCGCCGGTCCGGCCATTGATGGTGATGTTGGTCGCGCCATTGGTGCCCAGCAGTGTCGTCGCGTTCGTGTAGATCGCAAAGGCGGTCGTCGCTGTGTTCGTATTCATCTCCATTGTGTTGGTTGTCGAGACCAGGCCACCGCTGGCGATGGATAATATCGATGAGTAAAGGGCCGCCGCCGATAGGTTGGAAGTAAGAAGTCCCCCGCCATTGGTAAACGTGATTGTCTGCGCCGTCGCTCCGTTGCTGGCGAAAATGCCGCCATTGGTGTTCCACTGGATGCTGCCGCTCGTCCCGTTCGAGCAGAAGTAGTTGCCGGCTTTGAGCATCGTGTAACTGCCCGAGACATAGCCGGTGTCCGTGATGCCCGACGTGATGAGAAGGTTCGTGCCGAGCGTGCCTGACGGCAGGCCGCCGGTGGCTGTAGACAGGTTGATGTTGGTCAGGCCGACGGCCGAGCCGGAGAATTGATAACCAGCCGCGACCGAGAGGCTGCCCCCCACGTAGGTCGGCTGGCCGCCGGTCTGGAGATAGAGAGGCAAAAAGGCCTGGCCGTTGGTCAGCCAGGCGTTGACCACCACATCATAGATCGACGGAATGATCAGGAGCCCGGCGCCTGTGGCGCTGTCAAAAGCGAAGAGTTGCCGGTTCCCCGCGCTGTTGTGCGCCATGCCAAGCTGCATGCCGGCGGCGGCGCCGGTGCCGTCCATGGCCGTGCCGGCGAGCAGCACGTAGGGCTGATTGGAGGCCGTCAATGTGCCGCCGACAGTCAGCGGCTGCCCGGCAGCCTGGAGCGTCATCGGAGTTTCGCCGGCGCCCAACGTCCACGAGTCGAAATAGGAGCCTGCGTTGTTGTTGCCCATCAAAAACCGGAAGCCGTTGTAATCGGCCGCGTCGAAGAGTCCTAGCTGCCGGTTATTGGCCGCGTTGTGGCTCAATTGCATGGCTATGCCGCCGGGGTCGGTGGTGCCATCGTAGGCGGAGCCACCGATGAAAAACGGCTGGCTAACGGCCGGCGTGGAGGTGAGGTTCACCGCTTGGCCGGCGAGGTTGCTCACGACAAGCGAGTTGAGTTTGTCCACGTAGCCGGAGCCGGCGCCATAGACATTAAGGTAATCGGTGTTTTTTCCGAAATCAGTCAACCCGGCGAATGCGCCCAGGCCGGCGAGTGTGGTTTGTTGGCAATTCACATCCACCAGCAGGGAGCCTAGTCCGCCGCCGGTGGTCTTGTCGATTAGGGACTCGAAGCAGTTGCCCAAGCACAGGCCCTTGGTGACGACGCCGCCGTGGACGATCAGGTAATTGTTGTTCGTCGCGAAGATGTCGTAGCTTCCGGCGTTCGCCTCGAAGTCGACGCTGTCGTATCTGTCCTCATTGCCGCCGATGTCGAGGACACCGCCTCTGTTGCTCCCGGATGAGCCGCCGACTACGTGGATTACATAGCCGTTGGTGACGTAGATGCCGATGCCGGAGACGCCTTCGATGATGGGATTCAGGATGGTCTGACAGGTGCAGTTGGCGAGCATGATGCCGGTGGTTGGCTTGGTGGTGAAGCCGGTGGGAGGCAGGTCGTTGGCCGAGCAGGAGACGTTCTCAAGCAGGCCGCAATTCGCGCAGCCGATGAGAGCGGCGCCGATGCCGTAGCAGTTGAGCAGCCTGATGTTGCGGAGCGAGTCGTGATAGCAGGAGCCGAGGGTGATAAGGTTCGATACATTGCCCGATCCCTGGATGGTGAGGTTCTCTACCTTCGGGCCTTCAAGTCCGGTCGGTGCTGAATTTGTGACCGTGATAAATGAGGAAATGTTCGACGACCCAATATAGACGAGGCGCGCGTCGCCCTGGCCGCAGAGCCAGAGGTTGACGCTGTTGGTGGCGATGATCGGGGCAAGGAAGACGTTGGAGCCGGTGACGGCCAAGCCGCGTCCAGTGGAGGCTGCGGCGGCGATGGCGTTGCTCATGGCGGCATCGGATGGCGTGCGGCCGGTGGCGTCGCCGCCGAAGCTGGTCAGCATGAGGAAACCGGCGAGGTTGGTGAGGCCGGAGCCGTTGCCGGGCTGCCCCTGCACCATCAGCAGCGAGAACGGAAACAGGTTGTTGGCCACCGATGTGAGCCCGTAATTGTGCAGGCCCATGATGTAGTCGTATTGGGAGACCGCCGTCGCCCTCATCCAGTTGGTGACGTTGGAGGTCTGCGTCACGGGGTTGATCGACGCTCCATACTTGCGCGGAGACTCCACAAACCGTGGAGATGGGGGCGGAACTGGGCCGAACCGCACAGGAACGGCGGCATGGACTGCCAGCGCCCAGAGCGCGAGAGCCAGGGTTGCGACTTTCGATTTCATTGGATTTTAGGGGGAACCGACGGCCACGCCCTCGAAGCCCCACTCGAACGCCGCCGACGTGGCGCTGGAGGACGTGACGATTTTCATTTCAACCTCGGTCCCGGCGGGCAGGGCCGGGCTGATATCCGACGTGTCATTGCCGGTCGCGGTGTTGTTCATGGTGGCCATGACGTTGCAGGCCGTGCCGTTGGTGCAGATCGAGAGCGTGAACGTGTGGCCGCTCCCCGCCGCCGCCGAGGCCACGACGTAAAGGTTCTTGAGGACCATTGGCCGCGTGAGCACGTTCCGGGTCTTGCCGCTGGCGCTCGAACTCACGATGTTGGTGAACACGCCCGAGGCTGGCTGATAGGCCGTGGCCGAGGCGGCAATCGTTTGGCCCCCGGTGCTGCCCTGGAAGCAGACCGACACCATGTTGCTCATTCCGGCGCCGGAACCCGAAAACTGGTGCGCGGCATCCACCGCCAAGTTATTGCTGTGGGTGATGGAGGCGGTAGTGCCGTTGGTGACAATCGCCGAGGGTGAGGTAACGCTTGCGATGGGCAGCGCCGCGCCGTTGGTGCCAATGACAAACTGGACGGCGTTGGAGATGCCGGCGTAGCTGTTGGTCGGAAACGTGTTGGCGGGCGCGTACGCCTCGGGTCCAAGCGCCGCCGTCTGGCCGCCAAAGGCCACGCCGTTGGTGTTGGTAAGGCTGGATGCGTTGCCGAAGTACTGCGTTGCGCCGATGTTCCAGAACCAGAGCACCGTCTGGGAATCTGCGGTCAACGCGCCGAGGCAAAGCAGCAGAGAGCAAAGAAGCAGTTTCATATTCATGGGTTAGAACCATCCGGTCGCCGGCGTCCACGTCCACTCGTGAGGCGCGTCGGGGTTGGTCACGTCGAGGTATTTGTACATGGTGACGCCGCTTGGGGTGAAGGCTGTCGCCCCGCTATTGGGCGGCCCCGCCCCGGAACTCATCGCGATGCCCCCGCTTTGCAGGAGCACCAGGAGGATCTTCTCAGTGAGCGTGACGATGGTGTCGCCGCTGGTCGGCGTTAGCGGGGTGAGTTTCATTATGGGCTCAAATAGTTGATCCCCTGCAACGCGCAGAGGACTTTCGCCAGGGTCGTGCGCAGCGAATCGGTCGTCGCGGGGTTATTTGTCGGCAGCGCCCCAGGCCGCGTCTGGATGACCTGGAGCGCCTTTTTCCAGAGAAGGATGTGCGTATCCCCGCTCGTTGGGGTCGTCGTGCCAAAAATCACGGCGGACCCTCCTTAAACGACGGCGTTTTGGCTGTTGAGCATCCCCTTGCTGACTTGGAGCACCCGCGTATTGACACTCGCAACGAGCGTGCCCGCGCCAACGGTGGTTGCCGTGACAGGCCAGACGTTGGGGGTCAGGTACTGCTGCAAGCCGCACTTCACGATGGGGCCGGTTGACCCCACGAAGAAGATCGCGCCGTTGGGCAGGTGCTGGAACGTGGTGTCGTTGTGGACTTTTGATGGTGCAAAGCGTAGCATAAGTTTTCTGGTTAAGGTTACTCGCCGCCCGCGATGGACTGGGCCATTTCCTCAATGCCCGCGTCCCCGGTCGGCTGGGGTTTGTCCTCCTCCTTGGGCTTGGGCATATCCGTCTCGCCCAGCTTGACCATGGCGATGCGGCCGTCAGGTTGCGCCTCGAAGGTGCAGACCAGATCGAAGGTCTTGCCGCCGCTCTCACCCGCCTCGGGCGGCTTGAAGTTGCCCGGCGGCTTGAACAGGACGGGATCGCCCGGCTCGGGCGGAGGGGTTTGCGCCGCGCCATCGGGCGGGGCGTCCATCGGCATGGGCTCTGGCATAATATTTCAGGTTGGGCGGGCGGCGCCGGGGAACATACAAACCCCGGCGCCGTTGCCGCCATGAACACAACCACCCAAGAATTACGAGCAGAGCGACCGGCTCATCTGGTTCGGGCACTGCTTGAACAGGAGGAACGCGCCGTAAGTCGGCTCGACGGGCTTGTAGGCGTGCCGGAACTGGCAGAAGTGCCGCCCCTTATCCTCGAACGGCTGGGCGATGCTGGTGCATCCATCCATGCCGATGAAGGCCGCCAGGCCGTTGACGAAGCGCCACAGGCCGTAGTAGTTCTGCGGCGTCCACTTCATGCCGGGAGCCGCGTTGACGGGGATCAAAGGTTCCTCCTCCATGACGTACGGATTGAGGACCGTGGCCGACTCCAGCTTGCACATGTTGGCGTAGCTGTAGCTGCCGGAATAGGCGGCGGGGTTGCCCGGGTTGGGGTCGCGCCAGCAGCCGTTGACGACCGCCGCGAGGCCCTTGGTCACGTCCGTGGCATCCGTGGACGGGCAGTAGGAGGGCAGGCGGATGATGATGTCCTGGCCGGCGGCGTAGGGCGAGGCCGGGTAGGAATTGCTGTCCACGCCGGTATAAGCCGCCTGGCCGCACGCGCGCGGAGCGCCGGGGACCTGGGAGCCAGCCGTGGTGTTGGGGAAGCCCGACGCCACCTGGATCGTGCCGGGACCGTAGTTGCCAATCGTGGCGCTGTAGTTGGTGAAGACCGAGACGAGCGTTCCGCTCGTGCTCTGGGAGCCAGTGGTGCAGAAGTTGACCTGCGTGCCCCAGGGGACGTAGAGGTAGCGGGCCGGGAACGGATTGACCACGCCCCGGAAGTTGTACATAACGCCCGTGGCTCCGATGCGCTTCAAGGTCGGACAGGCTTCGCCCCAACCCTGGTAGGAGGCGTTGATGTCCGCCCGGTATTCGGGGTTGTTGGTCTTGAGCTTTCGCCACTGCATCATGCCGATGTCCAGCGGGAAAATCGGGCCTTCATCGCCCAGGGTGATCCACCTGGAAGCACCCGTTTCCTTCTCGTGAGCGCCCTCGGTGATGAGCGAGTCGGCGAGGTACTCCAGTTGCTCGTAGGTCAACTCCGAGTCGGGCAGGCCGATGGTGCCGGTGGGCAGATATGCCGACAGGTCGATGTTGGGGGCCGCTGGCTGGGTCTGCCACGCGCCAATGGCGGAGAGCATGTTGCCGCCGACAAACCCGTATTTCTGGACGTACGAGTTATAGACGGTCTGATGCCGGTTGGTGATCTCCAGGCTGACGATCTGTTCGAGCCGTTGGAAGAAGCGCACCCAGAACTCCTTGGCGTTCCAGTACATCGTCAGGTCTTCCTGGCAAATGACCGGGCCGCGGATGCCGAGCATCTCGGGCCTGTATTGACGCTCCAAATGACCCACCAGGGCGTTGTTGAACTGGAGGTCGCACGCGCCGCCGCCGTCGGCGGTCTGCGCTATCGACTGGATTGACTGCCACTGGCTTTCCTGGAGCCCAGGGGCCGAGCGGGCGATTTCAAAGACCGACGCGACGTAACCGCGGCTTTCGGGCCAGGTGCCGCGTTTGATGAGGGTATGCCACCAGGATTTTCCAATCGCGCGGGCGTAAAGCTTCATGCCAAGGTCTTCAGTCTTCGAGCGAAGGGAGTCGAAGTTTATGGGACATGCCATATTTTTCTGCTGATAAATTGTTCCGCGCCAGCCATTTTGCACCAACCGCACACGCGGAGCGTGGGCATAGCGCACTTGTGACTTGGGGGAATCTCCAAAACGCCGGGAGGCGTCCGGGGGGTTCAGCAGAAGGTGCCGTTTTTCACGCGGCCAGTGAAGGCGTTCTCACATCGCCAGCGGTAGTCCGCCAACAAAAGGCGATGCTCAAAGCCAGATCCGTATCGCCAATCCAAGGCCCCTGACCCCAGGCCAGCTAACGGATAACCGTTCTTGAGGCGGTTTTATACTAGAGGGGAGAAGTCTGTCAACAGTTATTTTCCAAAGTCGGGGACGCGGTCATAAAAAACGCCCGCCTTCACTCGAAAGCGGGCGTTGAAATCGGCCCCATTTTACGGCCCGGTGAAGCTCGTCGCCGTGATCGTCAGGTTGGTGTACGTCACCATATCGGCCAGCGTGTGATTCCCCGCCGTGTAGGGGATGTTGAGGAACATCTCGAAATGCGCGGCGGTCCCCAGGCCGGTGTCCGTCCACGTCAGCATGTTGTTGGTCGCGGAGTTGTTGTTGACGTAGCTCAGGGTGACGGTGTTTCCGACGCGGGTGATGAGAAAATTGAACGCGGTGTAAGTCGAGAGCCCGACGTTCCAGGTCGCGCTATTCGTGGCGGTGGACGTCGTAACGATGGCCCCCATCTGGCCCCCGCCCATGTAGTAAATCCCCGCCGTGGTTGCGGAGGTTGTCGCTCGGAAGCCGGCGGAGCCGCAGGCAGCGGGATTGACGCCCGCCCCCATGTGGTCGCCCCAGCAGGCCACGGCGGCCGTATAATTCCCGTTGGCCACGAAAGTGCCCGTGTCGAGCCCGGCCTCGCCGGTCGAGTACAGGGCATTGGCCGAAAGCAGGAAATTGGTCGTGGTCGGCACGGCCAGGAACCATGTATTCGTGGCGTAGAGCGTCAGGTGGCCGTCATTGGTGGCCCCAGCAAAGTTGTTGGTGACGTAGGTGCTTGCGGCTGCCGCCGCGTTGGCGGCGAGAAGGCACAGGGCGAGGGAGACGGACCAGAGAGTTTTCATAATGTTTCCGAGACTTTCAATCCTGGCGGTTTTACTCTGGCCCATGCGAAGGTGTCAAGGCAAAAAAGCGCCGCCGGGTGGAAAGAGTAAAACACCCGGCGGCTGAGTAGCGTGACAGCGATCTAGCGGCGCTGCCCCGCAAAGCTCACCTCGACAGCCTTGAGCATGTCGTCGGCGAACGAGGAGTCCACTTCATCGGGCGTGGACTGGCCGATCTTGATCTTCGGCTCGGGAGCGGCCTGACCCGCCTCCTGCCCCGCCTTGGGTTGCGACGCCGTCATGGACGCGATCTTGACCTCCAGGGCTGCCTTCTCCTTACCCCAGGCTTCCTCCTTGGCCTTCCATCCTGTGTCGGTCGCCGCGAACTGCCGCACGACCTCCGGGAAGGCGGCGGCCTGGACCGCGGCGTCGAGCACCTGCTGTTCCGTCACCCCCTGCCCGCGCATGATGCCCTCGAAGACCGCCCGGCGCGTCTGGACGCCCTTGTTCCACTCGGCATCCCCGGGCTTCTCCCGAAAGAGCACGTTGCCCTTCTCGGGGTCCTCCAGAGCGGCCAGCCGGGCCTTGATCGCGGCCTCGCGCTTCTGGGTCGCCTGGGCGGACTTGGCGGCGGTGTCGGCGTCAAACTGCGTCCGGCGCTCCTTAGCATTGAGGATGTCGGCCTGCTTGTTCTCCTCGATCTTGGACAGGTCCTCGAAGATGGAGCCCAGCCGGGCCCTGGACAGCGCGGAGGGCACGTCCTCGATAAGCCCGTCAAGCGCGTTCTGGCGCAACTCTCCTTCGGGCAGTGCCAGGGCGTCTTTGATGGCGGCGGCCTTGTCCACGCCGAGAATCTTGGTCGCCCGGTCAAGGGCGGCGTTGCGCGCGCCGTCATAGTGCCTCACGAAGTCGGGATGACGCTCGACATTGGCCACGATCAGGGCCTCGCTCAATTCCTGGACTTTGGCCTCAAGGGCCTTGGTCTTTTCCTCGACCGCCGGGTCCGGCTTGGCCGGCTCGGGCGCGGGCTTGCTCTCCAACTCCTTCACCCTGGCCTCCAGCGCGGTCACTTTGGCCTTGTGCTGCTCCCGCTCGTTGGACACGTCCCGGATGCGGGTCTTCAACTTCTCGAAGTCCACCTGTTTCGGGTGCATCGGAGCGGGGAACTCCTTGTCCACCTCGTCAGGGGTCGTCTTTCCCCCCTCGGGCTTCTCGCCCTCTTTCGGATTGGCAGGCTCGTCGCCAGGCTCGGGCGCGGCATCGGCGGGTTTGACCTCCGCCGCCGGTTTGACCTCCGCGGCGGGCTTGGCTGGCTCGGGCTTCTCCGGCGGGGTCGGCTTGGGATCTGGCGCTGACGGGTTGGCAATGGCGTCCAGTTCGGTGACGAACTCGGAGCCCATGCTTTCAAAGTCGGCGCCGGTCTCGGCGGTTTCAGCGGGGGCCATCAGGTATCGGTTGATTTTCATGCGTTCGGTTTGGTTGGTTCGTCTTCGTCCTTATCCTCCAGCGCGGCGTTTTCAGCCGCGAAATCCATCGGCGGGGCCTTCTTGGGCTGTTCGAGCTTGCCCAGGTTCTCAAATGCGCACACGGCCAGGATGAACCCGCGCGTCTCGTCAATGTGGCCGATGCGCTTCTCGGGCGGCTCTTCCAGAACGGTTGCCCGCCGGAGGTAGGAATCATGCCAGAGCACGTCCAGCATTCGCCGGACGGTGGGGTCATGCAGGGCCTTGAACGCCATCTCGACCAGTCCCGGGTCGGCCCGCCACTCGGCAATGGTGATGCGGAGGGGGTCGCGCTTCTCGATCTCAATGCGGCGCTCGACCGGGGCGGGCTTGCGGAAAAAACGACTGAACCATGCCATTGCGCGACTCATAACGACTTCTCTTGACTTTGGCAAGGCTCAATTTGCTCCTGGAACTGGATCTTCCCGTCAACGGTCGTCACCCGGAAGGCGGCGATCCGCTTGTCGCCCTGCCAGATTTCGGAGCGGTCGGGACAGTCCACGATCTCGACAAGATACGCCTCGCACCAGTGAACGAGCCGCTTCCGCGCCCACGCCTTGCGGTCGGCGAACCGGGTCGCGTCGTACACGTCGGCTGGCATGATGGTCTTGAACACGCGCAGCACCCACTCATGCTTGGCCCTGGCGACGGCCCCGGCAATGCGGGTGAGGCTCTCGACCAGTTTCGAGTCGGGGGCGGTGGAGTCTTTCATTCAAGGTGTTTGACGATGGCTTCGATGGTCGGCGCGAGGTTATAGATGTCACTTTATTCCAGTCGGGGTCCACCCGTGTGGATGCCAGTCCCGAAGGCCACGCCAGCCCGCACACTGGCGGCGAGATAATGAATGCGCGCCCTCTCGCGGCACTCCGGGCAGGTCACGGCGTCATGGTCAAAGGTCCAACGGTCGCTGCCCTTCCGTATGTTCGAACAGAAGGGAGGATCGGGGTGAAAATGAACCAGGGGCTCTTGGCGCTTGATGCGGAATTCGTTATCAGGCCCATCCCACCTGGGGGATTCGATTCGGTGCCACTCGGAACGGCTGGAATCGCGGAAAAGGATGTTGGTGTTCCTCGCTTCAACCTCAGCCCCGTCCTCCCATGCCTCGCGGACGGCCCGCCATTTTTTGCTCACTTCTCTGTGTGTCATTGTGTTGGTCCTTTCTTCTTATTGCTGGGTGGGCTTAAAATATCGGGCAAACCGCTTCCGGTTATCCAGAACGTACTGCGGCAATTTGTCCAGCGGATAGGGAGTCAGTTTCAACTCGCCGGGGGCCTTTCCCGCGTAAACCGATCTCCAGGTGTGGCGGGAGCCCCATTCCGGGGCGTGCGCGGTGGCGTTGATCTTCTCCAGCACGTCCTCGCGCGAACCGAAGAACTCGAAGTGCCACCCCGCATTTTCAATCCTGGGGAACTGTCCCGAAACCCTCGGGTGGGGTTTGAACCCCTCCAGCGGGTAGCGCATGATGATCGGGTGGTCGTTCTGGGGACAGTTCTCGGCAAGCCGGTCGAAACACCACCAAACGTTGTCCATGACGAGATTGGCCGCCGGTCGGTCGCCCTCCAGAAACGCACGCACACTGGCCGCCCTTGGGACTTCATCCGCGTCGGCGTAAATCACCACGTCGGGGTGAAGCTTGTCAATCTCCTCCATGAGAAGCTGCCGCTGGCCGGTCTCGATGTCGCGCGGGCTTCCGGCGATCATCCGGTCGAAGGTAACGTGGGTGATGGGCCAGCCCTTGTAACGCGTCTTGTTCTCCTCAAAGTAAAGGGGTTTGCTCAAGCCGATTTGGGTGGTGGTGAATTCCACCACAAGGTGCTGGTCCACCACGCCGCGAAGCTCGTTGAGTTTGATCTCGAATATGTCGAACTCCTTGAAAAACATTTGGGCGCAAAGCACTTTCATTTCAACCACGCTTCCGGGATCTCGAAGTCGGCGTCGGCTGGATACATCGCGTTCTTCCGCCTGAACCGGCAATTTTGATCCTCTAGAAGCAAGTCCTGGATAACATTCTTGCCCAGGCCGAGGGCTATGGACATGGGCGAGCTTTGGGAGCCTATGAACACCTTGGCCCCGGCGATGACGCGGGCCAGTTCAAGGAAATCGCGGGTGCTCACATAAGGCACATAGCCGCACTCGGAAATCAGCGCCGCGTGCTCCTCGGGCATCCCAACGGCCACCATGCGGCCCCCGTACCGGCGGACCAAATCCTTCCATGGGAAATAGGGGTTGAACTTACGGTAACGCGGGCACATGTGGACCACGATGGGGCGGCTGGGGATGACCATTGGGAAGTCCACCGTGAGCCAGGGCTTGTCCTCGGGCCATTGGGCGCCGCACACGGCAAGCTGCTTGGCTGTAAGCGATCCGGCGTTCGGCCTGTAGTTGTCGCGGAATCGGTTCAGATCGTAGTCGGTCGATGCGGGCATGGACCGGCGGATCTTGCACTCCCAGATATAGGGCTGCTGCTGGAGCAGTGAGGCGAGGCTCCTCACGCTCTCCACGGTGGGGATCTGCCGGGGCGGCATGGTCGGCCAGCATTGGGGCGAGATAAAGAGCACTCCGCCGTTCATCGCCTTGATGGCGGGCAGGCCGTAGATAATGTCTCCCCAGTCGCCGGAATGGTGGAACACCTTGGGGGCGCCGGCGTCAGGCGGCAATTTGGTGGCGAAGGAGTGGAAGCCGAACTGGTTGCGCCAGGGCGACATCTCCGCCGAGAAAGCCGTAGCCACCCCGGTCGGGGCGAAGCGGAGCCCCTGAGACTCCAGGGCCTTGCGATGGCGGATGCAGATAATCTGGTCCTCGGGATGGTAGGGGCCGGGAAGCCTCCTGACGGCCTCCATCAACTTTCGGCTGCGGAGGCTGAAACCGCCGTTGCCCATCGTGATCTTGCCGTCGTCGGTCATGTCTGTTGGGGCTCCGATGTAATCCCATTTGAGAAACTCGGGGTCCCACGATCCGCCGCGCACAACGTAACCGTCGCTCTGGATAATCAGGGCGTGTGTCGTGGTCACATATTCGGGCGCCCGACAGGTGATAAAGTTGGAGTAGCCGTCCAAGCCGTTTATGTGCGGCACTTTTATGGCATAAGGCAGGCTGTCGTCGTTGGTGAAGAACAGCACCTTTTTGGGCGCGCACTGCCCCAGGCTGTGCTTGATGGCCCGGAACGCCATGTCTGGCCTTCTGGTGTCAGCACAGACCAAGGTAACGGTGTCCAGGCACGGCTTCTGCCACAGGGCGCACATAGCCGTGCGGAAGAACTGGCGAACCCCGCGCCGCCGGGGCGGTTGGACGGGCGCTTGGTGCGGCGGGAGCCCGCGCTCGCGCAGCCGTTCAATCAGCGTCCCGTCCTTTGAACCATGGAACAGCGCGACCTCTTTGGGGATAACCGACAGACTCTCCGCGGTCGGAAAGCTCATTGGCGTAACCGCGCGCGGATTGGCCAGCATCCGCAGAATCAGCGGCGTATTGTGGGCGCGGCGCAGGGTCAACTCGGGGTGATCGTTGTCGAACGTGCGCCCCGACTCGGCCACCAGGAAGGGGTTGAAGCGGCGGGCGTTCGGCGGCCAGACGCTAACGCCGTTGACATGGAGATTGGGATGCGGGTAGAAACAGCCCATGAAGGGCTTGCCGCACCGCCGGTATTCCTCCCCCAGTTCGTCGAGCCAGCCCCGGCGCATGGGCACGCAGTCGCTTTCAAGCCAGAGGAACGGCGCGGGCCGCTTCCGCTCGACCCACTCAATGAGCGCGATCCGAAACAGGGCCTTGGGCGCGGCAATCAGGTTGCGCTCGTCGGGAACCTGCTGATGAACGTGGGCGAAGGAGGGGAAGACCTCGCGGACCAGATGGCCAAGCTCGGCTTGGTCCTTCAACTCGACACGGGACGACGTGAGCAGGACGAATTCGTGCTGTGGAATCGCGCCGTCCAATTCCTTGATCCACTCGATCAGGGCTTTGGCCCGGTCGATCTCGACGTGCGCGACTGGGAAGATGACCTGCACGGCGTCAGCTTCAAATCTTGATCTCTTTGCCTGTTTGGTCCAGGAAAACGACGGCAGGAGGCGGCACGCTGCAAAGGGCTTGCACCCAGGCGCGGCCAAGCGCCGTCGTCTTGTAGCGGCGCGGCGACTCGTCGCCCTCTTGCCGATTCGGTTCTATCGCGCCAATTGAGATAAAATCCCTGACCGTCTCAGCAATAGCCGGGGCTTCGAGGTTGGGGATCGGCTCCGGGCTGACATGGCAGTGAAGAAGGATCTCGATGTTGGCTGGTGAGAATATCGTCTTCATGGCCAATGCCCCCTCTTTCGCTTCCCGCCCCGGCCATAGGTTTTGCCGTGGCCGTGGCCCTTGCCACCCTTCGCGCTCGGCGCTTTGCCGAACGTCCGGCTCGGCTTGGGCAGGTAGAAGTGTTTGATCGCCGCCGGGGGCGCGGGCGGGTGCGGGGAGCCCGGCGCGTTCAACTTCCGGTTCACGTCGTCAAACATGGACTCGGCTTGGGATTCAGGTTCGGGGGTCATGGTTTGTGGTTTTCGACATTTTCCGATAAAGGCTGCGAAGCCGTTCGGGACTGAAGGGCGGCACGCCGTCGAACTGCCGGGCAATCCTGGCGCGGACATCGGTGCGGTCTTTTAGCGGTGGCAGGTCGAGACGGTTATGGATGCGCCATGCCCCGGCGTTAATTGCCAAATCGGCCAACTGGGCGAGAGACATCGAAGCGAACTCGGGCCTCGCTTGCGGAATCAGCCGAAGGAGCTTTTCCCCCTTTTTTGTCAACCTGATATGTGCCATGCTCCACAATCTACCACAATGGGGCATTGTGGGTCAACCCCTTTCTTTGTAATCGCTAGTCGTCAAGGATTGAGGATGGGTCAGGGATGTCGTCCTCCGTAAACGGCATTCCTTGGTCGGTTGCGTCCCGCGCCTCTTTGAGCAAGTCGGCCAGGGCGGAGAAGTTGCATTCAAGGCCGTCGGGCAAAAGGGCCTGATGCTCCCGCAGATTGTCCATGGCGTCCTCTATCGTGTCTCCGACGCCCAAGAGCCAGCCAATTTCGCCCGCATGGTCTTCGTCCCAGGGCGGAAACTGCGCGGCGCCATCCTCAAACCCGCACACGCTGACCTTCAGCCAGGGGTCAAGCTCCTCCGAAATTGGCACCGTGATATAACCCGGGCGCGGCGGGGCGTCGGCGTTGACGAGGACTTGAATCCCAAATTCCCACGCGGGCTCGGGGTCAACGCATTCCCCGTTTGCGCCCAGCCAGATTCGTTCGGAGAAGTTCTTGACCAGCGCCGTCTGAATCTGAGAAGGGGGGGAGCCATACCTCGGAGTCGGGTCGGTGAAGATCGGCACCTTATCCTTCACCCGGATTTCACTGGAGAACGGCCCCCGGTGCCCGTACTTTTCCAGCACCGGGCCAAATTTTGTGTGAACCTCCAGCACTGGCTCGGGCAAATCCTTGAAGTCGCAAAAGGTAATCAGGTAAGCCAGATCCTTCTTCTCCAGACCGTGGTTGACCACCTTGGGCCACCGCCCGTCGACAAAATCGGCGTCGGCCCCGTCCTCGATGTCGGTCTCGATGTGGTTGAAGACGTAGAAAACGATGTGTTTCACAAAGGCCCCGAAGTGCATCAGACGCAATTCCAATTCGACGTGGCTGCGCTGCCAGTCCAGCCAATGAAACGTCTCCCAGGTCTTGCGCCATTTGGAAACCTTGATCCACACGTTCTCAACCTTGCGCGCGTATTCAAGGAGGGCCTTTCCTCCCTCGATCTCGACATGCTCGGGAACCTCCAGACCGCACTCCCTCAATTCCTCCAGGAACCGCCGCTTGTTGACTTCCAGGATTTCAGACCCACCGCCGCCCCAAGTCGGCACGCCCATGGCTTTGAAGTGTTCCTGATAGGGCCTGAAACCGATGTGGGTGAAGACCACCAGATCAAGTTCTTTTTCGATGTCCAGCAGGTGTGTCGGAATTTCCAATTCGGGGAATCCGAATCCGGGCACGAAGTCCGCAAATTGAGGATAGGTCGGGTCGGATATGGTCCAGTAATAGACCTTCTTAACGTCCTGGGCCAGCCGGCGGGCTACGGGAAGGAAAAGGCCGTTATCGACCACGCAACAAGTGACTTCCGAGATCGGCTTCACGGCTTGGAATCAGCGGGATGGGGCACATCGCAGGACGCCTCGACGGCTTTGTCGTAATCCGGCCGGGAGACGCCCATGTGGTTGGCGAGGAGGCGTTCGATGCACTCGGCCAGGACGTGCTCGCGGTTGTACGGCGCTCGCGGGTCGTGGCCTGGCTCGTCACCTTCGGCGTGCTTGCCCTCCTCGCGTTCGCGCTCCCACATTTCGTCAAACGCCTTAATGTCGGGACTCATGCTTTTACCTCCGTAAATCTTCGCTCGTTCCAAATCTCAACCGCGTTGGCCATGCTGGTGCCCTCCACGATCTTGCAACCCTTGCCGCACGCGATCTTCGCGCCGTTGGCCAGCGGGAGCACGCGGGCGCGGGCGCCACAGCAGGGGCACGTCCGCAACTCCCACTCCCGGGTTTCCTCGCGGGCTTTGACCTCCTCGCGCAGATCGGCGGTGAGAGACTGGAGATCCTGGCGTGGCGAGAAATACTTTGCGTAGTCCTCAGTCATCGCCGGGCAGGGATTCAGTTCGGGCGCGGAACATGTCGAAGGGCGCGGGGCAGGCCGGGGGCGGATCGTCTTCGCCTTCTTCATCGTCCTTTTCGGTTTCCTCTTCCGGTTCGTCCTCCGGTGGGGGCAGGTTTTCAGGCATTTGCGATCTCCTCAAGCTTCTTTAGGATGGCGAGATCCTCGGCGGTTGGATTCTGGTTGCCCCTGAGTTGATCCTGATACCATTGCCAGACGGCGCGGGCGTCCTCGGTCGTTGCCGGCCAACAACCCGGGCGCGGCCTTCTCCATTGGTCGTAGTACTTTTTGCTGTTGTACCAGCCGGCGCCATAGCAAGTGGCCCCAACCACAAAACCGATTACGCTATAAAGGATAATGATCATTCGGAAAGCGCCCGATGGTGGGCGAGGGTTATGTCCGCGGCGGTGCGGCTGTCGGCCAAGGCAAGATTCTGATTGTGGGCCTCCCGCTTCATTTGGAGAGTAGCCGCCTGTTTCTCCCTGGCCAGCTTCAACTTTTCGGCGGTGGCCTGGGCTTTGATTTGGGCGTCGGTAATCTGCCCCTGCATCTTCCCGCGCAACTGCTGCTGTTTCTCGGCCTGCTGTTGCAGGTGCTTCTTGAGCTTGTCCGCGAGCACCGCGATCCGTTTCCACTTCTTCATCAGCATCCCCGCAACCTCCTTCTTGATCGGGTCGCTGCTGAGGCGCTGGATGTGCATGTGGGCGGCGGGTCCGGACATGTCGAGGAAGGCCGACACCTTTTGCGGGTCGCCGCCTTTCTGGAGCGATGCCAGGGCGTCCGCGCACGCGCCCAGGAACACGCCGGCGAAGGTGATGGGGTTTTGTGAAGGCGAGGGCACCGGGGCAACGCCGTCCTTCATGGCGACAACTTGCAGCGTGGCCAGCACTTTCTGATCGGCCATCGCCATCGAGGTTTCCCCTTCCGGCATATACCGGCTGACCGCCTCGTGCCCGCACCACGCGGCCACGGTGTCGCGCCGCCAATTCTGCTGTCCGGTCTCGGGGAAGCCGCCAACAACTTGGGCCAGGGCGCCGAGCGCCTGGGTCCGAAGAAAAGGCGAGCCCTGCCCCACCACGCGCACAGCCATCACGCGCCGGATGCGCCCGAAGCACTCCTTGGGCACCCGCTTGGCCAAGCATCGCTCCTGACACTTTTTGGCCCTGGGGTCGTTGCTATTCAGATTGAAGAACCGGCGGACAATCTCGCCAAAAAGAATATCCCTCTGCCGATACCATCTCGAAAATTGAGCGCCGCCAATAGACGCCTGCTGCATCGCCTTGCGCTTCACCTCCGTGGCGGTGTCGGGATTTCCAGGTTTGTCCGGCTGCACCGGCTGCTGATACTGCGACGTGTTCGAGCGCATCAGTTGGTCCGTAGTCTCCACCAACTTGAGCCCTTCCTGGACAAACCCGCTGATGGGATTCTGGACCGGGGTGATGCCCGGCTTGAGGATGGCGCTGTCGAAAAGCTGGACGCCCGCGGATTGCTGCCACTGCTGCTCGGTTGTGGTTGTGAACAGCGTCTTGGGCGACAGGGCGGTGTCGAACAAGTGGCTCATGGCGATGTTCTGGAGCTTTAGCGTGCTGTACATCTTCACGCCCAGGCCGGTCACGTTGTGATGCAGCCCGGCCCGGCCCCGGTCGTAATACATCGGATGGACGGCCTCTTTCCAAGTTTCGTACCGTCCGACGTGAAGGTAGCAATACTCGATTCCGGGATTGGCCCCGCCGGTGCGCTCGACAATCGCGTGCGTGATCTTCCCCTGCCGCTCTCCCGGCTTGGGAAACTCCCGCCACCACGCATGGGCCATCTTGCAGACCTTCGTCAGATCGCCCTGGTACTGGAGGGAGTTGGTCTTTAGCTGGTTCTGATACCATTCCCAGGTGTAGGTCTGATTGTCGGGCGATTTCTCGTCCATCGCCCCGGCGATGATCTTCTTGGTGAAGTTGACCCGCCAGCCAACGGCCTTGGCCGCCGCCTCATCCACGATGAAGCGGTACAGCTCGGGCGGGTAGTAATCGCGGATGGCAAAGCACATCTCCCAGCGCGAGGGCTTGGAGGGGGTCATGTCGGGGATCTTGAAGTTGTCGGTGGAAATGGCGATGGGCAGCACGTCGTCATTGTTCTCAAAAATCAGCGGTCCGCAGCCGTGCAGCACCATCTCGTTTTGAGAATCCTGGTCGTCAACGTCCCAGTCCTCATCGATTGCAATGGCCAGATCGACCTCCTCGGACATGATGCGGCCCCACTTGGCGGCCTCCCCGGGCGTGCCGTGCTCGACCTCGATTTGCACCAGGGCGGGGGCCTGGGTTGCCAGATCGTAGATGGCGTCCGAAGCGGTGGCCAGGAACGAGCGGGCGGTGCCGAAGTTGACGTTAGTCGCCTTGGCCATGCCGAAGTCCCGGAGCCGGCGGGGGTTTTGCGGAGGGTTGCCGTCCACCAGGCCGTCCACCTTGGCGCGTTTGCGACTGCGCCCGTAGTCGTCCTCAATGGCGCGGTTGATGCAGTCAACCACCGTGGCGGCGTTCTGCATCCGGCACTCGGGCGGGATGAGGGTATCTTCCGGCAGAGATTGCAGGCCAAGGTCGTTAAGGGTCAGACTCGACATACTCAGGGAGATTTCCAACGTTTTTGGGCGCGTTTGTCAATCGAAATCCTATTCATGGGTTCTTCCAGCAGCCTTGCGTTTCGGCTGCCAGTTTGAACTGCTCCTTCTGGAAGTCCGTCAGGTCGGCGGTTTGAAGCTCGACCGGAATCCAGAGGGCGATTTTGTTCAGGCACCTGCAAACACCGCACGATTTCAGACGCCCGTCGTGCGGCGTTGTTCCGGGGTTGAAGGCGAGACGCGCCAGCCATTCCACGACCTCGCCGCAACGCCCGCCGCATCCGGTTTGGATGCCCCGCTGCCACGCGCAGTTGGCGCAGATCAAGGCTCTCCGGTTGGCTTCGTCCTGGCTGACAAGGTGCCGCTTGTTGGCCCAGTGCTTCACCATGACTTCGGAGCCGCGAACAACGTCCGCGCCCGCCAGCACCCCGCCGGACGGCGGGACCCGGGGGTCTCCCTCCTTGCAGGCTTCGGGGAACCTCGCGCATATCTCGACCTCAAGCTCCTCCTCGAATCCCAAGCCGGTGGGGATGGCGTTGGCCTTCCGGTACTCTTTCACCCTGTCCAGCAGCATCATAAAGCTGCTGCCCGTTCCAACCATCCCCCTCTCCTTGGCGTCGATCACAAACTGGCCGCCGTGGGGCGGTTGGCTCTTGGTCTTGAGGCGCGGTTTAATCATTGGTCGTCCTCCGCATAGGCAAAAGCGTCGTCGTCATCGTTTTCCCACATCGCCTTCTCATTCTCCGCCGAGAAATCCACGCTGGAGCGAAGTTCCTGAATCTCCTTGATCCTTTGCTCCGTGTTCACCAGCGCCATCGCCACGGCCTCGCCGGTCTGCGTCAGGGTGAAGCCCTTCTGCCGGGCCACCTCATAGAGCATGATCCCGCAGTCGGCGAAGTCGCACGACTTGCGGAACTTAAGACGGTAGAGCTTCTTGTTCATTACCGTCTTGAGCCGGCGCATGGTCCCGTCCGGCCTCATGTCAATCTCCTCAATGGAGCACAGTTCCGAGGCGGTGTCCTTGTCCACGCCCTTGATCTGGCCGCTGCTGATGCCCACCTGGTTGAGGAAGAACATCTCGGCCCGCTTGTTCTCGTACACCTCGCGCGCGGGGCGTGGGTCGTCGCTGGAGCACGGATCGTCGCTCGGCGCCCCGTTGTACATGATGCCTATGACATCCTGCGACCACTCCTTGCGGGCGATTTCCCACAGGCCGGAGTCGCCCGTGATGTCGAATCCGAAGTTCTTGGGCTCGCAAACGACTTTCTGGCCGCGATACTCCACGGCGGCGCACCGGGCCTTGATCTGGTGAAGAAGCTGGTACTTGGGCGGCTCGGGGCTCGTGGCGTCTATCGAAAGGACGGCGGGATCCATCCATTCCAGGCCCTTGCGACCGTCCATCAGATCGCCCATCGCCCCGAACCGAATCGCGGGACGGTCCCCGTCCGGCGTGTAGGCCGGGTCGATCACGCCCAGGATCAGGAAGTTGGGTCCGGCAAATTCGTGCTTGGCGTAGGCGCTGAACTTCTCCAGGAGCGTCTCGGTGTAGATCGTCTTGGACAGACCCTCGGGGGCGGGGAAGCCCAAATCATAGCAAAAATGGTCCGGGTCGTTCTCCATTCCGCGCTCTTTGAGGAACTTCATCCGCATCGCCACCCGTTGCGCGGTGGGGATGTGCTTGGAAACGACCTTGCCCTCCAGGATGTTGGGCGAGCGGTTGAAGTTGAAGATCAGCACTTTGCAGGGCGAGCCGTCCATCTGCGGCTTGCCGTCCCAACCGTCGCTCTCAATGCTGACGGTTGGCCAGCCCGCCGCCGGCTCGATATACCTGCCGAAGTTGGACAGCCGGGATCGGACGTTGGCTATGGCGGCAAGAAGGAAATACCCACCAGATTGCTGCGGGTAGCTGTAGAGGTTGGCGCACGCCTTCCAAATGGCGGGCGGAACCGCCTCCGCCTCATCGATCACCACGATCTGATTCTTGGTATGATGGCCCTGAATATCGGCGGCGGCTTTGTTCACGTCGCCATCTGTGACTGCCTTGACTAGAATCGCGTTCTTCGAGTCTCCCTTGGTGAACTCCCACACCATTTGCGAGGCGATCATGTTGCCGACCGGCTCCTCGGCTTGCTCGCAAAGAACCCGGTGAATGCTCTGGATTTCGCCCCAGCCCTTTTGCTTCTGCGCCTTGGTGGTAGTGGAGCAAAAGATAATGCTGGTGTCGTACGGGGCGCACAGCCACGACACCACGGCGAAACCGGCAATGTTCCGAGTCTTCTGACTTGAGGAGCAGCCCGACACGCCGACCCAGGTGTTGTTGCAGAGGGCTTCGATCATCCGGTTCGTCCAACTGTGCCACTCGTGGTATCCGGGCAGAAGCGAGTCCGCGATCTTGCGGTAAAGAACGTGCCGGGGCGACGGGTTGCGGGCAAACCTGTAATTGGCGAACGCCCAGCGCCAATAGAAAATCTGCGGCTTCCCCTTGGTGGGGCACCCGAACGTCTCGACTTTCTTCGCGGCGGCCATGCTACGGATTGATATACGGCAAGTCCGACCACCGCGTTTTCCCGTCCCCGATCTTGAGCTTGCCCGTGTCCAGTTCCAGGCCGAACTCGCCCGCCAGGAGCAACGGGTTCTTCTGCGTCCAGGTCGCGGCGTAGTCGCGCGCGACCTGAATCCGCGGCGTGCGGTATTGTTTGCCTCTCACGAGCATTGGGGGCCTCCTCCGTCAAGGTGCTCGCCGGGCATCAGCCACCAGGGGCCGTTCCAGACGCCGGCAACCTTTGTCCAGTACCGCCCAGCCACGTAGTCCACGGCGGAATCTCCGTCGGTTCCGAGAGTGCTGTCCGGCAGTCCGGTCACTTGGAAAAGCTGGGAGTAGGTCTTTTGCAGGCTGCCGATGTTGACCCGGAGGTCCGTGCCGTTTCTGGCGATGCCGATTTGCTGCGTGCCAGTTTTGCTAAGGCATCCGTGAAGGCCGACGTAATACGCCTGCCCCGCGACCAGCTTGGGCATTCCGGCAATCTGCGTCCAGTTTTTGAGGGTGAGAATCCCGTCGGTAATCCAAGGCACCGTCCCGCCCTGCTTCGCGCCGACGACGGCCACGGCAAACGCCGGATGATCCAAGTCGGCAAGCCTTACATCGCCCGTCTCCGTTTCAAACAGGGCGTGGCCCGCAAGAATCTGGTAGCGGCTTTGATTTTGGCCCGAGCCGGTCACGGGTCGATTGTATATTTCTTGACATCGCCAGCGTCAAGAGAATATAAGCCGCTTGAATGAGCGACCGGACGACTCAGCCTGGATCTCGGTTTCTGGCGGATGTCCAATACGTCTTCGAGGGCGGAATGGACGCCGGACGGCCACCCGACGCAATCTCGCCCGACCAAGTCGCCATGCTCCTGAACGGCACCTGCCGCGGCGGGCGCCTCAAGCCCCGTCCGGGTTGGTTCAACCAGCCGTTGAGTTTCGCCAGCCAGGGTGTCGGCGCAGTATTCCAGGGCGACTCAACCCTGGGCGTCAACGCCGGATTCTTCCAGGAAGCGACTTTCTACACCGGGGGCTATCAAGGCCCTCTGGCCAGCGGCGGCGGCAACCCATGCCTGCTGGTGTCCATCTCCGGTCGGCAGTTTCGGATCAACCTGAGCCCCACAGTGCCCACGACGGCCACGGTTGCCGACTTCACCCTGCCCGCGATTGGCGGCAGCGTGTCATTCGAGGTCCTGACCGCGTTCCAGATGTCGCTCAACTACCCCGACATCACGATTGACGGCTACCCGGTGCAACTGATTGCGATCAACGGCAACCAGATCACGATCCAGAACCAAACGGCAATCACCACCACCACCGCGCAAGCCACCCTTCCAGGCGACGGCACAACCATTGTCACGGTCTCCGTGGTCAGCAGCGCTGGTTTTGCCCAAGGAGACTACGTGTTGATCGGCGGCATCCTGGCCAACGTAGCCGTGGCGGGCGTGGCCGGGTCTCTGGGCCTCACGTCGACCGTGGCCGCAACGATCCCTAGCGGCTCGACCGTGATTGATGGGGTGCCCAATAACCCCCTGATTCCGGCCGGGTCCACCGTCGCCTTCCCCCCGCTCCAAACCTTCCCTGTCGATGAAATTACGCCGGTCATAGGCACGCTCCTGGGCAAGATCCTCACTGCGGGCACCAGCCCATTCACGATTCCAACTGTCGGCGCTCCCGCGAGCCTGCCGGTTACGGACGCATCGGAGTTCACGCTGGAATATCCCACGATCACCCTGGGCGGCAACACCCTCACAAACCCGATCTCAACGTCCGCCGCGCCGCCGTTCACAGTGCCGCCGCTGAATCAGTCCGCCACGATGCCGGTGGTTTCCACGGCGGGAATGAGCATGAGCCTGCCCGACCTGGGCGTTGCGGCCAGCACCACGACCGCCGCCGCCGTGACTTTCCCCACCACGGGCGGCCCAACCAACAACGGCACGGGGGTCTCATTCCCCGTCTCGCTCGCCTCGATTGCGGGCATCTCGACGCAGCAGCCCGGCCTGACCCTGGGCGGCTACCCGGTTCAACTCTTGAGCCTTGGCCCCACCACGTCGTCAACCGACACGGGCGACTACACCATACCCGCCACGCTCAACCAGTCTTTCGCCGTCGGAATTGATTACGATCCAACCTCCAATATTCTGGGAACTGAGGGCATGTCCATTCTGTACCCCAACATTACGGTCAATGGATACCCCCTGGTCCTCGACTCGGTTGACAGTCCCACTCAGATTCACGCCCACAATACCATCGCGGGCAACGAGGGGGCCGACCTACCGCCCGGCTCGGATGTGGTTTTCCAGACCAATCTGGTCAACGTGCAGAACAACATTGGGGCCAATGCCGGCGTGACCGTGGCGAGCGGATCAACTGCGGCGTTCAACGTCCCTCTGCTGCTGACGGCGATCAACGCGGAGGATTTCACCATCGAGGTTCAGAATTTGCTCGCGTCGGCGGCGGGCATGACCCTTGCCGCCGGGTCCGGGGTCTATTTCCAGACCACAGCCAGCACGACCGCCACGACGCAGAATACGCTCAAGATTCCGCCCAATGGCATCCCCGCGCCGGGCAAAACGGTCTATGTCGCCATCCCCACCGCCGCGATGTCCCCGACGCTGGTGGGCAAGAACATCGTCATCGGCGGCTACACGTTTGTCCTGTGGAACATAGACGGGTCGGACCAGATCACGGTGTTCAACATGACCTCCGCCAACGCGGGCTCGAACAAGCACATCCTGCCATCATCGGTTGCGGTGTTCCCCAAGGCCGGATCGACTTCGATTTCCAACACCTACGGCTATGCCATGCCCGCCGTGGGCTCGAACATCTCAATCTCTCTGCTGGTGGGCACCCAAAACGGCGTCACCTACACCGGCAGCCAGTACATGAGCCTTGAGGAGCCGGACATCTACCTGGGCGGCTATCCTGTGACGCTGATTAGCATCGACAGCGCCACACAGATCACCGTGCAGAACCGGAGCGCGGAGAATGTCGGCGTCTGGATTCCCAACGGCGCGCCGGTATCGTTCACCTTCCCGCTTTACACTTTGATCTTCACCGGCCTGATCGACAACGCCACGATTCAGGTGGAGAACAACCTCGTGTCGCAAGCCGGCGTTCAAATCCCGCCCGGCACGAATGTTACAGCGCAGGCCCTTGACGAC
>Ga0326728_10006711_pt1 | contig 30645 bp, 32 predicted proteins | sample MB3enrmetagenome_FD_207602 | JGI IMG/M metagenome (GOLD analysis project Ga0326728, IMG submission 207602) | Lab enriched peat soil microbial communities from McLean, Ithaca, NY, United States - MB31MN | ecosystem: Environmental > Terrestrial > Soil > Wetlands > Peat | place: USA: New York...
TCAGGTGCAGGTCGTCCCGGCACCGAGTATCCTCTCCCTGATCGGGCTGCCAGGTATCATCGCCATCATCCTCGTCGTGCTTGCCGCTGCAGGCTACCTTATCTACTCGAAACGGTTCAAACACCGGGAATGAGTATCCCGCTAAAGATGATCGGGATACCGTTAAACTCACCGGGATCATGGATTCACTTAAGGGGAAAGACCAGTTCGATGGACTACGCCATTCCACGATGCCCCGGATAGAAGATATGAGGCAGTTGCACCAAATGAGGCAGCTCGATCCAAAATCTGTCAACAAATAAATTCATTCACTTTCTCCCGATTACTGTCCCGGCTCATGAATAGGTTTACACTTGGTGCGAGAAACTCACCTAGTCCGGCAATTCTCTGACCGTGGACACAACTCCGCTTTAATGTACCACAGATCCGGTTTATTTACCTTTTAAGAGAAACATTATCCATTATGGCACGAGGGACAGAGTAATGGCAGTAGTAATTGATGCACGGAATCTTACCAAAGCATTCGGGGAAATAACCGCAGTGAATAATGTTACACTATCGGTTAAAGAGGGCGAACTCTTCGGTCTGCTTGGCCCCAACGGTTCTGGAAAGACCACGATGATCAAGATGCTGACCGGGCAGATCCGGCCGACCAGCGGTTCGGCGACCGTCCTTGGACTGGATGCGGCAAAAGATCCGATCGGTGTCCGGGAACGGATTGGGATCATCCCGGAACAGGAGACACCGCCGAGTTTTTTAACCGCGAAAGAATATCTGGATTTTGTTGGTGCCATACGGAAGATCCCGGATACTGACGAGCGAGAGGCTTGGTGGTTTGAGTTTCTGGACTTTTCGGATAAAAGGAACGTGCTCTGCAAGGATCTCTCCCGTGGAACCCGCCAGAAACTGATGTTTGCCCAAGCATTCATGCATGAGCCGGCGCTTGCCTTAATCGATGAACCGCTGATCAACTTCGACCCGATCATGCAGGAGGTTGTCAAAGGGTACCTGTTGGAGTATGTTAAGAAGGGCAGGACAATCTTCATCTCTACCCATATTCTCGAAATCGCAGAAGAGATCTGTTCAGGGTTTGGGATTCTGCACAACGGGAAACTCCTGCATACCGGCTCTGTTGCTGGCCTGACCGCAAGAAAAGAACATTTGCCCGGGTTCTTCCTCTCGCTCGTCCGGAAGGAACGCCATGCTTGAACTGTTTGGAAACATGATAAAAGAGGAATGGAGGGTCCATTCTACGATGTTCGGGAGCGTCTCCTTTGCCCTCTTCCCGTTAATGATCTTCGGGATTGCGTTCATGGGCTCATTCCTTGTTCCCCTCATGCGGACCACAATTCCAACCGGTAACCTTGCACTTGTTATCCACGCAAACTTCCTGCTGCTTGGGTTTATGGTCGGAGCGTTTGGCCTTCTGGGTAACGAGATAATGAACCGCCGCTTCGGGCAGGCAAGCCTGCTTGCCTATTCTGCACGGAGTCTCCCGCTCTCCGAACAGTTCATTTTTACAAACTTCGTTATCAAGGATATTGTCTATTATTTCTTCTTCTGGGTCTTTCCCTTCGGGTTTGGTTACATGGCAGCCGCTCCATTCATCGGCATATCTTTTGTGCATTCCCTGCTCCTCCTCCTCACCCTGACCCTCTCGTTCCTCTTCGGACTCTGTGTGGTTTTTTTGCTTTCGACTCTCTATTCCCGATCAAAACTGGTTCTCTGGCTGGTCGTGCTGTCCCTTGGATCTGGATGGGGAGTGCTGGCGATCATGACCGACATGAATCCGGCACTCTTCTTTCCACCGCTCCTGCTCTATTTCTCGTTCTCGTGGGTAAACCTGCTCGTTTCCTGTACCATTCTCGTTATCCTGTTTGGTATCTCGATAGCACTTTTCAGCACTGAATATACGGGAACTACAAAGGAATTCAAAGACACCTTTGCACCCTTGACCAAGAGGATCTCATTTTTCCCTAACCCGCCCCTTGCTGCAAAGGATTTGATTGACCTTTACCGCAGCGGGAGTGCTATCGGCCAGACACTTTTTTCGTTCCTGATCCCGCTTGTCATAATCTGGTTTTTCCTCTCCCTGCTGGGCCCGTACCTGCCCCCCCACGGCCTGCTGTTTATGTTTGCCATCCTCACCGGCATAATCGCATCTACCATGTACACATGGGTAACGATGTTCGATACCTTTGGATCGTACTCCTGCCTGCCGGTTGCTGTCAGTACGTTGATCGCAAGCAAGATCACTATATTTTCCATGCTGCAAGTTGTACCAGCCGTGTTTATCGCTGTCATCGCTGTCTTTTCCGGTGAGACCCTGTATTTCCTTCCTGCCGTTGTGCTCTGCCTTGCGGTCTCATTCTATGCTGCCGGGGTAACGGTCTGGCTCACGGGGCTTTCTCCCAACGTGCTCGTCTACGATGTAAAAGTCCTGTTCGCCTATCTCGTTCTCATCGGGATCGTACTGACCCTACTGACTGCCATTGCATTTGTAAACCCGTACTATCCGCTTGCATCAGTCGTACTCGCCTTCCCGGCATGGCTGTTTACGAAAAGGGCAATGGCCCGGTGGGATGCGGTCGAGATGGCGGATTTCTAAGACCAGAAGCTAATTTTTTACGTCATGCGGGATCCGGAAAACGGGCCGATACCGGAATCCGGTTATACGGTTTCACCCGTTTGCATACCCTGATATTGCCGGACATATAAATGCGTACACCATACCACCTATGGGACACACAACCGTAACGATCGGTCTCATCCAGATAGAGATCGGGCCGGATCGGGATGAAAATCTTACTAAAGCCCTGTTAAAAGCAGAAGCGGCAGCACATGCTGGTGCCCGGATCATCTGCCTGCCGGAACTCTTCCGCATGCGGTACTTCCCGCAGCAGATCGGTGCAGATACCACTCAGTCTGCCGAGACGATCCCGGGGGAATCCACGGAAGCATTTGCCGGGCTCGCACGGCGATTTGGTGCAGTAATTATCGTACCAATCTATGAAAAAGCACCGTATGACCACTATTACAATACTGCGGTCATCATCGATGCGGACGGAAGTCTCCACGCGCCGTACCACAAGATCCACCTCCCGCAGGACCCGGGATTTTTTGAGAGAAATTACTTCTATCCAGGTGACCACTATGCGGTCCATACGACGCGTTATGGCCGTATCGCAGTTCTTATCTGTTATGACCAGTGGTTCCCCGAAGCCGCACGATGTGTCGCACTGAATGGTGCGGACATGATTTTCTATCCCACTGCAATTGGCAATCTCTGCACAAATCAACCCGCAGAAGGTGATTGGCAGGAGTCATGGGAGTTGATCCAGCGGAGCCACGCGATTGCAAACAGCGTCCACGTCGCAGCGGTCAACCGGGTTGGGAGAGAGGGGGACATCCGGTTCTTTGGCGGATCGTTCGTCTGCGACGCTTTCGGGAAAGTCATTGCCCGTGCCGGGAGCAGTGAAGAGATTGTTATCGTGCCGGTAGATACAGGGACTAACCGTGCAATCCGGGAGTCGTGGGGGTTCTTCCGTAACCGTCGGCCGGATACCTATGCGCCTGTCTGTGTGCGGCCGCCCGGAACTGACGTCACGTTCACTGACTTGCAGCCTAGCGATACGCCGCGGCACCGCGGCTTTTTTATGCCAGCTGAATGGGAGCCGCACGAAGCGGTTTGGCTCTCGTGGCCGCATAACAACCGTACTTTTCCACATATTCACGAGGTCGAGGATTCCTACATCTGCCTTATTGCCGCTGTCGCACGATCGGAGCGTGTCGAGCTCTTTATTCCAAGCCCGAGGTCTAACCGGATGATCAAGGTACGCCTCCGTAATGCCGGTGTCGATCTCACCCGTGTCACGATCCGGACCATCAAGTATTCGGATGTCTGGATTCGCGACTATGGTCCGACCTTTGTGGTCAACCGCGCCCTGCATCGGATGGCGATGATCCGCTGGCAGTTCAATGCCTGGGGCGAAAAATATGAGGATCTGGTCGCTGATGGTAAGGTGCCGGGTGACATGAACAGGTGGCTCGGCATTCCCGTATTTCAACCAGGAATTGTACTCGAAGGTGGATCGATCGATACAAATGGCAGAGGCGTAGTTCTGACGACCCGTTCGTGCCTCCTGAACCCGAACCGGAATCCTGACCGGTCAAAAGACGAGCTCGAAGAGATCCTCAAGGAATATCTCGGAGCGGTGAAGGTGATCTGGCTGGGCAATGGGGTTACCGGGGATGACACAGACGGCCATGTCGATGATGTTGCACGGTTCATATCGCCGTCCACGATTGTCTGCGCATATGAGGATGACCCGGCTGATGACAATTATGCCGCCCTCAACGAAAACTATGAAATCCTGGCGCATGCGACCGACCAGACGGGAGATCCATTTACGGTAGTGAGACTGCCGATGCCGGCACCCGTGATCAGCGGCAATGAGCGGTGCCCTGCGAGTTACACGAACTTTTACATCGCAAACAGCGTGGTGGTCGTCCCGATATTCGATGACCCGCACGATGCGGAAGCGGTACATATCCTGCAGGAACTTTTCACGGATCGGCAGGTCATCGGAATAAACGCCCGTGCGATGGTGGAGGGGTTTGGCACTTTTCACTGTGCCACCCAGCAGCAGCCACTATCCTGATAGTGTTCATTTTGGATACGGGCCATTTCCCCAGGGCCATCCAGCACAAATTGCGGCTAAGAGGATCGCAAATCGAATAAATTATCGGTAATCATGATCAGGCTATTGTTGTGCTAACAAACTTTCATCAGAACCTGAAAAACGATTTGGCAAGGGAAGGGTATTCTTGAAGGTGACTGCCTGTAACGACCCTAAGAGCAGGTTGAAGAGGATTCTGTTAGGGAAATATAGGGAATACCCTTAAACACCTGTCACTGCGATGTTCCTCACTCCTGACACCCTTTCCGGGGGGTTTATACCAGATCTCAGGAGGGTCTATTTACTTCATTATTATCAGAAGATGTTTGCTGCCGTCGTCTTATAGTAACATTGACCATAAAATGCATCTTACGGGACTTTAAAGGAAAAACCTGTAAAAATATCAAGATTTTTTTCCACCGGTCTCCATGCACGCAAGACCCCCAATGAGGATTGCAAAGACGACAATCTCGGGTGAAAACGGGGCTTTTGTTGTCGGCGCCATGGCCGCTAATGTCGCAGATGGGGCGGGCTTTAATGTCGCGGACAGATCGACCCTTTCTCCCGCAGCAGGATACTCGGTGATAGGAGCCCCATAGGGAATATACCCCTCCTTACTGACTGAGAACGCTCGATACTGCGCGCCGGATACATTAACCGGGACCTCAAGGATTCCCTGTGAGATCTGTCCCTTCACTTCAGCATCAAAATAAACCGTCGCGTTATCAACATTGCCGTGCACTACATACCACCCCGTATTATTGCCACTGCCTCCCGGCATTGTTGATACCGGTGTGGCGGCCGGGACAAGCGTAACGTTGAGTTCGACAATCTGGCCCGCCAACGGAGTGCTACCGATCTCGCCAGAATAGGGGGTATATCCCGCTTTCTCAACCGTGAAGTTCTGGTAGGGAGTTCCCGTCGTTACTGTCGGAACGTATATTGACCCTTGCTGGGTCTGACCCTTGACAATACCGTCAAACAGAATCGTCGCACCGTCCACATTGCAGTTGACCTGGTACCACCCCAGACCACTAACAGGCACCGGGGTTGTTGCCGTTAGCGTCGGAATCGGGTTCAGGGTCACGTAGAGATCAACGGATGCACCGTTCGCCGGGATGGGAGGCAGGTTGCCGGTATACGTCTGGTAACCACCCGTTTGGACCGAGTATGTACTATAAGGTATACCCATGGATGATGACGATGGGACAGACAGGGTGCCTGAAAGGACGGTCCCCACGTGCGTATTATCGAAGTATACCTCTGCCCCGTACACGGTGCAGTGGATCACGTACCAACCCTGATTGCTGCCGGTATCCTGGGCAGTTGCGCCGTTGGATACCAGATAAAGGCATATTATCGCTGTCAATATTACACAGGAAATCCCTTTCATGCGAAGATTGCACCTTTTGTTATCAAGAGAGACATGAACAGGACTCTTATTATATGTTTTCCCGATACTGTTCCAAAATGAGGTAAAAGCCTTAAACGACTGTCCGAGAACCCGGGGCGGGTTACCGATCATGCATTTTAAAAGGGAAAATTTATGAAACCGTCGTAGCGACAGTTACGGTTTCCTTTCCCATGGACAGCCCGACGGCGATGCTGATGATACCGAAAACGAGCAGATAGATACCCAGTACGAGAACGATAGTAAAGGCGCCCAGAATTGGGATAATGATCAAGATGATGGCAAGGGCGATACCGCACAGCCCGGATATGAAGAGCAGCACGCGGTGTTTCAGTGCCTTGTTGGTGACGGCCCAACCAAGTTCCGTTGCACCGGTTACGAGTGCCCACGCAGCGATGAGCAGCGTCAAGGTTATCGCGACAATCAATGGCGTAAGGAGGGCGAAGATCCCCAGCAGGATCCCGAGTGTCCCCGCAATAACCAGCAGCCATTTCGGTAGTTCTGTCTTTTCCGAAGATATGCCGGCAGCTGCCGTCAGGATCCCGGCAATAATCGCAAAAAGCCCGAACGCGTAGATGAGCACGTTCAGGACAACCGGCGTCCAGATGATCGCACACAACCCGAAGATCACCGCGATAATCCCGCGCAGTGCAAGAGATTTCCGGTTAAAGATCATACACGCAGTTTCCATACCAATACAATGTGAACGTTGTCGCCTAAATTTTTAAAATTTGCCAAACAGTTCCCCTTGCCGAAAATAAAATAAAATGAGGAACTACCGGCTTTGTAGAAATCCTTATCTAAAACAGTCTTGTACCGACGACCGAAAAAGCTAAGGTACGGTGTCTCCTTACCTTGTTATGCACACAATCGGTGAGGAGACGATATAGTGTCAGCAAACCGGTATATCAGGTTTGTTGAATTATCCTCCGGCCTGATCAGAGATTCACGAATTCCCCTTTATTCATCTAAATTCTCAAAAAAGACCTATACCCAACACCAATTACTCACACTCCTCCTCCTCCTGAAAGAGTACCTCGCTGAAGATTATCGGGATACCGTTGAACTCACCGAGATCATTGACCCAATAAGGGAGAAGATCCATCTCGATGAAATACCTCATTTCACGACAATCCAGAAATTCTGTCAACGGATCCGATCATTCACCTTCAGCCGGTTACTGAACCGGCTCATGAAAATGTTCTACGATAGGGGTGAGAGAATCCCCTGTACCGCTATCGATTCATCCGGGTTCATCAGCTCGTATGCCAGCCACTATTATTCATGGAGAACCGGTAAGACCAGAAAACGGTTCCTGAAAACCTCGATCTCCGTTGATACCTTACGTCAAATTATTACCGGTCTGAAGATCTCTCAACACCCGGTCCAAGATATCCCTCATGCCGAAAAACTCCTCAAACAAACTCACAGAACCAGAAAGTCCGATCTCTATGTCATGGACAAAGGTTACGACTCCGAAGAGATCCACCGGCTGATCCGGGATTGCCTGAACTCGTGTTCTCTTATCCCAGTCCGGGACAGAAAACGAAAACGTATCTCCGGTATTATCGACGGAGAATGGTGGCGGTATTTGATCCAGATCAATACCATCAGCGAAACAAGGTTGAAACTGTGTTCTCCGTCCTGAAAAGAAAGTTCGGGGAATCCCTGAAAGCCAGGAATTACCGGCTCCGGGTTAAGGCGATTAAAATCAAAGTGATCCTCTATAACCTCTCAAAATTGATGGATTCATTCTCTGTCCTGATTCTCATCGAGAAATTCTACAAAGCCGAACTACCCTTGTTTTATCTGACAGGCAGCAAACCCTACAACACCGATTCCGCGCATGGTTCTGGATGAACAATACTTATTTTTATTCAGGTTTTCAGGACAGGAGATGGTACAGGCAAGAGCTGCACCAAAAAGCGATCGCGCGAGCTGTTAGTAAGTCCCCTCATACAAAAAGTGGCCGAACTCCCGGTTCCGCTTGTTGTTTCTTGCCGGGTTTTTTGTTTAATTTACGATTAAAACATATTCTTAAATGGCGGGATGACAAGGGGGCCGGGCATGATTTTTAGGAGATCCCGGGTGCGGGATGGCCAAGAGTCATGGAATCTGCTCCCGCTTATCCTTTCCACGGTCGTGGCGGTGCGCCTTTCTTTCCTCTTGGTACTCCTCGTCGGGAAGAGGCGGGAGCAGGAGTGACTTTCCTTTTCACCTCTTTTCCTTTCTTTACCCGCCGGAGCTCCGGTTCGAACCACACCGCAATGCACTGCCGGACGATGCCCAAACCGGCATCACTGTCCAGAAAGATCGCACCGATAAGGGCTTCGACAGTATCGGAAAGAATCGTCTCCTCCCCGTTCTTCCAGAGTTCTTTTTCCCCCCGCCCCAGACGGATAAACGGCCTGATCTTCAGGCGCCGCCCGACTTTTGCAAGGCTGATGTTGTCCTCCAGCTGCTCCTTGTTTTGGGTGATTGCTCCCTTTGTCTGGAGGCCTTTTTCCATCAGGAAGAGGATAAACACGGTCTTAAGAACAGCATCGCCAAGCGTGCTGTAAGCCTCCTGGTCCAGGCATATCTTGTCCTGCTGCAGGAGCTCATTGGCACAGGCCGGGTGGGTCAGTGCCCGGATGAGATGCTGCCGTTCAAAAAAATGATATCCGGTGATCTGTTCGATATCGTTGAGATCGTTTCTTTTTTCCATCGTTTCACTCACCGTTCATCGGGAAAGCTCTTAAATTGAATGGGGGAAAAACCGCAGAAGTTCAGATTTTCGGTATCTTTATCGGGTATTGTTTCCTTCACTGATGTGCCGAGATAACGGTTTTTACCTATGTGCATAAGCAGGGATAGTGAATACTAGACGGTGCTGTATCCAACGAACGGCAGATTCATATTACCCGATGGTCGAAAAGAATACGGATACCGATCAGGATTAGGATCACTCCGCCGACAAGATCCATCTTTGTTCCCAGAATACCTCTCAGATTTTTGCCGAGAACTACGCCGGAAAATGAAAGAACGAAACAGACAATACCGATCATGAGTGCGGCGAAGAGAATGGGGGCCCGAAGCACGCCGAACGATACACCTGCCGCAAGGGCATCGATGCTTGTGGCGACAGAAAGGAGGATCATCGGCACGATCTACAGCCGTTCCCAGAAGCCTTTCCTGCGAGGTTGCGCCGATCACCAGCGAAACGGCCAGGCAGTCCATCGAAAGCCCGATGCCGATCAGAAAGGTAGTCAGGATATCCATGAATATCTCGTACATAAGCCTGCCGGCCTATTAATTCAGCCTGTTTTCCTGTATTTTTTCAGTGGTTGTGTACCTGGAAAAACCAGTTGCAGAGGGAGTACCGGCCATCCGGCCTGTTCCCCTTCCGTGCATTGTCACCCGCAAATTGTCTGCTATTGCCTTATTATTCGGGTATTTTTTCAAAGATGAGGGCGGCAGAGTTCATGCAGTACCGTTTACCTGTCGGCGGGGGGCCATCATCGAACACGTGTCCAAGATGCGCTCCGCACCGGGCGCACTGCACTTCGGTGCGCACCATGCCGTGTGAGGTATCGGTAACCGTACGGATATTGAACGGTGAGACCGGCGAGGAGAAACTTGGCCACCCGGTACCCGAGTCGAACTTGGCTCCTGATAAGAAAAGATCAGTACTGCAGCAGATGCACCGGTAGATGCCGTGTTCTTTGCAGTCATGGTATTTCCCGGTGAACGCGTATTCAGTGCCCTGATTCCGGGCAACATCAAACTGCTCTGGTGTAAGCAGGCTCCGCCACTCCTCATCGCTTTTGACTACCGGAAATTCCTGTTCGACCTTTTTTGTACGTGCATTATAGATCGGTATCGTACCCGTAATCGGTGAATCCGGATTATTTTTCATAGGCCTCTCCGGTAAACTGCTGGTGATATGAGGGTATAGAGATTTGTATCCGGTAGGTCCGGCTGTTCCGGACAAAAGCACTGGGGGGTACAATCCTTCTCTTTAACCGGATAGTGGGGGGTGTTTTACTCCTTTTCCAATCACTAAAAAATTGAGGACAATGTAAACTGGTACCTAGAAGCCGTTGTCACGTTTTTCGAACCTACGGCCTTTTATGACGGGAGACTGAGCGCCCGCACAACGGCCTCGCCAAATTCCCGCGTCCCAGCAGTGCCGCCGATGTCGCGGGTCCGGATGCCGGCTGCACAAACCTGCCCGATCGCGGCCTCGATCCGGTGGCCACCGGCCGGATCTCCAATATGGGTGAGGAGCATTGCCGCACTCCGGATCGCGGCGATCGGGTTTGCAATGTCCTTCCCGGCAATATCCGGCGCACTTCCATGCACCGGTTCAAAGAGCGCGTAGCGTTCGCCAAGATTGGCACTTGGCACAAGCCCCAGCCCTCCGACCAGAAAAGAAGCGACATCGGAGAGGATATCCCCGAAGATATTGGTTGTCACTATCACGTCATATCTCCCCGGGTGCTGGAGCAGATCCAATGACAGGGCATCGATGTACTTCTCGTTGCATTGGAGTCCAGTCGACCGGATCCTCGCACAGCAGATGTCCCGGAAGAGCACGTCAGATTTCAGCACGTTTGCCTTGTGCCCAACCGTGATCTGCTCCCAGCGCCCCCGTGCGCACCGGATCGCCATATCCGCAATCCGTTCGGTGCCCTTCCGGGTCACGACCCGCAGCGTCGTCGCACGATCAGGTCCCACCTCCTCGATCCCAGAGTAAAGACCCTCGGTGTTTTCCCGGACGATCATGATGTCAAAGCCCTCGCCTCTGACCGGACGCACGTTCGCATACAAGTCGAGCGCTTTCCTTATGCGGAGTACAACGCTCTGGTAATCTTTCATTGGAGGTGTTGTTATCGCACCGAACAGGACTGCATCTGCAGTCTTTAACTCTGCGATATCCGGGTCCGTGCAGGGACAGCCGGTCCGCTCCCACCGCCCGTACCCCACCTCGACCGGGAAGTAATCATACTCGGGGTGGAGCTCCTCAAGGATACGGACGGCCACCGGGATCACTTCGTGCCCGATCCCGTCGCCTTCCACGACAGCAATCCGGGTCATCGCGCCCTCCACCGGTGTACCAGCTCGGTGACACTACTGGCAATCTGCGCCGGGCTGGCTCCCCAATGAACCACCACCCCGAATTTACCATTCCAAGTGCCTATTCCTTCGCGCTCGCCCCGGCAGCAACGCGCGATGAACGGTTCGTTGTCGACAGATTCCAGCGGGCAGATATTCTCAATGCTGAAATCCTTCCCGTAGCATTCAGTGTACAGCTGCGACCCGGTCAGGCAGGCCGCAAGCCGTTCCCCCCCCGTCATCGTATCAGCGTCCAGCGTGCGGGTAAACCCGGCCGCCCGGCAGGGATAAATGTCAGCGGAGATCTGCGTTATGTCGCGCATATGGTGACTGAAAATCACCGAGAGCTCCCCAAAAAAGCCGGCCGCCTCCAGCTCGCGGATGGAGGAGGAGAGGCTCGGGGCTGGTGGCATGGCATCATAGACATGCACTGGTAAAAAACCAGAGAGATCCGGATCAAGTACAAACGTAAGGTGTTCATCGAAGCCGACAAAGAGCGTGCAGCGGCAGCTGGTCCCAAGCGCCAGCCGGACGAGACAGGCCCGATCATGAATCTGCACCTTCTCCGGGTATCGGCAGATCTCTGACGGGCCTGCAAGAACCCGTGATGAGACGATATGCCGCATCATACCTTTTTCCCCGGGGTCACCGGTGACCTCCAACACCTCGAACCCGTCGCTGGTCTCACGAACGAGATACCGGCTCAGGAAATAGACGCGATCGCCGCATGGTTTTGTCGATGCAAAACCTACGAATTTGCACTGTTCCGGGAAGATCATCGGTGCCCCTTCCAGTACCTGACAAGCCCGCCGGCGCGGAGGATCTCCTGCATGCGGGACGAGAGCGGGCGGACAGGATACCGCTTTCCGCCAGACTCCACCCAGCCATGAGTGAGATCGAACCGAACGGTCTGGCTCTCCATGCAGGGAAGATTGCATTCGACCAGCGGCAGCCCCACATTAATCCCGTTCCGGAAAAAAATCCGGGCAAACGATGGTGCAACCACCGCGACGACTCCCGCCTCTTTCAGCGCCACGGCAGCCTGTTCCCTCGAAGAGCCGCACCCGAAGTTCTTCCCCGCAACAATTACGGCACTTCTCAGCCGGGTGGCGAGCGCAGGATCGAGATCCTCAAACACGTGCTCTGTCCAGATCCCCCGGTCCTTTGTCCGGAGGTACCGCCCGGCGATGATCATGTCGGTATCAATATCAGCGCCAAGACAGACCGCCATACCCGCACCCTGAATCATGGCACCTCCGGCTCGGTGATCTCCCCGTATAATGCACTTGCCGCCGCCGTTGCGACAGAAGAGAGATATATCTCCCCACCGACACCCATCCTGTTCCTGAAATTCCGGTTTGCCGTCGACAGGCAGACCTCCCCATCACCGATCACCCCCATGTGGGCACCCAGACAGGGGCCGCAGCCAGGGCTCCCGATGGTGCAACCGGCATCGACAAGATCTGCGAGGACACCGGTACGGATCGCCTCCGCGAGCACGGAACGCGAAGCCGGGACAATGAGCGTACGCACCGCTACTTTCCTCCCCTTTACTGCCCGGGCAAACCGGGCGAGATCGGAATACCGCCCGTTAGTACAGGTGCCAACAAAGACCTGATCGAGCGGCAGCCCCGCGAGATCCCTTACCGGCTTTATGGTATCCACCCGGGGTGGCACGGCCACAACCGGTGCAATATCGGCAAGATCGAGATCCAGTTCCCGGCAGTAATCGCAGGGCTCCGGCATCTGCGGGAGCACATCGTGACCCCGTGCGGCAAGGTACTTCACCGTCATGGTATCCGCATAGAACATCCCGGTCTTGGCGCCGGTCTCCACCGCGAGGTTACAGAGCACAAGCCGTTCATCCATTCCCAGACCTACCGTACCTTCACCGATAAACTCCAGCGCTTGGTAGGTCGCACCGTCCATGCCCAGCTTCCCGACATAGGTCAGGGCAAGATCCTTTGCTTCCGCAACACCATCCAGCGTCCCGCTCAGGTGGACACCGATCGTTGCCGGAACCCGGAACCATGTCTCACCGGTCAACCAGATCGCCGCCATATCGGTCGCCCCGACACCGGTCGCAAACGCGCCGAACGCCCCGAGCGTACAGCTGTGTGAGTCCGCCCCCACTACCACCTCGCCGGGCAGCACGACACCCTCGCTCATCAGCTGGTGACAGATGCCGTTCCCGATGTCGGAGAACTGTAAAAACGAGCTGCTGGCGAACTCCCGTAACTCGTGCTGGAGTGTCGCCGTCGTGGAATTGTTTGCCGGCGTGATGTGATCGAAGAGAACGTACAGGTGCGATGCGTCAGCAAGCCGGTCTCCCCCCATGATCTTCCATGACTCGAGTGCAAGCACTCCGGTCCCGTCATGCACGTACGCCCGGTCCACCTTCCGGTCCACATACTCCCCGGCACCCGCGCCCAAGATCCGTTCGGACAGGGTGCTCATCGCAGTTCTTCCTCCTGTGCCTTCCGGATCAGCTTCTTCAGCACCTCCGGTGTAATGCTGCACTTTTCTTCGGAACGCTGCTTGACCATGTCGAGCACCCGGCAGATCTGGGGGTCCGTCAGGCTGCACCCGAGGGCTGCCATCACGTGTTCGAGCGCTTTTTTGCCAGTATGCTTGCCAAGGATGAAATGCCGTTCACCGCCTACCAGTTCAGGGGGGAAGTTTTCGTAGGTGAGAGGATCTTCGAGGATCGCAGCGATATGAATACCACTTTCGTGCGAGAATGCCAGTTCACCGGTAACCGGCTTATTCCGGGGGAGCTTTATACCGGAGTACTCTTCGACCATGTGCGACAGGTTTGTCAAGTGCGAGAGGTCGTACCGGTCGATGCCACCTTTCAACCGCAGGGCAACCAGCACTTCTTCAAGCGATGCGTTCCCCGCACGCTCCCCGATGCCGTTGACTGTTGTATGGAGCTGAAACGCTCCGGCTTCGGCAGCAGTAATCGTGTTTGCCACCGCGCAGCCCATGTCATTGTGGCAATGCACGCAGAATGGGCGTTCCACAGATGCAACGAGCTCGGACATGATCCGGTACATCTCGGTGGGGATAAGGTGCCCGACCGTATCGGCAAAACTGAGCAGGTCTGCACCCCCCTCGGCTCCTTGCCGGTATACCTCTTTGAGAAACGTCAGATCCGTACGGGATGCATCTTCTGCGGCAAACCGCACCGGTAGCCCGTGGTCCTTGATATAATCGACCATTCCGAATGCCTCATCGACAACCTGATCACGGGGCTTTTTGAACTTGAGCCGGATGTGCAGATCGCTTGTCGGGATAAAGATGCTGACCATGTCCACGTCACAATCAATGGCCGCGTCGATGTCCCCCTGTTTCGCCCGGGCAAAACCGCAAATACGGGCGGAAAGGCCGAGCCGGGCGATGGCGGCTACGCACTCTTTCTCGTTGGGTGATACCGCAGGGAACCCTGCCTCGATCATCTCGACGCCGACCGCATCGAGCATCCGGGCGATCCGGATCTTTTCCTCGCAGGAGAAAGAGACCCCCGGGGTCTGCTCTCCATCCCTCAATGTCACATCACAAATCTCAATATTCCACGGTTTCATGTTCAGATCCCTCCGGGCATTCCCCCTCAACAATCAGTGTCACCGGCTTTTCCGGGTGGCAGATAACCTCACGGAGCCTCCCCGAATCCTCTGCCCCGCAGGTCACCGGATCTGCCCATGAGAGGTACGGGAGCGGATCGTATACCGGCTGTTTCCCGGTCATGGCGGTGCACCGGTTCTTCATCACGATACAGAGCAAGGGGAGCTTTTTTTCATATACATCGATAAGCGCATTCAGGCCGGAATGGAGCAGCGCGTAATCGCCGATCAGGGCGACACCGGTGCTGCGTGCCGCGACCGCGATACTCGAACCCATGCCATAGCTGGCGAGACCCACCTCGTATGGCAACGTCATACCGAGCACGGAACACCCTGCATCACAGATGATCTTCAGGCCGGACTCTTTGATGATGTTCATCAGCGGCTTGAACGGGCACGTGTTGCAGAAGGTCCGGTAATATCCCCGGTCATCTCTCGATTCGGGTCGTTTCTGAGGCGCCGGGGGTGCTAATCCGCGGTGGTCCCGGACAAACGGGCGCCCGTATTCCCGGATATCGCGCATCCCGGCCATGTACGTGGGAGGGGGGTGTACCGTCACCAGCCGGGACCTTCCCGGTGCGGCGCCGGCACCGACCGGTTCACCATCCCACCGGTTCAGGGCCGAGCGGTCCGCCCAAGCAAACATCGTCCTGTACAGGTCTTCTGCAGCCGTCACCCGGCCGTGCATCGTCCACGCCCGGAGCGAAAGCCGGCCTTTCTGATCATTCCGGCGGATCGTTTCCCGTTCAACCTCTGCTTCCAGCAGCTGCGGTGTGAGGCGGAGCAGGGCGACCCGGGAGAATTGCTCGGATGCCTGGAGCGCTGCCTCCACACCTGAAAAGCAGGTCGCATCCCCGGGTTCGATAGCAGGGAGTTCTGCCAGTTCGCTGTAGTACCGCGAGTCCTGCGCAGTCTGGGATCCCTTCGCTTCTGGGTCGTCGCCAACAACAAGGAGAACGCCCCCGATAAGCCCCTGTGCAGTCGCCTGGAGGAGAGGATCGGCGCACGCGTTCACGCCAACATTCTTGATGATCACTGCAGCTCTCCGGCCAGACAATGAGTCCCCCAGCGCATATTCGAGCGCAGTCTTCTCGTTGACCACCATCTCGGCCCCGGTGAGCGCCCCAAGTCCAGTAACCGGGAACCCCGGGACAGTATATTGCCGATCCGTACAGGTTCGGATTGCTTCGGCGACCGCCACAGTTCCTTTCATGTGTCTTTCCCCGGCACGAGATCGCACCCGGCACAGTTCGTGCACATCGTTTGGGCCTGCATCGTGTCGAGTCCTGCCACCGCGATGGCCCGTTCGTGCATCGCAAATATCTTTTTCAGTCGTTCGGCAGACGGCCGCGGCATGCCGGTGAGTTCTGCAACCGGGTTGAGCGGGCGCAGGACCGGGATGACCCCATGTGCCGTGAGCCTGTTAATGCAGGTTTCCATCTCCCCATCAGTCTCGCCAAGTCCGATGATGACGTTGGAAAAGACCCGGTTCTTCCCGAACAGTTCAACCGAGCGGTCGAGAACACGCCAGAGCCGGCCGTAATCGAGTCCGGGACACGTCCGGGCAAATATCTCCGGGGTCGCCGCCTCGATATTGAACTTCACCTCTGCCACACCAAGCTCCCTGAGACGGTCCGGTGTCTGGTCTGTCGGATAGATGGAAACCCCGATCGGCAGGCCGAAGAAGAGGAGGTGGCGGACAACGTCAAGCACATACGTCTCTTCCTCTTCGATGCTTCCCAGAACACCGCTCGTGACGGCAATTGAGGTAACCCGGTGCCGCACCGATTCAACAAGGTCCATGATCTCCTGGATGGTCTTGCGTCGCCCGGAAAGCCGGGGGACCGAACAGTAGCGGCACCGGAAAATGCAGCCCTCCGTGACGGTGACAAACGCCTGGGCGGGGCAGTGGAGGCCCGGCTCGAGAAGTTTCCCGGGGATGAGATCTCCTTCGTAATAGAGATCCGCGACACCGCCACCACGGTGCACAATCTCGATGCCACTCTCCGGGTTGAGCGCAAACTTGACCCGGTGACTGCCCATCGCAAAGAAGACCGCTCCTTTCCCGCCGGCACCCGGGCCCGCGGTCGACCGGGCGACAAACCGTTCCGCGGGTTCACCGGTCAGCCGGGCCGAACCTGCCGCAAGGAGCTGGGCCTTCAGGTCGTTCCATCGCATAACGACAGCGCCTCCTCATAGCGGGTATAGAACGGCAAAGCGGCAACGGCTCCGGTTATTCCTCTTCCTTCCATGATGATTTTGAGGTTTTCATCATTGAATTTCCGGTAAAGCCCGGCATCCACCTCGCCCCGTTTCACCTTCCGACCGTACGAGAGCAGGGCGTCTGACGGGGAAAAACCGGTATATGCTGCCATCCCGGTCTTTGGGGAGAGGGTGTATTGTTCGAGGAGTTGGTGGAAGCGATCGATAAGAGCTTCCGGATTATCCGTTGCAAACTCCGCGACTAAGCTCACGCAGTTCTTTGTCCGGTACGGGACCGGGAAGAGCTGCACGATCGTGTGTGATAAGTAGACGGTATGTTTATTCTCGACCGCTTTTGCAATATTGTGGACGAGCGTCCACGTCGCCCCTTCCTCCGCGGTGTCCGTATCATCAACTCCTATGAGCACCCGTTGTCTTCTGGGGAGCCAGAGAGTTGCACCGGCAATCCTGCCCCCCCCTGCAGGATCGGCACGGCTCCGCACGACGCCATTCGCATCTGCACGGCAGGCAGTGGCACCGACTCCTCCGCCGCCCATACCGATATACGTAACCGCAATTTCTTCATCGGTGACTGCGACGCCGGAGATGCCGGCAGCGAACCGGGAACCTTCCAATGCCAGATCAACAGAACCGGGGCGGATCAGGTACCGTGAAGTCGACCCCACGCAGCGGACTTCATCCACAATAGGGCTTTTTGCATAATGGTGCTGCGTCCACATCGCGCCGCCTACGCAGTCGAAGAATTCGATGAGTTCCACCCGGTTGCCGGACGGATCCGCAATTGCCACAATCTTGGGATAGTGAACGATGTACGGTTCAGAGACGTTCGCCATAAAGACCTGCTGCCTCAATCCCTTTGTCAGCCGAGAGGATCGCCCCGAGATATTTCCGGGAGAATAGGGGGCCAAAACGCTTCTTTACGTCATCGGATGAAAGGGTGATCACCATTATCACCGAAAATTTCGTTAACAGAATAATCGGCAATAAACCTATAAATACCAATCGTTACATGCCGGAAATTTTTCTTAAAAAGAATTAGAGAATTTTGGCAAGTTCGATCTTGTAGGGGCCAAGCGTGCCACCAAAATTTCCGGCTGATATGAACTTCACTCCCGGAACCTTCACGGCAGCTTTGATGCCGGCACTCATTGCTGCCGCCACGCTCTTCTCATCGATCCCGTCAATGACGATCTCGTAGACTGCCTTAATGCCCGCAGGGATCCTGCTGTCCGGAACTTTTTCACGGAGCGTCGGACAGTATTTCTCATTCGTGGATGCGACCATAAACTTGTATTTCAGGCTCCCGACCTTGGAGCCGCTCGCAACGATGCCCCCGGGGAAGCTCGTGATCACGCCTTTTATTTCAGCGATTGCGTCGGATGCTGCCTGGGCACCCATGAGGGCTGCCATCTGGTTCTCTCCCATGACAAAAAAATTGCCCCCTGCAACTCCCTTGATGATGCCGAACTCTTCTTCACCGACATATTCCCCGTTCATGATGGGGATAACCCAGCACTTCCGCCCTCCGACTTCTTTCTGGTATTCGTAGCCATCGCCAAAGAAATGAAGTTTTACCGGTATCTTCTCTTCCGCGCTCGTAAGGCCGTTGAATACAGCCGTGGTGGGTGCTGTGAGGACGCATTCGGCAAGCCGCTCGACAACCTGCTCTTTCAGTTTCTTCTTGCCGGCACAGATGAGAATGGCAACTCCCGGCCGTCCGTCCGGTGTCTCGCTCCCGGAAAGGATGCTCTCAATGCCTGCCTCGCACGGGCATCCGATTGCCGAAGTCGCAAATCCTGTTGCCTCGGTTGCCGCTTTCAGTGCCCATTCCTTCGTGACTGCCGTAATAACTACGCGGCAGACCCACGCTGGGAATGCCTCTGCATACGTAGGATCAATAGTAACGCCGTCGATTTCCATACAATAATCTCCTGTATATCAACAGTACGAGAATTAGAAGTGAATAAATTTTCTCATTTGTTTCTGTCCCTTTCTCCCGTTTGTAAGATTTCGGGAGCGCAGGAAAAATCCGATGGAAAAGTACATTATAACTTGTTAACTTATATAAACAGTATTTAAATGATATCCAACTGAGAATTAAATAAATGCGGGTATATGATTGTTTTTATTACATAAATTTCAGAACCTTTATCTATTTTCTTTAACCACTCTTCTGTAATCGATTTTGTAATCGATCATAGCTGGTGCGTGAAATCATGGCATTTGCAGTGCATATCAACATGGAAAATTGTACCGGCTGTAACAATTGTGTTGTCGCATGCCCTGTGGACGCATTGGAGTTTTACACGGTGGAACCTGTTTCAACAGACAAGATCTACAAAGTCAAGGACGGAAAGTCCGTCGTTCTTGATTTCAAGGGTGAGCTTTGCGCCGGTTGTGGTGTCTGCGTCCAGGCTTGTCCGCATGATGTTATCAGGCTGGCAGGGCCCTGGGAGTCCAGAGCAGAGGCAAAGGTGCAATAGAGGAACAGCGTGAGGGTTATTTCATGGCATTGTTTCCAAAGTTTTCCAAAAAAAGAGATGGTGTGAACGTTGTGATGGAGCAGCGCCTCCTTCAGAGCGTAAACAACCTGATCCTGAATTCAGAGACCTGCACGGGTTGCGGTGTCTGCGTCGAGGCGTGTCCGGAAGAGGCGATTGTCCTCGGGCTCGTTGGCGCAGCCAGGCGGGGCGCCATAAATTACGCTGCCCCAATTGACGTAGACGAGGTCAAGTGCTCGTATTGCGGCGTCTGCGTCATTATGTGCCCGTTCAACGCATTGACTCTGAAGGTGGACGGTCAGGAGCGGCTCCCGATCATCGAGAAAGAGGGATTCCCGCAGTATGACATGAAGGCAGAGATCGACGATGAAAAGTGTGTCCGGTGTACGATCTGCGAAGAGGTCTGTCCGCGTGACGCTATCGATCGGAATGTTCCCGCGTATGAAGGAACATACAAGGGACCGGTTACAGGCGCCAGGGAACGCCATACCGCGATCAAGACCAAAACGACGTTCACGGTCGATAAGGAGAAATGTACGCTCTGTGGTCTGTGCGGTGCCCTCTGTCCCGCAATTGTCGTGAAACACAAGGAATTCACAGCTGAAACCGGGAAAGTCGAGGGCGACGTTATCTGGGACGAGACCAAATGCGACGCATGCAAAGTGTGTGTCGAGGTGTGCCCGGAGGAGTGTATCACTGTCGAGCGTGAAGTCGTATCTGACAAGGTTGACGGCAAGGTCAGCATTATCCAGGACAACTGCTGCACCTGCACCTGGTGCTCACACAACTGCCCGACCGAAGCGATCACGGTTGAGAAGCTCTTTGAAGGCGACATCGAATTCCACGCGGAAAAATGCCCCGGAGGCTGCTCAACCTGTGCCGAGATCTGCCCGGCAAATGCGATCTACCTGCCCAGCGCAAAGCCGGCGGCCGAGATGGGGCATGAAATCGAACCGACGATTGCGGTCAATAAAGACTACTGCATTCTCTGTGGTGCCTGTGTCAATGCTTGTCCCGGCGAAGATATCATCGTTCTCCAGCGCACCGGCATCCGCATGAAAGGCACGGAGACGGACCTGTTCAAGAAGATCAAGGAGAAACTTTTCAGCCGGAGAACATCCAAGGTGAAAGAGGATGTGACCGGACAGGTCGGACTTAAAGCAATGGAGAATGCGTGAGGGAGTACCATGGCACGAACAAAAGGATACCCTGAAGCGCTGGAGAAGAAACTTCACGACCAGCGATATTACCGTGACGATTCGAATCCCGAATTCACCAAGAATGTGAAAGCCATCTCACGCACCATTGCCCATATGTGTTACCAGTGCGGTACCTGTACCGGCTCCTGTCCATCCGCACCACGGAGCACCTACCGCATCCGCAAGTTTATGAGGAGAGCTGTGCTGGGCCTGGAGAACGAGGCACTGACGGATCCGGATCTCTGGCTGTGTACAACTTGTTATAGTTGCACAGACCGGTGCCCACGGGACATCGCACCAACTGATGTAATTATGTCCATGCGGAACCTGGCATTCAAGCGGGATATTATACCGGTCAATTTCCTCAAGACCGTACAGGCGATCTACAGCTCGGGCCACGGTGTGCCGAACAACGACGTGAACCGTGCAGCCCGTGAGAGGCTCGGACTCACGCGTGACCCACCGACTACTCACATGTATCCGGAATACATTAAAGGAATCCAGAAAATCCTGGACCATTACAAGCTGAAAGCAAATGCCGACCGGATCGTCAAGGAGAGGGAGGGCTGAGATAGCATGTCAGAAGCCAGATACACGTTTGCATTGTACCTTGGATGCATCGCGCCGAACCGGTATCCCGGTGTTGAATCCGCCACCATCAAGGCATTCAAAAAATTCGGCATTGACTTAGTCGATCTCAAAGGTGCAAGCTGCTGTCCCGCCCCGGGGGCATTCGGCTCGATAGATTTGAACGTTTTCTATGCAATGGCTGCCCGTAACCTCGTGCTTGCCGAACAGATGAAAACGGACGTTGCGCTTGTCTGCAATGGCTGCTACAAGTCCATCTGGGAGGTCAACCACAAGCTCAAGCACAACCAGGATCTCAAGGATAATGTGAATGAAGTTTTGAAAGAGATCGACATGGAGTTCAAGGGTTCAATCAATGTCTACCATGTTGCCGAGCTGTTATACAACGACAAATATGTCGGTGTAGATAAAGTCCGGGAGAGCGTGACGAACCCGTTGAAAGGTGCACGCATTGCCGTCCACTACGGCTGCCACCTGACAAAACCCCACAAGGACCGGGAGTTTGAGAAGGCTGTCATGCTGAACACTGAACACCCGACATGGATGGAGGAACTGGTTGCGGCTGTCGGCGCGACGCCGGTCGAGTACCGGAACAAGATGCAGTGCTGCGGTGCCGGCGGTGGTGTCCGCGGGTACGATATCGTTCATTCGCTGGATATCACCAACGAGAAGATGATCAACCTGAAAGAGGCAAAAGTGGACGCCCTCACGGATATCTGCCCATTCTGCCAGCTCCAGTTCGACCGCGGCCAGATCGAGATTAAGGAGAAGTTTGGTGTCTCCTACGGTTTACCCGTGCTGCACTTTTCTGAACTGCTCGGACTTGCTCAGGGAATGAGTCCGCAGGAACTCGGGCTGGATCTCCATGGGATCAGCTGTGAACCGTTCCTGCAGAAGGTCCTGTGAGGTGGGAGAAATGGCTGAAAAGAAGAAATCAAGTCCCAAAAAAGAAACCAAGAAACAGGAAACGAAACAGGAAGCCCCCGCAAAGCAGGAAGTCAAGAAGACCCCGGTTGCTGCAGCTCCGCAAGCCAAGCCTGCAGCTGCACCCGGTGTCACCTCCAAGCAGGAAGCCCGTATCGGTGTTTTTATCTGCCACTGCGGTACCAACATCGCCGGATCAATGGATATCCCGGCCGTGCAGGAATATGCAAAAACCCTCCCGAAGGTAGCCTATGTTGACAACTACAAATATATGTGTTCGATGCCCGGGCAGAGTGTGATCAACAAGGCAATCAAGGAGCAGAAACTCACCGGTGTTGTTGTCGCTGCATGCTCGCCGCGCCTTCACGAGCCGACGTTCAGGACCGCGACAAAAGAGGGGGGTATAAACCCGTTCCGGTTCGAAATGGCCAACATCCGCGAGCAGAACTCATGGGTGCATATGCATGACAATCAAGGGTCAACCGACAAAGCAAAGGATGCAATCAAGATGGCAGTTGCAAAAGCAGCACTGCTTCAGGATCTCTTCCCGAAGACGGTCCCGGTTGAAAAAGCAGCGCTGGTCGTCGGCGCAGGAGTCGCCGGCATGCAGGCATCCCTTGACCTTGCCGCTGCAGGTATCAAGACCTATCTGGTTGAGTCCACCCCGAGTATTGGCGGGCGCATGTCCCAGCTGGACAAGACGTTCCCGACGCTGGACTGTTCCCAGTGCATCCTGACACCCAAGATGGTGGATGTGGGCAGGGCTTCGAATATCGAGCTGATGACCTACTCGGAGATCGATGCGGTTGAAGGCTACATTGGTAACTTCGATGTCACGATCCGCAAGAAGGCACGAGGTGTCCTTTCGATGGAAGAAGGAGAGGCACGGGGGATTGCCGGTGGCGGCTGCAACGGCTGCGGTGACTGTGACGTAGTCTGCCCGGTCGTCAAGCCCAATGAGTTCGAAGTCGGCATGAAGCCGCGGAAAGCGATCTATATCAACCACCCGCAGGTTGTGCCCCTGCTCTACACGATCGATTTCAACTCCTGCATCAAGTGCGGGTTGTGCGTGACCGCATGCGGTGAGAAGAAAGCAATCGACCTTGAGGCCAAGGACGAACTCGTCAAGGTCAAGGTCGGCACGGTCATCCTTGCAACCGGTTTTGATATCTTCCCGATCGAGAACAAGAAAGAGTGGGGATACAAGCGGTATGAGAACGTGGTCACCAGCCTCGAGTTCGAGCGGCTTATCTGTGCATCGGGCCCGACCGGCGGTCACCTCGTGCGCCCCAGCGACGGGGAAACGCCCAAGCGGGTGGCATTCGTTCTCTGTGCGGGATCCCGTGAAAACACCGGGGTCGGCAAGCCGTACTGTTCCCGGTTCTGCTGCATGTATTCCCTGAAACATGCGCACCAGATCATTGAAAAGATACCCGGATGTGTTCCCTATCTCTTCTACATGGATATCCGTTCCTTCGGCAAGATGTACGAGGAATTCTACTACCGTATCCAGGATGAAGGTGGGAAGTTCATCCGGGGGCGGGTCGCCAACATCCTTGAAGACCCGGCCACCAAGAACCTTCACGTATATGCGGACGACACCCTGCTTGACCGGCCGGTTGACATGGAAGTCGACCTTGTCGTGCTCGCCGCAGCAGTGCAGCCAAAGGAGGACACCAACCGGACAAGGAAGTTATTCGGTGTATCCTGTTCGATGGATGGATGGCTCCTTGAGGCACACCCGAAACTGAACCCGTGCGGGACAACAACGGCCGGTGTATTCCTTGCCGGTGTCTGCCAGGGCCCCAAGGATATCCCGGACACGGTCGCATCTGCCGAAGGTGCAGCCTCTGCGGCCAGCATTCCGATCCACAAAGGAGAGGTTGAACTCGAGCCGTATTTTGCCACCTGCATCGAAGAGAGATGCGCCGGCTGTGGCATGTGCGTGAACCTCTGCCCCTACAGTGCACTCTCATTGGTTGAAAAAGACGGGCGTACGGTCATGCAGGTCACCGAGGCGAAATGCAAAGGCTGCGGTACCTGCGGGGGCTTCTGCCCTGGCGGCGCTATCTGGATGAACCACTTTGCCACACCGCAGATCGTGGCCCAGATCGATGCATTCCTGCTCGGAGGTGAGCAGTAAATGGCTGAAGAATGGAAACCCAAGATCCTTGGTATGGTCTGCAACTGGTGCTCCTATGCCGGCGCCGATCTTGCCGGCGGTGGCCGTATCCAGTACCCCCCGGATATCCGGATCGTACGCACGATGTGTACCGGGCGTCTCGACTCGCTGTTCGTGCTCAAGGCATTTGCCGATGGCGCTGACGGGGTGCTTGTCTCCGGATGCCACTTCGGCGACTGCCACTACCTTGAAGGCAACTTCAAGGCAGCAAAGCGGATGTTCATGGTCAAGAGGCTCATGAAGAGTATCGGGCTTGACGACCGCAGGTTCAGGATGACCTTTGTATCCGCATCCGAAGGCGCGAAGTGGGCGGCTGTCGTCACGAACGTGGTAAATACGATCAAAGAACTCGGACCAAGCCCCATCAAGGAGTTTGGCAAATAATATCTCATCATACTTTTTGACCGGCACTGCGATGCCGTTATTAAAATTATAAAGTAAGGGTATAGTCCTTATTAAACCACTAATATAAAATATCACTTCCGACGTAAAAATAGGCTAAAAAATGTGAACTAAAACAGATTGGAAAAAAGTGCATCAAATTTCGATATAAATGAACTTTGGTCTATAGTAGTAAATACAATCCTATCGCATTATGGGGGGGTCGCCATAACGGCGGGGGCGAGCCCATGGCGAAGCCTCCAAGAGTGTCCAAATGAACTCAATTCAACGAATATTTAAAGAAAAAATTGGTGGTTAAAATGGTACTATACCCTAAAGTAAATAAACGGAATGTGGGATACGGTACACCACCAAGCATTCAATTTGCAGGGCGAGATTATCGTGGTTACGATACAACTGAACCTGATTTCAGATCTATAGATATTAACGATGGTGCATACCAAGAGTGAGAAGGCAGTTGCCATTACCTTATCTTTTTATAGAGAGTGCACCGAAAAGTAATATTATCTTTGGAATGTTTAAGATATAAGTAATACTTTTTTTATACTTTTAATATTGCGTAAAACAAAGAAATGGAAGATATATGTTGTATTTGAACATTGCTCAAAGTTTCTTTATTATTTTTTATTTACTATATAAGGAGTCTCCGGTATAATATAGGAATGCTTATATGGCGAAATTGGGTAGTATTTAATGTCCCAATTTAGGGGACGTGCAATAGTGTCTTTCATTCATTACCAGTATTCCCTATAGTAACTACCATCGTTCAGTGCTCGTACTGTATCGCGGTTAAATGGAATTTGGAGGAATTTTAAATGGCATAATACAGTGTTAACAGTTAAAATGCGTGGAAATTAATTTTTTACGAACCAATTTAGGTATATAGGATAATTTTAAAATCCTTGATATTCTGTTTCTCTAATTTGTTGCGTGACGGAATATTTTTGTGATCCGCCGGTCCGGAGATCCGATCCGGATGTTCCAGATTTCTCTCTCAAAAAATGCAACAGCTAATGCCTTTATTTATATAAATAATATTTTACATAATTACTTTTATGTTATTTCTTAATGCGAATGTAAATGGATTGTGCACTAAAAATAGAGCGCTATTTGAAATTAAAGGAAACGCAAAATCTAAAATTTTAGAGAGTCTCCGGCCCAGAAACCTGATCGAACCGGGAGGATCGTCAGGAATAAATGGGAGGCAATCGCTCGCGCTCGCAAGTGACCGCAGGTTCTCCCAGGATTTTCCAGGGTGCCGCAGGTAACCGCAGATAACAGTCCCATGACGATACCATCCCCCGGTACCAGCTGGGCAAAAACCCTAGTGTTTTCAATCCTGACATAAAATCTTTCCCGATCAGACCCGTGATCGGCCAACAAAACCTCACCAGCGGGGTTTCAACCTGTTCCTGGAAGGATCACCGGTTCTGATAAGTTGACGGGACTTCGTATAGAAAATCGGAGAGATATATATAGTCACTCGAAGTAATGATTTGCAGGAGTTATTCCAAGTCCCGAGAAGTTATCAGAACCGTCAAGATGATTCGGGGCGGCGAGCGTCTTATCTTCCCTGTGCTGCCTTCGGCACCGGTTCAGGCCGGGTGAGGCCCGGCTCCAACTGGCAAGGTTACCGGCACTCGGGAATTTTTGTGTGCCCAACCCTTTGGGAAGGTACTGGCAGGAAACCCTGCCCGCGTCAATACCCTTATCCTTTCGCGAACTATCGGTAAATCTATGAAGATCTTGATCGCGATTGCTCCGGAGAAATTCCGGGACGAGTAATTGTCCGGCCCCGTTGCAGCGTTCACCAAAGCCGGCATCGGGTTTGACATCGTCTCCACCCCCCGGGGGACCTGTACGGGCATGCTCGGCGCGAAGGTGACCGCCACGCTCTCGTTCGAGGAGATCGATCCCGTTCCGTACCGAGGCATCGTGATTGTAGGCGGTGCCGGTTCACTGGTGTATCTCTAGAACGAACCTCTCCTTATCGGGATTGCAAAATATTTTTTCAGCGCGGGAAAACTGGTCCCCGCCATCTGCCTCTCGCCGGTGGTGCTCGCCCATGCCGATATGCTCAGGGGAAAGCAGGCGACGTACTACGACACTCCGGAATCACGGATGGAGATGAAGAAAGGTGGTGCGGTCCTAGTCGACCAGCCGGGGGTCATGGACGGCTTGGTCATTACCGCAAACGGCCCGCCGGCCTCTCAGTCTCAGGAGTTTGGCACGGCCATCATCAACACGCTTATGACGTTGCCGTGGTAAGACAAGGCACGGGAGCTATACGGTCCGGCATGATGGGAAACGATCCAGAGCCGGACTTTAGGAGTTCCTGCGGCCTTCCTTTTTGATTTCTTCTTTGCAGATGGCGACACCTTGTCCCTTGCAAAGGATCGGACTACCCGCTATGGGAGGGTGGCCGGTGCATCCAACTTATGCAGGGGGCAGGTCGCCGATTATCTGGGGCCGCTACCGCATACGTCGGATGACGGATTGGCGCACGCAGACTTGGGATACATGCCCGGTTTTGCATCATCTCTATTACTGCACTGAAGGAAAAACCACTACCCTTCTTCGTTCATTTTGTTAATCGTATTAACGAATTATTTATGCTATGACCTTCTATTCCCTACTTGAGTGAAAAATGAGAAAAACTTCCGATTTGATAGATGAAATGCTTACGGAAGCAAAAAAAACCTGGCTTGTCGCAATTGCTGTCGGGTTTGAAAATGAGACAAAATTTGTATTCAGTTCACGAAGGCATCCACTTGAAGAATTGAATCAGTTGGTGCAAAAGGGTGGATCTCCCATAGGATTGCTACGGTTTGATAAAGAGAATTCTACAATACAGGGGTCATACCGCCCATTCGAAGAATACGAGAACGAGGAATGGGTACAAAAATATCTTGCTGGCCTTTTGGATAACCTTGGGGATATCATTGATTTAAGCCAGACGCAGCATAGTTTCCCTAAGGCTTATTGATAAAGACTTGAAATTCTCTAGTGTCACCCGACACCGCATCATAACCGTTTGGAGGTGCAATCATCGCAATGATTCTGAAAGGGTTATTAAGATGCGGAGAATCTTACTCCTGTTAGAAAATAGTTAGGTGCTGGAATGATACTATACTCTAGAATTATACCCTAATCTAAACAATTATATTAGGAACCTTCTTTTTTATCACCACTTTTCTCCGGAGAGAATTGATGGAGAATCCGTTCCGTCAGTTCTGATGGCAACTTATCCCTCAAAGTGGTGACAATAGACACACTTTTGTTTGAGAGTATAAGCGTTCCTATCTGCGCATCATCAATCACGAGCGCCCCCCCGCAAAGCACCGAACGCATCAGCACCCGTCACGGGCTTTGCACCTAAACTCGGTTCTGCACCTAAAGTCGATGACTCAGATTTTCGTAATCGTTGTGATGTCTTGAGTGTACCCGGCGCAATTTGTGAATCGTGGCAGCGACTATTTGTGATTGTAAACGATAGCAGGGTGTTATAGGCAGTATCCACAGAGATTGTCGCTTTGAGATAATCGTGGCGGGTCTTCCCGGTTCTGATGGAGTAGTACGTACTGGCAGAATCGGGAGTAAAACCTGACGAGTCGATTACAACCACCGACAAATGGCCTTTCCATTCTGCCATGAACGAACATGCTTTTTCGAAATAACCGGGTTAATACCGGTGATGGAATTCGCTTTGAAAATTTGCAGAGTGTGGAATAATGCGGAATCTCATCGAGCTGTAATTGTTCCTGAACTATTCCCATTATCTCATCAAGTTTTACAAATCACGATACCGAGCCCCGAGGTATACCTTGAATAAAAGTAAGGTTAGTAGTTGGTGTTGAATGAAATCTTTTTTCGAATATCGTGAAGAATATTCTGGTACACCTGTCAACCGAATTGCATTCTGGCACGATGTCAGAAAACAAATATACTTCTGATCTGAGAAGAAGTAGTGCTCCTTGTTTGGGTTTGCCGGTACTTTTACAGGGAGCATCTGGTTCCTAGTTCTTCCGGGGAATTTAGGATTACAACAAAGCCGGACTATCTTTTATTTTTATTGAGAAACTGTTTTCTAGTTTTTCTAATATTTCACTGAATTCGTGAAGCTTTCTTCTTGTTTGAGTATTAGAATAACGGATTTTGCCAAAGAGAGCGAGAACAATTCCTAACAATGCAAATTGAAGATCATTGTGGATAAAATAATAATAACAGGCAAAAATCAATCCAAAAAGCATGCAAATTACTGCAATAGGATCACTTTTCAAATCTTCATACAATTCGTCCATTATCATTTTGATGCTCATCTTTTCATCTTTTTGAGTGCCAGCATCAGGTCATGACGCGGTATCCGGATACTCCCGCCGATATTGACATAGGGAATTACGCCATCCCCATACCATCTACGAACCGTTTTCTCGCTTACGTTCATCATCCCGGCAACCTCTTTCGGTGTATAATAGATCAGTTTGCCAGTTCCTGGCTGTCTCTGCAAGAGCTTGGAGATTCGCTTGACTTTGACATACTCGACACCGGTTATCCGGGCGATCTCTTCAAGGTCTGTCTCATCCATTATTTCCATAGTTTAAAAATATGATATACGGTTATTTAATCATCAGGTTGTTGCGGAATTCCACAAAGCTGAAATTAGTCCAATAAATCCCACATATGATTTGAAAAGGAGATTTATTTAAAAATCAGAGTAAGGTTCTGTTGCGTCTGCGGTTGATATGTAAATTCATCCGCGGTGAAAAATCCACGACCAACCGCAGACGCAACAGCACCGAATTTCAAAAAATTCATACGGAAGATGATTCTTTCCGGTTTTCAGTTTTTACTCTCTTCCTCATTGACCCCTGCGCAAGGATCTCGGCGGTCCTGCCGATCTGCAGGATCTTCCCGCCCCGCATCAGGGCGAGCCGGTCGCAGATATCCCGCACGAAGTCCATGTCAGGCAACAACGTCCCTGACCGTATCGATGCTCATGATCGGGGATCCTTCCTCCGAACTCCAGCAGTAACTGCACTTGGAAGGGCAGCCCAGCGTCGGGATGAGCATCACGTGAAAGGGGGTTTTCATTGACCAGATCTCCCTTTCTTCACGGTATAAGGATTTTCTTTTCGCTTATTTCGCAATAAACGGGATTATGAAATACGAACGGGGGTCTCTCTTGTGGATCTTGGTCAGGGCAATTTTGTCTCCCCTGTTGGTTTTGGTATGCTCACGACAAACATGCGGAATACGGATGCTCTCTCTTCGGTTCAGTCTGCACTGAGGGAACGTGGTATAAGTCATTTGCAATCCTTATGGGATTTATACGCCCTTTGCGATTGACTGCAGCGGCTTCCTGAACTCGTCAAGTGCACCGAACGTGTCCTGGTAGACCTTTGAGGTCATTTCAGGGCCGAACATCTGGGTGCCTGCATCAAGTGCACATGCTGCGACGACGCAGGGTATAGCGACACCGGCCGCGTGCCGGGTCACGACGTGGTTACCGTTGAAGACACCCGGACCGCCGCCACCGTAGATCGAGTGGCTGAAGAACGAGAACCCGACGGCAACACCCATCACACGACCGAAGTCGGAACCAGGGAGACCCGTCTCGTGCTCAAGGAGGTCGTTGAAGTACAGGAGCGTCGATGAGACTGCCTGTGCACCACGGAGCGCACCACAGTTAACCATCGTGGCAGCGAGAGTTCCGGCAGCGGCGTAGCCGTTCCAGAGCATCGGGTCCTTCGTCTCGTAGAAGATGTACCCGCTCTTGCCCTTCTTTCCTGCCTTGATGACCTTGTCCTCAATTGCCT
>Ga0326728_10006713_pt1 | contig 30636 bp, 20 predicted proteins | sample MB3enrmetagenome_FD_207602 | JGI IMG/M metagenome (GOLD analysis project Ga0326728, IMG submission 207602) | Lab enriched peat soil microbial communities from McLean, Ithaca, NY, United States - MB31MN | ecosystem: Environmental > Terrestrial > Soil > Wetlands > Peat | place: USA: New York...
GTTAGCGGGGTTAGCGGAGTTAGCGGGGTTAACGGAGTTAGTTCCCTCCGCGCAGCGCTGAACCTCCACGCTTCCTTTTTGCGGCGCGATTCGACTGAGGCGTGTAGTTGTGCGCTGGCTACGAACCACTCTTGCCGGCGCGCAGGGCGGCGACGATCTCCGCGGTCGGGCGCACGCGGCCCATGCGGGGAAAGATGTTGGCGATCGCGTTCGTGTGACTCTCCGCGGTACGCGCGGTCATGGCGTCCTCGGCGAACACCTGCTCGAAACCGCGCTCGTAGGCGTCGCGAGCGGTGCTTTCCACGCCGAACTCGGTGGCAATGCCGCAAAGCACGATGGTCGAGAGGCCGCGGCGGCGCAGTTGCAGCTCGAGATCGGTGCCGTAGAATGCGCCCCACTGGCGCTTGAGGACGACAATGTCGCCGGGCTGGCGGTTGAGCTCCGCAATCAGCTCGCTCCAATCCGGCGGCATCGACGCGCCGGCGCGCATGGGCTGATCACTTTTCAAATTGAGGCCGTCGCCGCCGTCGGGCGAGCGGCCCACGTGCACCAGAATCGGCTGCGCACCCACGCTGCGCGCAGCCTCGAGCAGGGCAACACTGTTCGCAATGACACTTTGCGCGGAGTGCGGCACCCCGGGGAATCCCACGATCCCTTTTTGCAGATCGATGACGACAACCGCGGTGCGGCGCGGCTCAAAAATGAGTTCGCTCACGATCTTCCTCCATCTCGGCGCTTACGCGGCGGTGTGAAAGCGCGTCCTGCAACTGACGCCGAGCCATGGCTATTTTCGCATAACGGCCTGGCCGGCCCCGTCTTTCGCGCCAGCCGGGGCTTTGCGGCTTTTTGCAAGGATGCGGCCAGCGAAAAACACGCAACTGCGATAGAATCAAGGAGGAGTTGCGAAGGCGGACGGGCCACCAGTGACCGCCCGATGTTCGACGCCGGACCGCGAGGAACGGCAGGCGAGACAGAATCCTTCAGAATCTGGCACTCCAGCTTGCAGCGCGTTTAACATCCCGAAGCTGCAAGAGAGAATCGGAACGATCGGGGAGTGGCTCAGCCTGGTAGAGCACCTGGTTCGGGACCAGGGGGTCGGAGGTTCAAATCCTCTCTCCCCGACCAATTCGAGGGGTCCTTCGCTCCGCTCAGGATTTCGCCTGCGGGCTCGGACGCCCGCAAAGCGGCTCAAGTTCAAATCCTCTCTCCCCGACCAATTCGAGGGGTCCTTCGCTCCGCTCAGGATTTCGCCTGCGGGCTCGGACGCCCGCAAAGCGGCTCAAGTTCAAATCCTCTCTCCCCGACCATTATTTTCAATACTTTACGAACTTAAGGCGATCTCAAAAGTAGAGCCTCTGGTTTTGGCCCAGGTGCTCTGGCGCCAGAAGGCGCGTTTTTATTAAGTATTTGTTGAGAGATGGATGCAGTGACAGCTACGAAATCGTCTACAGTCTGAAGGAATTGAGCTCGTTGAGTTGTGGAACCTTGTGGTTGTTGAAGGCTCTGTCGAGTACAGACTTTCAGACCCTCAATTTCGCGGAAAGCTGACTTTTAAGTTGCACAGAGATACCAGGGCAGGTCGAACAAGCAACGACCGGAACCTTGAACCATGGCTTCCGCTGCCGATCAGGCCTGCAATCCGCTTCAAGCCTGTTTTCCTGCCAGAAGCTTGCGTCTCGCGATTGCCGTCAGCGCCAACAGCCCGGTAGCGAGCAGCAGGAAGCTGGACGGTTCCGGCGTGACGTCCACTTCAAAGTCCGCAAAGCCCGCCACGTCGGTTGAGTCCGCAGGACCGCCGCCAAGGATCTCGAAGATCCCGTCGTAGGCGCCCAAAGACGTTCCATCCGGGATGAATACCGTGAACAGATCGAACACCCCCGAGGATTCCAAGGGATCCAGGGAGAAAGGCGCATTGTTAAAGAAGTCCGTGGTATCCAGCACCGGGCCTACTGACAGCGTGCCGTAGGCGTCGTTCAGATACACTGTGTCGGTTGTGCTGTCGTTGGTCACGTCCACAGCGAACGTGAGCGTGTCGCCGCCCCCGCCACTTTGCGTCGGCTGGGTGAGATCCAGGGAGAGCGGAAATGGATCTGCCTTTGCCGCCGTGGCGGCTAGCAGCAAAGCCATCGACGATAGGGATAACACCAGAAAACTTCTCGAGCTTTTCATCTTCTTCTCCAAAGTTCTGTTCTCCAACATTGAAACCCGGTCCTGTTACGGCAGCACAGTACGGCCGCCGCCGCTGAACGTGCCTCCCGTGAATGTTCCCGCGAACGACGCAACGGTCCTGGCGCCATCGCTGCCTGCGCTCCCCGGGAAGTTCAGTGTGATTGTAGCCGATCCACCACCGGCGGCAAGGGTACCCAGGCTTTGCGGCAACGGCGATCCCGCAGCCGAGCCGAGTGAAGCCGTCGTCAGTTTCACATTCGTGGCAGGCCCCGAGCCGCTATTGACGACCGTGATGGTTGCGGTATAGCCGGCGCTAGCCGATCCGCTCAGCGAAGCCGAGGCCGTAATCACCACCGTGGTGCCGCTCTGCACATCCGTCAAGGTTCCGTTGACAAACGCGAACGTGTAATTGGCTGCCGAGAGCGTGCCTTGCACGACCGTGATGGGATAGAGGCCAGCCGGGCTGGAGCTGGTCGCGGTGGTCGACAACGTAGGCGATCCGCTCAGGACGGCCGCGCTGTCTCCGGGAACGAACCCGTTATAGCTGGCGGTAAGAGCCGGAACCGCCGCTCCAACTGTCATGCTGGCGTTGTTCGCCGTCACCGTTAGCAGGGCCGGCGCAATGACCAGCGTGCCTGTCGCCGATCCCGCGTAGTTGGGATTGCTGATGGCGCCGACGACCGTGTAACTGCCGGCCGCGGTCGGCGGAGTCGACGACGTGGCATAAGTAGTGGGGCTGATTCCGGTATAGGTGAAAGTTACAGTCAGCCCGGAAGGAGAGGATGTGGTTGCCGTTGCAGCCAGAGGCACACCGGCGTAGGTCTGCGCCAAGCTGCCCAGATTCACGGTCGCCGTGGCCTTGCTAATCACCAGCGTGCCGGTCGCCGATCCCTGGTAGTTGGAACTGCTGATGGCGCCGACGACCGTGTAACTCCCCGCTGCGGTTGGCGGGGTCGGTGACGTGGCATAGGTAGTGGGGCTGATTCCGGTATAGGTGAAAGTTACCGTTAGCCCGGAGACCGGGGATGTGGTTGCCGTTGCGGAAAGCGGCGAGCCGGTATAGGTCTGCGCCAGGCTGCCCAGCGTCACAGTCTCCGTGGCCGGGCTGATGACCAGCGTGCCGGTCGCCGATCCCTGGTAATTGGGATTACTGATGGCGCCGACGACCGTGTAACTGCCGGCTGCGGTCGGCGGGTTGGAGGACGTGGGATAAGTGGTGCCGCTGGTGCCGGTATAGGTGAAGGTTACCGTCAGTCCGGAAACCGGGGATGTGGTTGCCGTTGCGGAAAGCGGCGAGCCGGTATAGTTCTGTGCCAGGCTGCCCAGCGTCACAGTCTCCGTAGCCGGGCTGATGACCAGCGTGCCTGTCGCCGATCCCGTGTAGGTGGAGCTGCTGATGGTGCCGACGACCGTATAACTTCCAGCAGCGGTTGGCGGGGTCGATGACGTGGCATACGTGGTGGGGCTGATTCCGGTATAAGTGAAGTTCACCGTCAGTCCGGTGGGCGATGTCGTTGCTGTTGCAGCCAACGGCGAGCCTGTGTAGTTCTGCGCCAGGCTGCCCAGCGTTACTGTCGCCGCAGTACTGCTGATGACCAGTGTGCCGGTCGCCGATCCCTGGTAATTGGGATCGCTGATGGTGCCCACAACCGTGTAACTGCCGACCGCGGCCGGCGGAGTCGACGATGTGGCATACGTAGTGGGGCTGATTCCGGTATAGGTGAAGGTTACCGTGAGCCCGGAGACCGGGGATGTGGTTGCCGTTGCAGCCAGCGGCGAGCCGGTATAGTTCTGCGCCAAGCTGCCCAGAGTTACGGTTTCCGTGGCCTTGGTGTTGGTCAAACTGAAACTGACCGGCGCCGCGGGGCTATCCGTGACGGTGACCGAGTACGGGCCGCCCGCGGTGCCGTTCGCCGTGAACATGCCGGCATTGGCAACGCCGGTCGCACCGGTGCTTACGGTGGTCGTGGCGCTGCTGTCGCTGAAGGTTCCGCTGGCTCCCGAAGCCGGCGCCGTGAAGGTCACGGAGGAGCCCTGGATGGCGACGCCGGCTGCGTCTTTCACTGTGACCGCAAGGCCGGTGCCGAACGCCGTCCCAATCGTGGCCGATTGCGTTCCGCCGCCGTTGATGGTGATGGATGCCGGGACCTGTACGACAGTTACGTTGCTGTCAGTCCCCGATGCCGCGTTGCCAGAGTTTGTGTGGGTAAGATCCCCGCCGCCCCACGCCAGCGCCGTGTTGGTGACGGACGTGGGAGAAGTGGCCGGCACATCCACGTTCACCTGAATCGTTGGGTAACTGCTGCCGCCGGATACCCCCTGACTGGATGTGCAAGTGACGGTCGTCGTGCCGCCGCAGGACCAGCCTGTACCGGTATAGCTGGCCAAGGTGTAGCCCGTTGGCAGGGTGTCGGCGACAGTCACCGTGCCGGATGTTGCCCCGCTCCCCGCCGCGTTACTCACAACGATGTTCCATTGGGCGGTGGAACCTTGCGTAAAGGTCCCGGTATGAGTCTTCGATACCGACAGCACCGGCGCCGGCACGATGGTAATCGAGTTGGAGTTCGAACCCGTCGAACTGACCCCGGCTCCGGCCGCGGATACGCTGTTGGAGATGGGTCCGGTGGCCGAATCAGAGACGTTCACGTCGATCGTGAGCGTCGGGTAGCTGTTGCTCGCGGCAACCGCCGCGTCGTTGGTGCACGTCACCGTCTGGCCGGAGTTCGAGCAACTCCAGTTTGTACCCGACCCGCTGACGTAGGTGAAGGCTGAATTGAGCGTATCCGTCACGGTCATGGGAGCGCTGCCGCCGGTCGGGTCGCCGGTTGAGCCGGCCCCATTGTTGGTGATGCCCACCGTGATTTCCGCGCTCTGCTCGCCCTGCGAGAAACTACTGGGGCTGTGCGATGCGTTAACCGTCACCATGGGCGGAGTCTCCGTCAAGTCCAGGCACCAGCCATTCATTGCGCCCTCGGTTTCCGAGCCCCCGCCTTCCCCGTTCTTTGTGAGGAACAGACTCCATGTGCCGATCGGATCCTTGCCTCCGAATACGTTGTCGGTGCCCTCGGTAAAGTCGTAATGGGCGCTGGAGCCGCAGCCGGCGTAGCCGTAGGGCTGGGCGTAACAGATCGCGCTGGGCAGAGGGTAGAAGGGCGTGAAAGTACTGCCGCTGTAAGTGCCGCCGGAACTGGGATGGAACGTGTCCGGGCCGCCGGCCCAGTATTCGTAGGCGGTTGGCTCGTAGGTGCCAGGATTGAGATTCGCAGACGTATCCGGCACTGTGGGATTCCCGTCGGCGAAGATGTAGGCGCCGGCATTGGCAATTTGGGTTTCGACTTCGGAGTCACCGGTGTCGGAGAAGAAGTCCAGCGCGGCCCCGGTGGGACCCTCGATCATGGACGCGATTGCGTCGAGTTGGCCTCCGTCGGGAACCGAGAAGTTATTGAGCGTGAGAGTCATGCTCTGGAAGGCGCCGGGAAGGCTTTTCACGAAGATGTTCGATGGATTCGGGGTGAAGGCGCCGGGAACAGATGGCCCAATCGTGACTTTCCCTGCATTGCAGAATTGCCACGTATTGGCGCTGGGGTTCGTGACCGCGGTCGCGTTGTCCTCGCGTTGCCAGAAGGGACTGGAATCGCTGGGATTGTCCGACGCCGTGCCGCTGTAGACCGCCGAGATCAGGTGGTCGCCCTCAGAGAGTGAAGTGATGGAGTTCGTAGTCGCTTGGCCGGTGGTGGTGTTCACCGGTACGCCGCTCTGCAGCGTCGTTGAGGTGGTTTCGTCCGTAAATGTCACTGTACCGCCAGAGGTAACCGGGGCGCCGCCGGCCGTCAGCGTCACTGTCGCGGTCAGAGTGATGGGCTGTCCTGTCGTCCCTTTCTGCTGACTGGAGGTAACAGTGGTCGTGGTGCCGGCGCCGGAGTTGACGTCCAAAGTGATGCACCAGCCGCTATCCAGGCTTATGGCGTTGCCGGAATAGGTGTACAACGACCATGCACCGGTAGCCGGGGCTCCGCTGAAGGCTTGGCCGAAGGTGTAAATGTTCGTGTAGGGTCTATAGGTGAGGTTGGTGTCACCGTAGGGCAGTGCGAAATTGAGGGTGCCCGGAACCTGGGGAATGCTCGAATCGGAGATCTGCGCAGATCCTGCCGGGAACGCATCCAGGTTCTCGAAATCATTTTGGTCGCTTGGCAGATAACTGCCGCTAGCGGGGGTGACGTCGCCGCCGGGCGCATAGCTGCTGGCAGAATCTTCGAATGTCAGGTTCACCGCACTCGTCGGCGCGTCCGTTGAGAACACCGAATCCATAAAGTCCAGGTTATGTGCACCGCCGCCGGGCGCAACCAGAAGAAACTGGCCGCCTATTCCTTGCTGCGACCCAGTCACCCCATTCAGTGTTACCGACACATCCGACACCGTCTGGCCGGAGTAATCGGGGACCTTGATGACGGAAGGATAGGCCCTGGGGGGGGTGGCGTTGCCCGGATTATAGAGCGCGTCGTTATTGCACCATGTGGTCCCGGTAGTATTCACCGCGGTTTCTTCCACAAGTTCAGTAAAGCTGCTGCTAGTGCCGCCGTTGTAGCTCCCGTTGCCCGAGTAGCTCGCTGTAATTGTATTGGCGCCCTGGCACACGGTCGGCCAAGTGGGCAGAGTCGCCGAGCTGCACTGCCCCGAACTTCCAGCGGCCAGAGTCGTCTCGCAGGTCGCCTCGCCGTTGCTGTTCACCGATTGCGCACCACAGCCGGAGATGGGCGTGCCGCTGCCGTTAGCGTAGAATGCAACCGTGCCACCGCCGGGAACCGTAACCGCCGGGTCGCCGTATGTAACGGTGGCCGTGAGCGTGACCGCATCGCCGGGGACGGCTGGATTGACATTCGAAGTGACCGTGGTGGTGGTGCCGGTTGCGCTCACATTCACAGTGAGGATCAGCATCCATCCGTTGATTTGCACCGGATCGCCATAGCTGTCAAACATATAGAGTCTCCAACCCGCAGTTCCCGATGCCGGCACGGCTTCTGCGCCATTGGCAAACGTGTTTGCGAACGTGGCGGACCCTAAAGTTTGCGGATAGTTTACCGTTGCCCCGGCGGGGCCGGGATATTGGCCAAAAGTAAATCCTTCGTCCGAAGTCCAATACGAGCCCGGCGCATAGTGCTGAGTGCCGGTCTGCGGGAGGGGGGTGGGACTACCGACATTTCCGTTCGATATGTAAGGGAAGGTAGAGCTCGTATGGTCGCCGAAGAGAATAGTGAGGCCCTGCAGTCCACAGGTGCCGGTGGGGAGGGTGTTGACTTGGTGGGCGGTGAGGCCGCAGTAGTCGTAAGCGGAGTAGGAACCTTCTTCGTAGCCGTCCCCCACTTGGCCCAGCAGTTCCATTTGTTTGCCGCTCGGCGATTCCAGCATGATCTCGGTGGCTGCGAGGCTGTTATATACGCCGGTGCCGTCCGAGTACATGTTGTTGAGCTGGACCTGGACTGAGGACACGGTTCCGGTTACGGCGCTTGGAACCTGAATGATTGACGGGTAGTGTGTCGACGGCACTCCAGGGGGGTTGTTCCAGGCGACCGGCGCGAGAATCACATCGGTGCTCGTGCACGTACACGAGGCGGTCGAGCCCGTGCATGCGTTCGACGTGCCTGTTGCCACGCACGTTCCCTGCGGGCGCGCCGCGACTGGCAGCAGCAGGGCAGCCAGGGCGAGAACGGCCAGGTTGAAATTCAGGAGGGCGGGCTGCACGCGCGCGCGGCGCGGCTGGCGCTTGGGGAAGAGAACCATGGGCAACATGGAAACCTCGCTTGGCAAAACACTAAAGGGGACCACTGCGGGGAACAGTGGAAAAGATGTGGCACATTGCCGGCGCGGAGACTAATCTCCCGCCGGCGCGGTCAGAAATCCATTCGATTTGAACCCGGGAAGCCCAAGGGACAGCACAACTCAGACCTTGAGGAAATGCCCGCGACCCACAGTCCGCGGTAGCAATAAGAATCTACAATGCAAGCGATTGCCATGTCAATGGCTTTTTCAATCTTCGCCTGAAATACCCGTTTCGCCCCACTGCTTGCGCACCCGCCCCGCGGGGGATCGCTTCGCAAACCATGCCGGTCCAGTGCTCGCGTCATCATGAAAGCTGCCAAGCGCTCGCCGCGCAAGTCACTTGTTCTTCGGACGGCTGGTTACGGATTCTCGGTTCCTGTTGAGGAGTTCAATCGCTTCCACCTCTTGCAAGCGGGCGCGCCGCTCAAGGTCTCCTTGAATAGCGATTGTGCCCGGCAATAAGCGGTGGGCTGCTGTGATTCGGATGAGAACTGGTGGTTGGAGCTGTGCCTCGCTAAACTCGATCCGGACGAGTGAAGTGACCTCGTCGTCAAATAGCCTTCTATTTGTTCGGCAGACTAGAATCATGGTGTAGTCGAAATCATAGCGGTCAAAGCACTCTGGAACCATTCAGAACCACAGCTCTCAATAAGGTGGCCGCAACGCATTCAATCAAAAGTGGTTATTTTCTGTCGATTTCAATACGTTGCAACAAGTCTTTGAATCTGGTTCGGGACCAGGGGGTCGGAGGCTCAAATCCTCTCTCCCCGACCATTATTTTCAATACTTTACGAACTTGAGACGATCTCAAAGGTAGAGCCTCTGGTTTTGGCCCAGGTGGTCTAATGCCGGAAGCCGCATCGATATTGGGTTTACCGCCAAATCCTGGATGCAACACCATCTAAAGAAAATCTACAGTTGGGAACAATGGTCCAATTCTCCCCCGACAGCCTCACTGAATCCACCACCTAACTGTTTGATTTAACATCAGATCGGGATTTTGGCGCGGGGCAACTGGCGGATTCTTTCGGCCGGGAACATCCCTGTTGAAGCGGGCGCGAGAGGGACAGGAGACTACTCCTTCCAGGCTATTATGTGACGTAAATCACCGCGATGCGCGGAACTCGTGCTAGGCTGGGACCATGTTGAGAGGTGTTTTCCAACGGGCGGCGGTGGCCATCGTTTTGATGGGTTCATTGCTTGCGCCGTTTGGAACCTGCCTGCAACCGGCGCAGAAAGCCGCGCACAGTTGCTGCTCGCATGCATCCAAGTCCAACCAATCCGTTCGGACAAATTGCTGCGCCGCCAGCGCTCCACTGCCAGCCGTCGTCGTTGCGACCAGCCTACCCGGTTCGGCTCCGATGAGTGTTGCGCGGGAGTTCATCTCGCTGGATGAATTCTCTTCCCGGAGCGAGTTCCCGCGATTCGCGGTGATTCCTCCGCACTCTCCGCCTACGGGCGCATTCAACTTAAGAATCTAAATCTTCGCTTCCGCCGTGGCTCTCCGGGGTGCGTGTCTCTGCGCCCTGGCGTTTCTCCTTTTGCCGATTCACGCGGAGTTGAAGAGTGAAACCCATCTATGTTCTAGCGCCTTTTGTGCTGGCGCTGTCGATTGCCTGTTTCGGGCAGACGGAGCCGCGCTCCGTTGCTGCGCCCGATGCGGCGGTTGCGCCTTTGTCTGTCGATGATGCCGTTGCGGCCGCCCTTGAGAACAACCCCGAGATTCGCGCGGCGGTGCGGCGTTTGTCGCTGGCGCAGCTGAAAACCGCCACTGCGCGCAGCCTCGACGATCCCATGCTGATGACGCGCGATTGGGATACACCACTGCGCCGGCCGTGGGATCTGAATCAGGCGCAACTTATGGTGTCGATCCAGCAAACCTTCCCCAGCCGCCAGAAGCGGGATCAGCGCGCGAAGCTGGCGGAAGACGATGCAGGTGTAGCGGCCAACGATCTGGAGACGCTGCGACAGGAGGTCTCCGTGGAGGTTCGCAAAACATGTACGGACCTGATGCGCAATGCGGATGAAGTGCGGTTGCAGGCGCGTCAGAGTTCGCTGCTGAAAGAGGCTCTGGCAGCGGCGCTTGCGGAATACACCACCGGCAATTCGCCGCAGACAGACGTACTGCGCGCGCAGATGGCGCTGACTCGCCTGAACGAACAACTGATCGAACTTGAGGAAGAGCGGGACAACGCGCGCGCAGAGTTGAATGCTCTGATGGGCCGGCCTCCGGAGGAAGCAATCGAAATTGCCGGCAGCTACTCACTTCCCACCGCGCTGCCTTCCATCGAGGAACTGGAAGAAGCGGCGATTGAGCACCGGCCTGAGTTGGCGGCCTTGCGCATGCAGATTACAAAGTCCAGGGATGAGGGAAAGCTGACGCGGCTGGCAATGAAGCCCGACTTCACTGTTGGTCTAGGGTACATGCTGATGCCCACCGGCTCCCTGGCGCGCAACGCGTATATGGGCGAAGTGTCGATGAACCTTCCCTGGTTGAATCGCGAGCGCCACGACGGCGAGGCAAAGCAGGCCGATGCGGCAACGGATGTTTCGCAGGCGGAACTCGATGCGCGCGCGGCAACGGTGTTCCTTGAGATTCGGCGGGCACAGATCGAAGTGCTGGCCGCCGAGAAGCGCGTCAAGCTCTATCGCGACACGCTGCTGCCGCAAGCTGAAGCATCGTTCAAAGCCTCAACCGCCGCGTACCAGAACAACCGCGCTGAGTTTATGAGCCTGATCGACGCTCAGAACCTGCTGCTCGATATTCAGACCGCAACCTACAAGGCGTCGGCAGACACGGACGAGGGCATGGCGCAGTTGGAACGCGCCATCGGCGCGCCAATAAAGAACCCAACGAACAGCAACAACGGGAGGAGAAGCAAATGACAAGGAAGGAAAAGAAGCTGTTTGCATTCGGTGCAGGCGCTGGAGTCTTGAGCGCGGCTCTGGTGGTTGGGTTTCTGACAGCGAGGCAGATGCGCCCTGTTGCAGCGGCAGCGAATGCAACCCCTCCCGTTGCGGCCACTACACGGTCAGATGGCGCGCAGCAGGGCACTGAGCCCGGCACGATGGTCGAGCTGACTCCGGCCGAGATTACCGCAGCGGGCGTGCAGGTCGCAGAGGTTCGCACGGCCGCACTCAAGACGGACATTGCCGCCTTTGGCCGCGTGGAGGAGCCGGAGGCGCAACTTGCCGCTGTGAGCGCGCGCATCGGTGGCCGCGTGGACAAGCTCTATGTGCAATACACCGGCGAGCTTGTACGCAGCGGACAGCCTGTGGCCGATATTTACAGCCCTGAAGTAGCCGCAGCCATCGAGGAGTATCACCTGGCTGAGGAGAATCGCAATCAACTGAAACAGTCTGACGATGCTTTTGCGCGCGCGCAGGCCGATGCGCTGGTGAAGGCCAGCCAGCACAAGCTGGAGCTCTGGGGGATCAGCGGCAAGCAGTTGGATACGCCGGAGAAAAACGGCGTCCCTCACATCACAATATATTCCTACGCCTCCGGAACGGTTGTCGATCGCAAGGTGACGCAGGGGCAGTATTTGAACGCGGGCGACACACTGTTCACGGTCGCGGATCTCAATCAGGTGTGGATCAAGGCAGATGTCTACGAGGAGCAACTGCCGCAGATTCGTCAAGGGCAAGAGGTGGAGATTACTGCCGAGTCGCTGCCCAATAGGACTCTGCACGGTCATGTGGACTTCATCGAGCCTGCCGCCAATCCGCAGACGCGCACGGTTCCAGTCCACGTGCATGTTGCCAATCCGGAGATGCGCCTGCTGCCCGGTATGTTTGTCAGCGCCACATTCGTAAGCCGCGCAGCGCAGCAGTCCATCGTGGTTCCACGCTCGGCAGTGCTCGATACGGGCACACGCAAGATCGTGTATCTGGCCAGGCCCAACGGCGTCTTTGAGGCGCGAGAAGTGCAAGTGGGCACGGCGACTGAAGATTTGTTTCCAGTAACGAGCGGGTTGGCGCTCGGCGACAAGGTGGTGCTGAACGGCAACTTCCTCATCGATTCGCAGGCTCATCTCGGCTCAGGAATGTCAGGGCTTTACGGCGGCTCGAAGGAATTTGCATCGGCACAGCAAACCCAGACCGCTGCGACTTCTTCAACTAATCCGAGCGCGGTAAAGATCGACCTCCACGCCGATCCCAATCCCCTGAAGGCCGGCGAAGATAATCAGTTCCACGTGACGCTGACGGATGCCGACGGCAAGCCCGTAAGCGATGCGCGCGTTACGGTCACGCTCATCATGCCCGCGATGCCTTCAATGGGAATGCCGGAGATGAAAAGTTCCTGCGAGCTGGCGTGGAAGGCCGACAGTAAAACATACGAAGGCAAAGGCCAGGCGCCGATGGCGGGCACATGGACCGTGCTTGTCGAGGCGCGCGAGAACGGCAATGCGATCGCATCCATGCGCACACACCTCAGCGCCAGATAGGAGAGACCATGATCAACCGCATCATTGAATTCTCGATGAAGAATCGCTGGCTGATTCTGGCCGTCTATGCAGCGTTTGCAGTGTGGGGCTATTGGGCGCTATTGCATACTCCTATCGACGCGATCCCCGACCTGAGCGAGAACCAGGTCATCGTCTTCACTGAATGGCAGGGCCGCAGCCCGCAAGAGGTCGAAGACCAGATCACTTATCCGCTAACGGTGAACCTGCAAGGGTTGCCGCACGTGCGCACGGTTCGCTCGGCATCGGCCTTCGGCTTTTCGATGGTGAATGTCATCTTCGAAGATTCGGTGGACATCTACTTTGCGCGCACCCGCGTGCTGGAGCGGCTCAGTCTTGCCGGCAGCTTTCTTCCCTCTGGTGTCACGCCGATGATGGGGCCGGATGCAACCGGCGTCGGCCAGGTCTTCTGGTACACCGTCGAGGGGCCTTACGACAGCGGCACGCTGCGCTCGATTCAGGATTGGTTCATCAAATATCAGCTCAACTCCGTGCCCGGAGTCGCCGAGGTCGCCAGTGTCGGCGGATTTCAAAAGCAGTACCAGATCGATCTCGATCCGATCAAGATGCGCGCCTACAACGTCGCGCTGAAGGATGTCGTCGGCGCGGTCGAGCGTGGCAATAACAACGTCGGCGCCAAAGTGATCGAGGCCGGCGACACTGAGGAGCTGGTGCGGGGCATCGGCCTGATTCGCAACCTGAAGGACATAGAAGAGATCTCACTCGGCGCCTACAATGGCACTCCCGTTACGGTCGGCAACGTAGCCAGCGTGCAGCTTGGTCCCGAGTTCCGGCGCGGCGTTCTCGATAAGGACGGCAAAGAGGCCGTCGGCGGGGTCGTCGTCATCCGCTATGGCGCCAACGCGCGCGAGGTCATCGAAGCCATCAAGAAGAAGATCGGCGAGATTCAGCCGGGGCTTCCGACGGGCGTAAAGATTGTTCCCTTCTATGACCGCAGCATTCTCATTGACCATGCCGTAGACACGCTGCGCCATGCACTGGTTGAAGAGATCATTCTGGTAACTCTGGCGCACATTCTCTTCCTCTGGCACTTTCGCAGCATTCTTGTCGTCACCATTCCATTGCCGCTTGCAGTGCTGGGCGCATTCCTGTTCATGACGGGTGCGGGCATCTCGTCGAACATCATGTCGCTGGGCGGAATCGCCATCGCTATCGGCGTGCTTGTCGATGCGGGAATTGTAATGACCGAAAACGTGATTCGCCAGGCAGAGCGATACGAAGAGGAGCATGGCAGCTATCGCGAGCACATTTGGGAGATCACGCTTAACGCCGCGCGCCTTGTAGGCCGGCCCATCTCATTCGCGATGGTCATCATCATTCTGGCATTCATTCCGGTCTTCGCGCTTACCGGCATGGAAGGCAAAATGTTTCATCCACTGGCCTTCACAAAAACCTTTGCCATGGTGTGTTCCACCATCATGGCTATTACACTGGTGCCCGTGCTATGCACATTCCTGATTCGCGGCAAGCTGCATCGCGAGAATGAGAATCCAGTGATGCGCCTGTTACACGCTATTTACAAGCCCGTGCTGTCGTGGGCGCTGCGCCACCGGATCATCACGCTGGGCGCGGCGTTGGCGTTGTTCGGCGCGGCAGTCTATACCGCGACCACCATCGGTTCCGAGTTCATGCCGCCGCTGGATGAAGAGACGGCGCTCTTCATGCCTATCTCCGATCCGCGCATCTCTCTTACTGAAGCGACCAAGATTCTGCGCCAGCAGGATGAGATCATCGCCGCCGATCCAGCCGTCGCAATGGTGGTGGGCAAAGTTGGCCGCGCGGAAACTTCCACCGATCCGGCTCCCGTGAATATGTCCGAAACAACCATTACCTTCAAACCGAAAGATCAATGGCCCAAGGGACTCACCAAGGACGCCATCCTCGCGCGGCTCGATGAAAAGTTGCAGATACCGGGAGTTACAAACATCTGGACACAGCCGATTCGTAATCGCATCGATATGCTCTCCACCGGCATTCGAACGCAGATCGGCATCAAGGTCTTCGGCCCCGACCTCAGCGTGATCGAAGAAAAGTCGGAAGAGATCAAGGAAGTGGTGAGCCAGGTGCCCGGCGCGACCGACCTCTACGCCGAGCGCACCACTGGTTCTCCGTACCTGGAGATGACCGTGGACCGTCCAGCCGCGGACCGCTACGGCTTGAATGTCGCCGACGTTGAGGATGCGATTGAAACTGCGGTAGGTGGCAAGAATCTGACCACTACCATCGAGGGACGGCAACGTTTTCCGGTCCGGGTGAGATATGCGCGCGACTTCCGCGAAAATCCACAGCAGCTCGGAGATGTGCTTGTAACCGGCAGCAACGGAGCACAGGTGCCGCTTAACAAAGTGGTCAACATCAAGACAACGCTGGGACCATCGATGATCAGCAGCGAGAACGGCCTTTTGCGCGGGTCAGTCTTGTTAAACGTGCGAGGCCGCGATGTGGGTGGTTTTGTCGATCAGGCTCAACGTGCAATCGCGCAGAATGTAAAAATGCCGCCGGGCTATTACATCGAGTGGAGCGGCCAATACGAGAACCAGATCAGTGCGCGCAAGCGGCTGGAACTGGTCATTCCGATTGTGCTTGTGATTATCTTCGTCCTGCTCTATCGCACCTATGGCTCCGCCAAAGAGGCCGCGCACGTATTACTGGCCGTGCCCTTCGCGCTCTCCGGAGGCATCTTCCTCGTCAAGGCGCTCGGTCTCAATTTCTCGGTTGCCGTATGGGTTGGTTTCATCGCGCTCTTTGGAACCGCGGTGCAGACCGCCGTGGTGATGGTCATTTATCTGCGCGAAGCAGTAGCGCGGCGAATAGCCGTCGAAGGCCAACTTACACGCGCCAGCCTGCACGCAGCCGTGATGGAAGGCGCTCTGCTGCGCCTTCGTCCCAAAGTAATGACGGTGGCCACAGTGGTTGCAGGCCTGCTGCCCCTGATGTGGTCCACGCGCACCGGCGCAGAGTTCATGAGGCCGCTCGCCGCCCCCGTGCTCGGAGGAATGCTCAGCTCCCTTGTTCACGTACTGATCGTAACGCCGGTCATCTTCACCTGGTTGTGCGAGCGGGAGCTGCAACGTGAGTAGGCGAGATGGGGGCCTGATTCAAGTTCGCGCCGCTATGGTCGTTTCGAGGAATTCCGGGGGAGAATCAAGCTCGGCGCACTTGTGATTTTCCGCGCTGATATTCCTTATGCGCGCTTGAGTGTAGACGACATCGTAGCGGCCAAAGCACCCTGAAGCAATTCAGAGCTACAGCTTTCAATGATATGGCGGCAACGCATTCAATCCAAAGCAGCTTTTATCACACGATTGCAACAAATCCCAATAAACGGCAAAGACTGGTTCGGGACCATGGGTTCGGAGGTTCAAATCCTCTCTCCCCGACCATCTCAATCGCGCAATATCAATTAATTAGCGAAGTCCCCATTTCCGGTCATTCCGGAACTTGGGTCCATCTGGGTCCAATAAGCGACCCCCAGATTTCAATCTCTCCGCCATCCGGCTGCTCAGCTACTTTGCGCATGAGCGCGGCTGGAGCCTTTTCTTTGCCGCCTCGCCAGGCGCCTTCCGGTCCGAAGATATTATGAAAACGCGCGATGCGAACATTCAGGCCACAGTTACGATGGGAGGCAAGATAGAGACGTTCACTGAAGAGTTATTCCCAGCCGTATTCGCTGTCTGGAGCAGCCGGATATGCAGTTTCCTCAGCGCACCTGGGATTGTCCTTGTCTTCCTGGTTATTGGCAGGGTATATACAGGCAGAGGATGAATAGAATACCTTCTTCACTTTGCGCTGCACGCCAAGATCGGCCAAGTGGAGGTTGATCAACGCGGAGTTATGCATGACATGAGCATCGTTTGCCCCGGTGAAGATATAACCGGCGCCTCCCATATCCGCAGCGAACTGATACACCTCGTCCATTCCCCCATCGAGAATCGCATCCCAGCTCTCGTGGTGGCGAAGGTCCGCAATGACGAATTCATGCGCTTGAGACGGACTGACATCCGGATACTTCAGATCCGCACCGCGAACCCAGTAGCCCTCAGCGCGTAGTCGCGTCACCATGTGGCTGCCAATGAAGCCGCCTGCGCCGCACACCAGAGCTTTCCTGGAGGTCATCATGTCTGTGCTCCGCGAAATCGGAATCGAATGGGAAGTTACAAAGAACTCAGAGGCTGCATAAGTGCCTTCCCAGGGGGTACGCTCCGCGGGGGCAAGATCAATGTGATCCTCAGTCCGTTTCACCCTCTCAAACGCAACCACCATAAGGGCCAACAAGAGCCGACGCACTATTGGTCGGTCGCAGTCTGCGCCCCGCGCGAGAAATGCGGATCTGCCTTCGCTTGCGTGTATGTGCGCAGACCCGTCAGCTGCAGAGTAATATGCCACAGGAAAGCTGAGTTGTTTCGCAAATAGCGCCAAAACAAACGTCTTGGATCCTGGATCAAACGATGGAGCCATTGCAGGCCCGCACGCTTTACCCATTGCGGCGAATCCTTGATGCGGCCCGTGTGAAAGTCAAATGCAGCGCCGACTCCAAACATCAACGCGGATTCCAGCCTGGGTAAGAAGCGCATCATAAAGCGCTCCTGCTTAGGCGTGCTGATACCAACCCAGATCATGTCCGGTTTGAGTTCCTGAATCCGTGCAGCCAGAGACTCTTCTTCAGTCAACGTCAGTTCGCGGAACGGCGGAGTATAAGTGCCAACGATCCGCACCCAGGGAAAGCGCGCCGTTAGCCTTTCTCGCAGTTTTTCGGCCACGCCTTCTCTACCGCCGTAGAGAAAATGCCTGCATTTGGCGAACTGCTCATGGCCGAATATCTCCAGCATCAGATCCGGGCCGGCCACACGTTGCATTTTGCTAAAGCCTTGCAGGCGGCCTACCCAAACTGTCGGTGTGCCATCGGGCACCATCAGGGTGGCGTGTGCGTAAACCTGAGCAAGGCCTGCGTCGCGTTGCGCCTCCATGATGCCATGGACTCCGATCAAACAGACGTATCCGCTGCGACGCTTATCCAATTCTTGTTTGACCTGCGCAAGCGCGCTTTCCATGTCGAGGGGATGTACCTGCACGCCGAGGACCTCGGCAGTTCTGCGACTTGAATCCATATTCATACGAGACGCCGCCTTTCAACGATAGAGGTCAATGCAGCCTGGCTCGATCGAACATTGGCTGCTGGTGGAGGCAACAGCGATCGGTAGAGTTTCATATACTCTTCCGCGATAAGGTGAGGGGAAAGATGGGGGAGGGCAATTGGTTCGGGCTTATGCTTTTGCAGTGTGGCGCGCACGGCACTTGCAAACGACTCCACTTGCTGTGGACCAAGAGATACGTACTGGCAATAGGCGCCGCCCACCTCACGATATGCAGGAATATCGGAGCAGACGACATGGCATCCGGCAAGCAACGCCTCTGCCACGGGAAGCCCGAAGCCTTCTAATGTGGATGCGACGACGGCCAGGCCGCAGTTGCGATAGCACCAGTGAAGCTGCGCATCGGAAATCCCGTTCAGAAGGACTACGCTCCTGGAGAGGCCAGAGGCAGCAATGAAACTCTCGATAGCCGAAGTCTCCGGTCCCTGAATTCCGACGATGAATAACTGCGTATTGGAGGCAATCTGCCGGGCTTGCAATAAGCGCTGAAAGACTTCAAGCACCAGCAGAATGTTTTTGTTGCGGCGGTGTTGCGCTACACAAAGCAGGAAGGGTTGGCCGCGCCACTGCGGCGGCACGCCGTTTCCGGCAGCGGTGAATGGCACAACGGAGTTGTGAATGACCGCCGCTTTCCGCGCCAGCAAAGGATGCAGTTGTTCAAGCCGCGAGAGCGTGCTCTGCGAGACACATGCAATGGCATCGACTGCGCGCAGGCACTGCTGAAGCACAGCCCGATTGAACATCACCTTCGGAAAGCCGAAATTCTCCGGGATATCGTATGGGTAAAGATCGTGCAGCGACACCACTATAGGACAGTGAAATGCGCTTTTGCGCACGGGCGCCGGACACGCGAGATGGACGATATCGGCCTTCAATTGTGCAGCCTGCTTTGGCAGTAACGCGTAGTACCAGAAGTTGCGGCTCAGCGCGCTGCTGCCGATAGGCGCTGCATGCAGGTGTAGCCTGGCATCGGCGCAGGGGGCGGCATCTTCGACGAGGTGCATCTGCCACGGAGCCGCTACGAGATGAACTTCAGTGACTTCACGGCGTCCGAGCAGGCAGCGCGCGAGATTGATGGCATGCCTGGGCACACCATGCAGATGGCCAGACCTGGCGGCAAGGGCAATGTAAACTTTCATGGCTTCACCTGCAACTTCCCTTCCGACGCCGCGAGCGTCATGCTGAAAAGTGCAATCGACCAAAGTGGAAACGAGAGATCAAAACGCTCCGTATCGCCGAGACCACGAATGACGATGAATACGATAAGGCTGAGAAGGAGTGTTCTGTACTCAGGCCGCGCACCGCGACGGACCTGGCGATAAAAGCTCCCATACACGCCAATCAAAAGGACGATGCCAATGACTCCATAGGCATAGAACTGCTGCAGCAACTCATTGTGCGCATGCCACGCCTCGAACCGGTCGATTCCAAAGGGCGGAATCACCTTCCAGACTGAATCGAAACCGTGCCCAAGCCACGGCCGCTCCAGTGCACGATCCAATATGAAGGCCCAGATTCCGATGCGGCCTGTAAGGGTTTCAGCCTGATTGCCCGAGTTTGTGTAGACCTGGTAATAGTCTGCAATCAGCCCGGAGAATGCCGCTAACATCAGGCTTGCCGCGGTTACGATCAGCACCTTGGTGCGGCGCCGGATCGTAGTGCTGAAGATGAGCAAGAGCGTTTGGCTCAACAGGAATGCGATGATCGTTGTCTTACTCAAGCTCCTGAGCAGCGAGATAGCCAGAAAGATCGCGGGGTACCGCCAGCTTTTTGAGCGGACCATCAGAAACTCCGCCAGGAAGATGCCGAAGGCACAGGTAAAGCCGATTAGGTTAGGACTAAAGAATTCATCATTGCCCAGCCGGAGGTCTTGCATCGTAGGCGACAACCACATGACGCACGCAAAGAAGCATGCGCCCGCGACATAGCCTTGAGTTATGGATGTGGCAACTTTGACAAGCGGACCTGTACGGAGCAGCAAGAGCACTATCGCGACGTCGGCAGCCATTCCACACCAGTAGGCGAAAGCGACGGGCACGGAAACCGCCTGTGTCCAAAGCAGGCTGCAAAGTGAGAAACCAAGAAACGCAATCACCCAGCGAAAGCACGCAAGACGCCAGGGAGAGAACCGGGCTGCCTGCGCTGGTCCTACAGAGTTGAACGCCGCAACAAGCAGCAGCAGCATGTTCAATGCGGAGCTGACGATGGTTCCCAGTTGCGGGTTGGACTGAAAGAATAGAAACGTGAAACAGTTACGAGCCGCAAAATACGCGCCCACCGTCGTGGCGAGGGATGGTAGGAGAACAGGTGTCGCACTTCTCGTGGTCACTGTCGTGGAAATCGCGTTCATAACTCCTCCTTGACAGGCTGCAGGGTTTGCATGTTTCTCCGCGAGACAGGTTTGGCGAGAAAATGGCCGAGCAGCGGAATATACAAAAGGAGTGAAATGATTGCGTAACTCAGCCTTGCGAACGCAATGCCCTGGATGCCAAAGCGCGGCGTGAGATAGAGCATGAACAGAAGCATGATGGCGCCGCCGGCAAGGTTGAACCCCGTAACCATTCGCACACGCCCCAGCGCCAGCAGCGCATAGGTTGCAGTCACGTTTAAACCCAGCAGAGCCGAGCTCCATACCATAACGGGCATGATCGGGGCCGCGCTGCGAGCGATCTCTGCTCCTGCCCAGGCATGCAGAATGCGATTCCCGAGCCATAGAAGAGATCCGGCGCCGACTGCAACAAACACCAGGTTGAGCGCAAAGGCAATCAGCAATGACCGTCGAAGAGCCGCAGGGCTCATGGATGCACTGCGATTGGAGAGATAGGGGAAGAGGAAATGCAGCCCCGAAGCCGCAAAGCCAAAGATGGGCTGCGCCATCTGCGCACAGAATGCATAAGAAGCCACCGCCGCGGCGCCTAATGAGATACCAAGCGCAAGCCGGTCCATCTGGCTGAAGACAACACCAGACACCGCCTGCAGCCAACAAAAAGCGCCAAAGCTCATCAAGGCATGCATTGCGCCGCGATCAAATGCAGGCATCAAGGAATCTGCCCCTAGCAGCCGCTTCAAGCGATTCAACTGTAGCCCCAAACCCACCAACGTGAGCAGACAGGCGGCGCCCATAATGGCCGCCACACTGTGGCTTAAGAAAGTCAGCCCTGCCGTTGCGGCAAGCGCCAGCAGCCTGGCCACGATGCTGATTCGCACCGCGGCTCCGTAACGCTCAAACGCCCGCTGCGTGCTGATGCACACGCTTTCAATTGCCCGCACCACCAACATTACGCAAGCAATGCGAAGCGACCACAGGCACGTTTGCTCCAGAGTCGCAAATGAGCCGGAAACATGCGCCGCCACAATGGGAGAAAGGACCCAACCTAACACGGCTATTGCAATACCCAGCATCAGGTTGATGCCCATCAGCGCACGCATCGCGCGCAACGGCGCATCGTGGTCGCCCGCGCCCCGCCGGCTTGCAACGTGCTGTATGTTGGCATCGCCAAAACCGGAGGCGATGATGCTCCCGGTACTTACTACGGCGTTGGCTACGATCCAGACACCAAACCGGTCAACGCCGAGGTTATGCAGCACCACCGGCGCAATAACAAGCATTCCGATGGGATAAGCTGCGTAATCCAGAACGCCGTAAATCGCATTGGAAAGGTGCGTCTTCATTGCCGGCTCCTTGTCCAATGGCGCCAGCTCAAGCGCTGCGGCATGCCGTCGCCGATTTCGTGCGCGAGATCCTTGCGTGGATCGTTCATAGGAATCTGCGCCCATTGGAATTCGAGGAGGAGCAGAAACGCAGCCGCAATGACGGAGGTGAAGGGCGCCAATAGTACGATCAGCGTCCTGGGCGGAAACGATTTTTTCTCAGGGATGCCCGGCGCATCGATGACGCTTATGACAGGCACATCCTTCGCCTCTTGTATGCGCGCCACTTCATATTGCCGGGTGAGCAGTTCGTAGACTGTCTCCTGTACCTGCACTTCGCGGTAGAGCTTGGCATAGGGCACCGCGAGACGCGGCAACTGACGCAACGCAGGATAAAGCTCATCGTTGTTGCCGCTTGCCGCATTCTCAATATCGGAGCTGCTTTCGTCAGCCGGCAGAAGCATTGACGTTCCGCCCAGCTTGGCGATCTCTGCTCGTAGTGAGGCAATGCGCGCCTGCGCTGAGCGCACCCGAATGTTTCCATCCCCGTAAGTCTGCCGCAGCGAGTCCAGGCTCGACTGTTCCGCGATCAACTCCCCCTGCAGCCGGGCAGCCGCATCCACCATGGAACGGGACTGCTCCTTGAGGTCGACTGTTGCATGCGTGCTGGAGAAGTTACTAAGGCGCTCTTGAGCCGTTTCAAGGTCATGCTCGACTCCGGCCAGCCGCCTTTCAATGAACAGCCGCTCCTGATGAGCTGACGATGTATTGGTTCGGTTCACCAACTGGTTCAGCTCGTCCACATAGCCCTGAGCAATATCGCGTGCGCGTACGGGGTCTGAATCAGTCACGGTAACAGTAATGACCCCGCTCTTCTTGTCGTCCACAATCTTTGTGCGTCTGGCCAGAAACTTAGCTGTGTCGATGCGGTAGCGCTTTTTGTAAACGTGCTGAAGATCGAAGCGATCGATCAGGTCTCCGCTAACCGAGCCGCTGCGCAACAGGTCGATGAACAGAGAGGTATTGCCCGCACCGCCGAGAATTCCGCCGGCCAGCGATCCAAGGCTGCCAAGGCTGCCAAAGCCGCCTCCGCTACCACTGGCAAGCGCGGCCAGCAGCGCTGCGCCGCTCCCGGTGCTTGCCGGCGGCATAATGCGAGCGCTCGACTCATACCTCTTGGGCAACAGCAACGCAACCGCGAGCGCGACCAGCATGGAGATTCCCGCGGTCCGAGCCAACGTGCGCCGCTTCCGCCACAGCAGACGGGCATTGTTGATCCAGTTGGGAACGCCTTCCGCTTCTTGCGCCGCGCCAATCGCGGAGGGCACGGTTCTCTCTTCAACCCGAGATGAGCCGATATCGCTCCCTGGCTGATTCGGCGAGACAGGTTGGGAGGGATTCGTTGTGGTCATAGCAAACCTGCCACAGCCGCGGTGATGGCGATTGAGGAGCTGAATTGCGCAACCGTGAGCAGATTGCGCCAGAAGATGGAAGCCCCGACGATCTTTTGGGGAACAACGACGGCGTCTCCCGGATCGAGTTTGGTCGCGAGCACATCATGATCGAGCCATGAGCCCGAGTTGCGGCCAATCACGGAACCATTCGCCCGGACAATGAAGATTTGCCCTTTGTTTGCAATCTCAGTTGGACCACCAGCGCGCTCGAGATACCACCTTGCAGACTTATCCGGCGAGAACGTTATCGCAGTGGCGTTATAGACCTGTCCGCTTACCAGAACAAACCCCGGCCGCTTGGGAATGTGAAGCACGTCGCCCGCGCGCACTTCAATATCGGCCGGCGTATTCTCCCAGCTGGCGATATCACTGCCGATGTGGATAACCAATCGCCCGATTACAGGCGCGCTCTTCAGCCGGGCTATCACGTCTCGTTGTTGTTGCGCAATCAGTTGCGCCGTCGCTGTTGGATCTTTGTCGCTGGAGCCGAGACTTGGATTGATGCTGGCAGCGGTTGCGCTGGTCTCGATTTGCCGGATCAGTTCCTCCCGGCTCTTCTCCTCCAGCCGCCGCACTTCATCCCGCTCCAGCACTGCCCCTTCCGGGTAGCTTGTATCTCGCAATCCGCCTGCTCGGCGCAGAATTGAACTCAGCCGCTCGCCCTGCTGAATACCATAACTGCCAGGATGTGCGACCTCGCCGTCGATGGTGATCGAAGCTCCGATGTCACTCCACCCAGTGATCTGGTGTACTGTCAGCACATCACCCGGCTTGAGCGGCACATCCGCAGCGCTGCCCGGATGAACAACAGCATCACCAATAGAAACCGATGTACGTTCGCTGACTACTTTGGACTTCCCTTGGATCTGGTAGCTCGTGAGGTCAGCGTTGTCCAGGAGCGCGTCGCGCTTGAAGCCTCCAGCCATAAGCACAAGCTGCGCAGCGGTCATGCCGGCGGAGAGCGAATAAGTTCCGGGCCGAAGAATCTCGCCACCGACGGTCACCCGCGGTGCATCAGCCTCGTAACGGCCAAAGATGCGAATCGTATCAAATGGCTGCAGAGGGAGATTGCTGTTGCCGATAAGCGCGTCAGGCACGTTGAACTCGATAGTCTCCGGATGCAAATCCGGAGGCGTAAGCCGCACGATCTCTCCCTTATCGGCGGGCTCCGGAAGCAGATCCCGGTAGCTGTGCAACACATCGCTCAGGTGCATTCCATCGCGATAGGAAACACTCCCTGGCCGCACCACATGTCCCTGCATGTAAATGACACGCTGGCTGTAGGGGAGAATAGGTGAAACATGCATACGGTCCCCGTCGAATACCTCGAAAGTTGCTATCGCTGCCCGAGCGCTTTCGGGATTGCTGGATGCGGGCAGGTCAACGGTCACCGTTTCGCGCTCTCTGTTGGCATCGATGCGGTCAACTTCTATATGGCCCAGTTCAGCGGCCGCCGTGGCGCCGCCCGCTTCATCGAGGACGGTGGCAAGTGTGGCCTTGCCCTTGAATTCATAAATTGCCGGCCGCTTGACTGCTCCGTAGACAGCAATCTGCGGACCGGCCGGAGGAACCAACACTGTATCGCCAGCCTGAAGACGATCCTCATTTTGCACTCCGTGAAGCAGAAAGTCGTAGAGGTCAATTTCGCCGATAAGTTCCTTGCCCCGGTAGTGACGAAGCACGCGCAACGATCCAATATTGGTTGGGCCGCCGGCGGCGTACAGCGCATTCAACGGGGTCGAAAGCGAGCTTATATCGTAGGCACCCGGCCATTGCACGTCGCCGACAACATAGATGCGAATGCTTCGCAGGCCCGCGACCGTGACTGCTACCTGTACATTGCGATACTGCGATTTCAGCGTCTCGGCAACAACGCTTTGCACGCGCTCGAGCGTGAGACCGGCAACAGGGACAGCGCCAGACTCAGGCAGCGCAATCCTTCCTTCGCGGTCGATCACCCGCGTGATGCTCTCGGAGATACCGCCCCAAACTTCGATTGAAAGGCTGTCGCCAGGTCCTACGACATACCCAGGTCCGGCCGGCACATCCAGCGGCGTCACGCGCTCATTGGGCGCAGTCTGATTTGCTGTGCTCCCATTGCGCGGTAGAAACACATCGGAGCCGAAGCGCTTCAGCTGTCCGCCTGTCTCCGGCAACTGAGTGTAAAGATCGTGCAACGATCGCAGATTGTAGGGCGCGGGCCGGTGCAGTACTTGCGGCTCGCTGGTCGTGCTTTCCGGCTGGTTCCTCGACTGATCGCCGCCCGTGACGCGCATCCGGTTCGCGCGCATTGCGTCCTGCGCATTTGTGCTTCTTATCCCACCGGAACTCTGCCCATTCAGACCATTGGATAAATCTTCGATCGGAAAGCTGCCTAACAGCGATGTTGAATTCGCAAGCCGGCTTTGAGCGAGAGAGCTCTCCTCAGAGCCGCCAACTGCAAAGGCTTGCAAGTCGGCTTCCGATATATAGCCGCGCGCCTCCAGGAACGTTACGATGTTAGAGCGCAGTGCCGGACTTGATGCGATCTTGCTGTAGAGCATCTCATCGGTAATCGAGTCCTCCTGGATGGGTGTGCCCTCCTGGCGCGCAAGTTCGGACATGAGCGACTTCAACTCCACGAGCGCGTCCGGATTATTCTGCAGAACGGCGAAGATCTGACCGCTGGAGAGAGACGATGGGAAGCCAGAACCCTGCCCGATTCTGCTCCCGGCGCCAACTTCACTTCCAGCATTCTGGCCCATGCCCGTGTTCACGCCTGCCCCCGCATCCGTTTCGCTTGCGGAATTCGAGGACCGGCCAGCGTCATCCGTGTAAGTCGCGGGCAGAGATGAGGCCGACGACGGTTCGGTCATTGTCGATGAACTCTGTGGCGCCTGTGCATTTAAAGACAGGGCTGGTGTCGAGACCAACAAGACCGCCTGCAAACCGAGATATAGAAGCGCTCGAATGAGACGACTCGAACTTATCATCGCGAGACTCCATTCCTGCATTGGCGCCAGAGAATCGACTCGCAGAAGTACCGAATCCCCTCCAGGATGTGAAAGCGCAGTCTAAAAACGAGGAAACCGAATTGCCGGTAATAGCGGTTTAAGCGCCTGGCCAAAGTCTCGCCAGCCACCGCATGCATAATGAAGGGCGGCAGGCGGCGAGGCACCAGAACCAGCCATGGCGATCGCTTGGGGGGCACACCTGAGCCTTCCAATTCCTTTTCCAGAAGCAGGTACAACTTATTTCCTGGAAATGCCGCCAGCGCCGTGCGGCGCGCATATAAATCCACCCAAAGTCTTGCTCTGGGAGGCACCTGATCGGCTGTCCAGCGAAGGAGCGCCTCGGGCGCGAATGGCCCCATCACGCGCGTGATGACAAGGATGGCTACGCCCAGCCGTATGCACGTTTGCGCGTGCCCTGCGACGTGCTCCTCAAGGCCGTTCCAAAAGGCAGGATCGTCGTATCGCGCGATTACATGGCGGCGAAACTCGATCATGTGCGCGGCTCGCCAGTAGGGAAGGCAAATGTGCTTGAAGAGATGAAGACCCTGGCCGAGGAATAGATCCAGCGGTGCAAGTACAGGCGTCGGAATTCCGCCAAAGCACACCGTCTCCGTGCGTGCCAGCAACGATGAACGTCCGGCAATCCTATGTTCCTTGTGGAGTTCCGCTGAGCGAACTCTGCCGGCCTTGTACAGGTCCTTCAGAGAAGTGGTTCGGCCTTCGTTGGCTTTGAAGTCCAGGTTTTTCGCATCCTGAGCGTTAAGCCGGTATCCGGCATCTTCAAGAATTCGCCGAGCCTCGTTGATACACTCGTCCGCCACCAGAAAGTCGAGGTCGAGTTGCGAACGCAGCTCTGGCTTCGGGACCGAGATGGGCCACAGCGAGAAACCTTTCAGCACCGCGTACGATAGCCCCGCTTCCTGGAATCTGCGTTGAAGCGAGGTTGACTCAGCTATCATCTCCTCCATTCGTTGCGTATTGTCCACGAGGTTTTTCTGTAGTCGCGCAACAACGAACCGAGGAAGCGTATTGAGAAGGCCGGCTTCCTCTACGCGACCGAGGAAATACAGTGCAAGTCCGCTGGTGTCCAACCATGAAAGCAGCTCCTCCCACTCCTTGCGCGGCAGATAGAGCAGGCGCGTATACTCCGTCCGCACGGGATTGCAGAAGACCATAAGCGCGGCCTCTCGCAATTGCATCGCACGACTGAGTGCGTGATGCGCCGAATTCGTGTGCAGTATGCCCATATCGTTATTGGGTGTACATTTGCGGTTCGCCCAGGCTGCCGGCCGGTGGCAGGTGGCGTAGATAAAGCACGATGGACCAGATTTCGTCGTCGCTGAGTATGCCTTTCGAACCCGGCATGCCCGAGGGCCAGATACCAAAATCGATAATCCACTTCAACTGTCCGTCGGTATAAGACTGCACATCCTTTCCAGCAAGCGATGGCACGGGCGGTGACATGCGATCTGCAAATGGAACACCCGTGTTCTGGGCGTCCAATCCATGGCATGCCGCGCAGTAGTGCGAAAACGCTTCCCTGCCGTCGGCGATCCCTGCGGGGGTGTTCTGGATTGGGTTCTTTTCTTTCTTGTTATGCACAAACATCTTGTGCTTGGCCCAGTTCACGACCGCCGTTTCGGCTTTTCCAGGGGGATTGGCCTTGCAGCCGATAAGCGTCAGCATGAGCAGTGGGGCAGTCGCAATGGCAAGGACGACTCTGGACATGCAGTTACTCCACAATGTGCAACGTGAGCGTCATGCTACCGTGCCCGGATCCGCAGAACACGGAGCAATGGCCAACGAAAGTCCCGGTTTTGTCAGGAGTGAAGGCCAGCTCGGTGGGTTGGCCCTTGTGGATTTTGGTTTCGAGACCCAGTTCCTTGACTTGGAGCCCGTGTGTCGTATCCATGCTGTTTAGTACGAGCACGACCGGCTCGCCTTTCTTCAGCGTGATCTCGGCGGGCGTGAATTGAAACCGCTTGGCCGTCACCTCAATGCGTCGCGGAGCAAGCTCCGCTGGGGTAACGGGAACAAACAATTGCGCCGCGGCGAGCATCACGAGAAAGACTGTGGGCAACGCAGACTTTAGCTTCATCTGGAAATCCTCCACTGGCGAGCAGTTACGCAAGCCATGCAGACTCACTTATCGCCCGGCTGGCTCATGCGCGACGGGCTGCGACCCGCGAGCCCCGGAATCGTGAGCTGCAAGCTGGTCTAACTCTAGCTATTTGTTGATGGCCGGTTGTCATGAGTCTGTAAGATGAATGTCACCGCATTGCTGAGGCTTTAGTTTGCCGAGCAGATGTCACGGAAATGTCAAAAGGCCTTGTCTGCCCGCACCGTTGACATACGGATGGTGTGCATTGGGTCAAGCTGCGCACAGTGACAATGGATTTACAAGTATTAGACCTTCGAGCGACACCTTGCCGCGCGCGATCGGCTAAGGTCGATCCTATGCAGCGTCTGACTCCGGAAATCTCGCCTCGCGCATCCGCGCACGCAATTCGCTGCTTCCTGCTCGCACTGGTTGTTCTGCCGCTTGCACAGTACGGTTCAGCACAGAACACACCGCTCATCTCCGGGGGCGGGGCATTCTTTACCAGCACCAATGGCGGGAATACCAGCTACTATCCCATCACGGAGCCTGTGCTTGCCGCTCCTCTCGGTCAGCACATTCTGGTCGAGTCGCGTGCCGCTCTCCTAGAGTCCATCTCTCCGGGCGGCGGGTCTCAGCCCGGGTACATTCATTCCCATTTCATCGCCGAAACTTACCTTCAGGGCGATTTTCTTGCTTCACCGCGATTGACCATAGTGGCCGGCCACTACCTCATTCCTTTCAACACCTACAATGAGCGTCTTTCGCCGCCCTGGATCGGCAATTTTCAGGATGGGCCTTTGATTTCATCCCTCGGCCTCTTGCAAGGCGGTAGCGGTCTCGGGGGCATGCTGCGCGGAAGCGCATTCGCGAGCAACAAGCATTCGATCGGCTACGCCTACTTCTATTCGACTCGGAGAAACGCGGAAAAGTTCGCTGCTCATCGCGGAACAGGCGGCCGTGCCAGCCTCTACTTACCGGAGCAACGCCTTGAATTAGGTCTCTCCTACGATCGCCTGTTGCAGGGAACGCACGAAAACTTCTACGGCGCCTATCTATGGTGGGAGCCCAAAGATACTGGGCTTCGCGTGCGCTCCGAAGCCGCACGGGGCCATCATGCCCAGGGCTACTGGGTTGAGGCAGACTACCGCCTGAAGGCGTTTGGCGGTTATGAAAGCGCAATTGGCCGCATTGAGCCCGTCTTTCGGATGCAGCAGACATTCCGCCGCGACACTATCGTCAGCGACGGCCTGCCGCTGGTCAATACCCAACGAGCTGACTTTGGCCTCGATTACAACTTTGCGCATAACATCAGGATTCTCACGAGTTATGCCCGGCAATTCTCCTCCACCGGCAATCGCAACGTCTGGGAAACAGGAATCGCCTATCGCTTCCTCTTCCCAGCCTGGAAGGGAAAGTAATCATGAATTTCAAGTATTGGATAAAGGGGAGTTTCACCCTGGCTTTGGTTTCAGCGCTCGGGCTTGTCGCGCAGCAGAGCAGCACACCGGCACCCACACCGCCCGTAAACACAGCCGTCCCAAAACAGCCGCCAGCCCAGCCGCAGAATGAGGGTGAACGCGTCTTTCAGCAGAACTGCTGGCGCTGCCACGATGCGCCGGAGGGTTTCTCGCCCCGAATATCGGGAACGATCGTGCGTCACATGCGCGTGCGCGCTTCACTGAGCCAACACGACGAACAGGTGTTGCTCAAGTTCTTCAACCCGTAATGGGATTCCACCGCGAGGCGAATTTTCAAGTCGTTCTTTGGATCGGAGTGCAGTCTTGTCAATAAATAGGGTGCGCATCGGGCTCGTACGGCTGACCGAACTTGTTCAAATGCTGCTGCCGATCCGGGTGGCCGGACCGAATCGTCCCGAGATCCGCAGTTTCTCCGGAAATATGGACCCTGCGCGTGAGTTGATCGAGCGAACTCTGCCCCTGGCCTTCGATCCAAATATGCAATTCGTAGTCGCCATCTGGAACATCTTTCACATGAAATACACCCTGCTGGTCAGCAAGCCCGTAATATGGCGTGGCGAGTGCGATGACGACCGCGTTCATCTCGGAATGAATATTGCAGAAAATATAGGAGACACCCTCGCGCGAGAATACAACGCTGCGTGTAGAGCCAGCTTCATACAGTCCAAGGTCAAATCGCCGCCCGTCGAAAAGAGAAAAAACATTGTGAAAGAAGGGGTCGGCATTGGGAAATGCCACGCTGCTGCCCACAGGCACAACCAGCAAGCGCGGCATGAACATCTTGTTCTTCTGCATCATCGTGAAAGCGCCAGGCGCGACGGGAGGCGCGGCGCCGGCGTGGAGAGGATTCAACCAGATCACTGCAGATCGAGCGCTGTCCGTCTGGTGCGCGCTGCCTTTCTGAGTCGTTGCCAGCCTGGCGGTCACTTCTGCCTTTGGCACCGGCGTAATGGCCTCCTGCGCGCACAACAGCGAGGCGCATGAGGCCCATAGAGCCAACCAGCAGAATTGCTTTAAACTTGCACGCTGCATCAGAATTTGTACCCCGCGGCGATGCCTATTACATCGCTGAAGTCTGTGGGGCCCGAGTTATAGTTGGTCCACATCCGCCTGTACTCAAGCGAAAAGAGAAGATAGGCGCTTGGGCTGAAGATCACGTTCGAGAAGACTGAGCGGTTTCGCGCCAGCCCTGAGTAGGTTGAATACGAGGAGGACATAGCCTGATAGATCTCTTTGGCGAATGGGTTGTCAGTACCAAAGCCCGCATTCATCTCCACCCGCTGGCGCGCTTTCGCCGTAAACTGCGTCCATCCGCCAACATCGTCCAGGGCAT
>Ga0326728_10006715_pt1 | contig 30632 bp, 30 predicted proteins | sample MB3enrmetagenome_FD_207602 | JGI IMG/M metagenome (GOLD analysis project Ga0326728, IMG submission 207602) | Lab enriched peat soil microbial communities from McLean, Ithaca, NY, United States - MB31MN | ecosystem: Environmental > Terrestrial > Soil > Wetlands > Peat | place: USA: New York...
TGTACCGCGAGCAGGGCCACAGGACCGTTCCACCGACCGATCGTTGTGTCGGGACCGCGGTGCTGGCGGAGGATCTCCTCGATCTCGTCCGCTCGGCTCGCGTTCGGGACGGCCAGGAAGGAGCGGGTCAGCTCTTCGCCCGTATCGAGGCGACTGACGAGAAGGTCGTCGACGATGAAGCCCGTGGCTTCGAGCAGGAAGGTGTACCGGACCTGTTCGGGAGTGAGGGCAGGGACGTTCGCGGTCGTTCGTCGACCGAGGAGGTCCGCGGCGTGGGCCCCATCGACCGTGAGGATCCCCATGTGGGATACGTCGAAGACGCCGACCCCCTCCCGGACCGCGCGGTGCTCTGAGAGGATGCTGGTGTAGTAGAGCGGCATCTCCCAGCCCGCGAACGGGACGATGTGGGCTCCGTGCCGGCGGTGGAAATCGTAGAGCGCCGTGCGACGCAGCGGGGCGACGGTCGGAGGTTGTGGGTCGGTCATGTGACGATCTCCGCGAGGCGCCCTTGCTCGGAGGCCCGCCGGATCTCGAGGGCGACCCGACGGCCGCTGCTCATCGGGGTCCGCCAGAGCGCGTTCCCGTACGGATGGCCGAGCGCGAGGTGGACGTTCGTCCCACCCCCGATCCGGGCCGCGACATCGAAGACGGACGGATGCCCGTTGCGGTCGATGCACGTCTGAAGACAGAACGGTCCGATGATCCCCGGCGGGTACTGGGAGCGCGCCGCGTCGACGAACTTCTCTCCCATGCGGAATACCTCCTCTAGGATCGACTCTCTCACCGTGAGCGTTCCGTGGCCCACGACGGTGAACTCGGGGATCCGGTCGGAGTCGTTGAGCTCGAGTTGCTGGGCGGCCGGTAGACGGACGAGGCCGTCGAGGTTGCTCTCGCGTCGCTCGTCGACGCCGAGCAGCTCGAGCCCGTCCTCGCGCGGAACGAGCGGGGAGAAGAAGAAGTTGAAGTTGAACACCGGGCCGAGTACGTACTCCTCGATCCGCGCCGTCGCGAGGTCGGCCGGGTCGACCGTTCCTCGAGCCACCAACCGTTCGACCTTCGCACGGTACGCCTCCGGGCTCGCGACGGTGAAGAACCCGCGTTCGAGCCGGCGGGTCGCGTGGGGCAGCTTCACGATCGAGAGGCGGTCGATCGCATCGGGGGTCAGTATCTTTCGAGGGGTGGCGATGCCGGCCCGCTCGAGTAGGGTGTAGTAGTTCTCTCGCTCGCTTCGCTCCTCGATCCGCAGCATCGACCGCGAGCCCACGATCGGCACCCGGAAGTCGTCCTCGATCGCGGAGAGGGACACGTAGGAGCTGAGCGCCCGGTTCGGGACGATCAGCACGCCCGCCGAACGCAGCCGCTCCTGGGCCGCAGGGGCAACAATGTCCGAGAACTTCGAGAACGTCCAGACGTCGTCCACGCAGCCCCGCATCCGCGTTCCATCGGGAGCCCGTACCGACCGGAAGTACCGTGTGTAGGTCGCGTCTCGACCGGCTTGGGCGAGCACCAGGCTCGAAAGGCCTTCGGTGACCGCGCCGTCGGCGACGTCGATCGCCGAGTGAGAACCGACCGTTCCGACAACCGGTGGGGATGGGTATTGGGCGAGAAGCCCCCGGACTTCCGTGAGGGAGAGCGGCATGCCGGACGGGACCGCTGGAGAAGCTTAAGCGCTCGCGCCTCCCGGTCGGACGAGGACCGACGCGCGGGGACGAGCGCTCCCGTCGCATCGTGGCGTGGGTGGGCGCCTCACGCCTGCTTTTTTATCTGATGAGCGGTTTTGGCAACCGGACCGCATGCCATTCGAACTCGCGTTGCGTTACAGCACTCCCCTCACTCCGATAGCCGACCTAGACGAGGTGCTCCGTGAGTTCCTGCGACTCGTCGGTTACCTGCCGGAAGGCGAAGAGGGTCGCGGCTCCGAAGGACCGGTCGCGCAGAGCCTCGCCTATCGGCTGGTGCGCGACTGCCTCCTCAAGGACGCGTCGCGAGCGTGGTATGTCGACGAGTTGACGGCGGTGCTCAAGACGTCCAAGCCCACGGTCTACCGGCATGTCAACAAGCTCAAGGCGCTCGACCTGCTGGAGGAGGTGGGAGGGGCCGCTGACGGGAAGGGGCGAAAAGGGTACCGGCTCCGATACGGGAACCTGGCCCGCGCTTGGGACTTCACGGAAGCGAACGCGCAGAACGCCCTCCGCCGATATCGGGAGACGGTGAATCACTTGCAGACGTTGGTCGAGAAGAAGGCGCTCGAGACCCCGACGAAGGTCGCCCCCGCGCCCCGGGGCGCTCCGCGAGAACGCGGAGGGAGCCGATGAGCGAGCCGGCGGGCGCCGCGAAGAGGCCGGCGATCGCCCTCACTCCGGGCTCGAAGGTGACGGTCCGGTCCGCCGGCACCGAGGACCAAGCGATCGTCTCGACGGGCATCTTCCGCGGGCTCGTCTCGATCGGCGGCGACAACACCCTCGCGATCGAGCTCGACGGGTCCGGCGGGGACGAGAAGGGACGGGTCCGCCTCGTCCCGGTCCCAGCGATCCTTGCGGTCGATATCCTGGAAGCCGTCAAGGCCGACGAGGAGAAGCGGAGCTCGCCTCCGCAATCCCCGGGGTACTTCGGCTAGTCCGCCACGAAGCGGGGGACGGGCTTGCTGGGAGTTTCGCCGCGGTAGAGCTCCGCGATTTCGAACCCAGGTCGCTGGCTTCGAAGGCCAGCAGGATAGTCCAGGCTACCCCACAAGCCCGCTGCCCTTCCACGGGACGCCGGCTATTTGGACGTTCCGAGTTCCCCGTCCCCGGTGGCCGAAGGGTCCGACGGACCCAGAACCGACGGGCGGTCCTCGCCGGTGGAGGGGGACCCGGTCTCCGGGCGGAACCGGTCGAGCGTCGTCTGGGAGATCGCGCCGGGGAAGAGCGTGGCGACCGAGTCGGCGATGAGCTGGATGCGCTGCCGGACGTACGGGGTGATCCCCTCCATCGACCCGAGACGCTGCGCGAGCGGGAGGTACTTGCGCACCGACGCCTCGTAGACGGTCGAGAGGAGCTCTCCGTCGCACCGGCCCCCGGGGCGTGGCGCGACGCACCGACCCGAGAGCGGGGGCCGACGGTAGGAGGTGGCGCAGTCCTTGCATCGGAACTTCTGCGTTCCGAAGCTCCGCAGGTTCCCCATTACGTCGGGAAGGAAGTGCGCGTTGAGCACGAGAGTGACCGCCTCGGCGAGGTCGACCGCCCGGATCTGGGATGCGAGCACGATCGACCGCTCGACGAGCTCCGCCATCGGCCGCCCCTCCCGATAGGCGGAACGCGGCGGTCCCCCCGCGATGCGATACGTGTCGTGCGAGAACCCGTAGCCGGAGAGCGAGCGAGAGGAGCCGAGCCGATGACCGACGAGGTCGAGCAGCGCCTCGACCTCCTTGGGGTCCTGCCGCTCCGCGGCCGCCCGGTAGAGCGCAAGAGGGTAGTGGCTCGACACGTCGACGTTGTGCGCCTCCTTGTCGACCTCGGTGGTCTCGAGGCGGGTGGTCAGGACGAGGGGCTTGTCCATGAGCGCGCCCCGACTATCGGGCAGGTAGGACCGCGAGAAGTTGAGCAGCGCGTCGAGGAGGAGCGTCACCGAGTCCTCGTCCCCGTCGCAGTTCCGTCGCTTGGCCGCGTGGAAGACCGGATGCGCGAAGCACGCCTCCGCGTTCGTGAAGCCGAGCAGGCGGCCGGCGACACCTCCCGAAGTGTGGGGCGCGAGCGCTACGACGACCTGGCCGATGAGCTGCTCCGGACGGTCGGCCCGGTAGAACGGCTCGGTATCGTACAGACGGACCAGTTCGTCGTCCACGAACTGGGCGAGACGGGTGAGATACGTCCCGCAGGAACGGGAGACGATGAGGTCCTGAGGAAGGAGCTCCACCAACTGCTCGTCGTCGGTGAGCGGCGCCCCGGACCAGTCCCGGGTGTACCCGAGTCGTTGGAGGGTCGCGATATCCGTCCCGATCTCCGCGGGCCGGAAGTGCGTGAGAGGCAGGTCGGTGAGGTCGAACCGTGCGGTACCGTCCTGGTAGACCGAGATCGCGTGCGAGGCGCGCAGGATCCCCTTCTCGATCGCCTCCGGCACCTTGCCCGGGGATGTGAGTCCCTTGACCCCTTTCACCTCCGGGGGTTTGCCGAGGTGGAGCCGCTCGAGCGCATCGCTCCAGAGACGAGCGATGGGCAGGGGCTCGGAGATGGTCCGCCCCGTGGGCTCGGTGTGAGCACCGCACGGGCACCGGGTCCAGACGGTCGAGCGACCGCACGCCGGGCAGCTCCGGACCCCGAGGTCGACCTTCACCCCTTCGCGCATCGTCTGACGGGCCGCGACGGGAAGCGAACGCTTGGGGCCCCCCGCGGCCCCCACGGGGAAGAGCCCGTGGACGTTCGGTTGCATGCTCCGGTGATAGGCCTTCTCCGGACGGCCGACGCGCCCGCCGACCCGGGACGGACCTCGGGCGCGGACCGGGACCCCGGCGAGACGGCTCACGTAGGCGAGCGTCTCCTCTTCGACGGGGTCGAGCGGCGTGCGACGGACCAGTGCCTCCCCGTCCGGTGCGAGGCCTAGGCCCCCGACGAGCGCGGCCGACGCGTCGGCCTCTCCCCGGAGGTCGTCCCCGCCCACCGGAGAGAATAGGAAGCCGAGCCGCACCAGGGCCTCCCGCCATAACGGGTCCGCGGGGAGCACGAGCGACCCATCGACCCAACGGCCGCCGCGCTCGACGAACTCCCCGAGCGCCCGCACCTCGGCCGGCGTGAGGTCATGCCAGAAGAGGAGCCAACGCGGATGGAGAGGGACCCGGTACGTTTGGGAGATTCGCACGGCGTCTTCGTACGTGGTGATGGCGAGCCCCTCGGCTTCCGTGGCTCCCACCGCCCGAAGCTCCTCGAGGTGCCAGTCGAGGGAGTAGCCCGCGGGGACCAGGGGCCGGTTGTTCTCGAGAAACTCCCCGAAGGAGACCAGGATCTCGCCGAGGTCGATGATCCTCCGCACGTGCGAGCGGAGCTCCTCCGCACGCGCGAGGTCGTGGACGGCCGTGACCGTGCCGTCGTCGAGCTCGACAATGGGTCCCTCGATGGTATCGCAGACCCCCATCGCCGTCGCCTTTCCGGGGTACTCGAGCTTCACCTGAGTTCCGATCGCGACGAAGTTCTGGAGGATCACCATCGTCGCCGGGTTGATCGCGCACGCCGCGAGCCCCGTCGTACGGGCCCGGCCGTAGACGAGCCGGAAGCCTCCGGGGTGGTTCGGGTGGGCGAGGACCGGCCGACCGCCGACCGAGTCCTGGAGATACTTCGGCGTCCGGGCCTCCTCATCGTCGGCGGTATTGTGGCCGACCTCGGAGAGGAACTCCCAACCGTCGAGCCCGAGCTTCTCGACGATCTTTCGGAGCTTCGCGGCCTTCTGACAGAGGCCTTCGGCGATGACGAGGCACGCCCCTCCGCGGATCCCGTTCGTGGGCACGCGGGGCAGGTTGCGGAACGCGCTGACCTCTGCGTCCCCTTCGGTCGCCTCTCCCGAGATCGCCACCGGGACGTGCCGGACGACGAGGTCGATCTCCTCGGGAGTGGGAACGTATTGGAGATGTTGATGGTACTTGTAGAGCGGGATCTCCTCCTGGTATCGTCCCACCTCGGCGGGCTCCGGATGGAAGGCGGCCAGGCCGAGGTCCCGGCGAACGACGTCCGCGAGCAGCACGCTCAACGCCTGGGCGGTGCCGCCGGCGGCCCGGATCGGACCCGCGTAGTAGAGCTCGATGTACGGGCCGTGCTCCCGGTCCTCATGCACGTGGACCTCGGCCAGCCCCTCGAGCGGAGCGACGAGGATCCCCTCGGTCAGGATCGCGAGACCGACCCGGAGCGCGGCGTCCACGCGCGTCGCCACCGAATCGCCCCGTGCCGGGTCGCGTGCGATCCGGCGGGCGATGGTCAGCGCGACCTCCTCGCGGGGCATCGTCGCGGAGAGCGCGCGGATCTCGGTCGAGATCCCTTCGACCTCGAGGTGGGAGAGGAGCTTTTCGACGCGCATCGCCATGTCCTGGGCGCGCGGGATCTCGGGAGTGACTTCGGGGTCGTAGCCGGAGTGCCGGGCCTTCTCCGCGACCGCGTAAGCGCGGTCGACCTCGGCCTCGACCGACCGAAAATACGATTCCACGAGCGTGCGAGAGAGTGCGCGGTCATAAACTCGCGTGCCCCCGTCGCTCCTCCCCGTCGCGGGAAACGACGAATGCGAGTGGTCGCGCGTCGGGGCTACGGGTCGTTCATTCCTTGCGTAGCTTCCAGATCGTCTCGAGCGGCCAGGACCGACCCCACTCGGCATCGGCCCGGGATAGGTACTTCGACCGCCGACCGGGGGTTGGGCGCGTTTCCACCAACCGTTCCACGGCAAGACCGTTCCTCCGGAACAGGTCGATCCAGGCTCCGTACGGCAGCGAGAACTCGATGGCGGCGTCGCTTCCCCCGTCGAAGCGACGGTTCCCGAAGTACGGCCGGATCAGCCGTCGAGATTGGCGGTCCTTCGCGAGGTCGAGCGTCACGTACCGCACCGGGCTCGCGGCCGCGAAGACGAGACCTCCTCTCGGGCGGAGCACCCGGGCGCACTCGGGCACCGTTCGCACCGGGTCGGCGAACGTCATCGCTCCCCAGTCGCAGAAGACGACGTCGAACGTGTCGTCCCGGAACGGGAGGTGTTCTGCGCTCGCGCGCACGAGAGGAAAGTGAACGTGGGACTCCCGCTGGAGCTCTCGGGCCTTCGCGAGCTGGACCGACGAAAGGTCGAGGCCGGTCGGCCGGGCCCCCCGACGGGCGAGTGCGATCGACCACCGGGCCGCGCCGCAACCGAGCTCCAGAATCACCTTTCTCCGCGTGTTCCCAAGGAGACGCAGTTCGCTCTCCGGTACCCGGAATAACCCCCATGCGGTGGCCGACCGTCCGCCCAAGACGGGGGCGAATCGTCGGTCGTATCGCACGCTTTCCCGGTCCCAGACGGCGCGGTTGTGACGCACGTACCCGTTCGAACTGGTCGCGCGACTCCGTGGGCGGGTACGTGGGCGCTTTCGCCTTCGATCGCGAACCATCCGGAACGTCGAACTCGGACGCATCGGATAACGCTCGCGGCGATGGGGCCGAGCCTCCCCCAAGGTGGGCGTCGCGCTAATGCCGAGAGCGAGAAGGTGGGGCACCGCGTCTCCGCTCGACCTGTCGCCTCCGACGAACGTGTCGTCGATATCGAGACCTTCCACCCTTCGTACGCGGGGCCTCGCACCGGCGCTCGATCCACGTCCGGGTCGGTCCGCGTGGGTCGTCACGCGTTTCTCACCGGGGAGAATTCATCGAGAGCTTCCGCTCTACGCAAACGTTTATCTATCATTCTCCAAACTGCTTGTCCAGAGCGTATGACGCTCGTCCGACAAACGTGGCGGAGATAGAACGATGAAGTCCATCATTCAGGAAGCGATTGCGAAACACCAGGAAAACCAGGCCCTGGTCGAAGAGAAGAAGCCGACCGCGCCAGCCTATGCCAGCCAGGACGACGCTGAGCTGACGAAGCTGGCGGAGACCCTCAAGGTCAACATCCGCATCGTCGGATGCGGCGGTGGCGGGTCGAACACGATCAACCGCTGCGTCGAGGAAGGCATCCAGGGCGCGGAGATGTGCGCCATCAACACGGATGCGAAACACCTCCTGAGCATCCACTCCGGCCGCAAGATCCTCATCGGTCGCCGGACCACGAAGGGTCTGGGCGCCGGTGCCCGCCCCGAGGTCGGTGAAGAGGCGGCCCGCGAGAACGAGGAAGAACTGCGCCAGTTCGTGACCGGCGCGCACATCGTCTTCATCACCGCGGGCATGGGCGGCGGGACCGGGACCGGTTCCGCGCACCTGGTCGCTCGGCTCGCGAAAGAAGCGGGCGCGCTCACGATGGGCGTCATCACCCTCCCGTTCGCCGGCGAGGGAGCCGCACGCATGGAACAGGCCCGCGATGGGCTCGAGCGCCTGCGCCGGGTCTGCGACACCACCATCGTCATCCAGAACGACAAGCTCCTCGAGCTCGTCCCTCGGATGCCCCTCGACTCCGCGTTCAAGCTCGCGGATGCGGTCCTGATGACCGCGATCAAGGGCATCACAGAGATCGTGACGAAGCCCGGCCTCGTGAACCTCGACTACGCCGACATCCTGACGGTCATGAAGGACGGCGGCGTCGCGCTCATCGGGCTCGGCGAGAGCGAGAGCGCGACCGACCGGGTTACCGAAGCGGTCACCGAGGCGCTCACTTCCCCCCTGCTCGGCTCGGTCGAACTCAAGGACGCGACCGGCGCCCTCGTGCGCGTGATCGGCGGTCCGACCATGACGGTCAGCGAGGCCGAGAAGGCCGCGGCGTTGGTCGGCGGGAAGATCTCGAAGCGCGCTCGGATCATCTGGGGCTGCTCGGTCGAGAACTCCCCCGAGATGGAGAACACCATCAAGGTGCTCCTCATCATCACCGGCGTCCGCGCTCAGAGCCTCCTGGGTCAGAAGGGAGGCTACGCGGCCGGTGAGTCCGAGGAAGTCATCGACCTCGTCCGGTAAGCCCCCCGGGCTCCGGCCCCGCTACCTCGGTATCGAGGTGGCGGGGGAACACTTTCCTTCCCTCTCGCCGCGCGCGTGGGAGGGCCTTCTCGCGGAGCGGCTCGCTTCAGCGGGCGTTCCCGTCCGGCGGTTCCGCGTCATCCGTTCGGAAGGACGACGCGCAGTAGTCGAGGTCGACCACCTCGCCGCTCCCCGCGCCCGAGCGGCCTGGACCGCGACACCGGCCGGCCCGAGCGAGATCGGCTTCATCCCTCGGCGGACCTGGGGCACCCTCGTCGGCGCGAAAGCATGGCTCCGAGAGCCCCGAACCCCCGGACGAACCTAGTCCTAGGGTGAACGGCGGTCCCGCCGACATCGAGGCGGTGGGCCCACTACTCAATGGTGATCGAGTACGCGGCGACGAGCATCTCGAGAAGGAGTCCCGTGGCCGGAATGGTCAATGTGACCGTGCCGAGCGGGCCGCCTGGTTCGTACAGGAATGTCGGGCTGCACACGCTGCTCGGGGTGCAAGTGACGTAGGGTTGGAGGGTCGCATAGCTGCGGAAGTACGAGTACCAAGCCGAGGCGTATGGCGTTTCGATGGTGATCGTAATCGGGGACGAGCGATTGAGGGAGGCGCCGTTCGACGGTAGCTCGATCAGCTGGGCGGAGAGTAGCCGCAGGCTGACGTCCGCGGTCCCGACACCGGCTTCGCTCCCGACGCCTCCCACGAACTTGGGCACCAGCAGTGAGAGCGTTCCGTTTATGAACGAGATGCTCGGGGGAACGATGAAGATCGGAGTGGACCCCGGCTGAGCATACACGACCGCACCCTCGTCGTACGCCACCTCCGCCGTGGGGGCGTAGGTGTTGTGAAGCCCGACCACGAACCCGGTACCGGTCTGGGTCTGGGAGACCGATGACGTGACGATGAAGGGGCACGTGGGCTGGTTGGTGTTGCTATAGTGGAACGTCCAACCCGAGAGGCTCCCGCCCGGGCCGGAGTAGTTCGTGTTGTTGTAGTAGACGGTGCCCGGGCCCGAACCCGCGACGTTGTCGCTGGTCGCCTGGTTGTCGTACGGACACTGCGGGTTGCTGGGATTCTGGATGTTGTAGCCCGTGAAGTACGCGGTCGAGGTCTCGTTCCCCGAAAAAGTGTCGTGTCCCCCGTAGAAGCTCGCCGAGGCACCGCTGCCGCTCCCGCTGGCGCTCGTCCAAACGGTATCGTAATTCCCGACTACGAGGACCGTGAACGCCGCCGCACCGGTACTGGTGATGTGGACGGTGTTGTTGTTGCCGACGAGGACCAATGTGACGGAGCACCCGCCCTTTCCGGTCACCGTCACCTTGTTGCCGTTCCCGAAGATGCCGACCACATTGTTGGCTCCCCCCACCTGACCGACGGTGATCACAGAGTTACTGGTCGTGAAGTTCACCTGTGCGCTGAGGCCTCCGGTCCCGTTGACCCAGTAGGAAACGCCGTTCCCCGCCGAGAAGTTCCAGTTCATGCTGGTGGACCCCGTGCAGACGATGGCCTTGTACGGAAGGGGAAGAGTGGGCGTGCACGTGCTCCCGAGAGTGCCGTAATTCGGGGTGCCGCCGTTCGGAAGGTCCAGTGTTCCGAGCAGCGTGAAGCTGACGTTGAACGACGCCGCTGTGGGGAGCGTGCCAATCGTCGCTCCGTCCTGGCCCGCAAACGGAGGGGCCGCAGCCGAGCCGAGGGCGATCGGCTGGGAGACCTGGGCTCCGACGGCTCCGGCCTCGGCGGTTCTCTGTATGAGCGCGCCCAGTTGGGCAACCTGGTTCTGGACCGTGACCTCGTGCTGGAGGTCGTTCTGCGCCATCGTGTTCGGCAAGCTGGTCGAGAGGTAGTTCGCGATGAACGTCACCACGAGGAGCAGACCGAGAATCACGGCGACCGCCGACACCTGGGCCCGGCGGGATCGGAGACGCCACGCCCTCCGCCTCGATTGGGCGGTCCGTCGGGGCGGCCGGACGGCGTGCGCCCCGGCCGACCGATGAGCGTGCGGCATAGGATTCACGGCCACTCGTCCCCGCCTAGAACGTATGATTTTAGCCGGGGGAGGCGTATTAATACTTGCGCTGGGCCGGTCTTCGTCGACCGCGGGGTCGAACCCGCACGGAAGACCCGCCGCCGCGAATCTTATCTCTTAGCCTCCCTCCCCGTTCCGGGTACGGCGGGTGGCGGCCGAACAGTCGTCTCGGACCCGGATCGAGCGGGCGCTCCTTTCGGTCGATGACAAGTCAGGGCTCGCGGCGTTCGCGCGCGGCCTCGCCGAACTTGGGGTCGAGCTGTGGGCTACGGGGGGGACCCGTCGGTCGCTCGCCGAGGAGCATCTCCCCGTGCGGCCGGCCGAGGAGCTCACCGGGATCGCCGCGTGGTTCGGGGGACGGGTCAAGACGCTGCACCCGGGCCTTCTCGGAGGGATCCTCGCGCCTCGGACCGAGGCCGGCCGCAAGGAGCTCGCCGAGCGCGGCCTCCTCCCGTTCGACCTCGTGACGGTTAACTTCTACCCGTTCGAACGACATCTCTCCGAGCACCCGGGCGCCGACGACCTTGAGGAGTTCGTCGACATCGGCGGGGTGACGCTCGCGCGGGCCGCCGCGAAGAACCATGCATGGGTCACGGTCGTCTCCGACCCTTCGGAGTACGATACGCTGCTCGCCGAGCTTCGTTCCCACGGGGGGACGGTCGGTGCCGCGACCCGACGGGAGCTCGCCGTGCGGGCGTTCGAGCGATGCACGGCGTACGACGCGGCGATCGCACGGGGGCTCGGTCACGCGGGCCCGAGCGCGGAGCCGTTCCCCGATGAGGTGGTCTTCCGTCGGGTGCCGGTCCGTCTTCGGTACGGCGAGAACCCGCACCAGAAGGCCGCCGTCTACGGCGCCGCATCTCCGCCGGGAGCCGGCCTCTCTCCGAGACCGTTCACCGTACTGAAGGGGGAAGGGCTCTCGTTCACCAACCTTCTCGACATCGAGACCGCCCTGTCGACCGTCGGCGAGTTCGCGGCCCCTACCGCCGCGGTGGTCAAGCACGCCACTCCGTGCGGCGTGGCGTCGGGGGCGACGCTCGCGGAAGCGCTCCAGAAGGCGGTCGCAACCGACCCGGTCGCACGATACGGCTGCGCGGTCGCCGTCAACCGGCCGTTCGGCCCCGACGACCCGGCGATGCTCAAAGGGGTCTTCGTCGACCTGCTCGCGGCCCCGGAGTTCCACCCCACCGCGCTCGAAGCGCTCGCGCGGAGAGCGAAGGTCAAGTTGGTCCGGACCGACCCTCCGACCCTCGAAGCCGGTCGTTGGGAGGCGAAGAGCTCCCTCGGCCGCCTTCTGCTCCAGGAGGTGGACGTCCGGCAGCTCGTCCCCACGGACCTGAAACACGTCACCGGCCCCGAGGCATCCCCCGAGCAGCGACAGGCGTTCGACTTCGCCTGGCGCGTCGTTCGTCACGCGAAATCGAACGCGATCGTCCTGGTGCAGGGGTCGTCGACCGTCGGGATTGGCTCGGGTCAACCGACGCGCGTCAAGGCGGCCGAGCTTGCGTGCGAGGTCGCCGGCGACCGGGCGAAGGGCTCGGTCCTCGCCTCGGACGCATTCTTCCCGTTCCCAGACGGTGTCGAGGTCGCGGGACGTGCCGGGGTCGCGGCCATAGTCCAACCGGGGGGAAGTCTCCGGGACCCCGAGGTCGTCGAGGTCGCGCAGCGCTACGGGATCTCGATGTATTTCACGGGCTGGCGCGTGTTCCGCCACTAACGCGTGTCTTCGAGAAGTACCGGCGGACGCTTTGCCGGAACGCGACGAGGTCCACCGACCCGACCTCTCGGCCCCGTTCCTGCCCGGCCTGGACGAAGACGTACGTCGGGATCATGTGAATCCCGTACGAGCGCGTGACGAGGGACGCCTCGTCGACGTTCACTCTCGCGAACTTGACCTGACCGGCGAGCTGCGCGCTCAGGTCCCGGAGCAGCGGCTCTGCGACCCGGCACGGGGCGCACCAATCGGCGTAGAAGTCGACGACAACCGGAAGGGATGAGCGGATGACCTCGCGCTCGAAGGTCGCGTCCGTCACCCGGACCGGCTCTCCCCGCTCGCCCACGATGGGCCTTCGAACTCCCGGTCCGCTTTAAGTCTCCGCACCGTCCGGCGCGCGAGGTCCGTGCGCTCCGCTCCGACGGCCACGACGCCGCTCCCGGCCGCGCTCGCGACGGCCCTCGTCCGATGGTATCGCCAAAACCGTCGGGCACTACCCTGGCGCCAGGACCCGAACCCGTACCGGGTCTGGGTCGCGGAGGTCCTTCTCCAGCAGACGCGCGTCGCGCAGGCAACCCCGTACTTCGAACGGTTCGTCCGCGCGTTCCCCACGGTTCGCGCGCTCGCGCGCGCGCCGCCGGGCCGGGTGCTGAAGGTCTGGCAGGGGGCGGGCTACTACGCTCGCGCCCACAACATGCTCGCCGCGGCCCGCCAGATCGCGAGAACGCGGGGGGGTCGTTTCCCCTCCACCGTGCCCGGGCTCGAGTCCCTTCCGGGCGTCGGTCCGTACATCGCCCGCGCGGTCGCGGCGATCGCGTTCGGTCGACCCGTGGTCGCGCTCGAGGCGAACGGTCGGCGGGTCGCGGCCCGCTGGACCCGGGAGGAAGGGGACGTGCGGACGCCGCTCGTCCGCGCCCGACTCGAGGAGGCCCTCGCTTCGATCCTACCCCAGACGAACGCCGGCGAGTTCAACGAGGCGGTCATGGAACTCGGGGAAACGGTCTGTCGGCCGACCCGACCGGATTGCTCGGCGTGCCCGGTCGCCTTCGGGTGCCGGGCGTATCGCGAGCTCGACGATCCGGGGACGCTGCCAGCGCGCCCGGTCCGCGGCCGCCGACCGCACGTGCGGGCTGCGGTCGTCGTTCTCGCCGACCGCGGCCGGTGGCTCGTCCAGTGCCGAGCGCCGTCCGGTCTCCTTCCGGGTCTTTGGGAGTTCCCGGGCGGCACAATACGGTCCGGGGAGCGGCCGGAGACCGCCGCGCGAAGGGCGCTACGAACCGCGACGGGCCTCGCCGTCCGCCGTCTCGTCCCGCTCGGCACCGTCCGGTGCGCCTACAGCCACTTCACGGTGGAGATGTGGGTCTTCGCCGGCCGCCACCGGGGGAGCCCCGGAGCGGCGAGCGCGGTCGACCGACGCTGGGTGACCGCGGCCGAGCTCGGCCGGCTCCCCCTTCCCAAGGCGACCGAGAAGGTCGTCGCGCTGGCCGAGGCGCATCCGGATAGAGCTTCCCAGGGTTCAGGATCCCGTCGGGGTCGCACGCCCGCTTCACGGCCCAGAGGAGCTCGACCGCTCCCGCGCCGAGCTCCTCGGTCAGGAACGGCCGCTTCACGACCCCGACCCCGTGCTCCGCGCTGATCGTCCCCCCGAGAGAACGCGCGGCGAGCAGAACGGCGGCACGGATCCGTTCGGCGGCCGGCGTGGTAGGGTCGACCGCGTAGTTCGGGTGAAGGCTTCCCTCGCCGAGATGGCCGAACAGGAAGAACGGGACCTTCTCCCGGTGGGCGATCCGCTCCAGCTCGGCGACCAGGGCGTCGACCTGAGCCACGGGGACCGCGACGTCCTCCCGGACGTGCTGGCCGTATCGCTCGATTAAGACGTCACCGCTCGCCCCGCGGAGGGTCCAGAGCTCGTCCGCGTCCTCGAAGACCGTGAACCCGTCGGCCGCCCCCATCTCCCCGAGCGGCGCGCGCAGCCGGGAGAGCCTCCGCTCGGCCTCCTCGGGACTTCCCGCCTCCACTTCGAGCAAGAGCAGCGAGGAGTCGCTCGGCCAACGGGCCGTCCGTCGTTCGGCAAGTGCGGCCGCCGACCCCCGGTCAAGGTACTCCACGGCGGAAAGCCCGCTATCGGGGACCTGGGAGAGCCGAGCCACGATAGGGCCGAGAGGGGCGGCCCTCGGAACCGGGACGATCACGCCGTTCCGCACGGCAGGGAGGGGTGCCAATCGGACGGTGACCTCGGTCGCGATCCCGAGGGTGCCCTCGCTGCCGACGAACAACTGGAGGAGGTCCGGACCCACCGATCGTTTGGGGACCCGGGAACCCAGATGGACCCGGGACCCCGTACCGAGGACCGCTTCGACCTCGCGGACCCAGGCGCGCGTCGGGCCGTAGCGGAACGACCGCATCCCCGATGCGTTCGTCCCGACGTTCCCGCCGACCGTCGAGGCCGTCCACGACCCCGGGTTCGGGGGATAGAACCGGCGGTGCGGTTGGAGGGCTCGCTGGAGGTCACGGTTCACGATGCCCGGCTCGACCCGGGCCCAGAGACCGTCGGGGTCGACCTCAAGCAGGCGGGACCAGCCGGAGAGGTCGATGACGACCCCACCATCGGGGGGGACCGATTCCCCATCAAGGGAGGTACCCCCGCCCCGCGGAACAAGGGGGATACGCGTGCGACGCGCCCACCGCACCAGCTCCACGACGTCGTCCGCGTCGACCGGGGCCACCACGGCGAGGGGACGGCCCGTCAGGTGGGACGCGTCGTGCTGGAACGGGGCGATGCCGTCCGCGTCGGTCGTGACACGACCCCGGATCGTCGCGCGGAGAGACCGGGTCGTCTCCGACGGCAGGGTAGGACGAGGATGCGACACGGCTTACCGCCCGCGAGCCCGGAGGGGTCAGGGCGACGGAGGGCACGCCCCGACGGAGTCCACCGCCTCGACGAAGTCGTGGATCCCGAACGGGCGGACGAGGATCGCTTGCGCGCCCGCTTGGCGGGCGCGGGTCTCGAGCGCCGGGTCCGCTCGCGGGAGGATGACGAGAGCGTGGAGGTCAGTGCGACTGTGGAGGGTGGACGAAAGGTCGTTCGCCCACTGGTCCGCGTCGCTCGACCCAGCGTCCATGATCAGAATCTTGGTTTCAGGGGAGGGCGGTAGGCGGTCGATCCCATCGCGCGTCGGGGCCTCCAGCAAGACCCGGTGGCGGTGGAGGCGTAGAAGGCCGCGAAGCAGAAGCCGCGTGTCCTCGCTCCCCCCAAGAAGGACCGCGGGGGTAGTGTTGGGAGGGGTGGTCGCCGATGGAGCGGTCGGCCCGCTAGCGGCCTCTTCGTGTGGCGCGTGCAAGCCGTGAATAACCGTCACCCCGCGAACGGAGCGGTCCTATGGACCCATGAGAGGCACTCCCTAAAAGAGATAACCGCAACCCCCCGAATCAGCACCTGAGGTACGGAAACTGCCCTCATCACCCACCGTCCAGCCCCCCGGATAACTATATAGTCTCTCGTGGTTGTACATTCTTTGGCCTCGGGCATCGGCGGCAGCGTCTCTTGGTGGCACCGTCCAAGAGGCCAGGGGACGCCCCGCCGGTGCCTCCCTTTTTCTTCGTGCTTGTGGAGCGATAGCTTCTTTGTAAGGGACGGCGGAAGGCGCGCGATGGTCGCCTTCTTCGGCCCTTCGCAGCAAGACCTCGAGCGCCTTCGAACTACCGTGCAATCCTTGGGGACCACGAGCGTCCCCGGCCTCGCCGCGGCCCTATCGGTACGGGAGCGAAAAGCCGAGAAGCTCTTGGCGCACGAGCTCGCTCGACCGGACAGTCCGATCGTGTACGAACCGAGCCGTCGGGTGGTGCGCTGGGCGACGCCCCCACCGACCCCCCTGACCGCCGACCCCACTCCGAGCGCGCCTCCGCTGCCCGAGCCTCCGCGCGCGCCCCGAGCCCCGTCACCCGTGTTCACGCCGGTCGGCCTCAAAACGCTCTGTCCTCACTGCCACGTTGCCCTGCAGTCGACGGGCACCGAGAGCCTCGCGGTCTGCCCCCAGTGCGGACGGCTCTCGTCGACCCGGGAGGGGCGGACGACGACCCCGGACCCGACCCCCGCAACGGCGCAGCCCCCTCTCCCCACCACGGGGAACGCCGCGCCGGCAGGCCTCGATGACCGCCGCTCGCAGGAGATGTTCGCCGCGTACGTCAGCGCCAAGCCGATCCCGTGCCCGAAATGCCGCACCCCGCTGCGCCACCGGGCCCTGAGCGAGTACGTCTGCCCGAGCTGTGGGCAAAGCGTCCGCTTCCCAAAGGCGGTGGAACCGCGGGCCCCGCCCGTGCCGGCCCCTCCGGCCTAGAACGGGACCCGGACGCGGGCGGTCCGTTCCAAGCCTAGGCAGTGACCGGGACGACGAGCTCGCCGCCGGGTTTCTGCATCGACGGCTGCCGCTTCGTCTTCGCGCCCTTCGTCTGCCAGAAGACCTCGGCGAACTCCTGGACGAGCTTCAATAGCTCCTGGGCGTCGGCGAGGTTCGTCCCCTGCCGGGCCTTCGAAGCCTGCTTCAGGATCTTCCAGACGAGCTCGTGGGTCTGCGGGAACTGCTTCGCGTGGTCCGGGGTGAAGTAGTCGCCCCAGATGACGCGGACCTCTTGCTTCACCTTCTCGGCGTGCTGTTCCTTGACCGCGGTGTAGCGGGCCATCTTGGAGATGAAGACGGACCGCTCCTCGGGCTTCGCGTCCATGGCAGGAGGCGCGAGCTCCCCGATCAGCTGGTCCATGCGGATGACGGTAAGCGCTGCGATCTGGGCCTCGTGCGGGTCGTAAATACCGCAAGGGATGTCACAGTGCGCGTAGACCGCGCGGGGGGGGTTCACGACGTCCAACAGGCGCTCCACTAGTCCGAGGGAGGGGCTTCTCGTGGGCATGCCCCCGGCAAACCCGGAGGTGGATAAGGATGCCGGAGCCCCCGGAACGTAGTTCGCCCCGCTCCGAACCCCCACCCTCCCGGCTGCGTCGCTGGGGGAGCCGAAGGGTGGTGGTACGGGACGAGAGCATGCTCCCGACCCTGCGGCCCGGGGACCGCCTGCGGGTCGACCGACGTGCCTACCGGGACCGTCCGCCTCGGGTCGGGGAGGTCGTGGTCCTGGTCGACCCCGAGGACCCGAGGCGCTGGCTGGTGAAGCGCGTAGCGCAGGTCGACCCCTCAGGACGGTCGGTCGAGGTCCGGGGGGACGCGACGGAGACCGCCCGCGACAGCCGTCGGTTCGGGCCGGTGCCATGGAGCTCGGTCGTCGGTCGGGTCTACCGGTGCTACTTCCCGGTCGACCGGCGCCGGGACCTCTGAGGCAACTGGGTGACCGTGTGGCTCTGCGCGCACGCGCGCGAGTGTGCATGCGCTAGTCTCGGATCGCTTCGATCGTGAGCGAGCCGGCTCGGTCCGCATCCACGGGCGCTAGCGCGCACAGCGAAACCCGTACAATCCCAGGTCGCCGCAACGCATCGGCTGGGCGGAGCGAGACCTCGCCCATCGCCGCAACGGGGCACAGACTCCCCCGCCTGGCCCGTGGTCGGCGATCGCTACGGACCCGCGGTGAAAGCGGCGGTCGACCTCGGCGAACTCCCGGGACGCCTTGGATTCATCATGCGGTACATCGTAGACGAAGAGGTCCACGGAAAAATTCTCCTCGGCGAGCAACGGAAGGACGCGCTTCTTGTCACCCAAGCGGAGGTCCCAGCGCCCACGCAACGGCAGAGGGACCGCCCAGCCCGACGATCGGCCGGGCGGAAGCGACCAGGATGGGTTGCGGCTGCGCGTTCCGCTCGACGGGACGGCTTCGCGCTTCGGAAGGTCGACCGAGTGCAGGGTTCCCCGTCCGACGCGCTCGAGAGCCTGGAGCAGATACGCGGAGGAGACGCCCGAGGAGACGCCCACCTCGACCACGTGCCGGGGTTGGAGGAGGCGGACGAGCGCGTAGAGTTCGAGCGGGGCATCGATCTCGACGTAGGACCGACGGCCGCCGAGGCGATGCATCCGCTCAAGGTGCCGAAAGAGCGCCCGCTCGGACTGGGCCTCGGTGACCGCCCGAAGCGCCCGACCGTCGGACACCCCCGCGAGCGCGGCGACCCACCTTACGTCGGGGTCGGTCTCGACCTGCATTGCGACCCCCGAGAAAGGGTTAGTCGCGAATCCCTTCGGTGGTGAGCGAGAAGACCGCCTCGCCCTCGGGTAGGTTCGGCGAGTCGATGAGGCGCGCGATCCGCTTCGGGGGTTTCGACTTCCGCAGGTAGACGCGGTACGTCGCCGCGTGGGCGACGATGTTCCCTCCGATCGGCCGGGTCGGGTCACCGAAGAGGATGTCCGGTCGGGCCGACACCTGGTTCGTGACGAGGATCGCCGCGTTGTACGTGTCCGAGAAGCGTAGGAGCTCGTGGAGGTGACGGTTCAGGTGCTGCTGCCGGGGCGCGAGCTCGGCCCGCCCAAGATACTCCGAGCGGAAGTGCGCGGTGAGCGAATCGACCACGAGGAGCCGGATCGGCTTCTCCCGGGCGAGCTCCTGCGCCTTCTGGACGAGGAGCATCTGGTGGTTCGAGTTGAACGCCCGCGCGACGTGGATGTGACCGAGCGCCTCCTCCGGGTCAAGGCCGACCCCCTTCGCCATGTCGACGATGCGCTCCGGACGGAACGTGCTCTCGGTATCGATGTAGACGACCTCGCCCGAGAGCCCCCCCTGCGCGGGCGGGAGCTGGATGTCGACCGCGACTTGGTGGGCGATCTGGGTCTTCCCGGTCCCGAACTCACCGGAGAATTCCGTGATCGCCTGCGTCTCGACCCCGCCGCCGAGGAGCTCGTCGAGCGCTTTCGAGTTGGTCGTGATCCGCCCGAGCTTCTTGCGTCGCTCGAGGAGAGTCGTGCCGCTCTCGAACCCTCCGACGTCCGCCTTCCGGCGGGCCTCGCCGATGATCCGCTGGGCGATCGCGACACCGATCTCCGCGGCCTCCGCGACGTCGCCCGGGGAGGCGACGGCGAGCTCCATCAGGTCCGTGTAGCCGTTCTCGCGCAGCTTCTCCGCCGTGATCCCGCCGATCCCCGGCAGGTCCTCTAGGGCGACCGCGGGCTTCGGGGCCGGTGAGGCCTCCTCCGCTCCGGCGGTCTTCGAGCTCGGTTTCGTAGGCACGTTCGACCGACCGGGACGCGGGAAGATAAGGGTACGGGAGGGGTCGCGAAACGGTGAACGCTGGGGCCTATCCGGACCGGGAGAGAGGAGCGAACGGCTCGCCGGTGAGGCGCTGGTAGACCGTGGTGTAGAGGCGGCTCACCTCGTCCACGAGGAGCGGTGGGAGCGCCGGTATCGGCGGCTCGGGCGTTCCCGCGGCACGGGCCTTCAGGAGCGAGTCGTAGTATCCGGTCTGGCGGTAGTGCTGGCGGACGAACTCCTTCGAGAAATCGACCTGCCGGCCGCGTTCGTACGCGGCCTGGTCCCAGAACCGGTCCTCGTCGGCCGTCCCGAACGTGTCGACGAGCATGAGAACGCCGTTCGCGTCGACCCCGAACTCTTTCTTGCCGTCGACGTGGATGAGGCCGCGCGGACCGATCTCCTTCTGCATCGCGGCGTCGACCTTGAGGACCGTCTCGCGGATCGCGTCGAGCTCCTTCGCGGAGAGTGCCGAGAGCGAGAGCGCCTCGGAGATGGTGAGGAGACGGTCGACCGGCTCGAGCTTCGTCGTCACCTCGAAGTGAGGCTCGGGAAGCGGCATCGCGTACGAGAGCGTCTTCCCTTTCGGGAACCCGAGCTCCTCGGCCGAGACCTTACTCGCCTTCACCCGGTCCCACATCGACCCGGCAAGGTAGTACCGCATGATGACCTCGAGCGGCACGAGGTAGTTCTTCGGGTGGGGGCCGAGAGTCGTCGGGTTCGGGACCACCTGGACGCGTTTCACGCGCATGGCGGTGGGGCCCGCGAGGCTCAGGTAGTGGTGCGGGACACCGAGGCGAGAGCACAGCTCGAACCAGAACGCCGCGGTCCGCGCGAGGGTCTCCCCCTTGTGCGGGATCTCGCTCGGGATGTGCTTGTCGAAGACCGAGATGTCGTTCGTGAACCGAAACTCGAACTCGGTCGGAGAGATCTCGTAGACTTCCTTCACCTTCCCCCGGCGGAGGAACTTGGGCGCGGAGGTCGAGGCGGGGCTCGGGGTCTTCGCCATGCCGAGCGAGGAGCTCGGGGCAGTTTAAAGTCAACGCCCACGCCCCGGGCGGTCGGCCACCGGCCCGCGCCCAGAGCGGCCGACCTATTCGCCGCACAGGACGGTCCGGGTCGAACACGTCCCGGATTTGGCGCGAAGTTGGGTTAAATAATCGAACGGCTGCACTCCCCCACCCCATGAGCGCGTCTCCCGACCCCCTTCCTCACCCGTTCGTGCGTCCCCCGACGAGCGGTGCGGCCCCGCTCGTCTGTCCTCGGGACCTCCGACGGATGGTCGATTCCGCCGCTCCTCCCCTTCTTCTCGACGTCCGCTCCGCCGAGGAGCGGAAGGTCGTTCACCTGCCGGGGGACCGCCACGTTCCGCTGGATAGCCTCGGCGCCGCCCTTGCCTCCCTTCCGCACGACCGGCCGATCGTCGCCTACGACCACTTCGGCTCCCAGGCCCGGCGCGCCGCTCGTTTCCTCCAGGACCGGGGATTCCCCCTTTCCGCGGCGCTCGAGGGCGGCTTGGAGGAGTACTCCTGGGTCGCCGACCCCGACATTGCCCGCTATCCGGCGGATGACCCGGCATCGCACCTGTTCCTTCACCAGATCCCTCGGCCCGAGACCGGATGCCTTACCTACTTCCTGGGGGACCGGGACGCCCGCGAGGGAATCATCATCGACCCCGGGCGCAACATCGCTCCGTACCGGACCCTCCTCGCGGAGGGAAACTGGCGTCTCGTGGGGATCGTCGAGACCCACACCCACGCCGACCACCTCGCCGGCCACGCCAAGCTCCACGCGGCGACGGACGCGCCGATCTATCTGAGCCGCCGTTCCGAGGCACGCTACCCGCACCGCTCGTTCTCGGAGGGAGAATCGGTCGAGTTCGGGGACGAGGAAGCCGTGGTCCTCGAGACTCCGGGCCACACCCCCGACCACGTGACCCTGCACGCGCGCGACAAGATCTTCACCGGCGACACGCTCCTGCTCGGAAGCTGCGGGCGGACGGACCTCGGGGCGGGCTCTCCCGAGCACCTCTACGCGTCGCTCCACGAGAAGATCCTGACGCTCCCCGACGACACCGAGGTCTACCCCGCCCACTACGGCGCACGACATGCCCTGCCCGAGCGGCACGTCTCCACCGTCGGCTTCGAACGGGTCCGGAACGAAGCGCTCACCCAGGGGTCGCTCGAGGCGTTCGTCCGGTACATGACGGAAGGTTGGCCGCCGAAACCCGCCGACTTCGACCGGATCGTGCGAACGAACCTCGACGAATAGGACGCGAGGGGTTGTCCCCCACGCAACCGCGTTTCTCCGTCTGCACCTCTCCGGAAATTCGTCAGCCTTAAGCCCGTACCCGGGTGACGAGCCCGATGATCGTCCGCACCGGGCTCACGGGGCCGTTCCCCCGTTCGGAGGCGTTGGTGACCGCGACCCGGGACCTCGACCGGGGTCGAACGAGCGCGGAAGCCGTCGAAGAGCGGTTCGTGACGACGGAAGCGGAGGTCGTCGCGCTCGAGCATCGCCTCGGGTTCGACGAGCGAACCGCGGGCTACCTCCGCTGGCCGGACCTCTTCCGTCCGTTCGCCGAAACGTGGGAGGGGTTCACCGTCGGCCCGCTCACCCGCTGGCTCGAGACGAACACATTCTACCGTCAGCCGATCCTGCTCGCTCCGCCCGGTCGGACCCCGGGCGCCATCGCGGCGCGGCTCCCGCTCCCCCTCCAACGCTCGCCCGCGGATGCGCGCGTCCTGCTCCCGGGACCGTACTCGTTCTCGGTGATGCTCGACAACCGCTCGGGCGAGACCGAGCCCGCACTCATCCACCGACTCGGCCGGCTCCTCGGCGACGAGGTGAAGGAGCTCCGGGAACGGGGATTCGCGACGTTCCTCTTCTCGGAGCCCCAGCTCGTCGTCCGCCCCCCCGAGGGCCCACGGGCCGAAGCGGTGGTCGCTGGCTACCGCGCGGTCGAGGCCGCGCTCGGCAGCGGGACGTCGATCGTGTGGACGTATGGCGCCGACGCACGCCCCGCGTTCCCCCTCCTCGACCGGCTCCCCGTGTCGGTGGTCGGGGTCGACCTCGCCGAGACCGAGGTGGAGCACCTGCCCGCCGGGCCGTCTCGCACCGGGTTGGGGCTCGGGGTCGTCGACCCGCGCACGACCCTGGAAGAGGACCCCGCGGAGGTCGCCCGGGTTGTGCGTGCCGCGTACGCGCGCCGTCGCCCGAGCGCCGTGTGGCTCGGCCCGGGCGCTCCGCTCGACCTGCTTCCGTGGGAGCCGGCGACGCGAAAGCTCCACGTCCTTCCGGCGGTCCGCCGGGCGCTCTCGGAGGGGTCCGCGTGACGCGAGGGCTCTTCCCGACGCAGGAGATCGGGAGCCTCGCGAAGCCGCGGTGGCAGATCCTCGGCCAGCGGTCGGAACCGCTCGACGAGAGCGCGAAAGAGGAGCTTCGGAGCTGGGACGCGCGCATCGGGTTCGCGGCCGAAGCGCCCGCGCTGCGCGACGCCCTCTTGGGCGGCCGGCCCAAGGACGCGAGCCCTGACGCGGTCCGGGACCTGGGCGCCCTCTTCGGCCTACGGTTCCTCGAGACGGCCGGGCTCGACCGCGTCTACGACGGAGAAGCCCGCCGCATCGAGATGTACGAGTTCCCGATCCGCCAGATGCGCGGCTTCCGCTTCGGTGGCCATGTCCGCTCGTTCGACAACAAGTACTACCTCAAGGCGGCCGTGACGGACGAGGTCCGCTTGGACCGGCCGTACCACGTGGATGAGTTCGATTTCGTAAAGGGTCACGCACGCGCGGAGCCGAAGCTACCGGTCACGGGCCCGTACACCCTCGCCGATTGGTCGTACAACGAGTTCTACCTCGCCCGCCAACCCGGCTGGAAGGGCCGAGCGGCGCGGCGGGCCGCGCAGCAGGAGTTCGTGGTCGACCTCGCCCGTCGGGCGGTCCGGCCCACGCTGAGCGCGCTCATCGACCGGGGTTGCCGCGTGATCCAGATCGACGAGCCGGCCGCCGGCACCCACCCGGATGAGGCGGCGATCGTGGTCGACGGGTTCAACGCCGCGACGGAGGGCCTGGACGCCGAGTTCACGATGCACATCTGCTACTCGAACTACGCGGACCTCCTTCCGACGCTCCTCGAGGCGAAGCGGTGCCGGCAGTGGGCGTGGGAGTTTGCGAACCGGGACGCGCCGGGGCACGATGGCTATGCGGTCCTGAAGCTCCTCGCGGAGTACGGCGACCGGCGGGATGTCGGCCTCGGCGCCGTCGACGTCCACCGCGACGCCGTCGAGCCGCCCGAGGTCGTCGCCGAGCGGATCGGCCGAGCCGCGAAGTACCTCGGCGACCCGCAGCGGATCTGGGTGAACCCGGACTGCGGACTCCGTACGCGCAACCTCTCGGTCGCCCGCGCGAAGCTGGAGTCGGTCGTGAAAGGCGCGGCGCTCGCGCGCGCCGAGTTCGAGAACCCGCGACGCTAGTCGGCTAGGGACCCGACAGGACCTCGGGTCCGGCCGGTCCGACGAGGACCGTGTGCTCGGCCTGGGCGACGATGCCGTGACCGCGCTCAACGAACACCGGGTACGACTGGAGTTGGCGTCGTATCCGGGCGAACGCGTCCACCTCTTCGGGGGAGACGACCCAGCGGGTCGCGAACGGAAGGGTCCGGAACCGCCCGAACAGGGCGGCGACCGCCGGGTCGGCCGACCCCGGGTCGCGGCGGAACCGAACGATGTTGCCGAACGGGCCGTTCCCGATCGACCCCATCCCGTTGGTGGCGAACGGCTCGATCGCGATCACCTCACCCTCCTCGAGGATGTCGGTGCTCATTCCGGGAACGTTCGGGATGGACTTGCCGGCGTGGAGAAGGTATCGCTCGATCGAGTGCCCGGTGAGGTCGACGATCGGCTTCAACCCTCGGGCGCGGATCGCATCGGCGATCGCCCGAGAGACGTCGTCCACCCGGGCGCCGGCACGCACGCGCGCGATCCCCGCTGCGCGACCTTCGCGGGCCGCGCGGATCAGGTGGTCGTACCGGTGTGTCCCGCCGACCTCGACCGAATCGGCCGTATCGGAGATCGCCCCATCCAGGTGGGCTCCGACGTCGACCTTGAGGAGGTCGCCCTCCTCGAGCGTGACCGCATCGTCGGGAGCCGGGGTGAAGTGAGCTGCTTCATCGTTGCGCGAGAGGTTCGCCGGGAACGCCGGCGCCGCGCCTTCCGAACGGATGAACGCCTCGATCGCCTCGGCCACGTCCGCGAGGCGCGCGCCCGGAACGGCGAGGCGGAGCCCGAGCTCCCGGGCCTTCGCCGCGATGCGCGAGGCTTCGCGCCACCGGTCCAGGTCCGCGGGGTACCGTGCCATATCGTTCGCTCAGCCCCTCACGACCTCGCGCGGTTCGGGCCCGATAAGGTCGACCACGGTCGATGGCTTCCCCGAGCCGGAAGGTACCGCCGGTAGGTAAACGCTCACCGCCCGGCCGAGCGCACGGCGGGCCTCCGCGACCGTACGGGCGGTAGGGGCACCGTGCCGGTTCGCGGAGGTCGCGGTCACCGGCCCGGCCGCGCGCGCGAGCTCGCGCGCCACCGGATGGTCCGGCACGCGGAAACCGATCGTCGAGCCACCCCCCACGCTTGGCGCGAACCGACGGTACGCCTCGGGGGACGGGAGCAGCAGGACCGTGTAGGGTCCCGGCAGGTGGCGACGGAGGAAGCGGCGAGCCATCGAGGAGACGAGGGCGTATCGCTCGACCTCTTCGGTCGAGCTCACACAGACCGAGAGCGGCTGCGAGGGGGAGCGGCCTTTCGCCGCGATCAGCTTTCTCACGGCAGCGCGGTCGCTCGCGAGCGCGCCGAGGCCGAGCACAGTGTCCGTCGGATAGACGACGAGCCCGCCCCGTTGGAGCGCCTTCGCGGCGTTCGAGAGCGTGGCCCCCATCGAACTCGCTCTAGCAGTATTCCTCGCCGACGCGCGAGTAGGCGAGGTACTCTTCGGGGGTGAAGTAGAGCGCGAGCTCCCGTTCGGCCGATGCGGGCGAGTCGGAGGCGTGGAGAAGGTTCGGAGTGATCGCGATGGCGAGGTCTCCGCGGACGGTGCCGGGAGCGGCGGTCTGAGGGTTGGTCGACCCCGTGAGGAGCCGCACGACGGCGATCGCCGAGCGGCCCTCGATCGCGAGCGCGACCACAGGCCCCGAGGTAATGTGCTGGACGAGCCCCGGATAGAACGGCTTGCCCTGGTGCTCGGCGTAGTGCCGCTGCGCGAGCTCAGGGGTCACATGGAGCATCTTCGCGGCGACGATCTTGAGGCCTTTCCGCTCGAACCGGGTAAGGATCTCCCCGATCATGCCTCGGCGCACTCCGTCCGGTTTCACGAGCGCAAAGGTCCGCTCGACCGCCCCTTCGGCCATCGGCCCGCCGAGCCCGACCGGGGGTTAAGGTTTCGCGCCCGCGCGCCCCCGGCTCCTCACGACACCCGCCCCGCCGGAACGAGGGCCTTCTCGTCCTCACGCGGCCCGGGCGTCGCACCCGTCGAACCACGGGCATCGGGCGCACCGGGCCCGGGAGGGGGTAGCCCGTCCGTCGTACGGCCGGAGGAGATTGGCCCGGACCGCCAACAGCTCGTCCCGGGCGCGGTCGTCCCAGAGGACCCGAAACTCCCCGTCCGAGTAGCGTAGCACCCCGTACGGGGGGATGACCCCGGTCGTCTCCTCGACGAGGAGGCAGTACGCCCGGACCTGGACCACATGCGAGGGCGTCGGGCCTCGCGGCGGGGTCGACCGACTCTTGAACTCGACGGGAACGACCCGACCGTCCCGAAGCCGACGAAGTTCGTCCGGTCGCCCTACGAGACCGTATCGTTCGGAGCGGAGCGTCACCGGGCGGCCGGCGTCCACCGCGACGAGCTGACCGCGGGCGTTGTCGTCCCGGCGTCGGGAGAGCGCGCGGAGCGCCCACACCGTGAGAGCTAATCCGATGACCGCCAGGGCCCCCGCGACGAGGACCGGGACCGTCAGGGACGGAACGTCCACCATACCCCCAGCGCGGCCAGCGCGATGCCGAGGAGGAGCACTCCCCAGTAGGTTCCCCCGCGTTCGGCGCGGTGTCGCTCGGCGGTCAGGATGCGGTCATGGTACCGAACCCCACCGAGAGCGCTCCGCTCGGATGATCGGCTCGGGCCGTTGGCGGGAGGATGATGTCGGTACCAGTGCGAGCGGGGGCAATAGACGTAATCCGCGAGGTCGGACGCCGAGGTCCACCGCTCGTCGGATCCCATGCGGCGGGACGCGGCCCGCGCGAGGGCTTACCGATTCCGTTCCACGCGCATCGGGCGGCGGAAGGGGGCGCGCTCGCTCACTCGGAGGGCGTGGTCTCGGCCTTCTTCCGCGGGCGCCGTGGTTTCGCGGCGGGCGCGGGGGAAGTGGTCGTCGGCTCGGGGCTCGGAGCGGCCTCCTTCGCGGCAGGCTCGGCCTCGGGGGCCGAGGACGGCTCGACGGCGGATGCCACCGGTGGGGCCACTGCGGGTCGGCGGGCTCCGGAGCGGGTCCGGCCGGCCTTTTGGCTGGGCGCGGCGGACGGGACCTTCTGGGCGGACGACCGGTCCGCGGCGCGTTTCAGCTCGTGCGCGCGGGTCCACTTGAAACGGTGGCCGACGCGGTGGAGATGGAGCTGCTGCTTGCGGCAGGAGGAGGTGCAGAAGTGGAAGACGGTGCCGTCCCGCTTGATGAACATCATCCCCGTGCCCGGTTCGATCTCCTGAGCACAGAACGAGCACTGACGCTTGACGACCATCGTTGACCTCCTTCGCTCCCTACCGGACGGAGAGCTTGCGCGCCTCGCGCGCCGTCTCCCGAAGGATCAGCACGTCCCCGAGTCGGATCGGCCCGGCGACGTTGCGGGTGATGATCTTGCCGCGGTCACGACCGGCGAGCACGCGCACCTTCACCTGCGTCGCCTCCCCGGCCATGCCGGTTCGGCCGACGAGCTCGACGACCTCGGCCGGCGAGCCTTTCTCTTCCGCCATCGTTCCCTCTCGTTCGACGAAGCGCTACCGGCTCACTTCTTGAGGGTCGGGAACGCCGCGGTGAGCTCCTCGAGGAGGGCTCGGGCCTCGCCCGGCTCCACGACCGCCACGCTCGCGGCGGACTTCGAGAGGCCGGCGGATTGGCCGAGCCGTTGCTTCTTCGGGACGTAGAGGTACGGGATCCGCTTCTCCTCGCAGAGCATCGGGATGTGGACGAGGATCTCGACCGGGTCGACGTCCTCGGCCATGATCACGAGCTTGGCCTCCGCTCGCTCGCTCGACTTGGTCACTTCGTTCGTGCCGACCCGGACCTTGCCGGTCTCGCTCGCCACTTGGACGAGTTGGAGGGCCTTGTCGGCGAGTTCGCTCGGGGTCTCGAATCGCACGTAGATCGGTCGCGCCATCTTCGTTCCTCGCGTCAGCGGAACCCCCATATCGGGGGGTCCTCGGCTCACGGGTGGGGCCGTCTACGGGATGGGCTATTTAACACTGCGCTGCGCGCGACCCCGTTCGGGCTCCCGGGTTCGGAGAGCCGCTCGAGCCGCCGACCCCTCGCTCTCTTACGAGCTCGGCGAGGAGGGGGCTGCGAACGAGGCCGGAGCGAGCTCGGGGTGGGATTCGAAGTAGCGCCGAGCCGGCGCGACGAGCCGGTCGAGCGCCTCCGTGACGGCGCCCTTCAGGTCCTGGGGATGGAGGAGACCTCCCGCCCAGCTCGCGAGGAACTCCTTCTCGGTCGTGAACTCGAGCGGGCCGCCGTACTTCGCCGGACGCTCGACCCGGAGGCGACCCTCCCACGGCATCACGATGAACCGCACGACCTCGACGATCGGGTTCCCGTCGACCTCCTTCGCCGGGCAGAACGCGCCCTGGACGCGCTCCGCGATGACCTCCCGGCTCGCCGGGATCGGGATCCCGGACCCGGGGTCGGACTTCGACATCTTCCGCTCGACCGTCCCGTCGGTCGGGTCCATCCGGCCGCCGCCCCTCAAGGATGAGAGGAGCGGGGTGTGGACCGCCGTCGGCACCGGCCAGCGGTAGTGGTGCGCGACCTCCCGAGCCAGGACGTGGCCCCGGCGCTGGTCCATGCCGCCGTAGGCGATGTCGACGGGGAGCTCGAAGATGTCGGCGACCTGCATCGCTGGGTAGTAGAGCCAGGAGGTGTCGAGCGTCGACTCCTCCTCGCTCCGTCCCATGATCGACATCGCTCGCTTCGTCCGGGCGAGGCTGGTCGCCTTCGCCACCCGCACGACCCTCGCCCAGTAGTCGGCGGAGCCGGTGAGCTCATGCGACCATCGGAAGCGGACGCGCTCCGTGTCGGCGCCGAGCGCGGAGAACGTCGCCCGCATGTACCGCCCCGCCGCGACGATGCGCTCGAGGTCTCCGCCCAGCTTGCCGTTGATCCAGGCGTGCCAGTCGGCCAGGAAGACCGTGACGTCGCAGCCGGCCTCGGCGAGGTCGAGGACCTTGCGCGTCGTGATGAGATGGGCGACGGTGAGGGAGCCCGATGGCTCGAACCCGATGTACGCCCGAGGGTGATCGTTAGCGGCGAGGAGGGCACGCACTTCCTCTTCGGTGACGACCTCGTCGGTGTGCCGAACGATCCGGGCCAGGCGCTCGTCGACGTCCATCGCCGAGACGCAGGGCCGTCCGTATTTATCCGATAGAGGTCGGCGACCTCCCGGCGGGAGCAGGGCGGTTCGTGGGCGCCCGGACTTATTAAGACCCCCCGAGCTGCTAGTAATGAGCCCCCCGCTCATGGACGAATCGACCGAGACCGTAGCCCCGGAGGCCGCGCCGGCCAGCGCTCCGGCCGAGGAGCTCGCCCGTTCTCTCGGGGTCAGCCTCGAAACGGCCGAACGGCTCGTGAAGGCCGGTGCCACCACCCCCTCCGCGGCCCGGGAGCTCTCCACCGAGGCTCTCAGCGACCTCGGCATCCCCGCGGAGGAGGCGGCGAGGCTCCAGCCCGCCCCCCCGGAGCCGACGACGCAGCCCGTAGCCGAGCCGACCCCGGTGTCGGTGGCTGACTCGGCCCCGACGCCCATCACGGCGCCTGCGCCCGAGCCGGCGCCGGAACCCGCGCCCCTCGACTCGGACCAGATCGTCGAGCGGTGGGCGGGCACGATGCGTCGCCCCGACCGGACCCGACACCAACGGCCCGCGGTCGCTCCGAAGGAGTCGGCCGAGGTCCTTCGGAAGTGGGTCGGCGGCGACGACCGCGCGATGGAGGATTGGATCCATGCCTCCGAGACCGACCGGATGGTGCCCGCGACCCCGCTCGTCAGCACTCCCTCACCCGGACCGACTGACGGCCCGGTCGCTCCGACCGCGGCCGAGACCGCGGCGACCGCCCCCGTCCTCGCCCGCGAGGAGACGGTCGTGCGATGGCTCACTGGACTTCTCGACCGCGTCAAGAGCGACCAGTTCGACCCGACGACGATGATCCAGGAGGTCCAGGACCTCCAGCGCCAGCTGTTCGACGAGCGGACGAAGCGCAAGCAGCTCGAGGACGAGGTCGAGCACGTGAAGCGCGGTTCGATCGCGGTCATCAAGTACGTCCGCTCCCACGAGGCAAAGGAACGCGAGATCTCGCTGCGCTCGAAGGACGACGAGATCGCCGAGCTCAAGCTCCGCCTCCTCGCCGTCGAGGGCGTGGACGGGCAACGGACGCCTTCCCCCGCCCCTCCGGCGGGCCCCCGACTCGAGACACCATCGTCGGTCAGTGCCACCGCGGCCGACGCGGTCGAGAAGTCGACCCGCGAGCTCGACCAGCGACTGCGCGAGGAATTCGCGCAGCGCGAGCACGAGTACATCGAACGGGAGACGGAGCTCCGCCGTCGCATCGTGCAGCTCGAAGGCGACGTCCGTAGCCTCTCGAGCCAGAAGGAGCTGGCCCGCGACCGCGAGTCGATCCTCACGGGAGAGCGGGGCCCGGTCGCGGAGGACCTTACCCGCCGCCTCGAGGAGGTCCACCAGCAGGAACGGGACCTGGTCGCCCGCGAGAACGAGCTGAGGACCCGGTTCGAGGAGATCCGTATCAACGCCGAGGAGAACGAACGCCGTCGCGGGCTGCTCGAGTTCAAGGAAGGGGAGCTCGCGGCGTTCGACCAGCAGCTGCAGACACGCC